>Ga0172372_10000087_pt1 | contig 127126 bp, 145 predicted proteins | sample LakKiv5m_2_FD_114544 | JGI IMG/M metagenome (GOLD analysis project Ga0172372, IMG submission 114544) | Freshwater microbial communities from Kabuno Bay, South-Kivu, Congo - kab_092012_9.5m | ecosystem: Environmental > Aquatic > Freshwater > Lake | place: Democratic Republic of the Congo...
GACCCGACGACTCTCGCGCCGCCTTTAATCGTGGATGGTATGAACTGCGCGATGGCAACTTCCGCCTCGGCCACCAACTGCTGCGCCGTGGTCGTAAGGTAGGAGTGTTTGGCAACAGCAAGCCCAACACGCCCCAGCCAGAGTGGAACGGCAAGCCCTGTGCTACGCTGCTCATGTACCTTGAAGGCGGACTAGGGGACCAGATTCAGCAGCTAGGCTATATCCGCAATGTCCGCCAAACGGAAACAGCCGACATCATTGTTTCCTGCTCAGGCGAGCTAGTGCGCTTTGTCCACGACGCCAATCTTTGTTCGGCGGTGGTGCAGCACGGCGCGGAATACGGCGTTTACCACGACTGCTGGATGGCTGGTATGTCAGCTCCGGCATACATGAACTTATCCAAAGAGATGATTCATGGCGACCCGTACCTCGACAAGATCCCATATGTCCGCCAGTCCAAGAAGCTGCGGGTGGGTTTACGTTGGTCGGGCAACAAGCAGTTTGAGGCCCAGCACCATAAGCTATTCCCAGCACCCCTATTCTTTGATGCCGTCAAGCGGGACGACGTAGAGTTCATTAGCCTGCAACGGGACGCCGACTTGGAATACAAGCCCGATTGGGTGCAAACGATACCCCTTGATACATGGTCTGATACCCAAGCCGCCGTCAGCACCTGCGACCTCGTAATCTCGTCCTGCACGTCCGTTTCGCACCTTTCTGCGGCAATGGGCGTGCCAACGTGGGTTGTCATTCCTGTAATGGGGTATTATCTGTATGCGGAACCCGGTCCCAAGACGCCCTACTACAACTCTATGCGGCTGTTTCGCCAGCAGAAGTATGGCGATTGGTCGTATCCATTTGGACAAATCAAACAAGAACTGCTTACTTTAGCAGAAAATCACCAAAGTATTAAAATATAATTTCGTAGAGATTTCGAGTATTTTTAATGTGTAAATAAAGCTATGAACTATGTATATGTAGAAGACGGCGAAATCATTGAAGGGCCGCGAGGATTGCCAAGGTCTTGGCGCAATATTTCTGGTTTAAATTTGCTCGACAATGACTCGCTCAAGAGTCTAGGATGGCTACCCGTTCGACTAGAAGAAGGAACGCCAGATGAAAAGTTTGTTGGGTCTACATTCACTATCCGAGAAAATGAAGTTGCAGAAACTAAACAGTGGAGAAAATATACAGTTGAAGAAAAACAAGAGATTGAAGTCCAAAAGGCAAAACAAACGAGATCGGAACGCAATCAAAAGCTTAAAGATTCCGATTGGACGCAAGTTCTCGACGCGCCATTAAACGAACAGGGTAAAAATTCTTGGACCGTTTATCGCCAAGCTTTGCGCGACGTTCCTTCGCAACAAGGTTTTCCTTGGAACGTAACTTGGCCAACGCTCCCATCCTCATAACCTTCAATATCACGGGATTCAGCCTTCAAAGCCCTCATTTTGGGGGCTTTTTTATTTAATTTATCGCAGCTATACTTACAATTTTAGATGTAAAGTATACTAAGGTCAACGGGCTTTAACATGGGCAAATATTATCTAGGTCTACAGTCTGGCACACAAACGAATTTTTCGGTTGTGGATGCTACTGGAGTAATCAGTGACCTAGACCTTTCTGGCCTATACCTGAGCGCAACGGGAAAAGCCGCAGATGCGGAGCTTTTGGACGGTTTGGACGGTACATATTACCGCAATGCCGCGAACCTTACAGGAACGCTTTTTGTCGAAATTACGGGAACCGTACCCAACTCTGAAAAGCTTAACGGCCAATCTGGATCTTACTACCGCGATATCACGAATATTACGGGTGCTTTAACTACTGGCTCTTCACTCTTATATGGCGACGGATCGGGCAGATTTGCCAACGCTACGATAGGAAGTGGCCTTTTGTTCACTGGAGGCGTTTTACACGCTACTGGTGGGGCAAACTTAACTGGCGGCGCGAACATCTTGGTAACGAGTACCGGATCGGGCAATATCACAATTTCAACAACAACTGGAGCCTACAGCGGGACGTTCTCGGGAATGTTCACTGGAGTTTTCTTAACTAGACAAGTATACAATGAAGATATCACGATTCCGAGTGGCTTCAATGGACTATTAGTCGGTCCAGTCGGCATTAACTCAAACTCTTCAGTTGAAGCTGGAGGCTACTTAGTTGTAATTTAAAATGAGCGTTTTAAAAGTAAATAATATTCAACCATTTACGAGCGGCGCAACAGTGACGTTCGGGCAAGTATCTTTCCCCAGTGGCGTCGTTGGCGCTTTAAATGCAACTACATTAGACAGTCAATCGGGCGCGTATTATCGCGATGCTGCAAACTTAACGGGTACGATCAACGCAACACAGCTTAACAGTCAACCAGATTCTTATTATTTAAATTTAGCAAATGTTACTGGTACTTTGCCAGTATCAAAAGGCGGAAGCGGGGCGACAACTTTAAGTGGGATTTTAAAAGGAAATGGAACTGACGCTTTTTCGGCGGCTACGGCAGGCACAGATTATGTCGTCTCCTCATCTCCAACTGTTTTCACAGCAACTCAAACATTTAGTGGAACTACAAGTGGCATTTCAATGGTTCTTAATGACGCCGCAGAAGTTGTTACTGTAACTGGAGTTGCTGCGGGCAGCACAATTAATTATGATGTAACAACTCAGTCCGTATTGTATTATACATCAAATGCAACTGGCAACTGGACAACAAATTTCCGCGCTTCGTCTGGAACTAGCTTGAACACGGCTTTGGCGATTGGTCAAAGTGCGACGGTAGTTTTTCTTGTGACTAACGGAAGCACAGCCTATTACAACTCAAGCGTGCAGGTTGACGGAACGACTAGTGGCGTCAGCACTAAATGGCAAGGAGGCACAGCTCCGACGGCGGGCAACGCATCAAGCATTGACGCTTACTCGTATACGGCCATAAAAACTGCAAACGCGACATTTACAGTTCTAGCGTCGCAAACTCGGTTTGCCTAAAATGCCACTACTGCAAACTACAGCATCTGCATCTGCGCGCGGCTTTGGCTTCCTAGCTCGCAGCGCCGTGCCACTTGAGGTGAGCTATCTTGTCGTAGCTGGCGGAGGCGGAGCCGGTTCTGGCATGGGTGGCGGCGGCGGTGCTGGCGGGTTCAGGACGGCAACAGGATTCATAGTCTTTCGCGGAACGACGTACACTGTCACGGTAGGAGCAGGTGGAGCGGGAGCCTCAGCTGGTTTAGGAAACGTCGGATTTAGCGGAGGCGACTCAGTTTTCTCAACGATCACTTCAACAGGCGGTGGTCGCAGCGGTGCATTCATCACAGCTGGCGCGTCAGGAGGTAGCGGCGGTGGTGGAGGTCAAGCACCGTCTGGAAGCGCCGGAGGAGCAGGCAACACGCCATCAACAAGTCCATCGCAAGGAAGCAGCGGCGGAAATGGAACATCTGACTATGCTGCTACCGGAGGCGGTGGCGGGTCCGCTGGTGTTGGTCCCAACGGTGTAACAAATTCGGCAGGATTTGTTGGGGATGTTTATACAGTCTATGCGACCAGTGGCAGCGGTGGAGCAAAAACTGATAGCAACTACAGCGGCGGTAATGTAGTTTACTCAGGCGGCGGTGGTGGAGGAGCAAGAACCGATAGCAGTTCTACGCCGGGAGCTGAGTACGCTTACTATGGCACACAAGGCGCCGCCGCCCCCGGTGTCGGTTCTGGTTCTATAGGATCGAATAGTTCTTCTTACAATGCAGGGAGTCAAAACGGTCTTGCAAATCAAGGAATGGGCGGTGGCGGCGGTGGATACGACAGTATCGGCGGAGCTGGTCAAGGTGGCAATGGTGGATCTGGCCGCGTCGTAATCATTTATCCAGACACCTTTGACGCTGCGGCAACCTACAGCGGAGCAACTTATACGGTATCTGGAGGCTTTCGTCGTTACGTCTTCGACTCATCCGGTTCAATTCGTTTCTAACATGGCCCACTTCGCAAAAGTTGAAAACGGAATCGTAACAAACGTGATCGTAGCGGATCAGGAAGTTATTGATTCTGGAATTTTTGGTCATGACTGGGTTCAGACGTCATACAATACGATAGGCGGGCAACATCCAGAAGGCAGGCCGCTCCGTAAGAATTTCGCATCTGTTGGGTTTTCATACGATGCAACGCGCGACGCCTTCATACCTCCGCAGCCTTTTCCGTCTTGGACACTTAACGAAAACACTTGCTTGTGGGAACCACCGATTGCGTATCCTATAGGAGGTCCGCTGCACCATTGGGACGAAGAATCTCAATCTTGGATCAAAATTCCTTTCCCGTCTGTAAGCCAATAAATCATGGCAACTCTATCGAACACCATCAAGCCGACCAATGTTCTGACAGCGACCAGCACCGCGTGGGTGTCCTACCGCCAAGCCCTCCGCGACGTTCCTTCGCAACAAGGTTTTCCTTGGAGCGTTGTCTGGCCAACTGAACCAAATTCTTAATTTCTAAACTGTGAGCGCACTAAGAACAGATAGCATAGTTCCATTCACAAGCGGAATCGCAATTTCGTTTGGATTATCTTCGTTCCCCGAAGGCATATCTGGCGCATTGAACGCTACTAGCCTCGGCGGTGAATCTGGGTCGTATTATCTGAACTATGCGAATTTCACTGGCACGCCACAAGTTTCTGGGTCGTTCACTGGCACTTTAAGTGGCACAGCTTCGAATGCCGATTTCTTGGATGGCCTTGATAGCACATATTTCAGAGACGGCGCGAACTTGACGGGTACGATTAATGCAACACAGCTTGATGGTCAAACTTCGGCATACTACAGAAACGCTGCAAATCTTTCAGGTACAGCGCAGCTTTCTGGTTCGTTTACTGGTTCTTTTTCGGGCAACTTAACTGGTACAGCATCTAACGCAGACTTCTTAGATAATCTCGACAGCACTTATTTCCGCAATGCCGCGAACTTAACTGGCACGGCGAGCTTATCTGGCACATTTTCGGGCGTGTTTCGCTCTAACGCCAGCACAACTGGCAGTGCATCGATTAACTTGCCGCACGGAACCGCGCCAACATCGCCCGTTAACGGCGACCTTTGGACAACAAACTCGGGCCTTTACGTTCAGATTAGCGGATCATCAATCGGTCCATTGACCACTGGCGCTGGTGGCGGCGCAGACGAATTTGCGAGAACAATTGCCCTTATCGGACTGTAATGTAAAAAACCAAACCAATTTATAATATAAACAAATGGCCGCGAGTAAAGAAGGTTTAATCGACAATATCAACTGCAAACTAACTGCGGGTGGACTTACGGATATGCAAGCTTCGCAGCTTGCGGGCGCGGCGCAAGCTTTGTGCTGCTCGTCATTTTATGCGGTTGCTTGTGCGGCTTGTTTGCCAAATGCGGCGCTGAATAAGGGAAGGTTCGTTTACGTTCAAGACACTGGAAGATATACATATAGTAATGGGACAAGTTGGACAAATGAGTTTTGTTCTGCTATAACAGTGGCAAATTTATGGGCATGGGGAAATAATGGCAGCGGTCAGCTTGGAACCGGAACAACAACAAGCGCCGCCTCACCAACGACAACTGCTGGCGGCGGCACTAATTGGTGTCAAATTTCTACGGCCAGAGGTCCAACTTATAATTTCTCAGCTGGCGTAAAGACAGACGGGACTTTATGGACTTGGGGATACAATACATACGGATCGCTAGGTGACGGAACAACCACGAATCGGTCTTCGCCAGGAACAGTTGCAGGAGGCGGAAGTACTTGGTGCCTAGTAAAATTAGGAGGCCTCTCCTCGGCAGCAGTCAAGACGGACGGAACTCTTTGGACTTGGGGATATAATGGCAATGGAATATTGGGAACGGGAACAACCACGGCTCGGTCTTCGCCAGGAACGGTTGCTGGAGGTGGCACAACTTGGAAAGATGTTTCATTAGGCGGCGGACTTTTCATTTTCAACCATGCAATGGCAGTAAAGACCGATGGAACTTTATGGACTTGGGGAATAAATGGATATGGTCAGCTTGGAACTGGAAATACTACAGCAAGATCTTCTCCTGGCACTGTAGCTGGAGGAGGCTCAACTTGGTGTGGTGTGGCCACGACAAACCATTACTCGGCAGCGGTCAAGACGGACGGTACGCTATGGACGTGGGGAACTAACGGATATGGTCAGCTTGGAGACGGAACAACGACGAGTCGTTCATCGCCAGGAACAACTGCTGGTGGAGGTAATACTTGGTGCGCAGTTTCAGCTGGGCAGCTATATGTGGCTGCTTTAAAAACTGATGGTACGCTATGGACTTGGGGAAATAACGGATATGGTCAGCTTGGAGACGGAACAACGACAAGCCGTAGATCGCCAGGAACTACGGCTGGAGGCGGAACAACTTGGTGTCTTATTTGCGCTGCCGAATGTGCTATGGGTGCCGTTAAAACAGACGGAAGTCTTTGGTTATGGGGACAAAATTGTTGCGATAAATTTGGAGACGGATCATCATCAAATCGCTGTTCTCCAGTCTCTTTGGCCGCTCCATCTGGAACTTCTGGGTGGAAATCTGTAGCTCCTAGTCGTCAGTTTACTATGGGCATAGCAAACCCAACTGGATTCTAATATTTAATTTCATGAACGTCTCAAATTTAGAGTTAATTCTTGTTCAAAAAATTAGCAATTCAACTTCAACGTTGGATACGCTGATTTACTCTAAAGCTTTGCAAGAATTGAAGACTGGTACAATTACAGTTGTAAATACAACTGCCGATTTGCCGAATCCAAACACAGCTTTCATTGGACATTTGTTTTACGAAAAGACTACCGAGGCAATGTATATTGTTGACAAGTTAGGCTATGCAAAAAAAATACCGATAGAAAGAAGTTTATACACTTGGGGAAATAACGGATATGGTCAGCTTGGAGACGGAACAACGACGAGTCGTTCATCGCCAGGAACAGTGGCTGGACCTAAAGCGGACTGGATTGCGGTAAGTTCTGGGCGTGTTGTAACGGCTGCGATTAAAATTGACGGTACGCTATGGACTTGGGGGGGTAATAATGTCGGCCAATTAGGAGACGGAACAACGACGAGTCGTTCCTCACCAGGAACAGTGGCTGGAGGCGGAAGTACTTGGTGCTCGGCTTCTTCTGGTCACTGTCATACCGCTGCCGTTAAAAGCGATGGAACTTTATGGACTTGGGGATACAATTCATGGGGAATGCTAGGTGACGGAACAACGACAAGCCGTAGATCGCCAGGAACTACGGCTGGAGGCGGAACAACTTGGTGCGCCGTAAGTGCTGGTCGTTGTTATACCGCTGCCGTTAGAACCGATGGTACGCTATGGACTTGGGGAGTAAATGGATATGGTCAGCTTGGAGACGGAACAACAACGGCTCGGTCTTCGCCAGGAACAGTTGCAGGAGCTGGAACAACTTGGTGCTTGGCTTCTTCTGGTTTCTTTCATACCGCTGCCGTTAAAAGCGATGGAACTTTATGGACTTGGGGAAATAATGGCAACGGTCGCTTAGGAGATGGAACAACCACGAATCGGTCTTCGCCAGGAACAGTTGCAGGAGCTGGAACAACTTGGTGTGGTGTGGCCACGACAAACCATTACTCGGCAGCGGTCAAGACGGACGGTACGCTATGGACGTGGGGATACAATGCATACGGATCGCTAGGTGACGGAACAGTCACGGCTCGGTCTTCGCCAGGAACTACGGCTGGAGGCGGAACAACTTGGTGCGCCGTAAGTGCTGGTCGTTGTTATACCGCTGCCGTTAAAACCGATGGTACGCTATGGACTTGGGGAATAAATGGATATGGTCAACTTGGAACTGGAAATACGACACAGCGTTCATCGCCAGGAACAGTGGCTGGAGGAGGAACAACTTGGAGTAAAGTGAGTGCTGGATACTTTCATACTGCCGCGATTGGACCTCTCTAATTTTTCTTTATGTACGTCTTATCTTATAAAAACAGAGTCATCGCGGGACCGAGGGACTGGAACGCTGGAATGTTCACCTACGCTCTTGAGAGCGTCGGGATTCAAAAGCCAGTGCCGAGCGTCGCGCCAGCGGAGCTTCCGCTCACGATCAACGCAGATGCTAAAATTAGCGAATGCACGCTCGTTTATCCCGAGTATAATAAAAAAATCCAATATATTCACGGGCCATTCTGGGACTTTTCCAAGGACGTTACTGTTGGCACGTTCGAAGTTAAAGAAACGCCGCTCGAACTCATTCAGAACGACTTGAAGGCAATCGTTGCTGCCGAACGTTACAAGAATGAAACGGCAGGCACAAAGACGACCATTCAAAACAAAGAAGTTACCATCGACACGACTCGCGGAGCGCGAGACATCTTTGCGCAAAAGTATTTGTTGATGACCGATAACGAAACTGTTAACTGGAAGTTTCCAGAGGGCTGGCTCACGCTCACAAAGCCCGAATTGGGCCAAATTGTGAATGCGGCAGTTGCGCACATTCAAAGCAAATTCGATTGGGAAAAGAACAAGAGTGCCGAGATTAACGCCGCTACAACTGGCGCACAACTCGACGCGATTGTATTAACAGAAGAGTAAACTTTAAAATGGCGCTTCTTAACACAGGATGTTTAATCTCAACGATTCAGGCAGACGTGACCGGAATAACAACTGGTTATGCGGCGGAATGCTTTGCGGTGCTTGCTGCTGCCGTTGATAGCGCAACGCAAGACCGTTGCGTTACTGTACCAACGAGCGGTTCGTTGCCGAGCCTTTATCCTACGCAAACAATTCCGCAAGGCCAAGTGATGTTTGTGGAGGATGTGGGCGTTCCTGTAATCGCGGCGAGTGGAAAGTGGATAGGGTTCGACCAGAGAGCGTTTAGATATGACTTCCCAACAAAAACATTATATACTTGGGGGTGCGGTAATGCGCTTGGAGTCGGAGCTAATACAAGTCGATCCTCACCTGGAACAACGGTTGGCAATATCGTAACTTGGAGTTCTGTATCTGCTGGGCAAGATGCAGCCGCTGGAATTAAAACTGACGGTACATTATGGACTTGGGGCGTTGGAAATTATGGCATGCTGGGAAATGGAGCGGGGTATACGACAAATTCTCCAGGAACAACTGCTGGAGGCGGAACTAACTGGTGTCGAATTTCAGTAGGAAGCGCTCATATGGCAGGCATCAAAACTGATGGCACCCTATGGACTTGGGGATATAATGGCAGTGGTCAGTTAGGAACTGGAAATACAACATCTCGTAACTCTCCTGGTACAGTCGCTGGAGGTGGATCAACGTGGTGTCAGGTTTCGGCGGCAAGAGCTTACACTGTAGCTGTAAAAACAGATGGTACATTTTGGAGTTGGGGGGCAAATGGATATGGTCAACTCGGGAACGCGACAAATACAAATCGATCATCGCCTGGGACTCTCTCTGGAGGTGGAACTATATGGTGCAAGGCTATTGCTAGTAGTATGTCGTGTCATACCGCTGGATTAAAAACAGACGGGACAATTTGCACTTGGGGGGCGGGTGGATATGGAAGATTGGGAGGTGGCTCAACAGCTAACATAAACGCACCAAGCGCTGTTTCTGGAGGCGGAACAACTTGGTGCGATGCAGCTGTAGGATCTAATTTCACTGTGGCGTTAAAAAGCGATAATACTCTTTGGACTTGGGGACATAATGGATATGGAACATTGGGAACGGGAACAACCACGAATCGGTCTTCGCCAGGAACAGTGGCTGGAGGCGGAAGTACTTGGTGCTCGGCTTCTTCTGGTCTCTCGCATACCGCTGCCGTTAAAACCGATGGAACTTTATGGACTTGGGGCTGCAATGGCAACGGTCGCTTAGGAGATGGTACAACAACTAATAGATCGTCTCCTGGCACAACAGCGGGCGGAGGTACGACTTGGAGTGCAGTTGGCGCTGGTCAACTTTATTCTCTAGGCTTAAGATAATATTAAAATTCTGTTTCGTACCATATAATATGGTATGAACTTCCTCTGCATCGAAAACTTTTCTGGAGAAACGTTATCGCAAGTTATTCGCGATCTTCAGTTCAAAGACAAAGATCTCGGCCAAGAAATCGACTGTTTCAATTTTGTTGACCCGAGTTACGAAGAAATCTTCTCGGGCATTTTGCGCCAAAAAGTATCTTTACCAAAACACTGGGGGTTCTTCCGCAAAGCGAATTCCACGATTCATTTCGAGACTCACTCTGGACGAAGTTTATTCGCCGCTGTTCTCGCGCTAGACAGTCTTGTATTTACGAGCTACAAGCATAAAAAGCTTGGCGCAAGAACCGTTTATTGCCTCCCACCAGAATCGGTTCCCGCCTTTATTCAAGAAAATTCTAACGTTCCCGAAAATTGGGACGTTGAGAATCGAATCGCGATTCCACAAGGTTCACTTTTCTTTTACGAGCCTTGGTATTGGCACACTTTTTCAAACGGAACTGCGCAACACTTTCTTGTTGAAAGACCCTCTGAAACCAATAAAATTGATGAAACACCAAAAGCATGAAACTAAACATTGGTTCTGGCGGCATCAAACTCGATGGATTCGTTACTTGTGATTACGATCTTCTCGCAAAGCCAGATTATTTATTTAATCTGGAAAAAGACCCTTTCCCATTTACTGACAATTCAGTAGAACTCGTTGTTGCGAGTCACATCTTCGAGCATCTTGGCGAAGGTTATTTTCACTGCTTAAAAGAGCTTTATCGCGTTTGTAAGCACGGCGCGATCATTGACGTTACGGTTCCGCATCATCGCAACGATTATTTCTTCGATGATCCGACGCACCGCAGGCCAATCACAGTTGGCGGCTTGCGCCTTTTCAGCAAGAAGCACAATGCGCTGTGCAAAGCTCAAGGCGCGGCATCTTCTAGACTCGGAGACTACTTTGACGTAGATTTTGAGATCTTAGAGTTCCATCACGATCCGATGCCACAATATAGATCCGTGTTCGAAGGAAAGCCTCGCGAAGAAGTTGAGCGCTATATCTTTGAGCATAGCAATGTACTCGAACAGTTGAACATTAAGCTTGTTGTTATCAAGCAACCATGAGCGATATCTCGCACATCAGACAAACTGTTCTCGATTTGATCGCGAAAGAAAAACGAAAGACAGTTTTTGAAATCATCGACTTTTACTACGCCAAGGCTAAGACTTTAGCCGAGTTCGATGTTCTCGGAGAGTTGTCTTTAAAGGCCGAGTATCACGAAGTATATTTGCAGTGCGCAGAAGCGGCGTATTCTTGCGCGAGTACAAGCGAGCAAATTGCCGCTGCTCGCACGAACCTCTATCAAGCTTACAATCGTCTCAATTATCCAGAGAAGGCTCTGTTTTATATCGATCTTCACTATAAGCGCGACCCAGACAACTTCGAAGGATTGATGAACAAGGCATTTAACCTTGCGTTATTGGGTCAGAGAAAAGAATCGGAAACGATTTTGGAAGGCTTGAGAGCAAGAAGCGCCGAAGATGCTGAAAACTTGCGATACTCTCTTTCGGGTAAAATGCTTCGTTCTGGCGAAACTGCCGATGGAATCATCAACTTTATCGACACGTTCAAGCCTAGAAGCAAGCTGTTTGAGGATAGCTTCAACATGAAAAAGTGGGTCGGCGGTCCACAGCCTGGCCGCACAATCTTCGTTAACGGCGAAGGCGGCGTTGGCGACGAGATTATTAACATTCGCTTCTTCAAGCATCTCAAAGATCTTGGAATGAATCCAGTCTTGTACTCTTGCTGGTCAATGTATCGCCCAGATATTGTTGACGTGTTTCGCCGTCACGGTCACGAAGTTATCTCGGAAACGTATTCTATCGACAAGACTGCACTGTGGACAAATATGATGCCGCTGCCCGGTTATCTTGGCCTCGAAGAAAAAGATCTTTGGTACGGTCCATACCTCACGCCAAAGCGCGATCCGAAGAATCGCCTCGAAAGCAAGAAGTTTAAAATTGGTATTAAAGCTAACGGTAACCCGTACTTTTCTCAGGACATTTATCGGCGCATTCCAATCGATCAAATCATTGAAGCCTTGTCCGAGTTCAAGGATATCGAAATCTACTTCTTTGATAAAGAGCAAGCTCACTCAAAGTGCATCAATATGAAAGACAAGTTGAACTCTTGGGACGATACGCTCGACTACATTGACCAAATGGACGTGATCTTAAGCTCTTGTACGAGCCTCGTTCACGCTGCTGGAGCAATCGGCAAAACAACTATCGTTATGACGCCGATTGCCGAGTATTATGTTTGGACAAGCACGCGCACGAACAATAGCACGCCTTGGTATGGAGATAACTTCTATGTTGCGAAACAAGAGAAGCTGCGCTCTTGGGCAGAACCGTTACAAAAAGCTAAAGAAATTATAAAGGGACTAATCGGATGAAATTTGAATACTGGTTTCCAACTGTTCTCGCCGTTCATCACGCCGAGGACAATTGCAGAAATGCAACTAAAGAAAAGATCTCGAAGTGGATCGAAAGCGGCGAGCACACAAAGTACCTCGAAGCTTGCCGCGAAGATAACTTGACAACGAGTTATTTTAAATGGCACGACACTCTCGGAGACTTGAAGCTAACAGAGTTACACGCCGAGATCTTAGCTCAAACGGCAAAGTTCATTGAGCATATGGGTTTACATCTTGAAACTAAGAACCTCAAAGTAGACTCTTGGATCAATTTCTTTTACCCGAATCAAACAGAACATCAGCACAACCATTACGGCAACTTCATTTCGGGCGTTTACTACGTTACTGGCAACGAGAAATCGGGCGCTTTTAGATTCTTCGATCCTGCCGTTCAAAAAACAATGTGGCGCGGTCAGTATTTATCGAATTCGGCACAGTCGATTGTTAACTTAACGAGCGGTCAGTATCTCCCAGAAGACGGCAAAATGATCTTGTTTCCTAGCTGGTTAGAGCACTCGGTGTTGAAAAACACGTCGGACGAACCTAGAATCTCGATAGCATTCAATATCAATTTAAAGAATCAAAATGAAAAAGACGTATCACATGATCACTGGTCTCCCGCGTTCGGGATCTAGTTTGTTGACCGCGATTCTAAAGCAGAACCCACGCTTTCACTCTTCGATCACGGACGGATTTGCCGCTTCTATTCCAAAGGCTTTGGAAGCTTGCCAAGGAGCGCCCGGTATGCGTTCCGAGTTTCCAGACCAACGCAAGCGCGATCTTGTTGAGGCAATGTTCGATGGCTTCTACAAGTGCGTAGACAAGGAAGTTGTTTTCAACACTAGCCGAGGCTGGACGTATCTCACGTCGATTGTTAAAGATCTTTATCCAAACTCGAAGATGCTCGTTTGCGTTCGCGACATCAAGTGGATCTTAGACAGCTTTGAACTCGCCTTTCGCAGAAACCCTTACACGGTGAATAGCGTATCGTTCGGTGGTTTGAGCGGTAGCGTTTACTCTCGCGCAGATTCGTTTATGAGCGACGACGGCATCGTTGGCTTCGCTTACAACGGTTTGAAGCAAGGCATCACTAGCGGCGAGAAGAAGAGTTTGATGCTCGTTGAGTACGATCAGCTCTGCAAGAACCCGAAGGGCATGATGACTGCGATCTATAACTTCATTGGAGAGCCGCAGTTCGAGCACGACTTCAACAACGTTCAAATGTCTTGGGACGAGTACGACGCAGAGATCGGCATTAAGCTGCACAATGTTCGCAAAAAGATCAAATATACTCAGCGCGAAACGATTCTCCCTCCTGACCTTATTCACAAGTATTCGGGCTTAGAAGTTTGGCGTTAATGCAAGAACGCACGTTCAGAGAATGCGGCGAGTGTTACGCTTGCTGTGATGGTCACTTGTTCGCTAATGCTCACGGCAACAAGTTCGGTGCTGGCTGCGCTTGTGCTTTTTTAGTAAACAAGAAATGCTCCGTTTACGAGAACCGACCCGATGTTTGCCGCAAATATCAGTGCGCTTGGACGCAGCATCTTCTCGACGTGGATATGCGCCCAGACAAGTGCGGCATCATGGTTTCCGTAGAGATTGACGCTAATAAAAAGCAGTATCTCAAAGTGATGCAGATCAAAGAATTTGTAGGCTACGAGGTTTACAAAAAACTTGACGAATGCGCGAAAAAACTTCATACCTATTGGATTAAAGCTTCATGAACACAACTTTCATTATTAGTGGCGGCGCGGGTCGAGTAATTGCAGCAGTTCCAGCGTTAGAGAAGTATGCGCGGCTAAATCCAAATGACGATTTCAAAGTTCTCGTTTATGGATGGGAGAGTTTGTTCTGGAGCCACCCAGTTTTACAAAGCCGCACGTTCTCGATTCATCAGAAAGGAACGTTCGAAGTTAGTATCAAAAATAATCGTGTCGTTTGTCCTGAGCCTTACTACGTTCATGACTACTACAATCAGAAGATTTCTTTAGCGCAAGCCTTTGACGCCGAGATCAACAAAACATCTGACTATTCTGATTTAACGCCGCCGAAGCTTTATATCTCGACTCTTGAGCGTAACTCGGCTCTTAGAATCGTGCGCGAGACTAGCAAGGAACGCGCAAAAACGCTCGTTATTCAGCCGTATGGTAGTGGGATGGGCATTTTGAATAATCGCCCGTTTGATTCGAGTCATCGTAGCTTGGACGTGGACGCCTATTTAAAAATCGTTAAGCGCTTATCCGAGAAGAATCGCGACCTTTCGATCATTTACTTTGGCGACCAAAACTATCGCCACCCTGCCGATGACGTGTCCGTAGACCTTAAGCCTTACGGTCCCGATCTTCGCGCATACTTGTCTTTGATTGCAGTTAGCGATTACTTTTTGGGTTGCGATAGCGTTGGGCAACACATGGCTCGCGCCCTTAACAAGAACGGAATGGTCTTAATGGGATCGACCGACGAAACTAACGTTTCTTACCCAGACTATTTTACGATCTATCGCAAAAAGGGTCACGTTCCAACTTACAGTCCGATTCGTCTCTCTGGTTTAGATTGCGAGTTTGCCGACAGATTAAATGACGGCATCATGAACTTCAACGACGAAGAGATAGAAGAGATTTGCGATACGGTAAACGCGAGCCTCTATTAACAAAAAACCCCCGAATTTCTTCGGGGGTCTTTTTTTGTTTCTACAGTCTGTCTTAGTTCGTAGTCGCAACGAACACGCCGTTAACCGTGTCCTGTGGCGCACCGATCTGGGTCGTGTACACAAGGTCAACCGTCTTGTTGTCACCGATGGCGCTTGAGTGATTTTCACTTACAAGCTTCGCACCCTTGACTTGATAAATGATCTTGTTGTTGCCAGCGGGGTCTTTGAAGGTGAACTTGAGGGTCTTCGTTTCGTCGTTAGAAACGAGGAGGTCAAGATTACCCGACTGCTTAAGGTCGGCAAGAATCGCGGAAACGTTCACCGTTACTTCGATTGGGAAGTCGATAACCTTCGCGAAGCCGAAGCGTGAGCCGAGGCGCTGGAGGGTTGTACGACCAACTGGGATTTCAATCGAGAACGACTGAATGTGAGCCGCAGTGTTGCCAGAATCGGCACCCGTTGGGAAGTCAGCGAGAACAGGGTCAGCGAGTTCGAGCGTGATGTCGCCTGGGCGCAGAGCGGAGATACCGATTGCACCGCTGTTTGGCGCAGGAAGCTGGAACTGGTTATCGCCAGTTGCGCTGGTTTCGACCGTAAGAGACGGCAGAGTGCCAGAGCTACCTTCAACAACGTTAATGTTCAGACCTTCTACCGAAACCGAAACCGTTGGAAGACCACCTACAGCAGCTTCTACCGAGTAATTCGTGATAAAGCCGTTACCGATGGTGATCGTGCTGGCGGCAGCGCCAGTGAACGAAGCGTCGGTTGAGCTTACGCCGTTAGCGTCGTTACCTTCAGGGGAGGTAAAGATGTGGAAGTTACGACCAGAAAGGGTCGCAGTGTCCGAGGTTTGGGTCGCATCGATAAGGCCCGAAATGAACGAGCGGGTCGTTCCGAGACCAGTACCTACCGAGAAACCGAGGGCCGTTTCGTTATTACCAGTGTGCAGGTAATAAGTCATATCCATCGTGACGGTGGGTGGTTCAAGGATGATAGCGTCAATACGAGCAAGGTTGCCGAATTGATTAACGTCCTGACGAGCGACAGAGAAGCCGTAGTTGGCCGACTGTACGCGGTGGAGCTGCTTGATGTTGCCGCTTGGGTGGGTCGCCGTTGGAATGAGCGTCCCGTCGCTCACAAAAAGAGCTTCGGATTGGTAGATTACTCTATTTCTTGCCATAAGTTAGAAGAAGGTTTTAAATACTTTACATTTATTTGGGGCAGAATGGAATATTTACGCCCTTGGATATCGATAATTAATAACCTCAAAATCTAGGAACCCGATGTACGAACGGGCCGACCCGCGAGAGTCCTTGAACTTCGAAACTGTCACGTCATCAATAAATAGCTCAACGCTAGGGTCTGGGTTCGTGTAGTAGTCATCGAACGAGAACGGCGGGGTCTTGATGTCGCCGAACTCGTTGATCGGGTAGCTGCCAAAGTCCTTTTGCTTGAAAACGCGGTTCTTAGAGTCGGCAAAGATCGACAATACCCCGTCTAACGAGTAGGGGTCGTCCGCAAACACGATAGACCGCATCATTGAGCGCGTCTCGTCTTCGCCGCCGAAAGAAAACGGCGTGTTTTCGAACGAATCGGACATGATATAAATCGCGGGCAAAGTCTGATCGTAAGGCGGCAAATAAGTTGCACCGCTCCAAGGAAACTTCTTTTGCGAGGACAAGTTCTTCTCGATGACCAGATCTTCCTCGTTTTCGTTCGAGAGATAAACGTTGAAGTCCTTGACCGAGAAGCTGCCCGTTACTGCTGCGCCCGTAGCTACGCCTGCGCCCGTAGCGAGCACGCGACCGTTCAAAAAGTCGATCTTCAGTGCGCTCGACCTTGGCGTAAAAGTCGAATTGATAAAGACGCCACTAGGAATCGTTGCGCCCGTGATAGTCGAGTCGTAAACCCACTGGCGATATTGCGTGCCGAAAGCTTTATAGGTTGAAGGCAAACGAGCGTCTTGGTTATAGTAAAACCGCCCAGTTTGATTCGTGTATGCTTCGCCTTTTTGCAAAAGGTAGTGGTCGAGCCACAGTGCGAAGGACGTTGTTACGTTATGCTGATATTGCGGTTTCATCTAAATTTGAGAATTCCTTTTGGTACTTGGCTAAGATCGCGCTAATGTATTTTACATTTTTAAATCGGGTTTTTCCGCGAATTTTACCTTGTTGCGTTTGAATTGCGGTTCCCGAGCGAGAGTTTTTCAACGATGTTCTTTGATCGTAGAGGTACTGACCGATACCAGAAATGCCCGTTTCGATACCTCGCGCCCAGCTTCTGCCCGAAGCCCACGGCATCGGTGAAACTTCCCAAACGTCCTCGCGTGCTGGCATGAAGATCGTCCAGTTCGCGCCATCTGGAACGGTCCCAACAAACTGAAGCGCTGTCTTTTCGAACAAATCTAAAATTGGCTGAATCGGCTCGTCACCATCGTAAAAGCCGATGTAAGAAAATAAATTGCCGTATCCGCCAAGAGTGCCGCTAGTGTTCGGAGAAGATGGGCCAGCTAAAATTTCTTTTGTGATTGGATGATCAAGGAACTCTCGGATCATTCTCCGCTTGATTGCATTGAAGCGTGCAGTAACTTGCTTCTCGAAAGATCTGCGAATGATTTCGCCAGATTCGCGAGCGATCAATGCTTCAACACCACGGGGAAGTCTTGCCATTTTATTCGTTAATCGGAGTCAAGAGAAACGAGTAGTATCTTGGGCCAAACATTCCGTTTGGTTTGTAATCTGAGACGAACTGGTAGCGGCGACCATCAAACTCGACTTTGCGAGCTTCTTTCAGGTAAGGCCATGCAGCTGCGTCAACTTTAACCTTAACTGTTCCTGCGGGATACAACATTCGTGTCTGATTAGTTGATCCGGGGTACATGGGCTTGTCGTTAGACAAGTATCTAATCTTTGCCTTAAACGTGTAGGACTTTGTAGTGTACGTTGGTTCGTTAACGGCACGGGAATCGTCTGCTCCATAGAATGCATTGTAGCTACTAGAAGTTGTTAGAATCGTCATTTCTGGATTCATGATAACAGTAATGGTTCGTTGAAACGTCTCGAAAACGTCATCAAAAATACTGTTAATGTAGGATTTTTGAGAATCAGAAATGTATGAGGTTGGCATATTTTTCTTTACACTTTTTATCTCTAATTTATTATATAGTAAGGCAAAAGGTTATGACGGGCAAAGAATACCTGAACGACAGGGTTAAGGTCAACACCTCTGATTTATTCAAGAGGATGTTAATGATTTTGGAAGACATTAAGCATGAACATGATAGGCAATTTGCAAAATTGCTAGAAGCTGCGCCCGAAAGCTTCAAACCAGTTGTCTCCCAAGCTAACTATCTAGATGACGAAAAAGCCGCATATTTGCGGAAACGTATCTTAGATGTTGGCAACGAACTGCTTAGAAAACTAGCTTCTGAGCTAGAGCAAGTTCGCGTCGAATTTCACCATACATTTAAACAATAACATGAAAGAACTCTATAGTTTCACCGTAAATCTCGAAAAAGAAGTCGAAAAGACCGAGACTAAAGAAGAGGACGGCAAGACGATCACCGTTACCCAAAAGGTAAAGGAAGAGGTTCCCGTGAAGCTAATCATCAAGCAGCCTTCGCGAAAGAATATCGAAGACGCCGATCTTCAGTATAGCATCGAGATGTCCTCGTGCATTAAGAAGGGTATTTTGACGCGAGGGATGTTAATGAAGAAATACGCCGATACGGGCGGCGTTCTTACCGAGAGTGACGCTCAAGAGATGCTCAAGATCTACGGAACTATTGCGGGTTTAGAACAGGAGTATGTGAGTATGGTAGCGCGCACTGAAAATCGCGACAAAGAAAATGAAACGCGCATTCTTGAGAAGATTATGGCAGGGAAGCAGCGGCTAATGCAACTAGAGTCGTCGTATTCGAATTTGATTTCAAACACTGCCGATATGATTGCGGTCAATAATGTTATTCGCTGGTATTGTTTGACTCTTATTCACAAGCAAACTCTGCCAGACGGTCAGATCGAGCCAATGTTCCCCGGTTATACTCTCGAAGATAAGATCGAGACGCTACACAAGCTCGATGAAGAAGAAGATCCGCTGTATAAAAAAACTTACAAGAAATTGGCTAGCTTTGTAGCTTTCTGGTATTATAGCAAGAATGCGACTCGCGAAGACTTTGACGCTTTAAACAAAGACATTGAAGAAGGACAATTCACTAGCGAGTAAGCTTTTCCTACTGTTTTATGAAATATCGAAAGGTTTCGCAAAAAGAGATTTTTGCGGAAAAGATATTTACATCAAACATCTAGGAGTTAACGAAAAATCGTTTTTCGACTATCGTTATCAAGAGTTTTTAAAGCACGCTAAAGATGCTGGAATTCCGACTGAAGAAGAGGCTCTGAAAAAAGCCAGTGAAGAAGGTTTTTGGACAGACTCTGACGAGAAGGAAATCGAGACGACAAAAAGCTATATTGATCGCCTCATAGGTACGAGAAAAAGTCTTTTTCGGCAACTTGAGATTAAAGAGATCAACGAGCAAATAACTGCCGAAAGAGAGAAGTTACACAAAAAAATTCAACAGCGGCGCGAAGTCCTCGGTAAGACCGCTGAAGAATATGCGAGCAACAGGTCAAATGACTATATCATTTACCAAAGCTTGTACAAAGACGAGAGTTTAAAAGAGCGTCTATTTTCGAAAGAAGATTTCGAGGAAATCACTTACGAAGACCTTATTCGTTATATTTTGTTTTATAACGAGTATATGACCGAGATCGAAGACCTGAATTTACAGAAGATCGTTTTGGCCGACTTCTTTCAGGTCTACTTCTTAGTTTTGGAGCAACCGATTCAATTCTTCGGTAAGCCGATGATCGAACTGAGCGACTTACAAGTTCGATTAATCGTTTACGGCAAGATCTTTAAGAACATATTCGAGACAACACAGAACATTCCAGACAACATTCGTCAAGATCCAGAGGCGTTGTTGCAATACGTCGATAAGACAAAGGCCAAAGAGCGTTTCGACTCGAAGAAAAAGACTAATGAAAATGCTAGCGCCGAGATGGTATTCGGCGCAACAAAGGAAGAATTGCCACAAGGAGCCGAAAAAGGCAAATCGCTCAATAAAATCATGCGCGAGAAGAAGGTTATGAATATGGAGGAGCTAATGAAATTACATGGTGAGGAGTAACTTTTGGGTGTAAATAACTCAAAAGGTTAAAGAATGGCAAAAGGAATCCAAGTACCCGTAACGCAGACTGGGCTAAGTCAGTCTATTAATCAAGCCGTTAAGAAAGTAGGGCCGATTAATGTACCGATTAACGTCAATCCCAATGCGTTCAAGAACCTTTCACAGCCACTTGGTAGAATCACGGGTCTTGCCAGCGAGTTTGAAAAGTCAATTGCGGCGTCTAATGCGCGTGTTATCGCATTCGGCGCGTCAGTAGGTATCATCAATGGCTTTCAGAACGCCCTTTCTCAACTTGTAAAAACGGGCATTGAAGTTCAAAAAACTCTTGCCGATATTTCTGCTATCAGTGGGGCAACTGGCGTTGAGCTTTCTAAGCTCGCAGATGGTATTTTCGATGTTGCCAAAAATACGGGTCAGTCATTCAAAACGGCATCTGAAGCTGCACTAGAGTTTTCTCGCCAAGGTTTGGCGTTAGAAGAAACGATCAAGAGAACAAACGATGCGTTAACACTGAGCCGCTTTACTGGTTTAAGCGCAGCCGATTCGGTAGATACTCTAACTGCCGCATTTAACTCGTTCCAAGAGTCTGGAGTCACTACGGCAGAAATTCTGAATAAGTTAGTCGCAGTTGACTCGGCTTATGCAGTTTCTGCTGCTGACCTTGCAAAAGCTATTTCTCGCGTAGGTTCAGTAGGTATCGAGGCTGGCGTTTCGCTAGATGAACTTAATGCTGCGGTAACGGCAGTTCAGCAGAGAACTGCGCGTGGTGGTGCAGTTATTGGTAACGCATTCAAGACGATTTTTACAAACCTTAGATCCGAGAATGCGATCAAGGCTTTGCGCGATATTGGAGTAGAGTCTCTTGACCTTCAGGGAAATTTAAAGCCTTCGCTACAAGTTATTAAAGAACTTGCGGTCGCCGTGCAAGGTTTAGGAGAGGGTGAACGTGTTCAGATTTTAGAAACGATCGCTAGTAAGTACAACATTAACATTTTGTCTGCACTTATTGGCGATTTGACGGATAAGCAGAGTGCATTTACTGGAGCGCTGGAAAAGAGCGCCAATGCAGCGTCAGAAGCTTACGATAGACAAAAGCAGTTAAACGAAACTTTGGCGGCGGCGATTAACAATACGACCGTTTCCGTAACGCAACTTTTCAACAAGCTCTCAGAAATTGGAGTAAACGAAAATCTAACTGCGCTGCTGAAGTTTGTAAACGATTTACTATCTGGTTTCAATAAGCTGCTCGACTCTGAAAGCGTCGGCGGAAACATTGCGAAGGGTTTGATCAAGGGCATCAGCGATGTATTTTTCACCGTTGGTCTTCCAATCATTGCGGCCATCTTCGTAAAACTGACTCGCGATATTGCTCAGTTCGGTATCGAGTCTTTAAAAACTATTCTCGGAATCAATCAACAGGTGCGCGAGCGTCAGGCTCTTGAACAAGCCGTAGTAAATACGCTAATTAAAGATCAGCAAGTAATGGCTACGATTCTTGCTCTGAGTGGAGACAGGGCAAAGCAAGAGCAGTATTTACTTAATGTTTACAATCAGCAGATTGCCGCACTACAAAAGGTTCAGAGCATCGCACAATCTGTTGCTCCTGCTCTTCAAGGCGCTGGACTTAGCGCGACATCTGGTCAAGTTCGCAGACGCGCAGCTGGTGGTTATCTGCCAAGTCAAGAAGCCTCCGATGTTCGTCGCGGTGTTGGCGGCGCAAGTCCATCCTCAAAAGTAGTTTCGATTCCAAATTTCGCATTTGGCGGCGGTAAGCACGGGACAATGATCGCCAATACGAGCGAGTATATTGTTCCTAATTTTGCGAACGGTGGGTCGGCAATCTTTAATCCTGATATGGTTAAGGCTTATGGATTGCCAGCGGGAGCCAAGAAGATCAATGCGTCTGGCGGCTATGTCCCGAATTTTGCTAGATATGTTTATGATGCTGACCGTATCGTAGCAGATAAAAATGCCTTATTAAAGGCAATTTTAGCTTCTAGAGCGAAAAAGAATTTGATTGTCGGACCAGCCGGAGCCGGTAAAAGTACTTATGGCGGAGGGCTTGGATCGTTCATAACGAACGTTGCTCAACTAGGCGATGCTACTGAAATTGATATTTTATCTAGCGCGGGCAGAACAAAGGAGGGGGGATTTTCGAAAAATTTCCAAGAACTTGTAAACGCCGTAAACGTTTCTGGAGGCAAAGTTTCTTATCTATATGCTAGTAATATGGATATCCTTTCTCGCCGCTATGGAAGAACAGAAAATGCTATTCAAGAAGGAGATTTGAGAAGTAAAAAGCAAATTGTAGGCACAATTTATGCGCCATTAAATCAATTTGACTTTATTTCAAAGATGAAAGGAAGTTCTAAAAACTTCCAGATGACTCGCGGATCTGGCGGCTTTATTCCAAATTTTGTAAATGAGCTACCCGGTAAAACGCCTGCATATAGTCAGCCAAAAACTAAACCAAAAGGTTCTAATTTAGATTCAGTTACAGTAGACGCAAGATGGTCGGGAGGAGCAGTTATGCTTTTGCCGTCCAGCAAGCAAAGACAGAAATTTTTAAAGCAAGGATACAGTACAGCGCCAAGTGCAAACGTAAGCAAAAAGGAAGTTCTACCTGATGGGAGAAGAATTTCGGGTGTTCTTTTTGATGCTTTCGCTGTAATACCAAGTGAATTAAAAAGTAGAAGTGGACAAGAAATTGCAAATATTGAAGAACGAGTTAAAAAGGTTGTTTATCAAACTGGATCTGAAATAATAGCAGATTTTGATCCACTACAAAGACCGCAAGTAGGAGCAGATGAGTTTGCAAGAGTATATGATAAAAAAGGTGGTGCCGCTGGTGCCGCATCCGCAGTTGCTGGATCGATTTTTGAAGCTGCCGTTGACTATGCATTAAATCCACAAAAAGCAACGAATGTACAAAGTACGCTCGATGTTCCTAGGTTATCACCAGAATTAATTAAAGCCTTTGGAATTACCACTCCTTATGGAACATCGTCTGGAGGCGATTATAAAATTAGTGCCGAGAGAGCACAAGCGTTTGCAGACCAAATTATTAGAAATAAAGTGTATCAGCCGCCAGCTCCAAAAGCTGCTGCGTCTACTGGTTACGTTCCAAATTTTGCGAAACAATCGGCGCTTTCTGATGCTATCGGACGTGAAATTGGCGCTGGAGTTAATCCAAGCCAAATCCGAGTCACGCAAGACGGAAGACTCAGAAACTCGCAAAATCCAAATGGCCTTGCAGTAATCAACACAAGAGACGAGCCAAACGGAAAAGTTCCAAACTTTGCCAGAGAAAGATATGCCGCTGGAGAAATTGTAAATGGGAAAAAGGTTGGTGGACAGTTTAAACCAGCATCGGCAGCTTCTGGTCGGACCGCGAGTGCAACTACGCCACTAACAGATCAAACTGCAAAATTGTTTTTGGCATTTTCTGGACTAACTCTTGTTTCTTCGACTCTACAATCAACATTCAAAGATACTGAATCTAGTATAGCTAAATTCGCCACTGCAACATCTAATGTTGTTCAAACGCTTTCAAGTGGTGCGCTGCTTGGTAATTTAGTGCAGCAAACTGGATTGTCTGGTTTGGCTAAAAGAGGAGGTGTTCTTGGAAGTGTTGGACGTATAGCTGGAAATGCTGGAATAATTGGCGCAATCGGTGGCGCTGGTATAGGTATTTATCAAGAAATTCAGGCAGCAAGAGAAGCGGAACGTCAACGACCAATTTTAGCTGGAGAAGAAGGAGCTGGTCGTAGAATCGCAGATATCGCCGCTCAAGAAACCAATCCTGAGTCAATCAGAGAACAGCTACTTAAAGATTTCCAAGCTGGACAAGCAGAATTTGAAAGAATTCAAGCTCAATTACAACAAGGAAGCGAAAGAGCTGCGGCGGCTCGGCTTAATGTCGCCGCTTTTGGAACTGGTGGAGAATTCGACCCACAGCTTCAAGAAAATGTAAAATTTTTAGAAGAAAGAAAAAAACTGGAAGAAGAGCTTAATACTTTACTGGGAGGTCAGCAAAAATTTTTGCAACAAATTGGAGCAACGACAAATGATATAGAAAATGCTGCCAAGAGAAAAGAAAAATTAGAAAAAGAAGCGAATACCGAAGCTGAAAGACGCATAAATCTAGAGCAGGCTTTTGAAAAAATTGCTTTATCTATTTTAAAGGGCGATAATGAACGTTTGAAAGCGCGTGCGCAAATTGCCGCGCAAGATATTAAAAATGCAGCCAATCTTAATAGTTTTCAAAAACAAGAATTAGAGTTTAATAGAAAAATTCAAGACTTTGAAGAAGAGTCAACGCAGAAGCAAAGAGACCTTTTAAATTTAACTGTTCAGCAGTTAATTAAGGGCGGAAGTTTAGCGAGCGTAACTGAAGAACAAGCGAATAGGCTCAAGCAGATACTTGAAAGTGGAACAGAAATTGCCGATAACTCGCAATTAATTGCAGATCTTGGAATTAAAAATGCAACTGTAGTTAATGAAGAAATTGAAAAAGTATCGAACAAAATAGCTTTGCAAAAGGAAGAGACTCGTGGGCTAATAGAGCGTTTTTCAATTACTCAAAGAGCCTCAATTGAGGCGTCTAAACAGTTAGGTTTTATTGAAGCTCAAACAAGAGCTTTAAATGCTCAAGCTGAAACTGCAAGGGAAATTGAAATAATAGAAGCTAAAAGAAGTCGCTTAAGATCGGGAAAGGCTCAAGAATTAAATATTGAAAATATAAGATCAGGTATAGCGACAAGAGGCATAGCTTCTCCGACGCAAACTAGACAGCTTCTAGAAGCTGAAAAAAATCTTAATTTTGTAACTAAAAGAAATAATGTAGAAGAAACTTATAGGCGCTCTCAAGAAGAAGGCTTTAACGCTTTAAGAAATGCATATATTGAACAAGTAAATGGTTCTGAATTCATATCTGACGCAGAGCAAAAACGGGCGGAAAGTTTATTGCAATCAGCTAAAACAGCAGAAGATTTACAAAAGATTTATGCTGCATTTGACCCTAGTTTTTCTGGAATTGGGACAAACGAAAATCGAGCATTAGAATATCAATTGTCTTTATTTGAACAGTCAAAAGCTATATTAGAAGAAAGAAAAAAAATAATAGACGCTAATATAAGTTTATCGAAAGAGGAAAGAGACCTCGAAATTCAAAAGCTAAATATTGAAATTAAGCGCAGAGATCGCGTATTAGAAATTGCGAAAATCAGAGAAAGCTCTAGGCTAAAAGCTGGGGTTGCTACCGCGCTTGACGACTTAGAGGCTGAATCAGAAAACTTTTATGAAACACTCGGCAACAGAACTACAATAGCTTTTAGGGATGGCTTAACAGACGCATTGAGTGCGGCTATTTCTCAAACTGACGATCTTGGTGATGCGCTGCAAAATGTTGCGCGTAATTTCTTGCAGACGATTCAGCAGGCATTTTTGCAACAAGCTTCGGGGCAAATTGTGCAGTTAATCGGAAAGAGCTTCAATTTTGCCAATGGTGGAATCGTAAAAAAATACGCTGGAGGCGGAAAGGTAGTTGGAGGAAGCGGCTATAAAGATGACGTTCCAGCGATGCTCACAAGCGGAGAGTTTGTGATGAGAAAGTCTGCCGTGCAGAAGTATGGCATGGAAAATCTTGAAAGAATGAACAACGGCGGGATCTTCCTGCCCGGTGTTCGTGGCGCTGGTGCAATCTCTGGCTACGGCGACATCACAAAGTTCGCAAAGCAGACAACTACTAGCGGCGCAACAGACGTTATGATGGGCGGCGCGTCTTCGGCATTCATTAACCTTGAAGATCAAAGCGCAAGGCTTTCTCGTTTTGGACTTCTAAACGAAGATACGATTAATCAAGAAATTAGAGCGGCACAAGAACAGGGCTTAAATCTTATTAGAGAAAGAGAAGCTTATAGAACGGCACAGAGAAAAGCGTTCCAGCAACAGCTGGTTAGCACTTTAGCTTCTGCCGCAATAAGCTTCGGAGTTGGAAAATTGACCGCTCCAAAGGTAACGGGCCTTCCCGCATCTTTATCAAAAACAGGAACTCCATTTGCTGCAAACGCTGGCCCAGCATCATTTGGCAATGTCGCTTTATTAAAGGGCGCTCCAATTAAATTTAGTGGCGGAATTGGTTCATTTATGAATCCAGTTGGCGCAAAGCCAATTCCATTTCGTGCTTATGGTGGATTGATGCGCCGCTACGCTGCTGGAGGTCCAACTGACGACATTCCTGCTCTATTGATGGGCGGCGAATATGTCATGAGCCGTCAATCGACGCGCAAATACGGCAAGCAGTTCTTCGATGCGATGAACCAAGGTAGAGCGCCAAGATTCGCAGAAGGCGGGGTGGTCGGTGGAGCTAACGGAACTGAACTTGGGGATAAGTTTGACAAGCTCTCTACCAAACTCGAAACGACCGCAGCTTCGAACATTAGCATCAACATTAATGTCACGAACGGCGGATCGTCAGAAACTCAAACTCAAGGCGACACGAATCGCGGCGGCATCGATTACAAGAAGATGGGCGATCAGATTCGCCAAGTTGTTATCCAAACGATCAACGAAGAAAAACGCCTCGGTGGTTCACTGAGAAGTAGATAATGAAATCATCGATCTCAAATTATGAAAACAGTCTATATCTCAGTGGCCTCAAGATCTTTGGGGTCACAGATACAAACTTTGGCTACTCGCTTCCCGTTGAGCACATCAACGTAATCGGCAATTCAAAGTTCGCGACGTTCACGAACGGCGCACCACAGTCGTCACTCAGCGTTCAAAAATACCTTTCGAAAGACGACTTTTTGCTGAGAATGACTGGCGAAGGTCCGATTAGCGGCGGCTTATTCTACAATAATAAGAATTTTTCCTTTCGTTCAGCTTATTTGAATTCTTATTCGGTATCGTGCGCAGTTGGCAACTTCCCGAATCTTAGCGCAGACTTTTCCGTATTTGGCGACATTGGTACAGGATTGGCCCAGTCAACGTCGGGTGAAACGGGCAAACTAAGCGTCATTAGACCCGCCGATATCCTCATCGAATGCGATGGTAGCGGGTCGAACCGAATCGAGGCGTTTACCTACTCTCTTGAGTGCGCCAGACAAGCTTTCTATCATCCAACGGGTTCGGCTCCGATGGACGTGGTGACTCAAAAGCCATTCCGAGTAACGGCGCAGTTCACGATTGCGATAGATGACTACGAATCGAAAAGACTTTTCGATTATGTTGTAGATTCGAATAAAAGAAACGTTAGTATAACAGTAGGTTCGTTAGCTACGTTTACAATGGCAAATATGGAGCTTCTCAGCGAAACGGTCAACAGCACAGCAACGGACGACCTTGTGCTGACGCTTAACTATCAAGGATTCATCTAATGTCATTCCTTTACGATAGAGACCAAAACGTAACTGGAACGATTCCGCCGTCGTTCACTTTCAAACCGTCTTACGGAACGACCGTTTCGTTCAACGCTGACCTTTCGCAGTACGAGACGACCGACAATTATATCTATACGATGCCAAAGGGCGCGAATCATTTGCAACTAGAGTTTGCGATGAATTTCGACAACAGAAAAGAAGAAGAGGCGCGTCAGATCTTAGGTTTCTTCGAAAGCTTGAACGGCACTGGCTACTTTCAGTATACGGACCCAGCGGGCATCTACAAACCGATCAATTTGTTCACGAACGACTTTACAAATTCGTTCGACAAAAATGATTTGCACTCGATCACCGCAAATCTGAATTCGGACCAGTTTTCAAGTCTGCTCAACTGGAACAATCCTTTTTTAGCTCAAACCGCCAATGTTAAAGGGGACTGGGCTACTAGCACCTCTTATCTCGAATACGACGTAGTGAGATACACGGGAAACGCAACATATCCAAGTAACACGGGCAACCTATACGACTCATTTTACTACTGCACTGGAGACCACACTTCAGACGCGAGCTTCAGCGCGTCAAATATGAACAACGATAAGTGGACTCGCGACTTCTTCTTCCAGCCAACTTACTCGTCGCAAATCCAAAAAGAGACCGCAGTTGTAAAAACGCAGCTACCTTACTCGTACACGAAGCGCACAGACTTTGGCCTGCACTCGAACACGATAAAGTCTTTCAATCTAGAGTTCAAGGGAGTTTCGGATAAGGAAGCGCGATGCATCTTGCACTTCTTGATCTCGAAACAGGGTTTTCGCCGCTTTCAATACAAGTTCCCAAAGATCTACAATCAGAACAAATACTTCTTCGCGACAACTTGGTCGCACACGATGGTTTACAAGGACGTTAACGATATTTCGATAACGATTCGCGAAGACCCGTTAGGCGTTAGGAAATCATACTAATGAGACAAGCAATTTCATATGAAATGCAGATGATGTTCGTTGGCTCCAGCGGAGCCTTCGTAGCTGCACAAAATACTGGACAAAAGATATCTCGCTTAGACTTTATCCAGTCATATGACTTTTCTTTCGATGTAGATCGTCAAGCATTGAAACAAATTGGGTCAAATGCTTTTGCTTCGCGTCAAACGCAACTTGCTCCCGACGTTTCTTTGAACGTGTCTTATCTGTTAAATGACGGGTGGAACGAAAAGCACTTGGGTCTAGAGTTTGTTAGTGGCTCTTACTCGAATCCATTAACTTCTGTATTTGCAAATACTGGAGATAGAAATTTTTATGTTTTAATTGCGCAAGATCAGTACCAAGATGCGAACGCCGACACTTCGGCGCAAGATTATAATGTTCTCGGCATCGGTAATGCGTTCATTACAAATTACGAGATTTCGCTATCTGTTGGAGGTCTAGCTTCGGCCACTTGTTCGTTTGTTGGGGCGAACGCAAGCATTACGAACTATTCGAATGACCGTTACGTTCCTGCGGTTAATGTTGGCAATACGGGCGAAACGGCAGAGATGGATGACGTGAGATACGGAATCGACTTCTTGGACAACTCGCGCTCTTCGCGCTACATCACTGGTTTCAAAGACGTGTTTGATAGCGGGTGCTCTTACAATGGTTGCACGATCTCAGCAACGCCAACGTTAGTATCGGGCATGAGGCTCGGCTTTGACTTTGATAACTTTCAGTCTGTTAGCGTGTCTATTCCACTGGAAAGAAAAGCCTTGTATGGTTTTGGCAGTAACTATCCAACAACGCGCAAGATTCAGATTCCAGTAGTCGCGGCCTTATCTATCGATTCGATAGTTGACTCGTTCCAAGCCGAAAACTTGGCAAATACATTCAAGAGCGAAGACGTGGCGATCAGCGGCTACGATTTTGATGTCTTGTTTAAAAACTCAAGAGGCGTGGAAAAGTTTGGACTTAAAGTCCAAAATGCACGCTTAGACTCGTATTCGCTCGGAGCGCAAATCGGAGATAGAACTTCGGTTCAAACTTCTTGGTCTTTCGAGATCACTCCAACGACTGGAATACTAGTTTCTGGATCGTTTGGAACGCCAACTTTAAGTTCAATTTATATTAACGAGTCAATCAACCCTTAATGTAAAGTATATAGAATGAGCAAAAGAATTTCAGACGTTACAGAGGCAACGCGGATCGACTCGAACGATCAGATCTTGTTCTTGCAAGCTTCTTCTAAGAAAACCAAAAGAATCTCAAGAGATAACTTTGCCAAGAGCCCCGGTTTCGGTGGAGCTATTCCTGAACTTTCTGGAGACATTGAAGCTCCAGCTACGCCAACTGGACTCGCAGTAACTACTGCGTCTGAAATCATGCCAGATGGCACCGAGCGTGTCATTATTCGTGCCAAGATCACGCCAAATACAGAAGAAGATTTAGAGTCGTATAGTTGGTATCTTAGACGTGCAAGCGGGACTCCAACGTTCGATGGCAGCGGCGTTTTGACTGGCTATTCGGTCGCTCAGGTTTTTACTCCAGTACTGGAGTCGATGCCAGCAGAAGGTAGTATTGGCACAGATGGCAAAGTAACTAAAGAGTGGACGGTAGTTGCGAATAGTTATTACGAAGTTCGAGTTGCTGCTTTAGATACAGATGGAAATTTTTCTGATTACACGCAACTCAATAACACGAATGTAATCTTGTCATCAAAAGACTCGGTTGCGCCAAATGCGCCAACAAGCGTCGCTGCGACATCTGCAATTAGATCTGTATTTTTGACTTGGGTTAATCCAGCCGATAAAGATTTGGCTTATGTTAGAGTTTTTAGACCAACAAATGTAACCAATGCCTATAACATTGTTTCGGCAACAAGAAGCGCTACAACAGTAACGATTACAACAGCAACTGCGCATGGATACGCCAATGGAAATTCCGCAACGGTTGTGGGATTATCTGGGACCGTAAATCCAAACGGTTCAAAGACGGTTACGGTCGTAAACTCGACGCAGTTTACATACACGATAGCTTCTGCTATCGGATCTGAAACGTATGCCATAACTAATGGAACAACGACATTAACGTCTAATGTTTTTTCTGTCTTTGATGGCTACGCAGATGCTTTTACCGACACTAGCACAGAACAGGGAAAGACTTATAGCTACTGGTTAACTGCCGTAGACTATTCTGGAAATGAAAGCACTTATCCTTCGAATGTTGGTAGAACAACACCCGGTACTGTAGAAACGACCGACGTAAAAGATTTTGCCATCAATGCAACCAAGATGTACAACAATACGATTGTACTCGAAGGTGATTCTTGGACGAGCAATACTGGTACATATACTATTTCTTGGAACAGCCATTTTCTGTATTATCACGGAGTAAAGTATACTGTCGCATCTGGAAGCTTAACTGCGTCTTCTGAAGTTGCTGGGGCTAGAACTGCGTATGTTTACGCTACGATTCCAGTTTCTGGATCAACAATCACTTATAGCACATTTGTAGTTACTGGCACCACTTATCCAAATGATTATCCAGTCTTAACCGACTCGATGTTCATGATCGCTACAAATGTTAATGGCGCTTATGACTTAGCTTGGAACGCTATTGCAAATGCGGTAATTGGTTCGGCGTATATCAAAAACGCGGCGATCGATAGCGCGAAGATCAGAGAAGTTATTGCTGACAGAATTTCAACTGGAACAATTGATGCTAAAACACTAACGATCACTGGCGGCGGCGTTATCAAGAGCGCGGGCGTAACTAACTTCAGTTCAGGTCAAGGCTTTTATCTCGAAGGTACATCTTCGGGAACAACTTCTAGGTTTGGCGTTGGCGACTTAAGTGGCTCCGGTTCTTTCGTAAAGTTTGACGTTAACACGCTAACTGTTCAGGGAACGCTTCAAGCGACCGCTGGTCACTTCGGCGGCGCAACTGGCGTCACAATCAACGCTTCTGGTTTAACAGTATCGACTACTGGTATAATCAATTCTACTGGCACCAACTATAATTCTGGAACAACTCAATTCGATGGAACGGGCGGTTTCTTCTTGGGAAGAGTTGGAGGCGCGTATCAATTTTTTGTTGGGTACACAGCAGCAGATAAATTCATTCGATGGAACGGAACCGACCTGACCGTTCGCGGAACGATCAATGCCACCGCTGGCTACTTTGGGTCTTCGGCTAGCGTTGTTGCGGTAGACTCTTCTGGTTTGACAGTTTCAACGTCTGGAAGAATCAACGCTTCCGGCGTAACTTACAATTCTGGAACTACTGCTTTTGATGGTAATGGATTTTTCTTAGGTTATGCTGGTGCCGCTTATCAGTTTTTTACTGGAAGTGTCGCAAGCGGAAAGTTCATACGTTGGAACGGAACCGACTTAACTGTTCAGGGAACGCTTCAAGCGACCGCTGGTCACTTCGGCGGCGCCGATGGCGTCACAATCAACGCTTCTGGTTTGACAGTTTCAACGTCTGGAAGAATCAATGGAAACGTTAACTATAACGTTTCCTTTTCTCCTCCATTTGGAGGTGGCGACAGCAAGGGCTTTTTCTTAGGTTATGCTGGTGGCGCTTATCAATTTTTTATTGGACATGGTGGCGCGTCGCCTGGTCAATACCTATATTGGAACGGAACTTCCTTATCTATTACTGGAGAAATTAGAGCGATATCTGGTTATATCGGAGGGACGACTAGTGGCTGGGAAATTACTTCGGGAACGATATCAAATTATAACGCAGCAAGCGGAAGAACTACTACGCTAACCTCTGATGCTAAAATCGCAATATCAAATCCGCTGAGTACTATGACGCTAGACAATTCTTCTAATCAGGGAAGCATTACTATCAGCGGAACATATCCAGCGGTTCTTACCGCTGGCGTAGCAAATAGCGTTTTAACGCTTGGATCTGGAACAGCTAGATCTATCTTAAATCAAACTTCTGGTTTGTTTTTGGATGACGATGGAGTAGGAACTAGAAAAGTAACAATTAATACTACCTCGCCAGTAGAGCTTAGACGAGATGGATTATTTTTAGGGGTAGGTACTGGTAAAAAGATTGTCGTCGGATCGAGTACATATTCTAGCATTCAAGATATCACAACTAGTGGATTTGCCATAAATGTAAAAGATGCTATAGTTGAAGTCGTCTCGACTATCCCAGACAATACTGGTCTTCTTAACCAAGGGCTAGAAACTTACAGAATGCGCGGGAACCCAACTACCGCAAACAATGAAATTTATTTGCGACAATATTTTAATCGTCATACGTTCGGTAGTACTTGGGATGGCGTTGGCATCAGATTCCAGCATCATGTTTATCAAAGCTTATATGGATTTATAGAGTTTAATTCGGCAATAGGAGTTGCTGGAAGAGACACAGATAAGTCTGTTGCTATTGGCAGCGGAGTCGATGAAAGACTAAGAATTAATCCTTTGTCCGTAAATATCAAAGATGTTAATCTGCGTATTTATAGCGGATCGACTCAATCGTGTAGAATTGACTACACTAATGGAGACTACTATATTCTTGGCAATAAGATTATTAGCGCAAGAAGAACGGGCTGGACCGCCGCGACTGGGACCGCAACAAGAACGTCTTTCGACACATCAACTGTAACTACAGCGCAGCTGGCAGAGCGCGTCAAAGCTCTACTAGACGATCTAATCGCCCACGGATTAGTCGGAGCTTAATAGTCTACTTTGATATGCTTCGACTCGAACTTCTTCTTTTGTTCGGGATGCTTCGCGCCTTTTCTGCTATCCGAGTATTCTTTGAAGAACTTGTCTTTGACGGGATCGCTGCCGCCGTTTTTGTCTGCGCGTTTTTCACTCAGTTCTTTGCTCTTGTCTAGCAAATCGCCCATCGATCCCTTCTTGTTGCGCGTTGCGTCTAAGAATGCTTGTGGGTTATTCGGGTCTATTTGCGAGTCTGTTGACGCATTGGGGATAGAGAACACTCTGTTCCACTTTAGCCCGTTTTCGTCGGTATATGAGTGGTCCTCGTTCATTGTTTGAACGATATCGACTCGCTCGCCAGTCTCGGGATGCTCGTAAGTGTAAATAGGCATATAAAATGATAATAAAAAAGGCGCTTTTTCAAGCGCCTTTGTTTTTAGTCGATTCGAACTTTGCGGGGTTTGGCCGCTTCCTTGAATGGAATCCTAATAGTTAGGACCTCTTCGCGAAGCGTAGAATTGATCTGATCAAGATCGTAGTCTTGAAGAAGAGTGAGCCTGAAGTGAATCGGCTTCGTCTTCTGGTTGTCCATATCTACAACAACGTCTCCACCGTTAGGCTCAACAGAAACGTCGATCTGAGAAGCTTTAAAGTCGGGAGCAAAAAGCTTCAGAACGAATTCTTTGTCGTCAGCAGTTTGCTGAAGAATCGTTGGTTGTGGGTCAATGTCGATCTTACTGAACTGAGACTCGCTCGTTAGCGTGCCTGCCGCCAATTCAAGCAAATCAGCGAATCTACCGCCATAAGAGCTATAAGTCGAATACGAATAGACGTTAGGATTAAATGTAACTTTTGGATTTGATATTGTGAATAGTTGCATATTGCGCCATAGTTGGCTTTTATTCTATTGCACGCTGCGTGCCAAATTTTCCCTAGGGAAAACGTCTAAACCTTTGCCAGAACGTCTCTTATATGAGTCAAAGTGTTCGCGTAAGTGAGTTTTTGACCCAACGCAACGCCAGCGTCGTTCTTCTTACCAGATAAGGTAAGCTCAACAGCCTTTTCGATAGCAGCTACGGCAGCATCGTCCGAGAAATCGTAAATGTTGCCTTGGTTAAAGTCGGAACCTTTCTTGAAGAAAGTCCCGTCATAAGCCTCGATTTTGCCCGTTGACTCAACGAGGATAGAGTTATCCTTGGTCGCCCAGTCTTTGTGGCTCGTAGCGTTCAGTACGATGCTCCACTTGCCAAGGCAAGTTGCGTTGAACGCAGGAAGACCCCAACCTTCTGCGCCGCTAAGACCAGAGAGGTCAATATCGGCAGAGTTAATGATGTCGTTGACTTCGGCGTTCGTCGCGACGAAAGGCAGGAAGTTGATATTTGAAGCGAGGCTCTTGTAGCCCATTACCATCTTCTTCATCAGTTCCTTGTCGAGAAACGGATTCATAACCGAGCAACTAAGTTGGAACTTTGGATTGTTGCCGTACTTCTTTGCCCAGAGCTTAATGATCTTGTCCGTATGCTTGCGCTTTTCGAACTTGCCCATCAGCAAGAAGTGAGTCTTTCCCTCAAGATACTTTTTATTCGTTTTAAAGAAACTCGGATCGAAACCAAGCGGAGCAGAGTACACGTTAGCGCACCCGTTGCTTACGAACGAGTCTCTAGCATACGAGCTAGAGAAGATCGTCGCGTCTTGAAGCGCAACTATTGCATTTTCTACAACAGTTGGCTGATCGAGTTCATAAAACGAAAACAGTACTTGCTTTTTCGTGAGACGCTTCTCGGCTCCGTTAATGTGCCAAAGCTTCAAAGACACTGCATCCTTAGAAAGATCTCTGTACCGATTGTCGATTAGACTTTTGATCCAATCGACAAACTCGGCGTCTTTCTTATCGAACGCAGACAGGTCTACGTTCGAGATCGGAAAGTACGAAACCTTAAAGGACGAGTCGCTTTGCTGGAGCTTGTAAAGCTCTTTGAGAATGTTATACGCAACATTCCCAAACGACACTTGGTTTAACGGAGCTTCGAAGACAACGTGCATTAGATTGGAATTTCTTCGTCGTTAGACTCTTCCTGCTGACGTGGAGCGGGCTTTGCCTTTTGATAAGTTGGCTTGGCTGGAGCCGAGGAAAACTTATTCGTGTTGGCAGCGGGTCGCGCCGCAGGGCGTGCAGCTTGAGCAACGTCTTCTTCGCCTTGAGCCTCGTCCTTACGCTTGCTTCCGATGAAGCTGACACGCTCGGCAACAACGAGAATCTTCGAACGCTTCTCGCCGTTCTTTTCCCAAGTGTCTTGCTTGAGACGACCAGTTACTGCAACTGCACTACCCTTCTTGACATAGTTCGTGACGAAGTCCGCTTGCTTTTCCCAAGCATCGACATCGATATAAACCGTTTCCTTGTCGTTGATTGGATTGTTAATGGCGAGGCGAATCGTCGCGATGGCCTTTCCTGTCAAAGTCGATCTCGCTTCTGGGTCCGAGACGACGTTTCCTGCTAGTACTACTACATTAATCATGATGTTTTTGATAGTTTTTTTTCAGAGTTTTGAATGCTGAATTGTGGATATTGATACATCCTTGAATCGATAAGTCAAGTTCTTTTGCGATTTTTCTCCAAGGCGTGGGCTTTTTCTTGCCGTTTAAATAACGTAACCGAAAAATCTTTTCGATACGTTTGTCGTCAAAACACGCGAGTTCTTTAAAAATTTCTTTTAAAACTTTTTGGTCAGATGTTTCCGTGTTCTCGGAAGTTTCAAACGCGCAGTCGAAACCGTCTTCCATTGGAAGGTGCCGCTTCTTGTTCGAAGAGTTCAAACACAACCAACGAGTATGGTTTCCAAGGTAAGTTGAGAATTTGATGTTACGTTTCTCGTCGAACGATTTGACTGCGTCAAAAATATGAGACTCGCGCCCATTGATAAGATCGTGAAAATTATCGATAGAAGTTTCTCTCGGGGCATAATTGTGGACCATCTGCAAGTAGATGCCCGAATGGCGATTTACAATCTCTTTAAAACAAAGACTGTCGCCGTTGTGACGGACCTCCTCGATCAAATCGAGGTCGTTCATTTGTTCGGGCATCAACTTCATGCGCCTGTGCTACCGAAGCCCGCCTTTCCGCGAAGAGACTCATCGAGACTTTCGGCTACAAAAAGTTTGGGTTTTACCGCTGGCATAAACACAAGCTGACCAATCTTGTCGCCCATTTTGTAAATCTTATCGAACTCTGGAACAGTCTTGCCGAAGTACCTAAAGCGCAGTTTAATCGAACCTCTGTAACCGCTGTCGATTACCCCCACAGAGTTCGTCAAGGCTAGCTGATAATTGCTGATGCTCGACCTCGGGAAAACAAGAGAGAAACAATTAGTTGGAGGTTGGATTACAACGCCCGTATCGTACTCGATGTACATGGGCTTTAAGCTCTTCGATTTTCTATCGTAAATCAGATGAGGAATCGTTGAGGCTACGAGATCCCAACCAACATCGCCTTCTGCTGGGGCGATCAGGTTGTTTTCAAAGCCATTTTTGAGAACTTTGAACGCTGGAGACGGGTAAGAATTTTGCTTTCCTGCTTGCTTCGAAACGTAGAGATTTTCTTCCATGACCGCAGAGTAGATCAACATAATCGAACTTGTCAATGGTTTTTCCACAAGGTCACGCGAAGCGTAATTTAAAACCGATAGGTTTTAAATTTAAGGATAGGGATAGGGTGAGCGGAGCGGTTGGGGGATAATAGGGGGGAGAGTCCGAGAGGGGGGAAAGAAGGGGGAAGGAGAGGAGAGAGGGAAAGGGAAAGGAAGGGGGTTTTTCTGCCGAACAAAATTCTATTTGTTTTTTGCATTTTTCGTGTAAAAATTAGTATGTCTGATGACAAAGATCTTCTAAAACTTTTCCTCGAAAGCGGATGGATGGTATCGATAATCGGAGCCGCAGGAATGATCGCCAGACTAGTTTCAAACCCGCTCAAAAAGGCCAATTGCATGGACTATTTCCGCAAGATCTTTGTTGCCTCGGTTACTTCAACAATTGCTTGGTTTATCGTTGAGCAGATTGAGATTAGCTCGATCACGAAAGCCATAACTTATGGCGTGGTTGGCGTCGTAAGTCCAGAGATCATCGATGCCTTGATTAATCTTGCGAAGGGCGTTTCAAAAGATCCGATCAAAATCATCAAAAAGTAATGTCTCCAAAGATTAAAATACTATTACTTGGACTTATAGGTTTGGTATTTTCAGCATACGGTTACGTTCTGTCGGAAAGAACCGTCGAAAACTTCCAAAAATCGGAGCAATGTTTCAAAAATGTAACATACCAACTCAGTCCGATGTTCGACGCACACACATTGCTGATCGTTGACTCTCACGTTAAAACTGCCCACGGACTAATGTCGTTCGAGGATTTTTGCAAAAACATGGAAGCGGCAGAAACTACGATCAAAAAAACTTTAAAGAGCTATGAGAAAAATCTCGACTCAGAGACTGAAAAAGAAATGTTTTTAAGTCTTGAGCAACGTTGCGAAGAGACATTCGATTATGTCAAAAATGTGAAGAAAATTTGCCAAGAAAAGAGCAAAGAAAAGATCGAGGAGCTTATTTCGAACGGCGAACTTTACAAAAATACGGACCCGACATTAGATCTTATTAATGAGGCACTAGAAAAGGAACTTTTACTATCATCCGATTACAATTCTCGCTCGATCAAATCGCTCAAAAACTTCGAGAAGTTTATAACGATGTTTATGGGTTTTTCAATCGTTTTGTCGGCAGCGGCATTCTTCCCTATAAAAGCCGAGAAAAAGATCAAAAGACGTGTAAAATAACTTATATGGAACTCGATTTTTCTGAACAAATCTTAGCGAAGAAGCGCCCAGGTCCCAAAAGCTCTGCTCAAACACCAGCCAAACCAGAAGACAGACTGAAGGGTTCGCCAAAGAACCAGCCTGGCTCCGCTGGCACAAAGCCAGATGCTAAAGAAAAAGCCCAGAAAGCCTTAGAGCGCAAAGACGAAAAGAAAGTCGTAAAGGCAGCTATCACGTTCAGCGATAAGGTAACAAAAGCTCTGAAGAATAAAGTTCAGCAGCATAACGAAAAACACTCTCGCAAAGTAACGCTTTCACAGCTTAAGAAAGTATATCGTCGCGGTGCAGGAGCCTTCTCTGCGTCAAGCAGGCCCGGTAAAAGCCGTGGACAGTGGGCAATGGCTCGCGTCAATACTTTTCTAAGGATGATGGCTGGCGGCAAAGTTAAGGATGCTTACCGTGCCGCTGATCAAGACATCGCAAAAGCCAGCGATAACAACGTCAAAACTCTATCGCAAAAGTCACTGACATCAATCGACTTTGATGAATATGAGTTGGTTATCGCTGCTTCCGATTTAGTAAAGTCGAACGTCTCGCTCGCAGAAATGGACGAGATGTACGAATCAGAAGACGAAGAAGAGTATAACGAAATGTCAGAGGCCGAAAAGAAAACTCTGAACAAGCCGTTTCGCCTTCCTTCTGGTTCAAAGAAGAAGTTCGGCGTTTACGTTAAGAACGAGAACGGCAACGTCGTTAAGGTAACGTTTGGCGATCCAAACATGGATATCAAGCGCGACGATCCAGAACGCCGCAAGAACTTCCGTGCTCGCCATCAGTGTGACACGAACCCCGGTCCAAAGTGGAAAGCCCGTTACTGGTCATGCAGAATGTGGGAAGCTGGTAAGTCTGTTACTCAAGTAACCAAAGGATCTTACGCAGAGTACATGATGCAGATGGACGAAGTCTACAGTCAAGAAGACTTGATGAAAGAAAATCCATCTTTGAAAGATGTTCCAGAAATGGACGAGAATATGGAGGAGATCAAAGAGTACTCAGAAGAGTCTATCGAGATGTCTATTGGCTCACTTTCGTCTGTTAAGATGAAGGCCGAAGAACTCGTTATGGCGATCCAGTCCAATCAGAAAATTGCTATTGGCGCAACTGAGCCTTGGGTAGCTTCAAAGATCACACTGATCGACGACTACATCAACAGCATCTACAATTACCTCATGTTCTCCGAAAAGGGAGAAAAAGAGGATTAATTTTTAGAATATCGCGAGTCATACCCTAAAATCTCGGGTATGACTTACGATCAAATTGCTCTAGTCCCTCGATATTTTGACGGGTATAGCAGGTCCGACTTGGATGTCGAGACCGAGTTTTTAGGCTATACGTTCAAGCTTCCGGTAGTTCCGGCGAACATGAGTTCCGTAGTCGGCGTCGATACTTGCCGCTACTTGGCCAACAACGGGTATTTTTACATCATGCATAGGTTCTTGCATGAAGACGATGGATGGATCAAGTTCGTGCGGACGGCTAATAAAGAAAATTGGCCGATTATTAGCGTTAGCGTCGGAGTTTCAAACGATGAGCTTGCGCTAATCAAGCGAGTCATTGACGAACAGCTTCGAATCGATTTTGTTACTATCGATATCGCTCATGGTCACTGCGCATTGATGCAGCGAGCAATCGAGTTCATCAAGAAGACGATGCCCGATGTTAAGATCATTGCTGGCAACGTTTGCACTTCAGATGGCGCGTTCGATCTTTACAAGTGGGGCGCAGACTGTGTTAAAGTTGGCATCGCTCAAGGTGGCGCTTGCTCCACTTACGGAAAGACTGGATTCGGACTCGGTATGCCAGAGACGCTAGATACGATCTTTAGCCGAGGTGAGATTTTTCCGATCATCGCTGATGGTGGAGTCAGAACAAACGGAGATATCGCCAAGGCAATCGCTCTCGCTGGCGAGTCGATGAGATATGCCCATGAAGGCGTTGGCGCGAAAGATCTAACCTATTATCCTCCAATTTTGGTTATGGCTGGATCTATTTTTGCAGCCTGCACAGATTCTCCAACCTTCGAAAATGAATCGGGCGAAAAGCTTTATTATGGTTCAGCTTCGAGAACGCAGAAAGGCCACTCGAAGAATGTCGAAGGCTTTGAAGTTTGGATTCCAAATAACGGAATGACGCTCGAAGAGAAGCTCGAAGAAATCAAACAAGATCTTCAGAGTGCAGTTTCGTATTCTGGCGGGACAAGTCTGGAGTCATTAAAGACAACTCCAAATTCATTTTCTAGATAGTGAATATAATTCAAATAGGCTGCAATAATTGTGACGATCACGTCTTTGAGTTCGTCTCTCAAAACAAAGATAAAATTACCAACTTTTTGGTGATTGACGCTATGCCCAAGTGCGTAGAAATAGCAAAAGATAAATATTTTTTTTTGGGCGAAAAGCTAATTGCAATTAATTGCGCCGTTGGTATCGAAAACAGAATCTTACAATTCTTTTATCCAGAAAATGACGAAACATCGCCCCACGCTTCGATACTTAGTTTCCATGTAAAAAATCACAGACACCCAAATCTAAAGTCTTTTTACGTTCCGTGTTTAAACATAAACAACATCGTCGATATTTTTGACAATGGAGTCGATAGACTTTACGTCGATATGGAAGGTCTTGATGTAGTCACTCTGCTTTCTTTAGATTACAATAACTGTAAACCCAAGTACATAGAATACGAGTTCTATCATTCAGACGGGTCTTTTTCTAGCGGTAAAAATCATGCACAGCTAGTCGATCTTTTAAGGAATCACGGATACAGCATAAGGAAATCTAGCGAATATAATGCGGTAGCAGAATATAATTCATGAAATTTGGATCTAAAACTGGAGGACTCGGAGATATCCTTCTGCTTACATCTGTTTGTAAATATTTCCCAAACAGGTTCACAATTCAACTGCCCAAAGAAAAGGAGCGGTTCAAGATCCTATTTACCGGACTAGCTCAAGTAGAAATCTGTGACCAAAACGAAATTCAGCCACTTCTAGATATTGGAACTGGACATTACGCAACAAGAAAGCTTCGAAACTTTTTTGGCGAAGCTGCGGACGGAATGAACAATCGACCTCTCGTTCTTCACTCGAATCCAGAAGATGAAAAGTGGGCTTACGAGTTTTTAAAAAAGATTGGCCCAGCAGCGGTATTTGTCCCGACCTGTTCAAAAGAGTGGGCTGCGGTGCGGAATCTTCCAAAGAAGGCTATCGATTTTTCCATCGATCAAATCAAATCCACTGGATCTACGCCAATCGTTTGTCAATCATCGAGCAATAGAATCGAGACATCTGAAATCGAACTAGTCGATTTAGACTTGTCTAAATACATTTCTCTGCTGCGCCAAACTGGTGGATACTGTGGAGCGAATACTGGCGATGAACATTTAGCCGCCGCAGTTGGCTGCATGACATACGTTTTTCAACCTAGGGACGGCAAAGGCTTCTTCGCGTCTGAGTGGAACTACGACCACCCCTGTTCAGCTTACTATATTTGGGATGATAACATTACCAGTTGATGAGGGCTACGCCTACGATTACTTGGCTATATTGCAAATAAAGGTAAACAAGAATGTTGCAAATAGCGGCAATGCTTTTACGCAATGTTACGATCACATCGTGAATGAAGTGGGGACCGATCTGCATTCTCGAATCTGCCGTTCATCAGAGTTCTTTGCTTTAATACAAGCAAACGAAAAGACTTTCGATTGCGTTGAACGCGCTAGATACGGCGAGATTTCAGCTAAGGAGGTCGATGAAGCAAATATGGGAAGATATCGGTGCAAAGTTAATCTACAAAAGAAATTCTTTCCATTATCTAACGTCACAGAGCAAAAAAGTTGAATTAGTTTCTTAAATAAAATCTTCAAAAAAATGAAAAACGTAATTATTACTGGCGTCACGGGTCAGGATGGCAGTTTAATGGTAGACTTTCTTCTCAAGAACACGACGTACAATATTTATGGTGCGGTTCGTAGACTCAGCGTTTCGAATCACACGAACATCAGCCATGTAACGAACGAACGTTTCAAGCTGATCGATCTCGATATCACAGATCCGCAAAGCGTCGAGATTGCAATCGAGAAATACAAACCAGACTATTTCGTCAATTTCGCCGCCAATTCTTTTGTTGGTTCTAGTTGGCAAATGCCAGCTAACCATATGCACACGAATTGTCTCGCGGTAATGTATCAACTCGAAGCAATTCGAAAGTTCGCGCCCGCTTGCCGCTACTACAACGCTGGTTCTTCCGAAGAGTTTGGTGATGTTCTTTCTGTTCCTCAGAATGAAACGCATCCACTTCGTCCACGCAGTCCATATGGCGCATCTAAAGCTGCTGCTCGCCATATCGTAAAAGTTTGGCGCGAGTCATATAATGTTTTCGCAGTTCAAGGCTGGCTATTTAACCACGAAGGAGTTCGCAGGGGCAAGGAGTTTGTTACTCGAAAAATCACTACTAATGTTGCTCGTCTCCGCAAAGAGCTTCGCGATGGGCAAAAGGTAAATCCGCTCAGTCTTGGAAACTTGAGCGCAAAGCGCGACTGGAGCGACGCAGAAGACTTTGTAGAGGGTGTTTGGCTTATGCTTAATAACTCGACACCCAAGGAGTACGTTCTTTCCTCAAATGAAACCCACACGGTTCGTGAGTTTGTAACGTTATCTTTCAAGGCTGCTAATATTGAAGGATACTGGGAAGGTGAGGCTGGATCGCTCGAAGAAAAGTTCATTCACCTTGGAACAAAGCAGGCACTCGTAGTTGTTGATCCAAAGTTCTTCCGCCCAGCAGAAGTCGAGATCTTGCTCGGTGATTCTACATTTGCCCGCAGAGATCTGAATTGGGTTCCGCGCATCTCATTCCAGCAGCTTGTCACGAAGATGACAGAGAGCGACTTGAAGAATAATCCATGAACAAGTTTCTTAAGTATTGCTTGTTCAATGAGTTAGATACTCGAAGAATCGATCCACCGAGAGATCCATTCTCGGTAAAGCTTTACAAGAACGAAGCGCACTTTTCTCTGCGTGACTCGCAGCTAAAGGTCGAGCGTCGGCACGAAAACGTTGATCCGATGCGATTTAACTTCTTTGTAGACTTCACGCAGCAGACGATCAAACATCTTAACCTTCAAAATCTTAACTTTGGCTTTATAGTTAATTTTAATGACGGACCAGAGAACGAGGCCACAGAGACCCGCTTTTGCTTTGCCAGACCTAGAAACAGCCCCCATATCTGCGTTCCTGACTCTCATATAAGCCGATTATCGTCGATTTGTGAGGCTATCCCATCTTGGGATATACCCTTTGACGAAAAGCTCGATAAAATGCTCTTTATAGGGTCAGATACGGGTCGAAAGTACCCAGACGGTACTGTTCAGCGGGTAAACTTCTGTAAACGCTACCAAAACAGCGAAGAGATCGTTGCTAAGATCAATAACTTCGTTGAACAGCCATTCGACGCCTGCATCTATGGCGAAACCGAGTCGATTCGCGATCAACTCAAGTACAAATACTTGTTAAACATTAACGGCAACACAACGTCTTGGGAGCGGCTAATCTGGATCATGAAGTCAAATTCGTTCTGCGTCTTTTTAAAGCCGCCTGCCCACCAAAATGAGATTTCTTGGTACTACCACTGTTTCGAGCTTCTTCAGCCATTCATTTATATCGATGAGCTTGGCGCGGATAACTTTATGGCAGTCGCAAAAGACTTGGAGCCGCAAATCTCTCTGCTGAAAGACTTTCAGAGAAGCTACGCAGAAATGCTCGGAAAGATCGACTTTCACGCTCATTACTACGCTCAAGTGTTAGTGAACTACAACGCCCTACTTAAAACATGAACTCATTCATCGTAATTATACTCGTATCTTTCGGAGCACTGATGTTTCTCCTCGGCTACTTCTTTCCGTTTCGTATGCGAAAGTTTAAGCCAGAAAAGAAAACTACCAACTCGGATGCGGTTTACTACGTTGTAAATATTAACTCTACAGATTACGCTTTTACGTTCGAACAGCTTGACGTTGCCGAAAAACGTGCTAAGAAGCTCGACATAGACGTATTCTAATGAGCAATCAAAACACAGTTGAACTTATCGGTTTCTATGGCGATGACCTAACGCACGCTTGCTCTGCTTGGACATCAACGAGCAGAGAAGTTACTCCAGAGAAGAAGAGCCGCATTGGTTCGCTTCTTAAAATGCTCGCGGAGAATGGACACCACACTCCATTCGAAAAGTCTTCACTTCACTTCCTAATTAAGACGGATATCGCTAGTCATGTGCATTTAATCAAGCACCGGGTTGGCGTATCGGTGAACGGCGAGTCTGCTCGCTACAAAGAGATCAAGGAAGACAACTTTTTGCTGCCCGAAGATTGGCCCGTAGAGTGGCGCGACATCATGAAAGCGTACACTGAGCGTGGCCTCGATCTTTATCACAAGTGCGTCGAAGATCTTGTTAAGAATCACGGTTTTGATCGTAAGCGGGCCAAAGAGTCGGCTCGATTCTTCCGACCGTACAATACACAGATCACGTCCGACGTTATGTTCAACTGGCGTTCATTTTATCACTTTTTAAACCTGAGAAACAAGCCTGACGCTCAAAAAGAGATCCGAGACATCGCAAGTCAGATGCTAGAGCTAGTAAAACAAACAAATAAGTTTCCACTTACAATCGAGGCATTTGGAGTGTAAATATGAGTAACGATGCCTACGGAACTTCTCAGCTTATTCGGTGGAGCCGCTACGGGCTTCATTTTCCGTATCATCGCAGTTAAGGCTCAAGAAAGCCGCGCTCGCTTCGACCGAATGATGCGAGCTATCGACAAGAGCGACGAGTCGGCAGACAGAGCCGCGAAAAGAGACTTAGACGGTGGGAAAATCGTAAGGCAGTTTATTGTAATTGCCGTAATATTTTCTATCGTCATTTCTCCGTTTGTGATGGCTTTGTTGGACATCCCAACCTATCTGGAAGTCGATTACCAAGAAGGCGGCGGTCTTTTTGGTCTTCTCGGGTCTAAAACGAACAAAGCTTTCGTTGAGATCGCTGGCAATTTGATCACTTCCGAGATCAGACAGTGCTTGATCGCCATTACTGGCTTTTACTTCGGATCTGCATCCGCTTCGAACAAGTCATAAAAGACTTGACATTCTCAACGGTTCCTGTTCTGATCTATTCGCATGAAAGCGAAGATCAATAGGAAATCTATCTTAGAGAATCTCTTAAAAGCCCCAGAAGGGGCCGACGCTAATTTCTGGAAGCGCGAGATGACTTTTCTCAAGCGTCTTGAGAAGAAGTATGGCCTCGCATTTTTGAAGCAATTCGTTCCAAATAAGAAGGTTCCGACGTTGGCATTCTTTTACGCCGATTGGCAGCAGAAGTTGCTTGAAACCGAGTCGAAGGAGTTTTACTATAAAAACCTTCACAAAGCTGACTTGTCTAAGGTGGACAAAGTTGGAGAGGATGCTGAAGTTAAACCCAAGAAAACTATTAAAGGATTTTTATCATGAGCCGCAAAGCAAAAGAAGAAGAAAAAGACGACACAATCTCATCAAAGAGCATTTTAGGTTCTTTCTTAAAGAACAACAAAGAGGACCATTACAATTTCGAGAACGTAGTAAACTATCGCGTATCGACTGGTTCGCTTAATCTAGATATGCAGACAGACGGAGGTCTTGGGCCGGGTCTGCACCGATTCGTTGGATTTACAGAAGGAGGCAAAACTTCTGCCGCTCTTCAAGTTATGCTTAACTTTTTGAAGACGGTCCCAAAAGGCAAAGGTTTTTACGTCAAAGCAGAAGGACGCCTTTCCGATGAGATGATGAAGCGTTCGGGCATAAAGTTTGTATTTGATGCCGACGAGTGGGAAGATGGAACGTGCTTCGTATTCGAATCGAACATCTACGAAACTGTTGTAGACGCAATGCGCCAACTTGTTCAGTTTAACGAAGAGGAGAACAAGTATATGTTTATCCTAGATTCTGTTGACGGTCTAATCACGAAGGGCGATTTGGCTAAGACTTTCGAAGACTCTACAAAGGTAGCTGGCGGCGCAGTTATCGCGGCCAACTTCATGAAGCGTATGTCCATCGGGCTGTCGAAGCGCGGCCACATGGCAATCTTTATTTCTCAGGTCCGTAGCGACATTAAGCTCGATCCGTACTCAGCGGCTCCGATTCGCCAAACTTCAGCAACTGGCGGCAACGCTCTGCTTCACTTCTCGAACTTCATCTTTGAATTCGAACCACGATTCGAGGGCGACGTAATACTTAAAGACCCCTCGATCAAGAAAGCCGATCCAGTTAAGAATCCGATCATCGGTCATATGTGCAAGATTTACATCAAGAAGAGTCCAAACGAAAAGAGCAAGACTCGTTTCTCGTACCCAATTAAGTATGGCAGAAGTGATGGTCGATCCATTTGGGTCGAGAAGGAAATCGTAGAGATGCTGCTCCTTTGGGAACTCGTCACAAAGGCTGGAGCTTGGTACAACATTACCGACGACTTAGCCGCGCTCTTGAAGGAAAACGGTCTTTCCATGCCCGAAAAGTTTCAGGGAGAGAATGCCCTGTTCTCACATATCGAGTCTGATCAAAAACTTGTAAGCTTCTTGCACAAATACTTCGTTGAAGAGATCGCGAGCAAACGGGAATGAAATTTAAAACCATCAATGGCAAAGAGCGTTTCTTAAAAAACGCAAAGAATTATGCTGTGAAATGGGACAAAGGCTGCAGAAGCAAAATCCAGTTTCGCGTAAAGCAGTTTCTTTATCCTTATTGGAAGCACGACATTGTGTTCGAAGAGTTGCGCATCGTAGGCACGCGCCTATCTTTGGACCTTTACAACGCCAACAAGAAGGTCGCCATTGAGGTTCAGGGCAAGCAGCACCAGACTTATAATGAATTTTTTCACGGGAATGATCGCCAAAAATGGCTATCGCAACTCAGAAGAGACGATCTTAAGTTGAATTTCTGCTTGACAAACGGTATTAAGCTCATAGAGATCTACGAAGACGACGAACTGTCGCTAGACTTGTTCGCCAAATATGGACTCATCTTATGAACGAACCAACTGAAGAAAAACCAAAGGACTTTGTTTTCCCAACAGAACTCATCGAGCAAATCTATGAGCTTTCTGGCGGGGCAGAAACTTACAAAGGTGTAGTAGTTTGCGTGTGCTCTTCGAAAGGAACGCCGCAAATCTATACGCGATTCGAATCGGTTCTCACTTCTCTTGGCATGAAAAAAGCCTTGGAGCAGTGGCTGGTCAACGAAGATAACAAGCTCACAGAACAAGAATCCGAATAATGCTCTACTCTCTAGAAGTCGAAAAGCAATTTCTCGCTGGACTAATTCAGCATCCAGAAACTTACGCAGAGATTTGCGACTTTATCTCCGAGTCAGATTTTTATTCTGACGATACGGTAGTTCACAAGACGATCTACCATATCGTAAAAAAATGTATCGAAGCGAGCGATAAAGTCGATGAGATCATTATCGCGCAGCGAATCAAAGAAATCGGAATCTCATTCAAGGATAACATCGACATCTTTGACTATCTTCGCTCGCTTGCTGTTCGCAAGACGAACAAGAACACGGCAGTAATGGCCGCGAAGGAAGTGAAGAAGTATTCGATTCGCCGCTCGATTCACTCGTCAGCTCTTGAGGTTGCCGAGAAGATGAAGAAGATGGCTCCCGACTCTTCGTATCAAACGATCATCGACGAAGCGGACACAACATTCAATAAGATCATCAATATTTATGAGAACAACGAAGAAAAGCCAATCAACATCTTTGAAGAGATGGAGAGCGTCATTGAAGAACGCGGTAATAACCCCGTTACTGAGTTTGGTCTCATGGGGCCGTTTCCCACTATTAATAAGGTTTACGGCTCTCTTCTCCGCCCCGGTAATATTACAGTTATTGTCGCCCGATCTGGCGTAGGTAAGACGCTTCTTGCCCTTAACTACACGACGAAGGTATCGGCTCAGTACGATGTTCCCGTTCTTCACTTCGATAACGGCGAAATGAGCAAAGAGGAAGTGATCATGCGTCAATGCGCCGCATTGAGTCACGTTCCGATGCATCTTCTCGAAACTGGTCTCTGGCGTAAAGCTGGTGACGATGTTGTTCAGCGCGTGCGCTCAACGTGGGCGAAGATCAAGAATCTCAAGTTTTATTATTACAACGTTGGCGGCATGACAACCGATCAGATGATCAATAATCTGAAGCGGTTCTACTACTCGAAGATTGGTCGCGGGAACAAGCTCATCTTTAGCTTCGACTACATCAAGCCGTCTGCCGATGCGGACGGTAATCGTCCAGAGTGGCAAGTGATCGGTGATATGTTGAATAAGTTCAAGAAGACGATTCAGCGCGACACCGTTCAAGATCAAAAGCCGATGATCACGATGTTCTCATCTATTCAGTCGAATAGAGGCGGCATCACAACAAATAGAAACTCGGACTCGATTAATGACGACGAGAGTATCGTGTCGATGTCTGACCGCATCACCCACTACTGTTCGCACATGGCGATTCTTCGCCCAAAGACAGCGGACGAGCAACAGGAAGAGGGCGCGGCATTCGGGTCTCACAAGCTTATCTTCGTTAAGAGCCGCTTCTTAGGCTCCGACGTTGCAGGCGCACTTCAGCTAGTTAGAATTCAAGACGGTTCACTTAAAAAGAATTTTATCAATCTTCAATTCCACAACTTCGATATTGAAGAGCGCGGTGACTTGCGAGACATTGTAAATTCAGTAGACACAGGTCAAACAACGCTTAGAAGAAACCACGATGCGGACGATGTCCCAAACTTCAACAGTTGATCCGTTGATCCTCAAAGGGTCACTAGAGTCTATGGGCTACAAGCTCAAAGACTATGGCAGTTATTGGCGAGCTTGCGCGATTTATCGTGGAGGAGATAACACAACTGCGCTCAAGATCTACAAGAACAGCGGCGTCTGGACCGACTACGCTCAAGGCAGCACAAAGAGCTATCCGTTTCAGCGTCTCGTTGAGCTTACGCTAGATACCAAGGAATCGCACATCATAAATAAGTATGTAAAGTTCGATCCTCAGAATATAATACACGCCGAAGTAAAAGAGAGAATCGAAATGGAAAAGATCTACCCAGAATCGCTTTTAGACAATCTTTTGCCGCATCTTGACTTTTATCAGAAGAAAAAGATCTCAGACGCGACGCTTCAGTTTTATAAGTGTGGGTATGCGACTGGCGGTCAAATGTTCAAGCGCATCGTTTTTCCGATTTACAATCAGTACGGTCAGATTCACGGTTTTTCTGGTCGCGCACCGCTTTGGCAGAAGAGCGACGAGTTTCCAAAATGGAAGCACCTTGGAAAGCGGGCAAACTGGGTCTATCCGCTATACATGAAACGCAACGGAATCGAAGAAGTCCGCGAATCCATAGAGAAGTCTAAGCGCGTATTTATCGTCGAAAGTATTGGCGACAGCATGGCTCTTTTCGAAAACGGCTATAAAAATAACCTTGCCACGTTTGGCTTGGGAGTTTCTTCGAAATTCTGCTCCGCGCTGCTTTCTTTGGACGTTGATAAAATTACTATTGCTTACAACAACGATTCGTCTTCCGAGATAAATCACGGTCTTGTCTCTGCCTGTAAAGCCTATTTGCAGCTTTTATCCGTTTTCGACCCGTCGAAACTCGAAATTAGACTCCCGCCAAGAAATGACTTTTCGGATCTTTTTCTAGAAGAGGGTTGCCACGAAGTTTTTCAAGAATGGCTCAAGAAAGAAATTCGCCAAGCCGATCAGATAAATGCTATTTTAGAAATAGCTGTTGCAAATAAATTCCCCGACAATTTAGTCGAAAGGGCAAAAAAGTTAGTAGAAGACATTGGATAAACCTAAACACACGGCACTTTCCGCTAGCAGAATCAAAACATTAGAAAAATGCAGTTGGTCATATTGGTGCTCTTATGTTCTCAAGTTGCCCGATAAGGCGAACGACGGCTCGTCTCGCGGAAACGTTGTCCACTTGGTCCTTGAAATGCTTGCTAAAAAAAATCGTAAGCAATACGTTAACGATATCTTATTCGCGAAGAATATTTTTTGCGTTCCGTCGATCAAGAAGCTCACTTTAAAGCACGCCAGAAAGCATAATGTTTCCGATCAAGAGAACATTGAGCTAATCAAGCAAATGACGCTGACCGCCCTAGAGCATGACTTCTGGGGTAAGGGTAACGGTAAAGTTCTGCAAGATTTGCAAGAAAGAACTTTCGATATTGACATTTCAGAAGAAAATAAAAGCTATCGTTTAAGGGGTTTTATTGACCGCCAGTTCATGTACGAAGACGGATCATCGGTTGTTCGCGATTACAAGACTAGCAAAGCGGTATTTAGCGGCAAAGATGCCGATGACAATCTTCAGCATTTTATTTATACTCTTGCGTCTAAAAAGCTCGATCCAAAATACGAGGTTGCTATGGAATTTTTATTTCTAAAATTCGACCTGCAGAAGAAAAAGGGCGGCGGCTTGTTGAAGATGGAGCCTCTATCGGAAAAAGACCTTTCCGATTTTGAGCTTCACCTTACAGAAGTGCAAAAAGTAATTGACAACTTTTCCGAGAGGGACGCTTATTCAAATTTTGCTGCCGACAAACCAATGCCTTCTGATGGTTCATTTTCTGGGAAATTGTCTTGCGGCTTCGCGAAATACAAAGGTCAGCTAAAGAAAGACGGCAATCCAATGTGGCATTGCCCCTACAAGTTTGATTTTATTTACTACGCTCTTCGAGACAAAGAAAATAAAATTGTAAAAACTGCATTTGGAGAAGACGCTGGAGATCTTTTTAAAGGTATGCCAGAGGGCTTTAAGGTCACAAAAGAGCAGTATGCTGGTTGTCCAGCGCATCAAAAGACTTGACAAGTCTCGTTCTCTTGTTATTTATGAGTAATGGTCCCTTTATTCAAGTCTCACTTTTCCGTGGGGAAAAGCATTTTAACTCTGGCTGAACCAGAAAAGCAAAAGCCAGACGGTCCAGACAGTATTATTTCCATCGCAATCGAGAACGGATTAAAAGAAATCTATCTCGTAGAAGACTCGCTGACTGGCTTTTTGACGGCTTTCAAATCGTGCAAAGCGCACGATATTCATCTCAAGTTCGGGTTAAGAATTTCTGTTTGCAACTCGTATGATTCAGTAGAGACTTCTAGTCACAAAGTCGTTTTGTTTGCCTTGAACGACAACGGGTTCAAGGACTTGAATAAGATTTACACGCACGCCTTCGTTCATCACGAAGGCACGATTTCTAACGATGATATTGTAGCCAAATTAACGGAGAACGTGCTTGTTGCAATTCCGTTTTACGACTCGTACATCTGGAATAATATGTATAGCTTTTCAGACTGTATGCCGAGCTTTAATGCGCACGTTTATTTTGTGGAAGACAACAATCTTCCGTTCGATAAGCTTACCGCCGATTTTATCCGTTCGAAACAAAACAAATCTTCCATTGTAGAAGCCAAGTCGATCTACTATTATAAGAGAGACGACTTTGACGCTTGGATAACGTACAAGATCGCTTGCAATCGACGCATGGGCAAATCGCAGACCTTGTCTGCGCCAGAGATCAATGGGTGCGGAAGCCGCGAGTTCTGCTTCGAATCTTGGGCTCAGAGAAGCTATGAATAATCTTTTAAAACAGAAAATTAACCAAAAGTTTGTTGTCTTCGATACAGAAACCGAAGGACTGTCTTTGACCTCTTCGCGTCCTTGGCAACTTTCTTGGATCGTTTGTCAAGGCGATCAAATTTTAGAGAGACACGACGAGTTTGTGAAATACGATGATTTGAACGTTTCAGAGGATGCGGCTAAAGTTACAGGATTTAATTTTGCAAATTACTCTGCAAAAGCAAAAGACCCGATGGATGTTTGGAGAAAGTTTGCCAAGTATCTTTACGATGACCAGTACATTTTCGTCGGGCATAATATTCTCAACTTCGATATTTACATCCTCAATACAATGATGCGCGGGCTTGGACTTAAAAATGATTGGCGTTTCGTGTCAAGAATGATCGATACCCGTTCTCTTGCCGTTGCAATGTTTAAGAAGATCAAGCGAAACGGCGATTTGATTCCTTGGCAAATTAAGCTTATTAACGTTCGCGAAAAAGGGCTAAAGGCTAGTCAAGGATTCCTTTTGAAGCATTTTGCCGTTGATCACGATCCGTCGAAACTGCACAACGCTCTGTACGACATTGAAATGAATTATATTTTATTCAGAAAACTTATCGCGGAGGTCGAAGTATGAGTCTTTTGCTCGAAACATTCAAAAGATACGAACATCCAGTACCGCCCGGCGTTCGACTCCCAGAAATTAAAATCGACGCCAAATACTACGAAACACTTGGCATAGACAGTACTGTTTCTAATTTTGAGTTCTTGCGTCAACTTTGTTTGCGTGCAGTTGTCGCTAAAGGAATCGATAAACTTCCAAATAAAAAAGAATACTACGAGCGAGCCAAGATGGAACTTGCCGTATTCAACGAACTCGGCTTCGTTGACTATATTTTGCTTAATTGGGACATTCTGAAATACGCCCACGAAAACAATATCCCGACTGGGTACGGTCGCGGCTCTGCCGCTGGATCTCTGATTCTTTATTTACTTTCGGTCACTAACGTTGACCCAATCAAAAACGGCTTGTTCTTTGAGCGTTTCGTGTCCAAGAGTCGCGCAAAGAAGATCGTTGTTGATGGAATTACTTATCTCGATGGTTCGCTGATGCCAGATGTTGATAACGATATCGAATTTTCTAAGCGTCACGAAGTTATCAATTATATCAAGACGAAGTACTCCGGTAAGACTTGCAAAATTCTTACCATGAACACGCTAACTGGTAAACTATGCATCAAAGAGTGCGCGAAGATTATCGCCGAGATGAGCGAAGACGAAGTAAATGCGATTAGCGACGTTATTCCGAAACAGTTCGGCAAAGTATTCCCTCTCAAGGATGCCTATGACCAAAGCGAACAATTCAAAGCTTTTTGCGACAAGAATACCAAGGTATTCAAAATAGCAAAGAAAATCGAAGGGCTAAATAAAAATACGGGCGTTCACCCGTCTGGCATTTCGATTTCTTACTACGATAACGAAGAGATTATGCCTTTGCAAAAGACTGGCGACGGAGAAGTTGTGTCGGCTTACGACATGAACAATATTTCCGAGATCACCGTAAAGTTCGATATTCTTGGTCTCAGAACACTTACAGTCGTTTATGATACTTGCCAACGTCTCGGCTTAGACTTCAAGAATCTCGATTTCGATAAACCTGCTACTTACAAGTTCCTTCAAGACTTGCAGAATCCAAAGGGCTTGTTTCAAATTGAGGCGAATACGAACTTCCATGTCTGCCGCAAAGTGAAGCCTCGCAATATGCTTGAACTTGCTTGTGTTCTTTCTCTTGCTCGACCGGGCGCTTTGGACTTCGTAGAACAGTATGCTCGTTACGTTGAGACTAATCAACTCCAATCAGTCCATCCATTTTTTGATGATATTTTGAGCGTAACTGGAGGTATCCCGATCTTTCAAGAACAGTTGATGAAAATGGTTGTTAAGGTTGGATTCACGCTCGATGAAGCAGAAACTGTTCGCCGTATCGTTGGCAAAAAGAAGGTTAGCGAAATGCCCGCTTGGCAAGAAAAAATTCGCAATAAAGTTGCCGAGAACGATCTAGAATCTCAAGTGGCGGACGTTCTTTGGAAGGTAGCTGAAGATAGCGCGAACTATTCGTTTTGCGCCGCCCATGCCTTTTCCTACGGAACCCTAAGCGCATTAACAACTTACCTAAAATTTAATCATCCAAAAGAATTTTTCTTAGCTCTCTTAAAGTCTTCAAAGCACGAACCAGATCCGCACGAAGAGATCGAGACGATCTCTCAGGAACTCAGTTTCTTCGGTATCCGACTGCTTCCTCCCGACTTAGCAAAGTCTCACGCAGATTTTGAGATCGAGGGAGATAATATCCGATTCGGATTGAACGCGATTAAGGGCGTATCAGATAAGGTTCTTGAAAACCTTCTTACGTTTCGAGAAGCCGAGTTTAAAAACAAAATTGATTGTTTCGACGGGGCGAAAGAAGCTGGCGTAAATATCGGAGTTTTATCTTCTTTGATTCAAGCAGGAACGTTATCGAGCTTTAGTGAAAAGCGCTGCCGTCTCGTTCTTGAGGCTCAGAGCTACAATATTCTTACCGATAGAGAAAAGCGGAATGTTAAGCTTGTCGCTGATAAATATCAACACGACGCTCTAACTGCGATTTCAGAAATGGCGAAAGCTAAGGCTGTCGGCGACGACAATAAGCCGTTCATGACTGAAAAACGCTTTAATACATTTAAAACCAAATACGAGTCTTACAAAAAGATTTATGACATGAACAAGCAATACGAGAAGTTCGCCAATTGGTTTTTCGAAAAGCGATTGCTTGGCTACAGCTACACTTACAAGCTTAAAGAAGTTTTTCATCAAGACGAGCACGAACGACTATTCACGACTTACGAAGTTTCTCAAGCCCAAGTTCGAGATGCTGTAAAAATGGTTGGAGTCGTAAAAGAGGCTCGTAAAAAAGTGAGCAGAGCAGGCAGACCTTACTTATTGGTTAAAATTGCTGACGAGTACGGTCAAACCGTATGCCGTCTAACCGATGGCGGTCGCGACGACAAGTTTACGATGTACTACGAAGGAGGAGGCAAAACTCCAAAAGAAGACGATATCGTTGTCGTCTACGGCTCTAAAGCCGAGGACTCTATTTTCTTAAATGGCTTGACAATACTTTCGGAAAGGATCTATACTAAGCTATCGCAGATCGAATCTGTGTAAAAATGAATAAAGTGCAACAAATCAACTTCACTCCTAGGGCAACGCGGGCGCTAGAAATCTCCAAGCAGCGCTGTTTGGAGAATAACTATCATGAGATTACCGAAGACTTTTTGCTCCACGCAATTTTGTTTTCCGAATCAATGATTGTTAATACGGTGTTTAGCGCCTTAAATATTCATACTAAACAAGTTGTGATTGCGCTATCGAAGACACTTCCGTCAAATAAAAAGAAACTGCCAAGCTCAGATATTCCGTTTGGTTCCGTCTCTGCCGAGGTTATTAAAAACTCTCAAATTATTTCTGAAGCGTTTAAGCAAAACTATACTGGCGTAGAGCATATCTTTTTATCGCTTTTGAGGCACTCTGAACTTGTAAAAAAGTTCTTAAAAAAGAACTCGATTGACGTTGGCTTCTTGACAGATAAAACGGAAAAAGAGTGCGAACTCATTTCGAATCCGATTAAAAAGCCCGCGCCGCCTCAGTCTGACAGAACTAGCAACGAAAGCTTAATTTCATCTCACTGCGTAGACTACAATGAAAAAGCTTCCAAGGGAGAATTTGACCATATATCTTTTCGCGAAAAAGAAGTCGAGCAGATGTTTGAAATCCTTTGTCGCAAGCAAAAGCGGAATCCGATGCTTATCGGAGATGCTGGAGTAGGCAAGAGTGCCGTTGTAGGGCTAATCGCAAAAAACATCATTTCGTGCAATTGCACAGAGTTTCTTTTGAATAAGAAGGTTTTATCTCTTGATCTTGGGGCTCTTATCTCTGGCACAAGGCTTCGCGGCGAGTTTGAAGAGAAGCTTGTAAAAATTATGACGGAAATCAAAGCTATGGGCAATGTAATTTTGTTCATTGACGAGATTCATAATATTATTGGACTCGGCAATGACGCGGGTCAAATGGACGGAGCGAATATCCTAAAGTCCTATTTTACTGCCGAAGACCTTTCGTTTATCGGGGCGACAACGCAACAAGAATACGACAAGTACTTTGCGAAAGACTCGGCTATGTCTCGGCGCTTCGAGAACGTCTTTGTTCGTGAGCCAACTAAAGACGAGACTTTCGGCATTTTGAAGAACGTGAAATCATTCTATCAGACGTTCCATATGATCGAGTATCCAAATTCGGTCCTGATGAACATCGTTAATGTTTGCGATAAGTATATGCCAAATAGACGCTTCCCAGATAAGGCTATTGATCTTCTCGATCAGATCGGAGCTAAAGTTAAAATTCGAGGTTTTGCGCGTCCAGACGAAATTAAAAACATTGAAAAACTAATCATTCAATTCGAAAAGTTTGCTCCCGATGACGTGAAGAAAAACCACTTGCCTAACTTAATAAGAGATTACGAATCAAAATACAATGTCTGGGTAGAAGCCGCTAAGGAAAAAAAGGTTCGAGCGAAGAAGAAAGACGTTTACAAGGCTTTGTCAGATAAGCTCGGCAAAGTCATTGACTCAAATTCTGACAACGACGGAATCAAGAATATTTACAGCAACCTGCAAAAGCACGTCTTTGGACAAGACAAGGCTTTAAAGAAGATTTCCGATTGTATCTTGCGTTCATCATTTGGCTTGTCAAAGAATAGTCGCCCGCTTGGGAATTTTATGTTTATTGGCCCAACTGGCTCAGGAAAGAGTCATTTGGCTCGAACGCTAGCGAAACAGGCTTTCGGGAGCGATTCTAATCTTTGCGTAATAGATATGTCAGAGTTTATGGAAAGTCATTCGGTTTCGAAACTGATTGGCGCTCCCCCCGGTTACGTTGGGTGTAATCAAGTAAGTGTTTTAACCGCTCATTTAACTCGCCACCCATCGTCAGTATTTCTTTTTGACGAAATCGAGAAAGCTCACCCAGACATAGTTAATGTTTTGCTCCAGATCATGGATAGCGGACAACTCACAACTTCTGACGGGGAAAAGCTTTCGTTTAAAAATTCAATCATCATTATGACCGGAAACGTTGGCTATCAAATCAACGATAATAAACGAATGGGTTTTATGGCGACTGCTCAATCAACGCCTACAAAAGATACTGTTCTAGAAAGCTTAAAGAAGTTCTTCCGCCCAGAATTCTTGGCCCGCTTAAATGATATTGTTATTTTCGACGAACTTAGCGAAGAATCGCTGATCAAAGTGGTCGAATCCGAGTTTTCCCAGATTCAAGCATCGCTGCTTGAGAGCGGAACGAAAGTTTCTTTCTCGCCGGAAGTTATCGACTTTATTTTGCAGAAAACAAAAGATTCTAGCACGGGAGCAAGAAAAATCGTTTTTTACGTCGAAAATGAGATCAAAACCAAAATTGTAGACATCTTGCGGGCAAATACATACAATAAAATCAAGATCTCCATTAAAGACGGAGAGTTGACCATCAATGGAAAAACGAAGAAACTTCTTGCGACACACAGTATCTAGCACAACTCTCCTGCCAGTTGAGCAGGAGATGCTAGACTCTGTATGCGAGAAGATCGAAGCGGAGCTTGAGGCTCCGATCTCAAGGAAAACACGCACGGCTAGTGAGGTTTTGTACGATCGATACGATCTGACTTCTGGCAAAGATTCGTATGTTCTGAAGGTCAACCTGTCTCCAGATACTCCAAATTTCTGGAGAGAGCTTCGCGAAAATCATTTTTCGTTTCACCCAGAAATCGTGGCGTCATCATTTGATGACGATTTCACTTTTTACTGTTATAAGACGACAAAGACATTCTCGGCGTCTAGCTTGACCGAGTTTCTGCTATCTAAGCGGCTTGGACTACAACACAAGATCGCAGAAGTCTTGAACGAGACTCATGCGATTAAGCTTTCGGACGTTGATCAAACAACGGAAGTATTTCGCTCAATGCTGCCGATAGAAGCTGGCGCGTCAGTATCTTCGTTCCCGTTAGCTCACTTGTTTCTGCAGTGCAAACAGATATTTGCGAAGCTGTACAAGCCAACGACTGATCTTGGCCTTTGCCACTTTGATGTTTCACCGCGAAATCTCTTGTACAATAATAGTGATTTTAAATTAATAAATTTTGAGTATGCGGCGAATGCGAACGTCTATATCAACACGCTCTTAGTCAAAGAGACGCTAAACGGATCGGACGAGAGCTTCAACGATCTTTTGTCCGACATGACAATCGACAAAACGAAGCTCGTTAAGTATCTTGATGCCGCAGAGATTTTTACATTCTGTTATTTTAATTCTAAGATTCTCGCAGAGTACTTGACTTTCGGGACTAGAAACGAACAGCTTTTGAGGTACTGGGTTCAGAAATCCGAGGCGATTTATAAAAATATCAAACAGAAGTTTTTTCTTCAAAAACCTATTGACAAATCCATAGACGCCTTTTATGATGCTTGGAGACAATAAGTCATATCAAAACATGAGTACCAATACAAATCGTGCTATCAACGCTATTCGCGGCACTTCAGGTCGTTACTTCGGCCTTCGCACCACAACGGAAACGGTCAATGCTCGCCTCCTGAGCGAAACTCCATCAACGATTCTCGTTGAAGATCGCAACGCTGGTCGCGTTCGTCGTTTCCGGAAGTCCAGCATCCGTAATGTTACCTTCGAGGGTTGCAGTTACAACCGTTAATTAGCGCAGTGGTCATCACTAAAGCCCACGGGAAACCGTGGGCTTTTTTGTGTAAATATACTTATATGCCAATCCCAACACCAAAGCCCGATCAAGAAGAGTCCGAGTTTATCGGCTCTTGTATGTCTTCTAAGTCAATGAACGAAGACTACCCAAATCAGAAGCAACGCTATGCGATTTGCATCTCCCAGTTTAACCGTAAAAAGAAGAAGAACGAAGGATCAATGGACGCTGTAAAGTGGGATGAAAAAGACGTTTCTCGCGTTATCATAGAGTAACATGACCGCATACAATTGGACGTTCCCCTCTTTTGATTGCTATCCAGTTCAATCTGGTTTGGCAGACGTAGTTGCTATGGTTCACTGGCAAATTCGAGCCGTTGAATCTGGCTCTAATGGAACAATATATATCTCTGAGGCTGGCGCAGGAACTTCGCTTCCAGCAGTTAATCCAGAAGACTTTATTCCGTTCGATCAGCTCACTACGGGAGAGGCTGCGTCTTGGGTAATTCAGCTTGAGAACATTACTGGCACGAACGGAGTATATGAGAGACTTGCCTTAGATATCGAAAATCAGAAGAATCCACCGATTATAAAAAAGACTCTCGTTAGCTAATACTTTAGTTTAAAAAATATTAGGGCGCGTTATCATCTCTAAACCAGATGATATATGCGCCTTAAATTTTATAAGCCCAACAAGTCAAACACTGGAACAGCATTATCTTTTAATGTTGTTCAGCGTCAAAAAGAGGGAGACGATAAGGGTCTCGACCTCTATGTTAGTTTTGTAAAGCAAGCTTCTTGGAACGAACAGAGTCGTAAAGGCTCATTTGCCGAGAACGCAAAGAATCCAGAAAAGACAGCTTCGCTAAAGCTGAACGAGACAGAAGCGGCGACGATCATTCGCGCTATTCGTCTCGGCACGAAGTTCTCGACAGTTCATGCGTATCAAGGCGCGACAACGTCGATCATGTTTGGCCCGTATCAAAAGAAGAACGGCGACCATGCGTTTTCGTTCTCTATCAAGAAGGGTGAACAGTCTTTTTTGATCGGCTTCGAACTCGGAGAGGGCGAGCTTGTCGCTCAGTTCCTTGAGAATTATTTGGCTCAATCGTTCGCCGTATCAGAATGAAAAAAACTGTAGTTCTCCACAGCAACCATAGTCGCATCTTTACAGGATTCGGCAAGAACATGAAGAATGTTCTTTTGTATTTGCACAAGACTGGCAAGTACAATTTAATCGAGTTCGCCAACACAAAGCACAAAGATGCTCCCGAGCTACAAACGCTGCCTTGGAAAGCCGTTGGGACACTACCAGATCAAGCTCAACTTGCTCAGATTCAGTCCGATCAAAACAAGCTCCGCACCGCTACATACGGTCACTACGAGATTGACAATCTAATCAAAGAGTACAAGCCAGACTTCTATATCGGCATCGAAGATATTTGGGCTCTGTCTCCGCTTGCCGAAAAGAAGTGGTGGAACAAGAACTGCATGATTTGGACGACGCTCGACTCGACTCCGCTATATCATGAGGCGATCAAGATCATCCCAAAGGTTAATCATTACTACGCTTGGGCTTCTTTTGCTGGTAAAGAAGTAGAGCGTTTAGGTCATCCGAAGGGTTCGATCAAGACGCTACGAGGAGCCACCGAAACTTCTTCATTCTTTGCTCTGTCAAACGAAGAGAAGAAAGCGTTGAGAAAAGAGTTTGGATTGAACGACGAGTTCATTATCGGTTTCGTGTTCCGCAATCAGCTCCGAAAGAGCGTTCCGAATCTTCTTCAAGGGTTCAAGCAATTCAAAGAAAAGAATCCAGCGTCTAAGGCGAAGCTCTTGTTGCATACGCACTGGAGCGAAGGCTGGGATATCGTAAAGCTGATGAAAGATAATGGCGTCAGTCCGAGTGATGTTCTCACAACTTACTTTTGTAAGAAATGCAAGCAGTACGAGGTTAAGCCATTTAGAGGCCAAAAGATCGCGTGTCGTTTCTGCGACGGCAAAGATACTGTTGAGACCACCAATATCACGAACGGAGTAAGCGAGCAGCAGCTGAACGAGATCTACAATTTGATGGATGTTTACTGTCATCCATTCACTAGCGGCGGGCAAGAGATTCCCGTAACCGAAGCGAAGCTGACTGAACTCGTTACTCTAGTAACAAACTATTCTTGCGGCGAAGATTTTTGCACCGAAGAGAGCGGCGGTATGGCGTTGAGTTGGAAGCCGTACTTTGAACCGGGCACTAACTTCACAAAGGCTACCACGCTTCCAGAATCAATCGCTGATAAGCTTGAGCGTGTCTATAAAATGTCCCTTTCGAAGCGGCAAGAGGTGGGCAAGCGGGCAAGACAATTCGTTCTAGACAACCTCTCTGCTGAAGTAATTGGTCGCAAGCTAGAAGAGATCATCGACAATTCGGGTAAAGTTGACTGGAACTACGAGTCCGCTTTCGAAGCTCGTAATCCTAAATATGAACCAGCCGACAATCCAAATGATGTTGAGTGGCTGATTGATATTTATAAAAATGTGCTGCGCATGACCGTCGATGCTAATGATGACGGCTTAAAGGGATGGATGTCTCAGTTAAAGAACGGAATCAGTCGCGAACAAATTCTCGACTTTTTCAGAAATACGGCAGTCAAGGAAAACAACGAAAATGCCAAAGTAGATTTCAATGACTTGCTCGACAAAGACGACAAAGGTCGGCGCATCTTGTTTGTTCTGCCTCAAAGTGCTGGCGACGTGTTTATGGCAACGTCGCTATTGCCATCGATCAAACGTGTTTACCCAGACTACAACATCTACTTCGCGACGAAGCCAGAATTTTTTGAGATCTTAGACTGCAACCCCTACATTCATAAGCGGCTAGTGTTTAGTCCATTCATGGAAAACTTATTGAGCATGGAAGGTCATGCTGGAGGCGAAGGATATTTCGACATCACGTTTATCCCGCACATTGGAACACAAAAGATGTTCGACTATCAGCATAACGGCAAAGACATCCTCGAATACCAAACGATCCTTTAATATGCATTTACTAGACAGATATGCCTTATCTTGCGGCGTCAAAGCTGAAAAGCCATTCATTGACGAAGCTTACTATCCACTATCGGAGGATAACTACATCGTTTTCCAAACGAGCGGCAAAGGAAACTCTCGCCAGTACGATTACTGGTCGAAGGTATTTAATCTGATTCGCGAGTACGCGACCGACTACAAGATCATTCACGTTGGATTACCCTCGGACCAAACAGTTGGTGGCGTAGACATTGATCTTCGCGGCAGAACTTCGATCAAGCAGTTGGCTTACGTTATCAAGAACTGCAAGATGTACCTCGGAGTTGACAGTTTATCGACGCACCTTGCTGGTTTTTATGATAAAAAAATCGTGTCTCTGTACTCGTATAGTTACGCTCAAAACTGTGGCCCAGTTTTTGGCTCGCCCGAGAACAAGACGCTAATCGAGGTAGACTGGAAGAAGCATGGCAAGCCCTCGTTCTCGTTCAACGAAAAGGAAAAGAAGATCAATACGATCTATCCCGAAGTCATTGCTCGCGCTGCGCTCAAGCAACTTGGCGTAGACAACGATTTAGATAAGTTCAACACGATTCATATCGGAGAGCTTTACCACTCTCCAACTATTGAAATCATTCCAAACAACCTTCAGATCCACTCAATCGTAAAGGATAAAGTTTGTAACGTTCGAATGGACCTTTTCTTTGGTGAGGACGTTTTACTTTCTCTCGCGAGATACGCTTCTATCAATATCATTACTGATCGAGAGATCTCACTTGAAAAGATTTTGCAAATCAAGCAAAAGATTGTTGGCTTCACGATTGTTGCGAACGATTCAATTTCAATCGCTTACCTTTCCGAGTTGAAAACTCTCGGTATTAAAGTTTCTCTAATAGCTCCAGACGGGCCAGACTGGTCTCGTTTGTGTGCGAAATTCTTCGACTTTTGTCTTGACAAGGAGGATATCATCACTAAAAACGATGTAGAAAATGCAGATCAGATCGACGACACTTGCGTGTTCTCTTCGGAAAAAATCATACTTTCCGATGGAAAAGTGTATTCCAGCAAAATAGCATGGAAAAGCAATTCTCCGAAAACATCGAGAACAACAAAGGTTGTAGATCACCCAGATTTCTGGGAGGAAAGCGAGCATTTTCATATCTTCAAAGATGAGCGACCAACAAACTCCAATTATTGACGTAAAGGCTGACACGAAGCCACAAAATTCAAGCTTACGCGACGAGCGAGGGCTTTTAAAAGGAATAGATTACATCCTTAATAAGGACGGGACAGTAAACTGGCGAGCAATGATCAACCCCGCTCACCTCTATCCAAATAAGGATTGGTTTAATCGCCGCAATCTTCCGACCCCAGAGACGAGCGAAGGATTGCGAGACGAACAGCTTTTGATTAGGCTCGGAGGAATCAAGGAACTGGCAAAGCTTCGTGGATTCGAATGCGTTGACTTCGACTTGCTTAAGCTTGAGCGAGATTACGTTGTTTCGAAATGTACGATTAGCTGGATTCGTAATTTTGAGTGCACGTCCGAAGAGTTCTTTTGCTTCATTAAGAATTCCGACGTTGCGAACGCCACGACCGAAAATACTGACGGTTTCGGGCAAAAGTTTCTAGAGACTATCGCGGCTAACCGCTCGTTTGTTCGAGCCGTTCGTAACTTTCTTGGCATTCATATCGTTGGGGAAGATGAGATTGCGAAGAGTGGCAGCGGAGGCAAGACTCAAACGGCTGACGGGTCTGCTGACGTTACTCCACAAGCCGTGCTGTCAAAGAAGTTCCAAGAAGTGATCGGCGGCGAGTTTCCCGATTTCCGTGAGTGGCTCCGCACGCTCTGGAAGGAAGAAACGTATCGCAACGAAGAAGCGAAGAACTGGAACTCTTGGTCCGACGTGCCAAGCAAGGAAGCTCGCACGTTACTCAAGCACCTCAAGTTATGATCAAGAGGATTGAAAAAGTAACAGAGCTTCGCGAGGTTCTCGATCAGATGGAAAAGTCTGACCGTTTAGATCTCGTTCTGAAGACTCACAAGCACGTTGCGGGAGATTGGGACTTGCCTCACTTAAAGAGTGAGCTTTCGCATCTCCTGCTTTCTTTCCGAGACAACGCCGTTGTCTACGTTTACTTTCGCGACGGCAAGCCAAACTCGATCTTTGCGGGACTGATCTCGCAAGATTGGGCTTGCGGCAAAACGGGACTCAATGAAATCATTTGGGTCACAACTGGTAAGTCTTTTCTCGATGGAGTTATTGTTTTACAAGAAATCGAGAAACTAGTGGCACAGAGAGGTTTAGATTACTTGTCGTGCCACTGGATGTGTAACGGCGGCGATCCGCGAGTGCAGATGTTCTATATGAACAACGGCTTTCGTCTCGATACACTTACCTTTGTAAAGAATTATAAATAATCGCCAGTTGGCGGTTTTACATGGCAAATGATTGGGGCTTTATGTAAAGCCATTTACCTTATTTTACTTTTAAGATGAAAAAATCAATGACAGTTAAAAAGAGAAGCGGCGACATCGAGAAGTTCGACGCTGACAAGATTAATAAAGTTTTACAATGGGCTTGCGACGGCATTTCCGGAACCTCGTTCGAGGAGGTCGGGATGAACGCCAACGTAGCTTTCTTTGACGGTATCTCGTCCAAAGACATTCACAATACGCTAATCGAAGCTGCTGCGGGGCTAATTTCTGAGGAAAAACCTCAGTATCAATTTGTTGCGTCTCGCTTACTCAACTATCACCTCCGAAAAGAAGTTTGGGGAGGGAAGAATGCTCCGAAACTGATTGATTTTGTAAAAGAAAATATTAAATATGGCGTTTACGATCCAGACATTCTTAAGTGGTACGATGATCGCGAGTTCCATAAGTTAGACGAGTTTCTGAAACACGACCGTGACTTTGACTTCGCTTATGCTGGTATCAAGCAGCTTTGCGACAAGTACCTCGTTCAAAATCGGACAACAAAGAAGATTTACGAGACTCCACAGTTTGCGTACATCTTGATCGCTATGACTCTGTTCAGGGGTTATAAGGAGAATCGCCTACAGTACATTAAGAAAGCTTATAGCTACTTTAGCCAGCACAAGATCAATCTGCCTACCCCAATCATGGCGGGCGTTCGCACGACGCTAAAGAGCTACGCCTCTTGCGCTTTGTTTACCGTAGATGACACGCTAAATTCGATTTTCTCGAACAACTCGGCTGTAGGTATGGCTACGGCAAATCGATACGGAATTGGCCTTAATATGAGCCGAATCCGAGCCGTTAATGCGCCCGTTAAGGGCGGCATGGTTAGTCACACGGGTCCAATCCCATTTTTGAAGATGTTCGAGTCTACCGTAAAGAGTTGCCACCAGAACGGCATTCGCGGCGGCTCTGCTACCGTAAACGTTTCTTGGTTTCACCACGATATCGAAGATATCCTCGTTCTCAAGAACAATGCGGGTACTGACGATAATCGCGTTCGCAAGCTTGACTATTGCATCGGCTTTGACCGCGTATTCTATGATCGCGTCCTAAACAACGAAAAGATCACTCTTTTCTCGTATCACGAAGTTCCCGAGCTTTGGAATCGATTCGGCTTCCCAGACTTTAAGGATCTTTACCTTGCCGCAGAAAAGAACGCGAAGCTGAAGTTTAAGAAGACGATGAATGCCCGCGATCTCTTTATGCTCTTCTCGAAGGAGCGTGTAGAGACGGGACGTATCTACGTCATGAACGTTGACCACGCAAACTCGCACGGTTCTTGGCTTGAGCAAGTGGACACTAGCAATCTCTGTACGGAAATAACTCAACCATTAATTCCGATTTCAGATCTTAATGATAAAAATGGAGAGATCGGTGTTTGTATTCTCTCTGCCGTTAATCTCCTCAAGGTTGACAAAGACGAGATGGAACCCGTGTGCGACGTTATTGTTCGAATGCTCGAAGAGCTTATCGACCACCAGAACTATTTTGTTCCTGCCGCAGAGAATTTTGCGAAGCGTCGTCGTAGCCTCGGCGTTGGCGTCACGAATCTCGCCGCTTACTTGGCCGATCTTGGCGTAAAGTATTACGACAAGGCCGCGCCGAATAAGGCGGCGGCAATCATGGAGCTTGTCAGCTATAACTTGATCAAGGCGTCCGTTGAACTGGCAAAGGAAAAGGGTGCGTGCGAAAAGTTCGACAAAACAAAGTTCTCGCAAGGTATTCTCCCTATTGATACTTACTGCAAGAACATCGATGAGTTCGTAACCGAAAAACTTCATTGCGATTGGGAATCGCTGCGCAAAGACATCAAGCAGCACGGTATGCGCCACAGCACGCTCACTGCGATCATGCCCGTAGAGTCGAGTTCCGTTATTCAGTCATCGACAAACGGCATCGAGCCACCACGCTCGCTGATTTCGCAGAAGCGTTCAAAAGCTGGCATTATCCCAGTTGTCGTTCCTAATATCCGTTCGAAGAAGAACGACTACACGCTCGCATTTGAAATGCCAAATAACCACGGCTATCTTAAGGTTGTCGCGGCGCTTCAGAAGTTCACCGACATGAGCATCTCGACCAACTTGTACTATAACGTTAATCGTTATCCGAACAAGATTCCGAATCAAACGGAACTGCTCGGAGACATTATGATCGCTTACAAGTACGGAATTAAGAACCTTTATTACACAAATACATTTGACGGCGACACACAAACCGTCTTAGATTCAACTCCTAACCCAACCAAAGAACCCGCAAAGCAGCCAGAAACCGAAGAGGCCGATGGCTGCGCTGGTGGGGCTTGCACGCTGTAATAAAATGAAAACTGTACTCAACACAATTAATCTCGACTCGTTAAAGCAGCCGCTTTTCCTTGGAGAAGACTTGGCTATTCAACGGTACGACCGTTTGAAGTACCCGAAGTTTTACGAGCTTTACGACCAGCAGATCAACTTCTTTTGGCGACCCCAAGAGATCAATCTCACAAAAGATGCCGCCGATTACAAGACTCTCTCACCAGAAGAGCGTTTTGTTTTCGATAGCAATCTTCGCTTCCAGACGATGACCGACTCGATGCTTAGTCGCAGCATCAACTCGCTGTCCGATTATGTTTCGAACCCAGAGCTAGAAATCTGCATGAACGTTTGGTCGTTCTTCGAGACTGTACATAGCAATAGCTATACATACATTCTCCAGAATGTTCACCCCGACGCGACCAAGTTCTTCGACTCGATTCTCGAAGACAAGGAGATCGTGAAGCGTGCTCAAGCCATCTCTAGCCGCTACGATGCTTTGCTTAACACGCGAAGCACCGATCCTAAGCAGCAGATTCTCGATGCCCTTATCGCTACACAAATTACCGAAGGCTTAACGTTCTACGTTTCGTTCGCGTGCTCGTTCTACTTTGGCTATCGCGGAAAGATGGAAGGCAACGCAAAAATTATTAATTTAATTTCTCGCGACGAGAACCTTCACGTTGCTATCACGCAAAATATCATTAAGATCTTGCGCGATCACCCGAGCGAAGGCTTCCAAGAGCTTCTCAAGAAGAACGAAGATCGAATCTACGAGGCTTACAGAATGGCAGTGGACGCAGAAAAGGAATGGGCCGATTATCTGTTCTCTAAGGGAAGCTTGATCGGTTTGACTGCCGACTCGTTGAAGCAATACGTTGAGTGGCTCGCGGATAACCGCTTGACATCAATGGGTTACAATAAAATTTATAACGCTAAGTCCAACCCACTCTCTGGCTGGCTTAATAGCTTCTACGACTCCAAGAAGGTTCAGGTTGCCCCGCAAGAAACGGAAATCTCGTCCTACGTTAAAGGCGTAGATAACAAGATTGACGAATCCGTCTTCGATATTAAGTTTTAAGTGTCGAGGTAGAGAGTATCGGCGTTCAGATCGACCCAACCTTTCGGCGTAAACTCAAGAACTACTTGTTCATTTGGTTTTACGACCGTTAAGGTTGGGGATTCTGCCGCTTCGCCACCGTCTCTATAAACAACGTAAACATCAGCAGCCTTACCGAACGCTGGCTTGTTTACGAACGTTACAGTATAACCAATTGGCGGATTCGATGGAATTTCAACCGTTGAATCGCTGATTGGCGTAACAATCTTAGTGTCATTCAGATCGTCTGGAGATAGCGTCAAATCAATCGTGCTTTCTAGCACAACGTAGCCTCCGCTGCCAGTTATTGTTTGACCGTTGTAAACGAACACAACGCCAGCTAGTCCAGACTTTGCGCCGATAGTCGTCCAGTTAACGGTTCCTTGAACCGTGATCTTGTAGCTCCTATTAACCATCAAGTTCGAGCCTGTGGCTTCGATTTGTGGTCTTTCTGCTGCATTTACTGGTGCAGGAGGACGCTTGCCATCAAGAATGTATTCGGTATAGGTAACTGCTGGTGGCTCGTCGGCTCTATCTTCCAGATAGCCGCTAACAACTGGGGACATTACGCCAGTGCCAAAGTCGTCTCTCGGCAGGAACTTGAAGTAGTACCATTGCTCGCGTTGAATCGTTGGCCCGCCAAGCTCAATAAGGTTCAAGTAAGAGCGGCTTGGGATAGGATAGATAGCGTGCAAGTTACTTCTCGTATCTGTGTCTGGAGTAAATGCTTCAGAACTACCAGTATAAATGTCTACCGAAAGAACGTCTTTGTTCGAAGATGCTGAGTAACAATAGAATTTAATCGCATTATAAGACACGCGATCTTGAACGACGGAAACTGCAACGCCCGAGAAGCCAGTTTGGTTTGCGTTAGTGATGTCGGCAAAATCGGCAGTACCCAAAATATTACCCTTTGTTCTTGGAAGAGTTCTCGCCTCTTCATAACCGTAAGTTTCCCAATGCTCTCTTCCCCAAGCGTCTTTTGTCTTTGTGCCGCCTTGCAATACTTCCGACTCATAAGCGTTCAGCAAATCGGGCCACTCGTTGACATAAGCTTCGTAGCTAGGATCGCCAAGACCAGAGTAGTTAATGTCGATACCATTTAGAGTAGCAACGCCAGCAGAGCTTAATCCTGTTGCAGACTTGAATGCTCCAGAGATATCTCTGAACGTGATTTCACGATCAGCATTCTCGCTTCTTAACAGATCTCCAGCACTTGCGCCAGCAGACCAATCTCTAATACCCGAGCCGCTAACGATATTGTTTTCCCCACTATTCCAAACTGCGACTCTTGTGAACGAAGAGTTCCCGTAGTAGCCCGAGAAAACATAATAGGGCGAGAACTGATAAGAGTCTACTACGTCAATTTGAGAGTATGCTGGAGCAACATTGTAAGCGTCGAAAGTTCCTGTAAATGGATTATTATTTACGTCTCTTACGACGACTCTTAGTCTATAGTTTCTTTGCGCAGGAGAATCGGTAGTCTTGATGTCTGCCGTTGTGCCGCGCATCGAGTATTCTTGATTTTTCTCTTTTGTTAGCGTATACGAGAAGCCTTGATAGCCAGTATTGGATTCTAGTAAAGTTCCACCATCAGAGTATAGTTGAACAACGATATTCGGAGCGTCTGGGAAGAACGGATTGTTTCTGAGAGAATCTGGTGAATTGATTCTGTCGCCAACGGGATCAACGTAAGACCAGCGGAACGTCAAATCTTTTGACGTGAAGTTCCCTTGCCCAACTCCCGAGAATGTTGCTCCGTAAGTAATGTTGTATCGCAAGCTTCCAGTATCCGCTGTATCAAGGTAGAAACCAGTGATCGCGACTCTATCTAACGATGTGCCGCCAATTGTTGCGGTGGACAATGGAAGAGCGACTGCGCTTATTGATGCTGAGTCTTCGGACAAGAATCGATACGGCGTAGCTCCTTGAGCGTAGATATCGATATCGTACTGTCCCCAGTTTGAGTTAACTGGAATCGTGTAGTCGAGAGAAGACGTTGATACGGCTTCAGTAATTGCTCCCGGTACTGAACTTGAGTAGTCTGGGCGGCTAATATAAAGCTTATAAAGTGGCGGCGAACTTGGAGAAGCTCCCCAGTTAACATAAATGCCAGTTGTGACGTTCGATTCATCTTTACGCAAAGTAGTTGTAACGGGCGTAGTTGGAGCCTGTGGCTTTACTACAAGGTCGTAAGGAGATTGAACGTAAAGGTTTGGCGAAGTGTCCGAGATGTCATTCTCGATAAAGTTTTCTTTATCTGGATAAAACTCGACGCCAGCTACCGAATAGTTATTCGCCTCTTCTTCTTTAACTGTTAGAGTCTTGTAAAGCTTTGGCTCAACACCAGAACCGCTCAACAGATAAATCGACCCATCTTCAATAAGATTAATCTTTGTTGGCAAGGTATCTACAGCTAGCGAATAGAAGCCTTTGCCATAGCCAGTTCCATAAACCAATCCGCTATAGCCAACACCATCAGTTTCGCTGAGAGTTCTGATATCTGACTGTCCGAGGGTTCCGCCTCCAACATAAACACTCAGCCCAAGCGCAGCAAACGCACCAGAAACGTGTGCGCTTGTTAAACTTGTCGTGATCGGAATCTTCGTGGAGCCATAGAAATCCTTGGGGAAACCAATGGTTCTGTGGTCGTTAATTGTTCCGGCAATCCAGTACTTTGTCTCATCCGTAGCGAACGTTGCTGAAGACGTGTGGCCAGCCTTACAGCGGTAAATAACGCCAGAAACATTTACGATCTTATCTATATCATAATAAACGCTCGCTCTCCAGTCGTCATACTTAGAATTCGAACTGTTTCCAACATCAACATTTAAGAAAGTATAGTACGGAGTCATCTTGCTTAAAGCTAGAAGATCTCTGTAATTGAATCTAATCTTGCCAAAGTCATTGAGCGATTTTGATGCTCGCTCGACAATTCTTCCCGCTCCAGATGAAACTTTAACAAGAGCCGCTAAATAACCGAAAGAAGTTGAAACTGCCGAGACATCTTTGCCGATCTTCTGAACTTCTGTTGGAGCATAGGCCGCGAGTTCAGAAGGAGTTGCTGCATTATTTGCAACAGCTGCATTGTTAGACACAATGATAACAACGTTGCCCGCAGTGCTCGCGGTTATATGCGCAGCCGCAGTAGCTAACGAGGACGACGTTGACGTTTGATTCACAAATGCTCCAGCAGTAGTTAACTGGATCGCAGTGAAAAATCCATTAGCTGCCGCTGTCCCAACTTGTGACCCATTGACCGTCACGGTTCCGTTCGTGCCGTCAACAGCACAAGACCAATTTGTTTCGTCGCCGATTAATTGTCCCGTTCCCGCCGAGCCTTGAACGTCAATATCAATTTCATTTTCGAGCAACACACCAGAAACCGCTGCGAAGTTTAATGTTTCAAAACGAGGATTTCCCGTTACAGTCGTGTTGTCTGGGAAAACATAAACCTCTCCTGTCAAAATAGTATCGCCAGTTGTTACGCCACCACCAGAAATTCTTCCTTCGATTGGGTACGTTTCAAAGATGCCAGATTTGAGCAAGAACTCGCCAGTGATTGTGATTCTCGATCCGTAAGTGTTACTACCGTCAACACCGTCAGCTACCGTATGAATGTTGTATCTCTGTAATTGACGCTGGCGTCTCGCTCTAATATTGTTGAGCGTGCCAGTAAATTGACCAGCAGAACCAGTTAAGTTATTAAGATCCGATACCGAATAATTCCCAGAAGGGACGTGGATATAAATACCCGAGTCAAGTCCGATAGTCGATGCAGTTCCTTGCTTAAACTCGCCATCGATAGTGACGACATTAGTCGCTTCGTTAACATCTAAGATGCGCCCAAATGTTCTTGCAGTGTTCTTAACTTCGTCGCTGACCGAGAAGATATCGCCCGGTTGCAGGAACGCAGCCTCAACGCCGCCAACGAACGACACGATGTCAGACTCGAACATCGAAGAACACAAGACGTAGCGTCCAATTCTGCGAGCCTCTGAGCGTGAAGTGCAACCAGCAGCGTTGATTTTAAATGGATTTAAGCCGAACTTACGAATGCCGTCAACATCTTCAATATACTCTACCTTGGTTTTGTAACCATCATACTTATCGTTATAAACGACTTCTACGGAAGTATATCTGACGTTTCGCGCCGTTTCGCTATACTCGAAAAGACCGTCTCGAACATTTGCATTCGAGAACTGCATAACAGGATCTTGTGGTCTATCGGCGTAAAAAGAGAAACCTTCCGTGTTCCAGTAAACGATGCCCTTAAATACGGCTGAGACATCGCGCAATACATTGTAAGCCTCGTCTTTATTGTAGAAGATGATGTTGTATGTGTAGCGTGGCTCTAAGCCACCTTTGCCGTCTGGAACGCCTCGAAAAATACCCTTATCATCTACAGCGTCACAATACCTACCGATATCGTAAAGCGTCCACTTGTCGAGTGACGAAAAGTCGATTTGGTTGCCCAAACCATAATTCGTATTCGTGATGATATCGTAAAGAACCCAAGCTGGATTATCGGTCCAGCCTAACTTGAACGTGCCATCCCAATCACCGTAGTAAACCTTGTTGCTATCGTAAAACTTATCGTCACAGAACTGCTGAAAATCGATATCAGAGTCGTGGAGCATATTGAACGCACCACCATTTACTTTTGCCGAAAGTTCTCGGAATGTTCTAGTTCCAGAAGACGAAGCGTTGCTGTAGAAATAATAAAGCTGAACGCAGTTTTCAGTCGAGTATCTGAACAGAGCATCGTAAGTCGATTCGGTCATCGACTCTGGACTTGCTCCTCCGAAGAAAACAACTTTTCTTACCGTGTTCGACCAAAGAGAGTCAACAACAACCGATTCAAGCTCTTTGCCCATTTCGCGATTCGATGCGTAGAGATTCTTTCTGATTAAATATGAAACTGCTCCGACTTCACTATAAGCGGCAGAGACGGTGCTTTCTTGCAGTAGCGTATCGAGCTTAGTAAAAAGATTTTGATTGTTTTCTCCAGCAGAATCTGGCGAGCGAACAGTTATGAACGATTCCGAATCGTAATATGAGAAGTTCGTTAGCGTTGGGCCATTGATGACGCTATAGCTGACGCTGCTATCCACTTTCCAAATTGCTGCCCTTACCGCAGTATAACCAGCGGTCATCTTCGCAATCATTTCTTTTAAATTCCGACGAATCAAAGCCTTATTCGCAAATGTCATATTCTTGTCTACGACAAAAATAATATCTAGATTATTTGGATTAGCCGGATAGTTTGCGCTTGGGTAAACATAACGACGGTCAAGACCGTTTCCGCCCAATGGATAGTAATTGGACGGGATCTTAATCTTCTTCATTCGCACGTCGAATGCGCGTTCTGGAAAATTCGCAAAGGTTCGCGAATCAAACTTTACTCCAACGTGAGCTGTTAGCGGATAAGAGAAATTGCGATCAATAACTTCTGTGATACTATCTACATAAACTTCGCGCCTAACGAGCGGAGAAATAGTTTCTTCGCTGCGCTTTTCAATCTTGATGTAGCGATCTTTGCCATTTACTGATTCTGGTAAAACGATTTCATCAACTCCTTCAGATACATTCGTTGAATCAACTGACTTTTGAAAAGCCGTTTGGTTCGCGTCGATTGGATCTTCCGCTCCTCTTAAGAATCTAAATGGATTTAACATTTTCATCTACTAGTAAATATTATTATGTAATCGAGAATGTTCTAACCCCATCTGTGCCACCAGTTAACTTTGTTAAGCCCTTTGGCGATTGGGCGTTGATATAAACAGTATGTGTTCCCGTAGCGAGCTTCGAAGTCACATCGGCTGGGATCGTAAATGAAAACACTCCCGTAGTGGTGTTAATGTCTGTGCCGTTTGCGTAAATGACTTGTGGCGTATTCCCATTACTAGCTGGACTATCTATATGAGCCGCCAAGGATAATGTTGGAGTAAGAATTGTGGTAGCTCCAAGAGTCCTGTTGAACGTTGCCGTTCCGGTCAGTGTGATAGTGGCTCCCTTAGCGTAACTTGAACTAGAAAGAGCATCAAAAGTAGCGGCTGTTCCCGCACCCTCTCCAACCAAAGTATAAACATAGTTTTGTACCGTAGTGTATGGATTTGAAAATGGCGACGTTGAAAGCTTTTTTAAATAATAGATAACCCCCAAAACCGTCGAATAGTTCCGTTTATTGATTTTCGTCGCCGCTAACTGTTCTGGAGTATATTGAATAGACATTTTTTATGGGACTTAAAAGCCGGGAGGAAGCGTCTTTTTAAAGTCGTCGTTCAAGTCAATTGGTGGAATATTTACTCTTGTGCTGGCTCCACCAACCGACGAAGCGGGATTGAAATTGGTATTTGTTGCCGCGTAGTAAGCACCATCAGTGGTTTCGCCTTCTGAAATCGAGTCGTCGCCGATAGTATATGCATACGGGCTTTGAACCAATCCGTAGAAACTAACATCTCTAATTTGTAAATTAGACTCTCCATCCAATCCCCAGTATAAACGCAAGAGAAGCGTCGATTCTTTGGCTGTTCCAGCTTTTGTTCCCTCATCTACAGTATCCGCCAAAGCTTCAATTAAAAAGTTTACACGAAGCTTTTTGACATCGCGGTTTCTGATTTGATGAGTAAATATGAATGGGTCTTGTGGTGTCGTCGGCCAACCATCGGTTGAACGCGCCCAGCTTGTAAAGTTTCTGCCATCTAACTTAACGTCGTCCTGCATCGTGATCGGGCCGAGCAGTTTAAAGCTTGCTGGTTTAGAGATGTAAACGTTTTTAAAGTTGACTAAAGCTTTTTGTTTCTCTGTACCAAAGTTTACTTCGAGGAGAATGTTTCTGTAATTGTATTCTCCACTAACGTTCATAACTGGAACGCCATTCAAATAAACTCCCTTTAGCATATCTAGGCCATAAACTTTTTTGCCAAACGGATCGACAATACCTTCGATTGGACCCTCGCAAAGCAAGTCAACGATTTCTGCCACAGAAATAGACTTCTTGAGTTTCTTGCCCTCGTCTGGCGGCAGAAGTTTAGCCTCGGATGTTCCCATCCCTCTGAAAAATCTTAATGGATTTAGAATTTTCATCTTAGAATATAGATGGGAGTGACTGAATCGGAGGAACGCTTCTCTCGATGCTTTCGTTTTGCGTTGACAAGAAAGTAACGCCAACACGAATTGTCGGAGACAAATACTTATTCACTCCCTTTGTAATCTCACACTGCCAGAAAGAAACATACTTAGCGTAGCCTGTGTCTTCACGTTCCGAAGTGAACGTCACTAGTCTTTGGCTGTCTGCTTGAACTGCCGCAAGATCGATAACTTCAGAAGCGAATGCTCCTGTGCCGGAAAATGCTGTAGAGTTCTTTAAGAACACTGTGCCAACTGTTGCCGACGTTGCGCCAACACTAGTCCAATTAGCTGCCGTGCCGACAACATTGATTCTGTACTTCTTGCCAGCGACCATTGAAGATGCGGCGATATCTCCGCGTTGTGTATAGATCGGAGAATTTGGAGCGATCAAATTAGAATCGGTCTTGCGGTTGAGAAGCTGATTTTCTCCAACCACAGTGAACGAAGCCGCGCCAGTCTTTCTGTAAGAAATCTTAATCTTGTTTCTGCCGACACCAGTTCTAAGTCTGGCGTAAATTCTATGATATCCGCTCGTTAGCGTAACGGGCGAAACTGTTGGAGACGAGTCTACGTCGTGACTCGACGCTAAGATTCCGTTAACGTACAAATCGGCAAAAGCGTCGTTTGTTTCGAGACATTCGATCTTAAAGTCGTAAGAATTTACTGGCGCGACCTTTCCGTTTCCAGTTGCAGCAGTCGCGTTCTTTGTAAACGTCATGCCAACAACAGGAGGAACCGAGCCAACGCCAATCGTTGACCACTGAGCGGAAGTGCCAACTTTTGTAATCTCGTAAACAGTGCCGCTATTCGCTGAAATAACGCTAATTTCTCTCACAGCTAGCGGATCGGTCGAGATGATGTCGGTGTTCTTGTTTAATGGGATATAGAAGTAGCCCAAAAATTCGAGCGTGTAGTTGCCGACATCAGAAGCGTTACTGTTGATCTCTGAAATATTTACTGCCGAGAAGTCGCCAGTATAGAGGTTTTGATTGATTGGCAACTTGACATAACTCAAATAAGTGTCGAAAGTGCCAGACGCTGTTGGAATAGTTTCCGCTGTCCAGAAAGAGCTGTCAGTAGGCAACTTGCCCTGAGCATTAGACGTTGCGCGGTAAATTTGCTCTCTGATCGGTGGGATAAATAGTGACCAGAAATTATTCACTCCGCTAGTAAACAATTTTACAACGGCGCTGATTTTTGTTTGATCTAGGATATCGGCGCTTTCTGCAACTACCGTGTAAGTTTCGGAACCGCTAGGCGATCCGCTCAACGTATAAGTAAAGGTCGTGTCGCTCGTTGTTGTGATCGTGTACGTTCCGTTAGGATCTACTGCGCCAGTCAAGTTTGCAATCTGCGCCGAAGTTCCCGTGATTTCCGAAAGAACAATCGGATTGAAAGGAGTGGCCGAGTTTCCAAGAGTGATCGTCACTACCGCATTGCTGCGAGTTGCGCTTGCAATATACGACTTAGCGAGTGGAGGGTGCGTGTTTAACACCGCTCTACCAGCGGTTACTGTATAAGTTTCCGTTCCCGTATCCAAAGTAGCTAATGTGTAAGTGAATTGATTTGCGGCAGTTACGGTAATATTGTAGTAGCCGTTTGCATCAACATTGCCAGTGCTCAGTCCAGAGATCGTCGCTTTGAAGTTGCTTGCGAAATTATGATTCGAAGAAGTCGTAATGGTTACGGTTGCTCCAGATCGACTCGCCGCCGAGATAGTTGCGTCGGCGGGAATACTCGTTGTGCATCTAAAGAAAATGCTACTTAACGTAACAATTTCTCCGCTAACGTATCGAGTGTTATTGTCCCAAGCCGATTTTGGCAACGCCTCGAATTGCGATGGCCCCCAAATAACCAAAGAGTTAGTCGGGTATAAAATCATGTAATTCGAATCGGTGCGGTTTTGCGCAGCGTTCGAAATTAATTGAAACTCTTGCGGGCGAGCGAAACGATAGAGCGCACCTTCAGAAAACGAGTAAGAATTTTCCTGCTGAATCGCGCTCTTTGTCGAATCTGAAGAAGACAATTGCTTCCATTTGTACGTCAAATCTTCATTGTACGTTGACAGATTTGGGTTCGAAATAATCTCACCGTCTTGCTTTACTCGAAGCTCAACGATGTTAGACGAAACTTTTTTAGCGGACTTCGTAACGATATCAATGTACGACTGCGAGAGAGAAACATCGACAACTGAAACCGCATCTTCGAATACGGCAGTTTGATTCGAACGATACCCGTCGATTTCAAGTTCATCAATACCTTCGTAAGCTGGGATAGCGTCAATCGGCCTTGAAGTTGGCGTCATCAAAGCCTTCACATCGTAATTTAAACGATAATTATTGATCGAGGCGCTGATTTGCGAGCTGCCGATGATTAGTCTGCCATAGCCAACTGGAACGGCTTGACCTTGAGAAGTGTTGCTCGGCTTGCTTCCGAAAAGATAAGACTTGCCGCCCGCAGAAACTTCTTGATTAAAGTCAGGTTTGGGCGTTGGGAATAATAATCCCATGACGCCCTGCGTCAATAATGCAGCACCAACAAGTATACCGGCTTTCGCAGCAGTTCCACTGAGAATTGCTAAACCACCAGCAGCACCGAATCCGCCCGAGATTGTGATAAGCGCAACAGCCGCGACAATCAAAAGAATATTCTTTACGCTATCTCCAGCGCCCCACACCACAGGAACCAAATGAATTTCTTGTGGCGTTTTAATGATGTCGAGTTCGAGAGGATCTTCGATAACTTGATCATCAACAACGATTCTGTAAAATACACCTTTCGCCGCCAGCTTCTTTAACGCGGCCAAAAAGCCGCGACGATTTGCATTGATCGCAGTAAACGCTTCTCTTGGTTTCGAAATGTTGTATCGAAACTCATGACCAAACAAGTTGCGTAGTTCGCCGTATAGATAAATGTTAGTCATAACGTTTCTTTAACATATCAACGTATTCTTTCTTAACGTGCGATACCTTGGGCATCACCAAGTTGAATTCTTGAGTCTGCTTGCTGTAAATAAGATAAGGAATGCAAGAATTGTCGCAATTGAACTGGTCGAACTTCGACTCGTCTTCGCCCGTCTTTGGGTGCGAGTGATAGATCGCAACAAGATTACCCGAACGAATCTTCTTCAAGATTTCGAGCGGATGAATCTCAAATATATTATCGGCGTAAGTGGCAATGTTCTTCGCTGGCTCAGTTTTCAGTTCGCCGTTCTCAACGGTTACGAATCCGCAAACTTCCAAATCGGACGATAAAGCGTGTTCAACGATTGTAGTCATTACTGATTAAAATTGATCGGGTACTCCTCGGTTCCCGGAAACCCACCGAACGGTAATTCTGCATTTTCACCAAAGCGCAGCTTGCAGCCGCCGATAGACTTTGAGCACTGATCTGCCATCCAGAACTCTTTATTGATAGATGGATTTTTGCCTGCGGTAGCAGTATGAGCCTTAACGCAAATATAGAACTTTTGAAGCGGTTTCCAGTTTGGGTTCGCGTTGATATTCTCTTCCGAGACTTTTACATTCGTGTTTTCAACGTAAACGTAGTCGGCTATCGAGTAGCTTGTGCCGGGCGTCCAGCGTCCTTTATTCACTTTGGTTGCTAAAGACGTTGACGTGCCAGCTTCAATATTGATAGCATTCTCGAACAATTGATTATTATCGTCAGCTACTGGAGGACCATTGAATCCGCATCCGTTGCCGCGATAATGAAACGAACAGTAACGCGACATTACGATACGCTTCGGGAACGTGACGCTATCGAGTTCAAGAGGCGAAGCGAGTTCAAGCTCAACGATTGCCCGATTTTCGGACGAACGGCGCAGAACGAAAAAGACTTGATCTTCTAGCCCAGCAGTTGCATCTGCGGCACCGTATGGATTCTTCGAGTCCGAAAAGTTAACGTTGTCCAAGAACTTAAGGAACGTTCTCTTACGGACAACTTTTGCGCCAATAAGGTTGTTATAACGGCGAATAAGGTTCGAAACAAAGAAGTCTTGGTTCGAAATAGTTAGTTTCGGGCGCGGAAGCGAGCCGTCACCCTTGGTCTCGAAGCCTGAGCTTTGGATCGGAAATGGCAAATACTCCTGACCTTGCCAGTAGATCGAACCGTTTATCCCATTTGTGCCGCCATGAATGTAAAGTTGTTGGTCAGGTTGATTAACGTAGTCGTAATAAATAACAAAAAACTCCAAAAGAGCCGTTGGCTCTAGTGAAAAAAGCTCCGCATTGACTTTCTGGTTAGACTCCCTTGACATTTCCTTTTACCTTTAGATTATATTACACCGATGAGCGATAAAAACCAGATAAAAATCGAGGGTTCAGAAGCCGCTCAGATGCGACTCAACGATATTCCCGATGTTTTGAGGCTGGCGACCAAAGCTCAGGCTCAATTCAAACTTTTCCCGATAGACTCGCCATCAACGATTTTGAGGGAAATATCACTTGTTTTGCAGAAAAACTTTAGAAATTCCGTCATTTTCCACGCAGAAGACGAAGTTGTCGCTGCGTTCATTTTACGCGCCGAGACGAGCGTTTCGGCAGAACTCGTTTACAGTTTCACGTCGTCGGAAGAGCTTTTGACAGCAGAAATGGCCGAAAAGTTTAAAAAAACGCTGACAAAACTAGGATTTTTGGTAATAAATGCGAAAATTCAAACTAGCCGTAGAGACCTTGACTCGCTTTTAACGTTTTTAAAAGATGTTGGTTTCAATGAGATTTCGAGCGAAAACGATGCTTTCGTGTCAATTCGCATCAGAATAGCTTGACTTTTCGTTAAAAACGATAAGATTTGCGGAATGAAGTTCGACAGGCTCGTTCAGCTTGCCCGCAATCTTGTTATCTACGATAATATCGATTTGCGCTGCCGTCATTTCGCTTTTATCCTCGATAAGAAGCGGATCATTGCTATCGGCAAGAACTCAAAAAAGTCTCACCCGATTAACCACAAGTACGGTTACTTCGACGGTTCTGGACTGCACGCCGAAGCGTGCGCAGTTATCAAGTCGGGTCACATTGACCACTCGAAACACACGCTCGTCACGTTTCGCATCGACCGAAACGATAAGGTCGCGATGGGTAAACCGTGCAAGCATTGCGAAAAACTTCTAAAAGATGTTGAATTTAAGAATATTTTCTATTCTAATGAAGAGGGAGAGTTCGTTCGCGCCAAATGAATATTTTAATTATCGAAGCTACTAGCAAACGCAAGCCGCTTGCAGAAGACTACAGCGACACGTCAATCGTTCACTGCCGCAACAGCATTATCTTAAAGAACGCTCTAGGAGCCGATCTTCTTGACGGGGAGTACGCACTACCCCAAGTGCTCGAAAAGCAGTATGACGTGATTATATGCGCCTACGCTTCGCCTTATATGCCGCACGTTCCGTACCGCGAGATCATCAAGAAGAACCCGAAGGCTCGGTACATTTGGCTCGTTAACGATCACGACATCGAAGACAATCAACTTTTGCGTTGGGGCGTCATTGAAATGGGCCTCAAGTACGACATGATCTGCAACAATCCGCGAAACGGATATCGGCACTGGATCTTGAACAAGAACATCGCAAATAAGAAATTGAACGACTTTATTGGCGAGTGGCTCACGGTAAATCTCAACTCGCTGATCATGGACGACTTTGCTCCCGTAGACTTGACTGCCAAGAGCGGGATCATTTACTACGGTACTTACAGAAAGTGGCGTCAGAATTCTTTCGAGCGTTTTTTGACAAAAGGAGTTACGCTCTCGGCTTCGAACAAAAATTGGAAAAAATTTCAAGCAATCAATTGCGATTGCAATTACATCCCGAAGCTAGAGTGGACAAAGAACAACGAAGATTTACGCAAATATAAATATTCGATATACATGGAAGACGTGCATACTCGCGACAATTATGCCTATCTCGCAAATCGCTTCTACGAAGGATTAATGGCAGACACGGTCGTGTTGTTCGACTCGGAATGCAAAAACACAATCGAGAAGTGCGGGTACTCGTTGTCCGAGAACGTTATCGTCACGCCAGAAAAATTATCGATTGGCTTGACGAACTACGTTGAAACGCTCAACTTTGAAACTGAATTAAACCATCAGCGGTCATTTCTCGTTAAAGCTTACGGCGAAAAGCGAGACACGATCAACCAAATAAAAGATTTTATTAAATGAAAGCTACTGTTCGTTTCGTTATCTCAAGCGTCTCGGCGTCCGAAATCGGCATTGATTTTCGCGAACTCTACGTCGTCGAACTAAACGATTATCAATTCGAAGGAGCCGAAGGTGGACAATATGTGACTTGTAAAATCGTTAATACCAATAAATTCGCGCCGTTTCTTCTTGAAATCGCAGAGATTTCTTTCTGCGCCCATTCTTTAGTGATTCGCGCATGGTTCGTTTACAACTTCGAGAAAGAGAAAGAGTCTCGTTTATTTCGCGGTTCACTAGAAATTCGAGGAATTCACTAATATGAATCGATACGCTATTCTCAAAGATATTATTGTTCAAGCCGATTGCCCAATCGAAGACAGGTCTAGCGACCGAGTTGTTTTGCCGAGCGGTGAAGAAATTCCGGTTTACGGAGAAACATTCGACTTGTTCGACGCATCTCTTCGTTACTGGACAACTGGCAGCGGCTGGGTGTTAAAAATCACCGATAACGACTTACCTTACTTTAAAAAGATTTAATATGATAACAAAAGAAGAAAGCGAGAAAAAAGTTTTTTCCGAATTTTTGCTTGTTAAAAACAGCGCTGAAAAAATTCTTGGCAAAACAATCAAAAACGAAGAGTTTAAACGGGCTATTGCCGACGTATCCAAAAAGATTATTGTTTTGGCGCGAAATAAAGAAGATAAAGATAATACGCTAGTCGATGACATAAAAGCGTTTATCGAATTTTTTGACAATTGCAAGCATCTTCTCAGGAATACTGTTTGGAACGAGATACAAGAAAAGCATCTTAAAATCGAAATTTCTTACGAATCGAAAGCTATTTCGAGTTGGAAAATTCCAATCGAAATGATGTTCTCTCATCCAGAGTCGTTCGAGGTCGGTATGCCGACACTAATCGAAAGCTTCGAAGACGTGTTTCTTTATTCGTGTCTCGACCCGTCTTACCGTCAACGAATCATGCAGGGCGACGATCAAGCGATCAAGATCTTGTACTCTGTATTCCAAAATAACGGGACAAGCAGTTGCTCCGCGATTCAGCTAATGATCAAAGAAAATTTCCCCGAGTTTTACGATCACATCACGAAAAAACTCGATGTAATGAAGTTCGAGGAAATTCCCGAGGAATCGAAAGCTAAAAAAGGGAGAAAACGCAAGCAGGTGAAACACAAATAATATTGTGCCATATCTAAACGCCAATATTCCCGTTTTCGCGGCCTACGTCAAAAGCGATTTTTTCTACAACAACACCAACACAAAGACAGACTATGTTCTTTGCGAAGTGTTTGGAATCACTAGTTTAACGCGACGATGCCTCACGTTTCAAATAATGACCGAGTACGGATCGCGACACGACCGAGTGCCGATTCACTATCTCGTTAACGAGCCTGAGCACAGCAATCTTCCGTTAGACTGGCTCCAGCTTTGGGACTGTTTCTCTTACAACTTATCGGTTACTCGTTGGGAATATCACAAGAACGCTCAAGTTAAAATTCAATTAAAGAATCATGAATGGATCAAAGGTAAATACTTATTTACAATCGATTGGCACGACAATCCCGATGCGGCGTATGGCTACAGCGAGATGGCGGGCGGTCACAAGTGCGGTCACGTCATTTGGGGCGTTTCTGACAAAGACGGGAAGCCAGTTAACCAACTTTTTTGCCAGCCCAACAACCGTGTCGTCTGGTCGGACGGCGGCGCGTTCATCTCGAAAAAGCTCGAAAAGCCGGATTGGAAAGTCTTCACGCAAGAGTTTTCGTGCGAAGGCGGCACGAAATGGGTAGCCGAAGATAACTGGGACCATTTTTACCAGTTCAAAGAAGAATGATCGAGGTCCAAATAAGTAAAGATATGATCGAAGAGGCTCTGTTCCGAGCCTCGCGAGTTCCCGCTTTGCGCAACTCGGACACTCAGAATCACGGCACGAAAATTGCCGCTCTGAGCGACTTGATGGTGCAAAAAACTTGGGGCGGCAGGATCGTATCCGACATGAGTTTCGACTTCGACTGGATTTCTCCGAAGCTTTTTTTATTCGAAATTAAAGCGAAAGAGCGAAACGTTGTGCCGCAACCTTGGCACAACTGCGCCGTTAAAGAGTACAACACTCAGCAGAAGTGCGATTATTACTTGTTTACGAGCATCTTTGGTGATTACAGCCGAGGCTGGATTCTAGGCTACGTTTCAAAAGAAGCGTTTTTCAAGCAAGCGAGGTTCTTTGAGAAGGGTCAAATTGACGACGATCCTCGCGGAGACAAGTACGTCTTTCCATCTAATTGCTACAATTTAAAAATCGAAGAATTGATCTGTTGACAAGCGACGAATTGTCCGATCTTCTCAAACCATGAAACTCGCGCTTTGCTGCATCTCTAACATCCTTGCTGAACAAGGTCACAAGTTCCAAACTATGACCTACACACGTTTCGTTTCGCAGTCTCGAAACGAAGCTTTGCGCGTTTTATCTGAGCGCATTCTCAACAACTTCATCGTTACCGATTTAACGATCAAGCATTGCGCCGATCTCGGCATCGCTGGCTATCGCCTGTCATCGAGTTTGACTCCAGTCATCGATCACCCCAGCGTTGATCTTCAACTCGAACAGTTGCCCAACTGGTCCGACTTGTCTGCCGCTCTCGACAGCATCAAACGCACCATCGAGCAGACTGGCGTTCGCATCTCTGCTCACCCCTCCGAATATGTTTCGCTAACTAGCGACTCTCCGACTGTTATCGCGAACAGCACGCGAGATCTTATTTCGCACGCCAATCTTTTTGATCGCATCGGTTTGCCGAGCGATTATCGCTCACCGCTTAACATTCATTGTCGTCAAGACGGTGACGCGACCGTGATCTCGCAGCAGTTCATTAAAAACTTCAACACGTTACCGAGCAACGTTCGCTCTCGCTTAACTCTCGAAGTTAACGACAATGTCGGCGGCACTTGGACCGTCGCCAACTTGTTCAAGCACTTCTTCCAGACTAGCGGCATCCCAATTACTTACGATTCGCTTCACCGTTCGCTTTGCAACGACGGCAGTTCCGACGAGCAAGACTTTTTCTTGGCTCACAAGACTTGGCCTACTGTGCCGCTCTTTCACTACTCTGAAGGCATTGACGGCACGCGCAAGCACGCCGATATGCCTACGTCCACGCCTCGTAGCTACGACACCGACGTTTACTTTGACGTAGAACTTAAAAACAAAGATTATGCCATCCTTAAAATCATCAACGATTCAAACAAAATTAAATAATGATAAAAATGCGGTTATCGCCGCCCTAAAAAGAAGAAAGATTCGTTTCGCTAGTGATCAGTTTGTCTGCGACAGCGAAGACGGAGAAAAGGGGTTTGGTTTTACTGTTGTTACCGAACTCGTTACCTCGGTTATCGTTCCCGACTACAGCAAGCGGAAAGTTGGATTTTTAATTTATAACCAGCGAATGGCAGATCACCTAGAATCCGAAGGTCTTTCGTCAGAAGAGATCGAAAAGAAGGGTAAAGTCTGGTGCGTGGTGAAAAGTCGCGCAAATTTCCTTAAGATCTTGGGTTGTTAACTTATGCGATCTGCCACCATTTTCTCCTCTCCGAACGTCAACGAAGTTTACGCTGCGTACAGCGAGCTTTCGGCGGTGTTTTTAAAGCAATTTAAATTCCACGCAGAGTTTGGCATTTCTCACAAGACTACCGAAAAAGACTTTTCCCTGAACGCTTACGACTTGAATGCCGTTGAGCAGAAGTTCCTCGAAGAGAAGGCTTTCGAAATTTCTCAAAAAAAGTTGAAGAAACCTGTTGACTGATCCGAAAACTGTGGTAAGCTTTGCGTGCAAATCCATTGCTTATGATTATCAAAGAAGTCCAGCGCAAGGTTGCCCAATCAGACAATTTCAAGAGCGAAATTGCCTCTATCGATCCCGAGGAGATGCGTTACGTTTCCTCGCTGCTTCGCAACAACTACTCGAACCCGATCCTCGCGACGGTTCGCGAACTGATCGCCAATGCTTCCGACGCGAACGTTGGCGAGCAAAAGATCGAAGTTCACTGCCCTTCGTTTTACGCTCCGACGTTCTCGGTTCGTGACTTTGGTGCAGGCTTGAGCGAAGACGATCTCTTTGGTCTCTACACGAAGTACGATCGCAGCACGAAGCGCAGCGACAATCTCGCAATTGGCGGTTTTGGCATCGGTCGCTTCGCGCCGCTCTCTTACGCCGATTCTTTCACGGTCACGTCGCGCCACAACGGTACGAAGACTGTTGTCAATGTTTTCGTTGACGAGCACGGCGACACTCGCTTCACGAAGCTCGCCTCTTCACCGTCGAACGAAGAGAGCGGTTTGGAAGTTTCTGTTGCGATCAAGGGCGGCGACGAGACTAGCTTCAACGACGCAATCAACGTTTGTGTTGCGTTCTCCTCGAAGCAATTCAAGATCAGCAACGCGCAGTTGTCTCCAATCAAGTGGTTGATCCGTTCCGAAAACTGGGGTTTTTACGAGCGCAATCCGCATCATACGGGTTCTTTCGTTGTTATGGGCGGCGTTCCTTATCGCATCGACCCAAAGCAGATTTTACCGCTCGTCTCAACTGAGCGTTCTCCGCTGCTTTTCAAGAAGTTTAGCGGCAACGAGCTGACCTTTAATTACGCTCTTTGCGAGTCTAATTTTATTCTTTTTATGCCGATTGGCTCGGTTGCGATTCACCACTCGCGTGAGCAGTTAGAGTATAACGTTACCACGAAGCGAGTTATTCTCGCGGCACTCGAACGCGCCTTTGGCGAGATCGGAAACACTTTTCAAGAGAAGCTTGTCGAAAACAAAACGTTCGAAACGTTCGTTGCTAAACTCCACGAAGCGCAACAAAATTCTTCCCCGCTTCTCCGTCGAGCGGCACGGGCCTGCGTTTTCAAGTTCATCGACGCCAACAATGTTTCTCATGACGTTGAACTCCACAACGTTGGCAGCGTTGAGTGCGCTTACAAGCGGTCGAGCGTTAGCTCGAACATTCGCTCGGTCAAGCGCGCCGACTTCGACCCGTCAACGTTTATCTTGTCTCAAATTACTAGCGTTGCGGTCATCATCGATGACCTACCTAAAAACAAGCGTTTATTCGCTCGTTCGCAGCGTCTCGCTCTTAATGACGGTTCGCTAAAGAATATCATTGTCGTTTCCGAGAAAACTGCGCGAAAGATGCTTTACGTTCATCTCCTCGCTGACCGCAAGAGTCGCAATATCTTTTTCGCTTCCGAGATCGTTCCCTTTGTCGTCGGGAAGAACACTAACAAAGAATCGGCATTTCTTGTTTTCAATGGAAACTCCTACATGACGGTTGCGAATCGTTGCTCTATTCCAGAAGGCGAAAAGTTTTATTATGTAAAAATGCGCGACCGCAAGAAAATCGTTTCGAAGCTGTTCGCTGGCTCCGTTGATGACGTTCGCGAATTTTGCAGCGTGCTTAATGCGCTTAATCGAAAGTTTTTCAATAACCGCTTCCAAAAGGTTTACGGTTTTCTGGAAACCGCAGAAGTGCCAGAAAATGCAGTTCTGATCGATGACGTTTTAATCCAAAAAATTAACGAACTGTACGGAAAGTTTTCCCCGTATATCTCTGCTGGAAAGTTCTCTATCAGACTGCGCAATATTTTCAACTCTGCACACCGCATGAAGGACGTTGCAGAGAATCTTCCCGAGGGTCACAAGATTCGCGAATTTGTCTCTCTGTTCGAAATCGAAAAGAAACTTGAAAAGCTGAGCAAAGAAGATCAAAGTCTCCTCGATAGTTTCGAATCTGGCATTCACAATTACAGGCACTTGTTCCCGAGGTACGATATGCTGACCGACGAGCAGTCTGCGGCGACACGGCGTTGGCAGGAGTTCTTCTGCTCGAAGTATCCGATGGCAGTCTATGCCGTTGACTCGCACAATTTTACCGCTAGTCGCATCAAGGAAATAGCCGATTACATCAATTTTGTGGACAAAAACTCTTGACAAACAACCAACCATAACCCAACATGGTAAGACCATGAATAAGATCCCGTACATTATGCGCGACGAGTCGATCACCGTTTTCGTTGACGGCGCGCCGCACACCATCAATAACTCGCACGTTAATTTTCGTGCTTTGCGTCAGGCGATCCTTGACGCCAACTACGACGCTGTTCCCTCGCTTTTGTCTATCGAGAAGCGAGTTGAAAACATGACCTCCGGCAACATCACGATTGTCGATGGCAGACTCTTCTATCGCGGCAACGAGCTTCACGGAGCCGTAAGCGCGAAGCTCCTCGCTCTCCTGAAGCAGGGCGGGAAGGACGCCTCGCCGCTGCTGAACTTCATCGAGCGCATCATGAACAACCCGAGCGCGAATTCGGTGAATGAACTCTACACGTTTCTCTCGTACAAGGACTTGCCGATCACTCCAGCAGGAAAGTTCCTCGCGTACAAGGGAGTTAAGAATGATTTTTATTCGAAGAGCGCAAACAAGCAAACTGTCGTAATCGAAGGCAAGGTCAACGACAAGGGCGAGATTTTCAACGGAGTTGGCGAATCGATTCGAGTCGCTCGCAACCAAGTGGACGACAACAAGGACAATCATTGTTCGTTTGGGCTTCACGCTGGCAGTTACGACTACGCTAACGATTGGGCCGGAAACAACGGACGGCTTCTCGTTGTCGAGATCGACCCTGTCGATGCCGTGAGCGTCCCGACCGACTGTAACTTCCAAAAGCTCCGCACTTGCGCTTACAAAGTTATCGCGGACATCACCGCTTCGCGCCGCGAAATTCCCGAAGCCGTTTATTCGGGTAGCGACGACGTTGGAAACGACGACGCCGACTACGATTCGGAAACTGAAGACGATTCTCTTTCCGAGAATTCGATTGATTTTTCCGACGCGATTGACGAAGTCGAAAGTTATGTTTTTCGGCAACAGGAACAAGGTCTTCCCGCTTACGCCGAAACTGCCGAAGCGATTCTCCGCACCGTTGGACTCGCTCACATTAACTTGGGCGAAGTTCTTCTTCGTTTGGGTTTGACGAAGTTTTACGTTGTCGAAGCGAACCTCAACCTTATCGTTCACGACGATAATTATTAATGACTAAAAATACAGTCGCCAAAACACTCGAAGACGCTTTGTCGCACGCTTCCGAGACGGAACTCGATGTCGCTTTTGCGCTTCTCAAGTACAAGGAAATCGGCATCTACCGCAAGATCAAGTGCCTTTGCCTTGCGCTCCAACTCGATTTCGATGAGGTAGTCAAAAATCTACCGAACGAAAATGGTCGTCTTCTCGACCGCGAGACGCGCCACTACATTCACGATTATATGCTCGCCCGAGCAAAGCAGTTTCGCCCAGCAACAAACAACGAATGAATAACTCCCTGGATCCTAAGTTCACGACCAATCGCCATTGGTTCGAAGTTTGGACAACAGAAAATGATGGCAAGCTCTTGAGTTGCGTCAATTTCTACGACATGGCATGGAAGGACGCCGCAATATTGGCAGTTCAATGCTATTCGCACGAATCGTCACGAAACTCGGACGCTTACTACACAATCGTTCACGCGAAGCTCGACAGCAACAGCGGAATGGTGCGCGAAGTGATTGCGCTCCCATACGATGAGTCTTCGAAGGTGCTAAATAAACTGATTAAATATCGGGAGACACTCCAATGATGGACCGCACCGCGCTGTTCGCTCATCACCGCGCCTTGACCGAGGCTGCGTTCAAGATCATGCAGGCGAAGAACAATGACTATGCTGGCAGCAAGGGAGACAATCCTTTCGCCAATTTCCAACGCTGCGAGGCAATGGGAATCTGCTCGGCAGAACAAGGTTTTCTCGTTCGCATCGTAGACAAGGTTTCGCGCCTTTCTACGTTCGCTCAGGACGGCAAGCTTGCCGTAACGAACGAAAGTTACGAGGACGCTATCTTGGACATTATTAACTATTGTGTTTTAATGTCGGCGTATGTTGCAGGGAAGAATGAACCTCCCTCAACAACGAACGATTAAAAGATCGCGATTCCAGTTATTCTGTACCCAGCATCGAAAGGCTGGATAAATAAGCCAGTTGGCATATTCAGCCTTTCGATTTTTCTGTTATATTCTCTGATAAGGTGGTCGGAAAAGTCGCCGAAAACAGCGTTGCCGGAAGCCGCAAAGCCCGTAGCCGAGTACAGGCCCGTGATCTGCCCTCGGTAAGCGACCCAATCGCCAGAAACTAAACTATAATTGCTATGGATATCTCCTTGTAACAATCGCGGATTACTCATATTTTATTAATTACACTTTATTTTATGTTATTTTCCCTGCTGTTGTTTATCGCAGTGTGCATTCACCTCTTTACCAAGAGCAACTATTTTACTAAGAACGCGAGTCTCGACAAAAATGACCGACGCAACAAAGACGATTAACTATAAAAAACTCCCATTGGAGATTAAAAATCACGGTTACAAAATGAAGCAAGTGAAGCGAACCGAAAACACCGCAATGTACTCGAAAGCGGGCGGATACGAAGTTCTAGTCGTGCAGCGTCACGACGGGTACGAAATCAAAGGCAACTGGATCGAGCCTGCCGAATATCTGCCGAAAGATGAAGACTTTGGGACGAAAGGCTGGTATTTTAATGGTCCCGATGGCCTGCAAAAAGCAGAAAAAAAGTTCGAAGAAATCGAACAAAAAGCTGGCGAGTAACTAGTTTTTTAATCATAGTTCAAACGTAGCTTCAACTAAACACTAAAATCTAATCATGTCCATCAACGAATTGATCGAAGAGAGTTATCCGCAGCAGAAGGTTATCCATTTGTATGTTCGCGACCGTCAAAACCGCCGAGTTGGGGTGTTGGCAGCGGTAACGAATCCCGAGCAACCCGAGACCGTTTTTATCGGATGGTCGCGCTGCAATCGAAGTCTGGGCGACCGATTCGATCCGGTGCGCGGCACAAAGATTGCACTCGACCGCTCTTATCGGCACAAGGGAGCGGGCATTCCGTTCACAATGCTCGAACAGTATAACGAGTTTCGCGCTCGATGCGAAAAGTATTTCCGAGGCAAGAATGTCGCCTAATGAGAAACCTCTGGAGACTCTGGGCCAAATCAATCGGAGAAAAAGCGAGCAACGAGAACCGCGAAGCTGATAAAATCGCCGCTATTCGAACTCTCATTGTTTTAATCTATATCGTAACAAACGTTTTCATCTGCGCCAACGTGATTCGTCATTGGTAACAATTATAAAAAATAAAATGTCTTCTAGCCTCGAAGGTTCTGCGATAAACACTTTTAATTATCTGTACGAGAAATATCGAGACGAGTTCGAAAGGGCGAGAAACTACGACGAAAAGAACGACAAAGCTTACCAAAAGGAACTGCGTAGGCTGAAGCGCGAAGCTGCCAAACAAAAAGAAACCAACTCCACGGAACTCTAAAGGTTTTAGGGTCTATGGTGAAATTGCATATCACATCGCTCTTCTAAAGCGAAATTTCGGGATGGTATCCCGATAGACCCACCAATTTTATTGTCCCGTAGCTCACGGTAGAGCAAGATGTTTTATAAACATTTCGGTAGATAACCGCTAGGTCTGGGTTCGATCCCCAGCGGGACAACCAATTTATCAATTAATTTATGAAAAAACTCAAAATCTCCATTAGCGAGCGTCGAAAAATCCGGCAAATTAAAGCTAAAATTAACGCGCATCGAGAGCGCGAAGAACGCGAAATTCAGCAGTTGGCCGAGTCTATGGGTTTGACGGAACAAGAAGCCGAAATCTTGTGGGATTACGTCTATAACGACTCGTCTTGGACAGTTGAAATCGAAAAACGATGAGGCGCACGATCAAAGGCATCAAATTGTCGCCGCAGACGGGAAAGAGTATGTAATCATCGAACACACAGACGGTTTTGAGGATATCTACAAAGTTTCTAAAAAAAATTAAAAAACAAATGAACTCATACGAAAATGATTAAAATTCTCGCCATCTCAGACACGCACGGTAGGCACCCGCAAATAACTGCGAGCCTGCCGAACGCCGATATTGTTGTCCACGCAGGAGATTTCTGCGGAATGGGCAACATGGTCGAGTGCATTCGCTTTTTTAATTGGTTCAGTTCATTGCCGCACAAACATAAAGTTTGCATTGCTGGCAATCATGACGTTTGGCTTGAGAAGGCTAATCCGTCCGAAGTTGCTGCGATTGTTCCGCCGAACGTCCGCTACTTGAACGACAGCGGGTGCGAGATCATGGGCTTGCGATTCTGGGGTTCTCCCGTCCAGCCAACGTTCTTTAATTGGGCGTTTAACCGAGATCGCGGCGACCCGATTCAGCAGCATTGGGACCTTATTCCCGAAAAAACCGACGTGTTAATCACGCACGGTCCACCGCAGGGCATTCTCGACAAAACGATAGACGGCGAGAATGCGGGATGCAAGAACTTGCGCGATGTAATCGCAAAAATTCGCCCGAAGCTGCACGTTTTCGGGCACATCCACTTTGGTCGCGGTTTTTTGTGTACCGCAAACACAACGTTCGTTAATGCAGCGATTTGCGACGAGAATTACGCCCCAGCGAACGCGCCGCAATTAATCGAATTAAATTAGAAAACTGCTCCGAGAACGTTAACATTCGTGGATGAAGGTTTGCCGTCGCTGCGGCGAAAAAAAAGAAATCGAAGAGTTCCCGCTGTTCTCTGGCCCAACAAACGGGCGCAAAAACACTTGCTCAACGTGTTGCAAAAGTCTTTCGGTTCTGAGAAGAACGTTAAAAGAAGCGAATCCGCCGCCAGTTGCGGGAAACTGTCCGATCTGCGACAATCACACAACCGAATGGATTTTGGATCATTGCCACTTCACCGAAAAGTTTCGCGGCTACATTTGCAATAACTGCAATCTTGCACTCGGACGATTTAATGACGACGAGAAATTATTGAGAAAAGCTATTGACTATTTGAGCGGGAAAGATAACGTAGAGTAATCTGGTCGCGTGCATGGAACGGCAGACAGGGAGCATTCAAAATGCTCTGCTCTTCGCGAGCGTGAGGGTTCGACTCCCTCCGCGACCACCATTTTATGAAGTTCACTCCAGACAACATTGTAGAATTAAAGAAAAACCAAGTCTTTGTCTTCGGTTCGAACGAGGCGGGAATACATGGGGCAGGAGCCGCGAAACTCGCCGAAAAAAAGTTTGGCGCAATCATGGGCGTCGGCTACGGACCACAAGGAAAGTCTTTCGCCGTTCCGACGAAAGACAAGTCGATTCGCACGCTTCCTCTCGAAGCAATCGAACTCTACATCAAAAATTTTCTTCTCGACGCTACGCTTTTCCCCGACAAAGAATTTTTAGTGACTAAGATCGGTTGCGGTCTAGCCGGATATTCTGAAGCGGAAATCGCGAACTTATTCAAAGGCAAAACGATCCCAAAGAACATAACGTTACCCGAATCATTTTATCGTATTATTTATGAAAACAACGCTAGAATTTAATCTGCCCGAAGAACAGACCGAAATGTTGCACGCAGTTCATGCCTCAGATGCATGGTGCGCTTTGAGCGAAATCGACCAAAATTTACGAAGCTTGGTGAAATACGGAACATACGATGGCTACGAGGTAACAACAACAGAGCAACTCGCGTCAGAGATTCGCAAAAGAATCGGAGACGTATTAGCGAAAATCGACTCATGAAAATCACGAAAAAAGATCGCGCTCTTCTCGCTGGAATCGGAGAAACGCCATCGACGCTAGTCTTTTGGGCTTTTCGTTACTTTGTCGGAAGAATGTCGATTCACACGGTCGTATTCGCTCAAAATCTCGCGTTGAATTGGGAACATCTAGACGAGCGGACGCAACTCGCAATTTGCACGCAATTAGAGTCGCTTTTCGAAGCGGACGATAAAGTTCGCGAGGCGAAGCATTACAGCGTGCCGATTTTACCGCTCGGAAACAGCGAGAACCGTCAAGCTTGGGAAAAGGTTCGCGCCGCATACAAACATTCGAATGAAAAAAATTAGTTTAAATTCGATTTTCCAAAACGTTGAAGCGCAAATCGCAAAATCTTCGATCCAAGAAGTTAGCAGAGCTTTTATACCTTTCCGAACGAATTGGTTTAGAGAAAGCTTTCTCGGCTATTGCGACCAAAACCGGACGCATTTCACTTCGGTCGTGAACAAAAAACGAATCACGATACACGTTTCGGGCGCAATTAGAGATTCTTTTTATCAAGACGAAAGCAAGTTCATCGTCCCGTTTATTTGAACTCGCAACTATTATGACCGATTCTAAATTGCGCGCCGCAACGATGGAAGATGTTAATGCTGCAACACTTGCCGCATTTCGCTGCCTAGAAGACTTAAAAGTGCTTGACGGGAACGACCCGAAACACGATGTTCTTTTCGAAGAAATAGCCGAAACGATTTCGCGACACTTTAATTACCCAGACTACAGCAATTATAATTAATGACCTCGATTTCTGAAAAAAATCTTGTTGCTGTCCGTCAAAAGATTGACAAACAAGTGAATCGCCGCTTGTTCAAAGAAATACGCGACCGTCCTTGGATCGACTCGGAAAGATTGAGAGGTTCCGATGTTTACGACGAGTGGAACCTTTCGAGTCTCGTAATTTTCGGCAAGCTTGACAGAAGCTTAAACGTCGTTGCATTTCAAATTAAAAATCAATTTTATTCTTGGTAGACCGATGAAAACCGAAGAATTTTACAAAAACATATTTTACAAAAATCGCGAAGAGATGCGTGATGCAGCGTGCAGAGTTTGCTATTCAATCGAAAACGGCCCTCTCGATTCGTCAACTAACACGCGCATTTACAACGGCACTCAAAGAATTGTTAGTTTGGAAGTTCTTAAAGTGTGAACCGATATTCGCAGAGAATTTCTCAAAAATCGCTTGACACTTTTAAATCGCTGAACTAACTTATCCTCACTTTCCGAAAACCATGAGTAAGATTACGAAACTGACCGAAGAACAGGTTGCAAAGCTAGACGTTTACGTCAACGAGTGGGTCGCCAAGGGACTCACGACCGAGCGTAAGACTCAACAGGACGCAGAGCGCGATTTCACTGAATTTCAGCGTCACGTTCTCAAGCGCGAACCCTCCCCCGTTATTCTTCTTGACTCGCCTGCCGATTGCTGGCGCGTCGTTTTGCAGCACACGCTGCGCGAGAACGACGAAGTCAAACAGCTTCTCAACGAGAAGATCGAGAAGAAGCTGGCGTTGAAGAAGAACAAGAATGCTGCTCGCGAGAGCATCGAAGCTTCGATCTTCGAAGAAATCTTGAACGATGCGGAGAAGACGATCCCCATCGTTTACCCGTACTTCGACTGTCAGTTCTGGGCCGGATGGTTCAGCTTCTACGAGTTTTGCAGAAACGAACTGAAGATCTCGTTCGACAACATCACCGAATACACGGCGATGCTCAACTGTCAGCCTTACGGCATGGTGTGGCCCCTCGACACGATTTGCGTCGTGTGCCAACCCCCGACCGTGATCGAGCGCAACGAGCGCAGCTTGCATTGCGAAACTGGTCCTGCGGTCTCGTACAACGGTAAAAACGAGATTTATTCTCTGAACGGCATCGTTGTGCCAAAGGAACTCGTAACGACGCCTGCCGAAGACCTTTCGCTCGATTTTTTCACGAAGGAAAAGAACGCTGACGTAAAGGCAGAATTCGTTCGTAAATACGGGATAGAACGGATGCTTGACCTCGGCAAGCGAGTCGATTCTTACGAGAACTATGACGCCAACACGCACGAATGGTGGCACAAGAGCGAGTACGAGCTTTGGGACATGGCTGCGCTGTTTGGTATCGACTATCAGCCGTACCTAAAGATGAGGAACCAAACGACCGACATATGGCACGTCGAAGCCGTTTCTCCCGCTTGTCGCACGCTTCGAGACGCGATCAAAGAGCGTTTCGGTGGTCGCGAGATGAAGATCGTCGCAATCTCCTAGTTTTTTATGTAAATTAATTAGACAAACAGTAACATTCAATCCAATATAAGCAAATGAACAGCAATGAAGTGATCCTCCACGGCGAGTGCATGGTGTTTCGTTCCACGATCCCAGCAAACGCCAAGCCGAAGCAGAAGAGCAAGACTGGCTTCGTTATCGTCGCAGATTCGGAAACTTCTGGCAATCATCACGTTGTCGATGAAACGGTTGGCGTAGACTTTTACGAAGCGGACGGCAAGCTGTACATGAACAGCTCTGTCGATACGACGATTCGTTGTTTGCACGCCGAGCGTCACGACACGATCAAGCTGACTGCCGGAACTTACGAGTTTGGCTCGCAGCAAGAGTACGATCCGTTCACGGCTCGCCTCCAAGCGGTGCGCGACTAATGGACGAGTCCGATCTCATCAAACGCGAAAAAGTAGTCGTTGCGACCAGCGGCTACTTTAATCCGTTGCACGTTGGACACATCGAGCACCTTGAAAAAGCGAAACAACTAGGTGATGAGCTAGTTGTTATCGTCAATTCGGATCGTCAAGTTGAGCAGAAAGGCTCGAAAAAGTTTCAAACAGAAGCTGACCGACTACGGATCGTAGCGGCACTAAAGTGCGTTGATCGTGTTGTTTTGTCCGTAGACGAAGACACGACTCAATGCAAAACGCTTGCTCTATTAAAACCAAACATTTTCGCGAAAGGCGGCGACCGCTTCGCGTCAGAAATCCCAGAAACTCCCGTTTGCAAAGAACTTGGAATAGAGATTGTTGACGGTCTCGGCGCAAAGATTCGCGCCAGTTCTGAAATTTTAAAGCATATTTAAATGCTATTAGTTTTTGCGGCAACAGTTATTCTGCTGTTGATTCTCGTCACGGCAGAGGACACGATGTAATTACGAACACCAAATTGCGGAAAGAAATTGAGAGTCACTTGGCGAACCAAGTGGCGGGCCAAGTGAAGAGCTAATTGGGGAGTCAAGTGGAAGAACAAGTGTGGAACCAAGTGCGGGGTCAACTGGAGAGGCAACTTTAATGAATTTTTCTAAAGCGATCAAAGGTCGAGTACGGGACCATGTGAGACTGCAAGCGTTGGATCGGATTCGAATGCCGCCCCAAGTTAATCACTTGGATAATCAACTGCGGCTCCAAGTGCATGGTCAAGTACGGTCCCAAGTGTGGGAGCAAATGGGGTTCCGAACGTGGAACCAAGTGCTAAACCAAGTGCGGGGTCAAGTGTGGAGTCAAGTGGATAGCCAAGTGGATAGCCAAGTGTATCGCCAAGTGCTAAACCAAGTGCGGAACCAAGTGGAGAACCAAGTGGGGAGACGAGTGTGGAACCAAGTGTTGCGCCAAGTGTATGACTAAGTGAGGAGGTGCCTTCAATGAACATTTTTAAAACAATTGAAAAGCAACTGTGGATACAAGTGTGGGACCAAGTTGTGAATAAAGTGCAAGCTTTAGGGCGGACCCAAGTGGATCGCCAAGTGGGAACTCAAGTGGTGAATGAAGCGTATAGCCAAGTGCGGAATCAAATGACGATCCAAGTGAGGAGACGAGTAACGAGTCAAGTAACGACTCGGGTTGATGACCTAGTGGTGAATCAAGTACAGGTCTTGGTTTTACCTGAAGTGACAAACCAAGTACGCAGTTGAGTGACAAACCAAGTGCGGAGACGCCTTCAATGAATTTTTCCAAAGCAATTAAAGACCAAGTGGGGGATCAAGTGCGGGACCAAGTGGATAGCCAAGTGTATCGCCAAGTGCTAAACCAAGTGCGGAACCAAGTGGAGAACCAAGTGGGGAGACGAGTGTGGAACCAAGTGTGGGAGCAAGTGCTAAACCAAGTGCGGAACCAAGTGTGGGACCAATTAGGGAACCAAGTGGGGAGACGAGTGTGGAACCAAGTGTGGGAGCAAGTGTGGAACCAAGTGTGGGACCAATTAGGGAACCAAGTGTGGAAACAAGTGCGGAGCCAAGTTCGTGCACAAATACCGCATCAAATCTCAAAATTATGAAAAAAATTTATAATCGAGACGAGAGCAACTCTATGAATGTTTTTAAAAAATTTGAAAACCGAATACGGCTCGAATTAAGATTTTCAGAGAACATTTGGTTTAACGCTATGCGCTCCCCGAAGTGCAAAGTCGATGATTCGTTAGAATTTAGAATCTGGGGCGAAATTAAATTTAGCACTCAAACTTTGGTTGACGATATTGTTCTTTCGTCGAGAACGCGATAACACGCCGCCTTTGGCGCATTATCGAACAAATTTCCATTTAACGCGCCGTTTTTGACGCGCAAACATAATGCCGCTTTTCGAGTCAACGGTGAGAAACGCGATTCGCGAACAAAGCGTTCGCCGTGTATGCGAAAAAATTTGTAACGCCGAAGATCATTTCGAGCGTGCAATTTCGCGCAGTTTCGATTCGAATCTATTCTACTCGCGAATAAATTGGACGATTAGCCCAGATTCTCTCGCTTTATCGACGATAATCGCCGTTATAAAACACAAATTCGATGAGTCTTAACGTTAAAAAAATAACATCTGAGATAAAAAAGGCCAACTATGTATCGAGCTCCGCAATTCGCGAGCAAGTTGCAACGTGCTCGACGTTCGTGACCGCTTCCGTTTCGCACGTTAAGTGGTCGCGTGAAGACGCTTTTGTTCTTTTGCTCGATGCGCGAGTTAAAATAAACTCTTCTGTGTTTATAGCCCGCCGAGGCGTACGATGAAACAACTTTATCTTCCGCAAATATTAAAATATCATGTCGCGCATAACGTTCGAATGCGAGTGAAAGAGCAAATGTGGCTTGTCGTTGGAGAGCAGATGAACTATGTTCGCGAAGGATTGTTGATCGGACATCGACTAGAATCGAACGTTATACTCGAATTGCAGCGCGAACTCATCATTCCAGTTGCGTCTCAAACGAGACACTCTAATCTTCTCTAAATGAACATTTTTGAAACGATTAAAGATCAAGTGCTAAACCAAGTGGAGAACCAAGTGTGGAACCAAGTGTGGGACCAATTAGGGAACCAAGTGGAGAACCAAGTGGGGGAGCAAGTGCGGGACCAAATGCGGGACCAAGTGTATCGCCAAGTGGGTCGCCAAGTGGGTCGCCATCTGATGAACCAAGTGATGAACCAAGTGGAGAATCAAGTGAGAGATCGATATGAATTTAGATAAAAAAATTGAAGATCGAGTGTGGGTCCAAGTGGCGCGTCAAGTGCGGAACCAAGTGCAGATCCGAGTGCGGTCCCAAATGCGGGACCAAATGTGGAACCAAATGACAAACCAAGTGTGGAACCAAGTGTGGAACCAAGTATACGACCAAGCGGTGATACGAGTGCGGAGCCGAGTCGATGACCGAGTGCGGAATCGTTTTTAATGAATTCTTCTAAAACAATTAAAGATCAAGTGTGGAGCCAAGTGTGGGGCCAAGTGCGGAACCAAGTGGAGAACCAAGTGGGGGAGCAAGTGCGGGACCAAATGCGGGACCAAGTGTGGAACCAAATGCTAAACCAAGTGCGGGGTCAAGTGTGGAACCAAGTGTGGGACCAAGTGTGGCATCGAGTGTGGAACCAAGTGCGGAGCCAAGTGTCTCGCCAAATGAAGATCCAAGTGTCGGATCAAATGAAGATCCAAGTGGTGAGCCAAATGCAGGGCGAACTTTGATGAAACTTTCTAAAAACATTCAAAATCAAATTCGCACAGCAGTTAACGACAAAGTTTGGGACAAAATTTACTTTGCTATCGTTGACACCGTGTCAAAACATACGCTAACTAAATACTCTTCTCAAAGAAAACTCGCACTTTAAACATAATATAAGACAACACTATGAATTACCAACAAGCCCTCAATAACATTGCGGCCCTTCATGCCCAAGTTCGTTTGACCCCACAGGTCCACGAAGCAGTCAAGGAATCGCTCCTTGTTTTAAACGAATTTTTTAGCCCAAAGAAGTCGGACCAGAAGTACCAGATCGGCCCGAACGACGCATTCAATAACCTCGTTGCAATGTACAACGCTTCTCAAGTGTCGCTTCAAGAACACGAAGCTCTAAAAGCAAGTTTCGAGTTTATTGCGACCGAGTTGCAAAAGGAAGCTAATTTGCCCGTTTCTAAACAATTAAACAACACTTAATAGTTTGTTTTTGAACTGGGATGAGAGGAAGATTGGTAATTCAGCACGATTTCGCACGTTTTTTAACATTCTAACAGAACAGAAGATCTTTTACGTTAAAAAAGAGAAAAGGGAGCAAGAACGTGTTGACAAGTTGACCAAAAAGCCTCAAAAAACTAGCGAGAAAACGACTCAAAAACTGACCCAATTTTGACCATGAATTTTGCACGCATTTTCGGCGCAATTCCTAGTGAATTTTTCTTCTATTTCATCCTCATTCTTTGCTTCATCGCTTTGGTAGTTTCCCACGTTAAAACGTCGGACAAAAAGATCGAAGACTTCTACAAAAAGGCCAATCCAATCGACATGGATAAAATGCGTAAGAACCTACAAACCAAGCACAAGCATAAGAAAGAGATCGAGTTTGGCAAAGTGTCGCCCGAAGAGGTTCGTAAGGGCTTCGCCAAGCGCAAGCGGTAAGCCAAAAACCACGTTCGAATGGGTTAACACAATGCCCCTTCCCCTCGAAGAATATACATAGGGGAGACGATAGACGTATAGATAGAAAAGAAGAATAGAAATATAGAAGAGAAAGACAAAAGAAAGATAAAGGAAAGATAAAGGAAAGATGAGAGAGAAGTGAGGGGGGTTAGAGATTATTTACTGTCCACGACTCCTCTATTTTTTATTCATTTTTATTCATTCTCCCCCATTTTCGCCCACGTTATCCCGCTGCTATTCTTTCCAGTTCTTTCTAGTATGTTTCTACTTAAGTTGTTACGGCTCACGGCTTTATGCGTTGCGGCGAGCACCGTGGTTGTGCTCGGAGCGGCGGCAATCTCGGTTCTCGCTGTGTTGTTGGGCGCGGGCGCGGTCATTGTGTTGCCGTGCCTCGCAATCGAAAAAATGGTGACGAAACTCGCAGAGAAAAACAGAAGAAAATGGCCCGAAAGTGTTGACGTCTAGTGTTGTTTTGATATATTCCTGGTAGGGTAAAATACAAAGTGCACTTTCTCACAAACATCTAAACATGAATGAGTTAGCCAAAATAAGCGGTTTTTAGGCGGCGAAACATGAACGCGAAAAAGCGAAACGCGAATGACCACGGTGTAAATACTAACGTGAAACAAGCAAATATACTATTATTGACGCTGCTGCTAAGTGGTTGCAACTCGTTCCGCAAGGCCGACTCCGCCGATGTGAGCAAAAACGCTCCAGTTTTCATTCGTTCGCCCGCTAGTGTCGCTGCGGAGAAGAAACCGGAAGTGCCGAGATTATATTCGTTCGATACGGAGCCGCTAGTAATAATGAAGGAGGCCGACTTAAATAGGTTAGTTGAGCGGGCAAAGACGAACGCGCCCGGCGTAAATAACGAAAAGGTGAATGAGTCTGCGGTAAATAACGAAAAGGTGAACGACATTTTGCCAAATAAAATCGAGGAAGTCCGCCCAGTTGCTCTAACCAGCGATTTGCAAGTGCAAACCGTTGAAGTTAGCCCGTTTTTGCAAGAGCAAACAGTTGTCGATAGCAGGCGTTCTGCATTTGCAACGATCTTGCTTTACCTAACGGTAGCAGGAATCGCTTTCGGTTTCCTAACGCTCGTTAAAAAGTTTTTCTTTAGGCAGAATGAAACGGCCCCCGCCACCACCTTCCCCGCGCCCAAAACCAAAGAAGATAAAGTTTGACACGAAAAAGATCTTGCGCAAGCGGCGAGTCGAATCGGATTAAAAACACGCAGAAAAGTCTTCTGCTGGTGGTGATTTTTTTTTGAATAAAAGTGTTGATCTTCGAGAACACGGTGCTACTGTCTCTGTATGAACCCCGAGACACAACCCAAGCGTGGTCGCGGACGCCCAGTCGGTGCGACCTCTTTTGTTAACGTCAGCCTCGCTGACCTTCAGCAGTATGTCGGCAACAGTGCGCCCGTTCCGATTTCGCGCCTCTGGCTCGAAAAAATGCACTTGACAGTTGCACCGATTGAAGCTTCTGTACGCGAAGCATCGGCAACTCCTGTCGTGCAGTTTAAGGTCACGCAGCTCGATTAAAAAACAATAAAAATTGCTGAACATGAAAACGCCCGCTCGATTCGAAGGTCTGATCGGACAAGACGACGTGAAGAAGAAGCTCAACTTCTATCTCGACGCGCAGAACAAGACGCAACGTTTGCCCTTTATCTTGCTTGCTGGTGCCAAGGGCCAAGGTAAGACAGAATTCGCCAAGCAAGCGGCAAAGAACATCAAAGGGCGCGACGGCAAGGCGCGTCCGTTCCTCGAAGTTAACTGCGGCACGATCAAAAACGCTCAAGTGTTTTTCGAGCAAGTGTTTGCCCCTGTGATTCAAGGTAACGAAGTCACGGTGCTTCTCGACGAGTGTCACGCTCTGCCGAAAGACCTCATGACGACGCTTCTCACGGCCTTCAACACCGAGCGGGTAGACACGAAGCAAGTCAACTGGCGCGACGGACTCTACGAGTTCAACTTTAAGCTTCAGAGTTTCATGCTCGCCACGACCGAGGCAGATCGTCTCTTTGCTCCGCTGAAAGATCGCCTCACGTTGGTTGATTTCCAGCCGTACTCGGAAAAAGAAACGGCGCAGATCGTGCAAAAGGTTCTGAGCGAAATCAATTTCAAGGGCGACGTGTTGGAGCGTGTGGCGAAAACGGTTCGCTCGAACGCTCGCTCTTCGGTTCAGCGTGCGAAGCAGATCGAGCTCTACTGCGATAGCAAAAACAAAAACACGTTCGATTCGAAGGACTGGACCGACTTGTGCGCGAAGCTCGGCATCAACTCGTCTGGTCTGGTCAACTCGGAAATTCAAGTGCTTAAGACGCTGAAGGACCGTGGGGACTGCTCGTTGAATATGCTGTCGGCTGTCACGGGTCTCAGTCGCGGCGCATTGCAGCGCGACACGGAACTTTTCTTGTTGCAGCGCGGCTTCATGCGCATCGAAGGCACGCGCCGCATCACCGCAGCAGGCATCAAGGCTCTAGAGGAAGCCACAAAGTAATCTAGAGACGGCATCGAGACTGGGCAACTTGCGCTAGTGGTGGCCCACTTTTACATATGAAAACTTGGAAACTGTTTGATCACACGAATAAAGAAATTTTTTTCGGCACCGTCATCACGTCAATGATCGGCGCACAGTATGTTGTCGAGTCGGGCGAACCGCCGCGCCACCCTGCATCGAGCGGTCGCGTGTACGTTAAGATCGGAGAATGCACGTCAGGGTTTTTTCCTCATGTGTTTGGACTCAGGTGGGAGGAAACAACGTGACGCCCGTCACCCTCGAAGAACTCCGCAGATACCCCTCCCACCACTATATCGAATACAACGGTAGCGATATACTAGTCTCGGACCTGTTAGAACTATTTGAAAACAAAGAGAAACGCACGCGCCGCCGTGCCGAACGCCGCCCGCGCCAGCCGCGCAAACGGCGCGAGCGGAAAGAATGAACGTGAACCCGTAAATAAGCAAATAATGAACGCGAAAGCTTAAATAATGAACGCGAATGTCTAAATAAAGCAAAGGGTTGGGTGGTGTGAGTGATTTGCTGGTGCAAGTCATTTGCATTACCCGGCCGGGCCTTACTTCAATTTAAATGCAATAAAAAACCCCCTTTCGGGGGTTTCGCTCAGTTCGTGATGATCTTCACCCGAAGTTCGCCGTTGATTTGCAAGACGCCCCGGCCCGGTATCGCAAACCAATTGCATTTGCGCCGGTTATAATTTTAATTCTTTTTTTTAGGTTGACACCGCTTAACTGCCCTCCAGTAAAGTTTTTTTGCTAGTTCGTCAAGGAATTCGTCGCGAAGCAGGGGGGTACCGTTGCGATTGTAAACGGTCCAGAGACCGTTGTCGAAGTCGTACCAGTACCCCCCACGCTCGAACCAGTTAGGCGGAAGCAGATTTGGGTTCATTGATCGGCTCCGCGACAAACAGCTCTTCATTGAAGCGGTAGTTTACAGCGTCGTCGCTCTCGGCAGGCCGCGCGTCAGTCGGCACGAACCAGCGCGACAAAAGTTCGGCACCGTAAAGTTCCGCCTCGCGACGAGTAGCAAAGCGCAGCGCATTAGACGCCCACTTGTTTTGAACGCAAACTTCAGTTTTGAACGAATTCATTTTTTTGATGGGGGAGGTTTCAGCAGTAAAATAAGCGTTAGAACGAAGAACAAGACAAGCATTGTTTCGGTCATCGCAAGAAAAAAAAAGGGGGGCGGCTGTCACCCGCCCCCGTGTGCCTTAAACTTCGATCACTTCATTCGACACGGTGAGGCCCGCGAACGGATCGAGGATCGAATGGAGCGACGCGGAACGGTCGCGCATCGCGATCAGGTTCCCCTTCCACACCTCGGAAAAAGCATTGTGCAGGCTCCAGAGGTTGCGGGGAGCGAAGTCGTCATGGTTCGGCTTGTCCCATTGTCCGATCACGTCGGCAATCATCGTCTTGCCGATTGCGCCAGCGTGAAAGCTGCGGATCACAAGGTCGTGAGCGTCACGCGAGTCGATCTCGACGGTCTTGTAACGCGACACGCGGTTTTCGTGAGCGATCCAGAGGTCACCAAGCTTGCCGATGGCGCGGCTGATGATCGCGGGAAGGTCGCGCATGATGTTCGTCGTGTGCTTCCGCCCGAGCGTCACCTCGTTGCTGAAACAAAGATTGTCACAAACGAACGGAGCATTGCCCGCGCAAATGCCCGCGACAAACGACTTGTCGTGCGAGTTGCGCAGACCAATGACCGTGCCGCTCGTTGCGTTCGGCTTCGCCATGTCGATCTCGAAAAGACCGAAGTAGCGTTGGCCGTAGCGTGCGAGCGTGTGATATTCGCTGACAACGCCCAAATTCGCTTCCTTCAGTTGCGTGCGCAAGTTCTCGACCAGCGCAGCATGGGGAATCGGGAAGTGACTGTCGGTCGCCTCGGGAGTCTTGACAAGAGCGAGGTCGGCAAGGCTGACCTCGGAGTTTTCACGTCCGCAAACGCGGAGATTAACGGTGTTTTTCATACGGGTACGATGTTGGGATGTTACTGGTTACTGTGCAAGAATATTTTTCAGATAGTTTCGCCGTTGTGACGAAAGTTTTTGATGCCCGACAAGCGGAAAGACTTGTAGGCGTGGCCGTCACCCTCGGATTCGTTGTTCGTGCGAACGGTCAAAAACAGTTCGCCATTGCTCGACTCGACAATCGACTTGCTGACATGGTTGCCCCACTTGCGGTCGCCAAACGGCTTGTAGCCGATGACGCCGTTGCGCCGCTTGTCGTTATAGTCGAAGGACACGATGGCCGCGCCCTTGCTGACGATCTGCTCGATCTTGTTTCTGAGGATTTGGGTGTTGTTCATGAGAAAGACAGTAACGGTCGCCGCGCCGATGTCGAAACTTTTTTTCGCGTTTCGCAAAGTTTTTTTCCGTTGCCTAGGGCGCAGGGTACAGGAAAAACACGCGAGGTCAAACCTTTTTTTCGAATAAAAAATAGGGGGGCAAACGCTTTTGCAGTTGACATGGGCAGTGTTGCAACTGGTTTGCATCGCCGGGCCGGGCCTTTTTGCAAACTAAAGACATACGCGAGGATCTTTTCGGGAGTATCAGCAATGATCGTTTCCATGATCTGAGCAGTATCGGACGTTCGTGCAGAGTCGAGATTTATTTCGAGAAAGATTCGCCCCGCTGCTTGTCTCCTATGCGACAAGTGATTAGAGAGACTTTTTGGGCGCTCAGTCTCTCGGTCAGCAAGAGAGAGAGTGCAGTCTTTCTCGCGAATTTCAATACTTTTCTTCAGAGAAAAGAATCGTCGCGCCGCTTTTTATGCTTGACTTTTCGATTGTAGCTCCCTTTGCCGCGCTTCGGTTCGTGCACGCTCCCCGCAAGATTCGTGCCGCTAGTGAACACCGAACGAATTTTCTTTTGCTTTTTCATAAAGGTGAAAACGTGAACGCTAAATCATAAATAACGAAATACGAAAGGCAAACGTTAAATAGGTAAATAGGACAATGCCAGAGATTTGCAGGTGCAAATGACTTGCATTGCAAACCGCCTGCATTGCAAAAGGGCTGCATTGCAACCCCCTTGCGCAGCTGCAATCAGCAGTCTTCCTGACAAGTATCAAAGCAATAGTCCTCATCCATGCCGTGACCCGCAGAAGCGAGCGCATCCGCGTCGTCGCTCAGGTCGTGCGACTCGTAGGGTTCGCAAGCGTTGGTGGCGCGCTCGTCCGCTTCGATCTCGACCAGCTGCGCGTGCAGCGTGTCGATCACCGCGTCCAACTGCGGGAACCTCGCACCCGACGCATGAAGGTCGGCGGAGGCTTCGCGGAGGGCGGCGAGGGCAACGTAAGCCTCGGGGGTAGACATTTCGATAGTGATCATAGGATAAAAAAAAAGGGGGGGTGGGGGGTTAGTCGAGGGCGACCTCGCCCAAAAAAATCGGGCGCGGCGGGATCGGGTACGATTCGACACCGTTCGCGAGGGCGAAGGCGGCGAGGTCGGCGGCGAGGGCGAGGGTTTCCTCGGGCGAGAGAACAAGGGCGGTTTTCATGAGATTGGGCGGGGGGTCTATTCCGATTGCGCGAGCGTGTTCAGGTAATCGGCTTCTTCGATTACCTGAGCGATTTGCTTGCGGGTCAACCCTTGCTTCAGCAGCGATTCGATCACCATCTTCGCAGCCAGTTCGCGGATCTCGCGGATCAGTTCGTTTTTCATGCTCTTAAAGTAGCATACTTTTCCCCGTGCGCAAGTTTTTTTTTCGTGTTTTTAGAAAAAAGTTTCCGTGCCAACTCTGAGAAAAAACGCGTCAAGCAGAAAAAAGTTTCCGTGCCAACCGCGCAAAAAAACGTGTCAAGAGAAAAAAAGATATTTTTTTGTAATGGGCTAATTGCAAAGTAAATGATTTGCATCCCCGGCCTGGCACTTATTGCAACTCTCTTGCGTCGTATATTCGCGAAACTGGCGAAAAAACCATTATGCGCATTGCAAATAAATGGCTGCAAACAGTTGGCTTTTCGCATATTTGAAAAATGGGCCGAGTGGCAATTATGTCTTTCGTAACTGTTTTGCATTAAGACCCGGCCAGGAATTGCAAATTGTTTGCGTCGCATATTCGGAAAACGGCCCAAAACCCGATTATGCGCGTTGCAACCCTTTTGCCGCAAAACCCTTGCGTTTCGCATATCCCCAAAACGGCCCAAAACCGCATTATGCATTGCATCTTGTTTGCATTAGTTCCCGGCCCGGAATTGCAAATCACTTGCAACAGACCCTTGTCAAGAAAAAAACCAACTTTTTTTGTAATCGCCCGCCAGCCTGGCCAGGATGCAAATCACTTGCAACAGACCCTTGTCAAGAAAAAATTTCACTTTTTTTCTAGTTCGTCTACCAAGCACGCGCCGTGCCAACCGCGCCACGAAAAAAAATTATTTTTTATTCGGCGCTTGGCACGCTTTTTTTTTCGAAAAAAACCAAAAAAAAGCTTGTTTCGGCGCGGGAGTGTGCTATGTTGTGAGCATGAAAAACAACAACAGTTCAAACGGATTCGATCGAGTCGCCTTCCTTTACCTTCGCAACGTGACGGGAGAAGAGACTTGCGCCGAGTTTGAACAGAAAGTCGGTGAAAACAACTTCGCCCTTGCGGTACTCGACTACGGCAATGCCGACATCTTCCAATTGAAACAAGCTCGAACCGCTGCAAAGAATCGCGCTTACTGCGAGGACTTCCTCGCGGATGCTTACTTCACGTTCCGTCACCGTTTCGGGCACGGTCCGAAAGAGTCCTAAAAAAAAGCTTGCTCTTCGGAGCAAGCGTCCCACCCTCTTTCTCGTGAAACTCAACCTTCTTTCGGTCGGCACGGATGCGAAAACTTCCAAGGGCGAAGCTTTCGGATGGAGCACAGCCATCCTTTACCTTGCCCCTGCCCGCGAGGCCGGGCGCGGCGACGTTTGCGCGAACCGCTCCGCTGGATGCACGGCAGCTTGCCTGTTCTCGGCAGGACGCGGAAAGTTCTCAAACGTCAAGTCGGCGCGCATTCGCAAGACGCGCCTTTTCTTCGATGACGTTGCCGAGTTCAAACGTCAACTCTTCGCCGATATCTCGGCATTCGTTGCGAGTTGCGAGCGCAACGGCAAGCGCGCTTGCGTTCGCTTGAACGGAACCTCCGATATCTCATGGGAACGCCTCGGAGTGTTCGCCGCTTTTCCTTCGATTCAGTTCTACGATTACACGAAAAGCCCGATTCGTGCATTGCAAGCGGCGGCGAGGTCAATCGCGCCGAACTATCACCTTACTTTTTCGCGTAGCGAATCGAACGAAGCGAACGCGCTTGACGTATTGCGGGCGGGCGGCAACGTTGCCGTGGTCTTCGCTTCTGCTCTTCCGTCAGCTTGGCAAGGGTTCCCTGTTGTCAACGGCGACGAAAGCGACCTTCGCTTTCTTGACGCTCGCAACGTTGTAGTCGGATTGAAGGCTAAGGGCGACGCGAAGCGCGACGCTTCCGGCTTTGTCGTTAACACTTAAGACATTTCTCGCATGAAACGCTCGAACCTATCTCTCATTCTCTTCTTGTTCTTCATTCTCGCGGCGCTCTTGTTCTCTTCGCGCCAAACAAAAGGGCAAACGGCACAAGAGTTCGTCGCGGCAACACTGATTTTAGAAGCGGGCGGCGAGCGAGACCCTCGCGCAATGGCAGCGGTCCGCGAAGTCGTCTCGAATCGCGCCAAGGCTCGCAAGCAAACGGAAAAAGAAGTTGTCTTGGCTCGCCTTCAATTCTCCTGCTGGAATGCGGGGACGGCAAGCGCGTTCGCCAAGGCAAAGCGTCACGCGAAGTGGCGCGAGGCTCTTGACCTTGCTTCCTCGCCTAGCTTGACGAACTACACTCTCGGAGCGGATCACTATCATACGGTGCAAGTTTCTCCCGCTTGGTCGCGTAAACTCTTGAAGACGAGGCAAATCGGCAATCACGTTTTTTTTCGGCAAAAGTGAAAAAAAAGCTTGTGACTCGGCAATCCATCCCTTATCTTTTCCTCATGATAAAAAACAACGTTACGGAAACTTCTTTCAACTTCTACCGCGATGCTTACCTTTCGGAGCAGAAAGCGGCTCTCGCCCTTGCTCGCGAGGTCGGAGCTTATAAGGGGATCATTGAAGCAATCTCTAGAGGTTGGGTGTCGGGGGTCACGGTGATTCACGCCGAGTCGCTCGAAAAGCTTCTGACCAACGTGCCGAACCTCGTGAATCGATAAAAAAAAGCTTGCCCTTCGGGGCAAGCCTCTTCACTCTCTTTCTCATGGAAACGATCACGATCTCCCGCAACGAAAAGAAAAACGCTTGGTACGTCAACGGCGTTGCCGTGACGGACTTTGAAACCGACTACGACGAATTTCCGTACATGATTTCGCACGTTTTCATCGTCAATGTCGCCCTCGGAAATCGTTGGGCGACGGATGCGGAAATTTCTGCGCTGCACAAGGCAGGATTCCTTCGCTCGCAAGCAATCAATCACTCGCATTTCGCGACGCTCGCAACGGTCTAAGGTCAGCGACTCCCCTCCCCATTTCGGAAAAACCGAGTGGGGATTTTCCGGGGAGCGCGGCGGGGGGTGGTTTTCTGCGCGCTATACCAGCAAAATAACCCTACCCTCCCCTACCCTCTCTCTCTTTGCTTATTACCTATAATAACCCTACCCTCCCCCTTCATATCTCTTTCCCTTTTCTTTATATCTTATAAGGGCAATACATATACCCCCCCTTATTCCTTCTCTATCCCTATCTTTTTTTTTATTTTTATCAAGATATATACTATCCCCTTAACATCCCCCTTTAGATCCCCCCCCCTAATGTTTTACGCTTGTATTGTTTGTTTTTAAGGCAAAAGGGGGTACGAGGGTATAGGCTGGGGAGAGATCGGGACGAATTAGACTCCATATGAGGGCAAGAACGGCAGTTTGTAGAAGAGACGTTTGAGGAAGAAATAGCCCCGGACTCCCGTCTTTATCAAAAACCGCGTCGTTTTGTTAGTGTGTAGAGTTTCGAGAGCTTCGAAGAACATCTCGTTTGCCGTTTCGGGCAGCAAACAGCTCTCTTCGAGCAAGTAGTCGTGCAGCACTGCGGCGCGAGCATATCGGCCAAACGGCGGAACAACTGGCCAAAAGATGCGCGGCACCGACGCGAGGTCCGTTGTGAACCCTTTCTCGATAGTCACAACGTATCCTGTTTTGCTCACGAACACTATCGGAGCGAGTAGCTCCCACGTTGTTTTGTTGTTCGCGTGGTGTTGGCGAACGTCTAACTCGCCCACGAAGCCCCCCTCCCCCATTTTCCAAAAACGGAAGATCTCTTCGGCGGGCGAAGGTTTGCGACTTCTCGAAAACCGGGCGGCTCTTTTTCGCTTATTCCTCATCTTTAACGATTAAGCGGTCGTTCTTCCCTTCGAGAACAAAGTCGCGACCATCTATGAGTAGAAACACAAAGTCTTTCCAACCTTCGCGTGGTTGGAATGCGACATAAACGATCATGAACGGCAAGATCATTGTGATTAAAGAAGCGGCGATCAAAAAGCGCAGCGGGATCGAAACGAACGGAACGAAGCTCATACTTTATAGTAGTTTAGTTGTTTACACGTTCAACCGTAGCGGCCGGGAAAGGTTTGTCAACTCGAAAAAACTAGAAAAAACCAGCATTGGCGTGTAAATAAGCTGTCAATGTCTTACGTCTCGTACAGTAACATTCGCGCCGTTTTATCGACTGGGGATAGCCAAACAACGGCGACTGGGAGTTACATCCCGCTGTATGCAACGAACGTTTCGGTATCGAATTCGACGCAACTCCAAAGAGTTCGCCGCATCGGTGCCGAGATGGACTATTATATCCAAACGGGACCAAAGAGCGCGTCAGTTAACGTTTCCGCAATTCCCGTTACAGGAGCTGGGCTTAACCAACTCGTTAACTTCTTGGCACTTACGGGAGATTTTGTAAGCGGATCTTTTATTCAAGTTCCCGCTTACCGCTTCGAAAAGTGCTTCTTGAAGAGCTTGTCGTTTAGCCTAGAGCCTTGGCAAGTGTTGCAAGCAGAGATGCAGTTCGACTCTTACGGTTTAGCTACGGGGTCAGGGATCAATGTTGTAACGCCGCAAACGGGCGCAGCTAACATTGTTTCGCCGCTTCGTAACATGACCGTTTCAATCTCAGGCTCGTCTTTCTCTCGGCCAATCAACGAGTACGAGAGTTTGTCCTTCGACATTGAAGTTGAGCGCGAACCGAACGTTGAGCTTGGCGACGCTTACCCGAAGAAAGTGAGTGTAGCAAGAATTTCTAAGTCTTTGCAAATCAACGGCGCATCAAACTTAGAGTGGGTATCAGACTACGAACCAAACGATCCAGTTACCGTTACAGTGACAATGGCAGACGGTAATTCGTTCTCGGTGGTCGGTGTTTTAAGCTCTCAGAGCGTGAACATCGACTCGAACGGTGTGGCAAAAGGAGGGCTACAAGTAGTCGAAGAGATGGTCTAATTTTTTATGGCAAAAAAGCCCAAGAAACCAAAAACGGTGTCTGCGGAGTCATTGATTCCGCAAATGAAAACGGAGATTAAATTCAAAGAACGCAAGTTCAAATTCACTGGAAAACAACAAGAGTTATTAAAAACGCTTTTAAACGACGCTTCCAAGATCGTGTTTATCGCTGGGCCTGCTGGGACGTCAAAAACTTTTATGGCCGTTTATGCGGCTCTAAACCTAATCAATCAGAATGACAAAGAAATCGTATACATTCGTACTATCGCAGAAAGTGCTGACAAGTCTATGGGATCGCTGCCGGGCACTGTGGCAGAAAAGTTTCAACCTTATCTACTCCCGCTTGAGGACAAAATTCAAGAAATCATAGAGCATTCTGACGCGCACCACTTGAAAGAGCAAGGGCGCATCTCTGCTACTCCGGTTAACTTCCTGAGAGGCAGCACACTAACCGACAAAATTATCATCGCTGATGAAGTCCAAAACTTCACTTTCAAAGAGATCACAACGCTCCTCACCCGCATCGGTGAAGGATCGAAGATCTTTTTGTGCGGCGATTTTATGCAACCCGATATTAAAGCCGCTAACGGGTTTCAAGACTTTTACCATCTATTTTCAGGTGAAGATTCGCAAAAACACGGTATTCACACTTTCGAATTCACGGAAGACGATATCAAGCGAAGCGAAATCTTGAAGTTCATTGTTAAGAAAATTAACAAAGGGCTGCTGGAAAAGGGCCAACGAAAGTAACGCTGGTTGAAATATTCGCGGCTATCTCTAGAATAGAAGTAAGTTAGTAAACACAGCGACAAGATAACAATTTAGAGAAAGAGACGAAAATGGCCACGATGTTCTGTACAAATTGCGGGGGCAAACACGAATACCAAGGTTTCGCCCCAAATTTTTGTTCAAAGTGCGGCACTCCAATGAATGCTAAAACGAGTGTGCAGAACGCCCAACCTACGCAGCATAGTTTTGCGCAAAAAGCAATTACGAAAAGAAGTCGCGCCGACGAGATTGACGATCCGAGCGACGACACAACTGATGTTGAAGAGCTTCCTCAAATCGACGAACTAGATGTCGATATTGAAATCGAGGGCGGTTTTAGAGCATTCGACTTGGCATCTTTGAGGCAAGCGGGACAAAACGCTCAACCGAAGAGATTCAAGTCGAGGCGCGTAAGTGGGTTAGATGGCTTGTCGCCCACTAAATATGGAAGCCGCAAAAACTCGCAGGAAGATTAGATACGAGGACAAGCAGGACGTAATAGATAAGGTCATCGAGAAGCATAGATACATCTGGCAACTCAAAGCAGTTGCTTGGATGGATTACGATGACGTTGCTCAAATAATTCGCTTCCATATCTTTAAAAAGTGGAAGATGTGGAAACAAGATCGTCCGCTTGAGCCTTGGATTGCGCGAATCACTTCGAACCAAATCAAAAACCTGTTACGAAACAACTACTCGAACTATGTTCGTCCTTGTTTAAGCTGCGAACATAATCGCGGAAACGATCCGCCCGCTTGTTCGTTAACTCCGAGCGGAAAACAATGCGGCGAATGCCCGCTTTACAGAAAGTGGGAAAAAACTAAAAAGCAAGCTTACGACGTTAAGCTCGCCGTTTCTATCGAAAACCACTCTTCTTCGATTCAGTCACTGCAAGATGTTAATTTCGACATTAACGTTAGCGCAAAACGACTTCACGAAGAGATGAAACATCGTTTAGCCCCGAAACAATATAAAGTTTACTCGCGTCTTTATATCGACGGAGCAGACGAAGAAAAGGTTGCCGCAGAGATGGGATATAAAACGAACGAGAAAGGCAAAAAGGCAGGATACAAGCAGATCAAGAATTTTAAAAAGATTTTTCGCCAAGTAGCGGCTAAAATTCTACAAAATGAGGATATCTTAAGTGGGCAATTCTAAGCATTTCCATTTTTCAGACGAAGATAAAGATAGGATTCGCCAAATTGCGGCAGAATTCCCAGATCTTAACGTTATTACGCGACGTTTCTTTAAGAACGAAAAGCTCGACGGTCGCTCGAAAGAAGGCATGGCTATTCGAGCGTTTCTCGTTTCAAATAAAATTGTTTATAAAACGTCTCAGTACCAAAAGATCGGAGATTTGCCGCTTTCCAAAGAACAAAAAACGTTTATTGAAGCTCAAGCTAAAGAAGGCAATTCGGCGTTTAAAATTGCTGAACTAGTGTTTCCCGATAGCGCCGTTTTCCCGATGGGAAGCGAGCACCGCACTGTCGCAAACTATATTCGCGATTCGGGATGCGAGAATAACGCCGATAGTGACAACGCAAGTTTTGTCCGCTATCAAGTTCCGCGCTCGATTGAGCGAGTAGTTAACAAAATCAACGGTGCTACGGGCGAGAAATTAGATAAAGACCGCCTTAGCCGTCATCACAAGATGTGTTGTGAAAAACTATCGATCAACTTGGGCAACTCGCGCTTCCAGAAAATCATCAACTGCTATACGTCGCTCGACGATAGAAACATCTTTGAAGAAGAGTTTATCCGCATGACTTGGGACAAGCCTGATCTCACGGCAGACGAGGTTAACTTGTACATGAATGTTTGCAAGGAAATCATTAATCTCGAAACAACGTCGCGCCACTTAGACAAGCTAAACAAGATGTTCGAAGAGACGCAAGAGCAGAACGAAATGAGCATTCGTTTGGCGGAAATTATCAAGGCAAAGAGCGGCGAGTACCACCAGTGCGAAGGGCGCGTCGAGAGTCTTATTAAAAAGCTGCAAGGCGACCGTGCGGGGCGCATCTCTGCGCGGCACAAAGAAAATGCTTCGATCTTAGCTATTGTTCAACTGTTTCAAGACGAAGAAGAGCGTGCGAACATGGTCAAGATTGCCGAAATGCAAAAAGCGTTAGTTGCGGACGAGGCGAACAAGATGGAATCGATGGTCGAATGGAAAGCTCGTATTTTAGGCATATCATTAGACGACGCAATCTAATATGAAGAAGATACGGCAGCGGCTAGTTCAAACAGGAAGTCCAAAGGGAACTTTTCGTCTCGGAGATTCGCACCCAACTAACAGCGAACTTTTCTTTTGTCGCTGGTCTATATCAAAAAAATACAAAGAAGAGTGGTTCTCGAAAGAAAGTTTAGAAAAGCACCGCGATAGAATTCGCAAGCGTAACGCTACTGAAAAAAGTAAGCTTATGAAAATAAATTACTGGCGTTCCGAAAGAGCAAGGTCAGTAAAAAGGGCTTGGATTAAAACAGAAAATGGGAAAGCTAGTAAAAGAAAGTGGTATGAAACTGAAAAGGGAAGAGCGTGGAGATCGTGCCAAAGAGCTTCGAGACGAATCACTTCTAAATCGAAATTATCTAAGTGTTTTAAAGAGCAGATGAGAGAGATTTACAAATTTAGAAATGAATTAGATTTAATCTCCGCTTCTGCTGGTTCCACGGCTCGTTACCATGTTGATCACATCTACCCCATAAAGGGAGAAAATTTTAGCGGCCTTCATGTTCCTTGGAATTTGCAAATACTCACTGCGGAAGAAAACTTTAAAAAAAGTAATGTCATTTAAGTGTTTAGAATGCAACAACGAATTCAATTCGGAACGGTCGCTTCACGCTCACTTGAAGAAGCATCAGTTTACGCTAGCCGATTACTATCAAAAGTATTATCCGCGCAAAAACTTATTAACTGGGACGCTTTTGCAGTTCAAGACTTTAGACACTTACTTTTCGGAAGATTTTGAAAATCGCGAGCAGTTGTTGCGTTGGTGCGCGTTCGAGGAACCTGAAACGGTCAAAGAATACATTAAAAAACTACTTGAACGTCGAGTCAAGGAAAAAGAACTCAAGCACGCGCCGTGTCATTTAGAGATCGAGACGAGCACTTTGCCATCTATAGAAATATACAAAAAGCTATACGGCTCTTATTCTGCTGTTTGCAAAGAAATCGGGGTCGAGTTAATTTTAAATAAATCTTTGCCGAAAGAGTTTCACGATGACTACTCGGAAATAACAATTTTTGTAGATACTCGCGAGCAGCAACCGCTTAGTTTCGTGAATGAACGCGAAGTTAAGCTCGATTTCGGCGATTATACTGCGGGCGGATCTTTCTACGCCAAAACGTTCGTTGATCGTAAGTCCGAATCTGATTTTAAAAGTACTCTCGTTGGCGAAAACTTAGAGCGTTTCAGGCGCGAGATTGAGCGATGCAGAGAAATGGATTGTTACTTGTTTGTCGTTGTCGAATCGAGTCTCGATAAGATCGAAACGAACAACGCATTCTCGCCGCGCAAAGCAAATTTAAAATTCATTTATCACAATATGAGGCTTTTGCTTCAAGAGTTCGGCGGCTATTGTCAATTTATTTTTACGAGAAATAGAAAAAACAGCACAACGATTATTCCTAAGCTTTTGGCGATGGGTCCGAAACTTTGGAACGTAGATGTGCAATATTTTATCGACAAGGATCTTTCATGGCTTGGATCACAGGGAAACAAAAAAGAAAAAGCGTTTATCGCAAAGTAAACGAAGAAATTCTCGAAAAGAAGGGGTTCTTAGAAGAGAAGGACGCAAAAATTCTTCTCTACAAGTTCTTGCGAGCCAATATTTCGTTTTCGTCCGAGATCGTTTGCGGAGTTAAGCTGTTTCCGTTTCAGCACATGGCAATCAAAACGATGTTCGAGACCGACTACTCGATGATGGTTTGGAGTCGCGGGCTTTCGAAGAGCTTCACTTGCGCCGTTTTCGCATCGCTCGACGCAATTTTAAATCAGGGCGTTCATATCGGAATCGTCAGCAAAACGTTTCGTCAGGCGAAAATGATTTTCCGCAAAATCGAAGAAATTGCCGAGAAGCCGAATGCCGTTTTCCTAAAACAGTGCATTACGAAAGTATCAAAAAGCTCTGACGAGTGGACAATGGAAATTGGTCGCAGCAAAATCACTTGTTTGCCGCTCGGCGATGGTGAAAAGCTGCGCGGTTTTCGTTTTCACCGCATGATGATCGACGAGTTCTTGCTGATGCCCGACCGTATTTTCAACGAAGTTATTATTCCGTTCCTTTCGGTCGTTCAGAACCCAACAGAACGCAAGCAAGTTTACGATCTCGAAACGGAATTGATTAAGCGCGGCGAAATGAAAGAGGAAAATCGCTTCATTTGGCCAAACAACAAAATTATTGTTTTGTCCTCGGCATCTTACCAGTTCGAGTATATGTACAAATTGTACAAGCAGTATGAAGCGCTTATCATGAACCCTGAAAAAGAGGGTAAAGCAACTGCTAGCCGCGCAATCTTGCATTTTTCTTACGACATTGCTCCTGAAGGGCTTTACGACGAGAGTTTGCTCGCGCAAGCGAAAGCGACAATGTCCGAATCTCAGTTTATGCGCGAATTCGGCTCGCGATTTGTAGACGACTCTTCTGGTTATTTTAAATTAAGTAAAATGCACGAATGCACGATTAAAGTTGGAGAAGGTCAATGCATAGAAGTCGCAGGAGAAAAAGATTCGGAATATATTTTAAGCTTCGATCCTTCTTGGTCCGAGAACGAAGCGAGCGACGATTTCGCGATGAACATTATCAAGCTCGATAAACAAACGCGAAAAGGAATTCTCGTTCATAACTACGCTCTATCTGGAACGAATCTCAAAAAGCATATCGAGTATTTGCACTACTTGCTCGCGAGCTTTAACATAGTTGCGATGTGCGGCGACTATAACGGCGGCGTTCAGTTCATTAACGCTGCAAACGAGAGCGAGCTATTTAAAAATAACAAGATCGAGGTCAAGATGTTCGAAGGTGACTTCGACACGCCCGAAACTTACCAAACGGAGCTGCGCAAAGCTCGCGGAACGTACAACTTAGGTGAGCGCCGCATTTGTTACTTGCGCATTCCAACGAGCACTTGGATTCGGTACGGTAACGAGTTGCTGCAATCGAACTTCGATCACCGTAAGATCTTGTTTGCTGCCGAAGCGGTCGATAACGATTTCACTCGTCAGAAGTCAAAAACGATTCCAATCAAAAATTTGAAGTTTTATAGAGATCAAGAAGATCAAGCAGTTGACGCCAAAATGGTCGATTTCGTTGACCACCAAGCCGATATGATTGAACTCGTTAAGGCTCAATGCTCGCTTATCATTCCTACAACAACGCCTAATGGCCATCAAAGCTTCGACTTGCCGCCTGAATTGAAGCGTCAAAGCGGCGCGGAAAAGACGCGCAAGGACTCTTATGCCTGCCTAGTTCTCGGGAATTGGATGATGAAGGTATATTTTGACATGATGGATGTGGAAATTGCTAAAAGCCAAAGTACATTCACTCCGTTCTTCGCTCGATAAAAATCTCTAAAGTTACTTTAATGTACTTTTGAACTTTTGGTGTAACTTTTAATATAGGATATTAACATGGCACGCCAATATAATAAAAAGTCGGACTACTGGACGCGATTCAAGTCGCCTCAAATGCCAATGGCGCAAGTTCCGGCAATCGAGCCGAAGCTTATTGGCGAGCCATTCTACAAAGAAACGGCAATCGCTTCGCGCACCGTAAATGGCGGCGAGCGTACAACGAAAGCTCGCATTCCGCGCAACGGCACGCAAGAGGTAGTTGGCCGCTACTCTCTGATTTCGCAAGGTCTTCTTCCGTTCGAATATACGAAAGATGGCGTTGACGTTCGTGACGCGATTATCCTCTGTCAAAAAGCTTACGCTAACGTAGCTATCGTTCGTAACACTATCGACATCGCTACCGAGTTTGCGAATACGGACATTTACCTCGAAGGCGGCACCGAGCGTAGCCGCGAGTTTTTTACAAAGTGGTTTAACAAGATTAAGCTCTGGAAGCTGAAGGACCAGTACTTCCGCGAATACTACCGCAGCGGAAATATCTTTCTTTACCGTATCGATGGCAAGTTCAATGCGGAAGATTTCCGCCTCTTGTCTGGCTTGAGCGAAAACGGCATCAAGAACAATAGCGTTCCGATTCGTTACGTTCTGATCAATCCTTACGAAGTCGTTGCGAAGATCTCAAGTTCATTTGCAGAGGCTGTTTACGAGAAAGTTCTTTCCGAATACGAACTCGAAAGACTAAAGAACCCGAAGAACGACGAAGACCGCGAGCTTCTCGCCGGATTCCCGCCCGATGTTCAAGAGCAGATCAAGAAGAAGCAGTACTTCCGCGACGGCTTGAAGATGAAGCTCGATCCGAAGTTCTTGATGTACTCATTCTACAAGAAGCAAGACTACGAGCCATTCTCGATTCCTTTCGCTTATCCGGTTCTCGATGACATCAACGCGAAGATGGAGCTGAAGAAAATCGACCAAGCGATTGCTCGCACGGTCGAGAATGTAATCTTGCTGATCACGATGGGCGCAGAGCCTGACAAGGGCGGCATCAACCCAGCGAACATGACGGCGATGCAAAACCTTTTCATGAATGAAAGCGTTGGTCGTGTTCTCGTTTCCGACTATACAACCCGCGCCGATTTCGTTATTCCTGACCTGAAGAAAGTCGTTGGCGAAGAGAAGTATCGCATTCTCAACCAAGATATTAAAGAAGGCTTGATGAACGTGATGCTCGGTGACGACAAGTACGCTGGGCAGTCGGCTAAAATCGGCTTCTTCATGGAACGTTTGAAAGAAGCTCGCAATGCTTTCTTGAACGATGTGCTGCAACCAGAGATCGTTCGTATTTCGAAAGACCTCGGCTTCCGTTCGTATCCAACCGCAAAGTTTACCGAGATCGATTCGAAGGACGAGACGCAATATATGCGCGTCGTTAGCCGCTTGATGGAAACGGGCATCATTGCTCCAGAACAAGGCATCGAAGCGATCAAGACTGGTAAGCTGCCAGAGGCAATCGACCTCGAAGCGGGCCAAGCGAAACTCTACGAAGACCGTAAGAAGGGTTATTACAATCCTATTGTTGGCGGCATTCCTGTTATTCCAGACGATGCTTCCGCCGCCCCCGCGCCTACCCCCACGCGCACGTCCGCGCCTACGAACTCGGGACCGGGCAGACCGCCAGTATCCTCTGCCTCGCGTAAGAATATCACTTCAACGATTTACGAGATCGATGCGCTCATGTCCGCTTCCGAGAGCTTTGCCGCTCAGAAGTTTGGCGTAGAAAAGCTAAACGATCAGCAGCGCGAGTCGGTAAACGAACTTTGCAAAAAGATCGTTGCCGCAAGTTCTCGCGAAGACTGGACCGTGAACGTGCAGAAGTGCATCGCGAATCTTGATGAGATTGAACAACTACAACCTTTGCAGGAAGTAGTGGACACTGCCGACGAATTTCTGCTAGACGAATATTCTGCGGCTATTTTGTTCCATTCTACTGTAAAGTAATTTATGGATTTTCTGTATAAAACAAGACTGGATGACATTTCCATCTCTTGTTACCGTTATGGAGACGCGAGATTTCAAGTTTCGAAGGCTTCGCTAGACGAATTAAAGAAACTCTCTCCGAAAATCGATTTCGAGGAGAATCCCGACTTGCTCGGTGTTTCTTTTAATTTGGCTGTGCCGAACATGATCAATAATAACGGTGACGGCATTTCCGGCGCAACGGCTCGCAATATTGCGAAACGCTTTTTGAACAAATACTTGAATATCGAGCATAACAAAGATCGCGTCGTTGGTCACATCACGAATTACGCATTCAATAAACTCGGAACGAACGAGTTCATGACCGAAGAAGAAGCAGGCCAAACGCTCGATCCATTTTATCTTTCGGTTGCTGGCGTTATCTACAAGACAGTAGACAAGAAGTTTGCCGAACTGATGACGCGCAATTCGGACCCGAAGGACACTTTTCACAATGCGATTTCGGCAAGTTGGGAACTCGGCTTTAGCAATTACTTCATCGCTGTTGGTAACAAATCGCTCAAAGAAGCAGATATTGTTACCGATCCAGAGATGGTAAAAGAGATGAGCAAATTGCTCAAGTCAAAGGGCGGAAACGGTAAGCTCAAAGACGGCACGCCAATTTATCGCGTTATCGTTGGCGACATTTATCCGCTCGGTGGCGGTTTCACAACTAACCCAGCCGCAGAAGTTAATGGAGTTATTGCATTCGACCAGAACACTTCGATCACACTCGAAGATGATAAAACAGAAGAGCCGATGGAAGAAAAATCGAGCGCAAAAGTGAGCCTCGACTATACACAAGAAGTCGCGGCTTTTCTTGGCAATAAAAAAACAAATTCCATTTTAGAGATAAAAAATGTAAAAAATATAAACCATATGGACTTAGAAAAACTAATCGCAGAACTCAAGTCTGCTCTTCTTGAGAAGAAGTTTGGTGAAGAAGCGGTTGCCTCAATGACCGCTCACTTCGCTGAAGCCATCAAGCAAAAAGATGCAGAATATCGCGAATCCGTTGCAGTTGAAAAGCTCGCCAAAGAACAAGCTCAGAAACTGTACAACGAGACCGTCGCCTCGGTAGAAGCAATGAAAGCCGACCTCGCTGCGGCTCAAACCGAACTGAACAAGATCAAGGAAGTTCAAGCTCAAGAAGAAGCGACCGCTCGCCTCAACGCTCGCGTTGGCGAACTCGACTCGGCTTACGAGCTTTCCGACGAAGATCGCAAAGTTATTATCTCCGAAGTTCAATCGCTCGAAGCCTCTGAAGAGGCATTCGCTTCGTACAAAGAGAAGTTCGCTACCGTTTGGAAGCACAAGAACAAAGAAGCGATCAAGGTCCAGCAGGACGAAATCGAAAAGCGCATCACTGAACAAGTTGAGGCCCGCCTCAAGGAAGTTAGCAAGGCGTCGGTAGAAGCTCCGGTCGAAGAAAAGAAGGCCGATGTTGAAGCCGCGCTCGATAACGCGACTGCCACGAACAAAGCTCCCGACAGCAAAGTCGCCGTTGAGCAATCTTTCCGCGAAAAGTTCGCTAAGGCGTTCTCCCGCGAAAATATTAGCGTAAGCTATTCTAAATAACCAAAAAAAACTGTAAATAACTAAAAGGACAACTATATGGCTATTCGTCTCCTACCATTTCGTCAATATGACGATCATGATGTAGTTAATATGTATGCTCTCGTTGACGCTGCCGTCAATGAGAACGTAACCGGAGTTGGCACTGGTGATGCTGGCGTCTTCGTTAAGGTTTCCGCTGGAAACTTCGACCTCGACCCAGTTTCATATGCTACCGACTCTTATCTCGGCAAGACCGACTATCCCTTCGTCGGTGCGAACTCTTATCCCAAGGTCAACCTCAAGGTAACGCCCGCCGCTTCCGGCGACCTTACCAACTGCCTTGGTATCACCTTGCGTCAGACTGCGAAGTTCGACGAGAACGGCGAAAAGCTTCTTTACTACCGCCAAAAGGCTGAAGAGCTGATGTGCGTACTGCCCGGTCAAGCCGTTCCAGTCGCCACACGCGGTATCTTCACGCTCTCCAAGGATGCTATCGATGGCACGCTGACAGTCGGTTCCGGCTTTAAGCTTTCCGCCAACGGTGGTAAAGTTACTGGCTGTGCTCACGACGACGCTGGCAAGCTCGGTCTTGTTCTCGGCACGGGTTCACGCTCCAACCTCACAAGCGCTCCCGACCAATTCTCGGGCGTCTTCGCGGTTGTCGGTCTCCGTATGTAATTCAACTAAAAGGATCTTACTAAATGAAAATCACACTCAAGCGCACTCCAGAACAAGTTGAGCTGATCAAAGCGATGGCGAGCCGTAACCGCTCCGTTGCTTATGATGCTCAAGTTGCTCTCGCTGAATTCATTGGACCGGTACTCGCGGAAGTTATCAACAATGCTCCGACACTGAGCAATCTGTTCACCAGCCTCGCGTACAATGCTGACGATAATCCCAGCATCCCACTCGACCTCTACTACGACATCACTGACGAGGACTACATCACTGTATACTCCCAGTCCGTCGCTGGCGGTCTTCCCACCAACCAAGTTCTTCCCACGACTTCAGAAATGAAGGTCGCTACCTACTCGCTGGATAGCGCACTCTCGTTCGACCGTCGCTATGCTGCGAAGCATCGCATGGACGTTGTCGCGAAGACCTTCACCCGCATGGCTCAGGAAATCCTCCTGAAGCAAGAGCGCACCTCGGCTACCCTGACGATGGCCGCTCTCGCCGCTGCCACGACCAACGCCAAGCAGCACGTTCAGCGTTCGAATCAGTCTGGCCGCTTCTTGCTGGCCGACTTGAACGAGCTGCTGACCCTCGCAAAGCGTATTAACACTTCGTGGGCTAACGGCACGCCCGCCACGGGCGCTCGCGCTGGCCTGACCGACATTTTGGTTTCCCCAGAAATCGTTGAGCAGATCCGTGCGATGGCTTACAACCCCATCAACACTGTTGCTGGCGTCACCGACACGACCGGAACCGAAGCTGGTTCTACCGTTGGTATCGCTGCTCCAGACGCGATCCGTATGGCCGTTTACAACAGCGCTGGTATCCCAAGCTTCTACGGCGTTTCGATCCTTGAGTTCAACGAACTCGGTAAGGGTCAGAAGTTCAACACGATCTTCGACACTGCCGCTTCCACGACCGAGTACTCCAAGGCCGATGGCACTGGCGCTGCTCAGTTCAACGGTGCGACCTCCGAAATCATTGTTGGTATCGACCGCAGCCGCGACTCGCTCATCCGCGTCGTTGCTACCGATCCAGATTCCAACTCGGAATTCACGCTCGTTGCTGACGACCAGTACAGCATCCGTCAGAACAAGATCGGCTACTTCGGCTCGCTCGAAGAAGGCCGCGTAATTCTCGACAATCGCGCCCTCGTTGGCAAGATCGTCTAAGGTTACTTAGAAAGCAAGCTCAAAGCCCACCCCTGAAAGGGGGTGGGTTTTTTATTAATCAAAATCTAATGCCTCATAGAAAAGTGTAAATACTAAGTTAGTATCTCGTATGGAAACTTCTATCGGCAAAGATCAAGAAAATGGCAAAAAGAGTCTGATCGACGAGATGAACGCGATCAAAGATAAGAATTCGTCTGAATATCGCGATAAGGTTCGTGAATTGGAAACGGCGCTAGGTATTAAAGAAGTTAATGCTTTCGGAACGGCAAACCGAAAGGTCTTCGAAGAGAACTTGGACAATATGTCTCTGATCGATATCCAGAATTTCGCCCGAAAACTCAAGGTTGAGACTTCGGGACAAAAGGCTGCAATCAAGACTCGTTTGCTGCGTGCTTTTGACACGCAAAACACACAGAATCGAGGATACTTTTCTCCGCAACCACAGAACAAGGAGCTGTTCACAAAAGAGCAAAAAGAGAAGCTCCAAAAGATTTTAAATGGCTAATCTTCAACAAGTCGCGAGCGGTATTTTCTTCTACGAGTTCGACGCTGATGCCAGCGAAACGAACATCAGTATGATTTCCGGCTGGATGCAGGCAAATTTGGGCGAGTTGAACAACTTGATCTTCACAGATTTCTCTGGCGCAAACGTCGATTTCTTACCAGAGCAAGCGAACATTTACAAGCAGCTTTATCTAGGCCACTACTACAAGAAAAAGTCGCGCAATGCGATCAAGGCAGTTGCTGGCGGCACTGGCAACGCAATCATCTCGATTCGCGACGAAGAGAGTTCCGTTACGTTCGTTAACAGCAACGAAATTAGCAAGCAGTTCCGCACGTTATCTCGCGATGCGTTCGAAGAGATGAACAAGCTTATCTTTGCGTATAACTATTATCAGGCGCGTCCAACTCAAGTCATTGGTAAATCGATGATCGATGATGTGCTACTGATGACTGGTACTGGCTTTTACTAAGTTTCCCCTGTCAGTCTAAATTAAACTCAAAAGCGCACCTCTTACGGTGCGCTTTTTGTGTAAATTTAATTAGCCGCTATGTCCGCTTCAACGTACAATATTACCGTCGAGAGAAATGTCGATTTCTGCGTCATTTTAACATTAAAAGACGCAAACGGCGCCGCAGTTGACGTTACAAACGCTGTTATCGACGCGGAAATCAAGCAAGACTACTACTTTCCAATGTTGGCCGAGTTTACTGTGACGAAAGTTACGCCAGCTTCGGGAATCATTAAGTTAGAGTTGACTGCGGCTCAAACTGCTCTGCTTCATCCGGGCACTTTAAAGTACGACGTGTTGATCAAATACCTCAACGGCACTTTCCAGAAAATCTTAAAGGGAAATGTTGGCGTTGACACTAATATCACAACTCTTTCATAAAAATGGCCGAAGTTGTAGAAGTCATCATCTCTGGAGCGTGCGGTCAAATCGATATCGTCGAGACCGACTATTCGCTCCATAATAGCTTACCAGATCTACAAGGTGGTTCTAGCGGTCAATATTACCACATCACTAGCGGTCAGTATGCGGCACTAACTGGATTACCGGGCAAGACTGTCGATCCGCGATTCAATGTTTACTTCGAAAAAGAAGTTCACGTCTCTGGTGGCTTATATGCGGGAACTGGCTACAGCGCGGAACTGAGCGGACTCAGAACAATTGCCGATGGCGAGTTTTACGAGAAGGGCGATGCTCAAGCAGTAGAGTTTATTCTCAAGCGCGAAACGACCGATGGCGGCACATACGAAATGGCGTTTCCAGATCAGCTGAAGAAGCTGAATCTGCCCGACACTAGCGCTTGGTCATTTAAGGTGAAGATTGTTGCTCGAACGGGCGGCGGCGACGTTGCCTCTTGGAATGCAGAAGGCACGATCAAACGCGGCCCAAGTGCCGCATTTACACAAATCGTTGGTGCATCGCATTTAATAAACATTGCAGACGAGATCGGAACGGGCGGTGTCAGCATTATTGCAAATAGTGTTTACGGCTACTTACAGATAAACGTGACGGGCAAAGCGGCGACAACGATACGCTGGGTAGCGTATCTCACGCTGGTACAGATTAAATAAAAAGTGTAAAAATTTAACGGGGGAACTTAACAAATGGCAATCTACTACACGGGCGTACAAGTTGGCAATCAAGTCAACTTTACAACGGGCGACGTTACTACTGTAGCGTCGGACGTAAAAAACTACATCATCGACCAATCAGTGTCGGGCGGTCAAACTGGATTGGCCCCAAGCACAAACGCCGTTTATGTTTTTACAACTGGCGTTTCTGGATACTTTGCTGGTTTAAATGCTAGCTTGACTGGCGCAACTGGTGCGCTGTCAACATTCACTGGTACGCTCGGAACTGCTGCGTTCCGCGATGTTGCCGACACAGTCACTAACGGCGGCACGGGCCTGCCAACCTCCGATGCGGTATTCGATTTTGCAACGGGCATTTCCGGCTACCTCTATACAAACGCTGGTGGACTGTATTCGATCTCGGCAACGACCCCCGCTGCTGATGTTGCGAATATCAATCTTACTGGTTTAGTAAGTGGCGCTTCGTATAACGATTACATTCAGATCTCTGGCGGCGCTGGAATCGATGTTGCCGTTTCTGCCGATATCATTTCCGTTGCGCACGAAGACACTTCGAGTGTCGCGAATCTTACTGTTAACGCGACTGCTGGTTCCGCCATTACTGGCATCGCGTTTTCATTCGACGGTTTCGGTCACGTTACTGGCGCGACCGGAACAACTGCCGTTATCGTTCGCGATCAAATTCAAAGCGGCGTCACAACGACTGCTCCGAGCGAAGGTTCAGTTTTCACGCTCTCTGGTTCGCTGCAAAGCCAAATTACAAACGCTCTTAGCTTAACGCTTCAGCAAGTTACCGACAATGGTAGCGTTACGACTAATGGAATTAGCGTTGGCGGCAATTTAATTGTTAGCGGCGACGTTACTCTCGGAAACGACGCGAGCGACACGCTCACGATCAATGCCGGTCCAGTAGTTCTCGCTTCTGCGACTCAAAATTCTGAAGCGCTCGTTTTCGGCGCTAATGACGCTGATCGCGCAACGATTTACAAGCCAGATCCAAGATCGCTTCGTATCGACGGTAGCCTTACCGTTACTGGCGATCTCTATGTCAGCGGCACGACCACTTATCTCAACACTCAGCACCTGAATGTTGGTGACAATATCATCACGCTGAATGCCGACTATACTGGCGCGACTGGTATTGAGAATGCGGGCATCGAAGTGAATCGCGGCGGCGACCCAACTGTTGCGCTTCGCTGGAACGAAGGCACGAATCGCTGGCAGTTCACGAACGACGGTACCGGCTATTACAATATTCCAGTTGATACCGAGTTCACAACTTACAATCTGGAAATTGCTGCTGGTGGCGCGAACGATGCACGATTGATTCTTACTGGTTCGAACGGCGATTCGAATGAAATCGCGATCAGCGGCGTTAGCGGTATTCTCGTAACAGAAATTGGAACAGGAACAGTTGTCGTTGCTCACGAAGATACATCTTCGGCTACGAGCGTAACGAGCACAAACTCGAACGGCACTGTCATTCAGAACTTTACGGGCCTTATCGATACTTATGGCCACGTTACGGGTCTTGGCGTTCAAACTGTCGATCTTGACTCTCGCTACGCTCAAACTGGATCGGTCACGCTCGATGCGGTTACAGACAACGGCGCTTCTACCGATAACGACATTGTTGTTGGCGGATTAACTGTTTCTGGAGCAGCGAATGCAAAGTCGGATCACTTCGTTCTCTACAATCAAACGACCGACAACACGACGACTGAACTTTTCTTGCAAGGAACAAGCGGCAGAATCACGCTCGGTTCGAACTCGGCAATCTCGTTCCGTGGAAGCGTAACTGCTTTCGATACGACAAATACTGCGGCTGCTGGCTGGACTTACGAGTGCGTCGTCGCTAATAAGGGCGGCAATACCGCGATTGTTGGATCGGCGCTTGTCACGAAAGTCGGCAGCGATAATAGCGGCTGGGAAGTCTTCGTAGACGGCGACAACGCTGCCGATGCATTTAGATTGCAAGTAAAGGGATCGAACAGCGCAACGATCAATTGGACTGCTAGTGTAATTACTTCAAAGGTCGGTTAATATATAATATAAAATGCCATTCTACGCTGTAGGACAAACCGGAGTCCCATTTGGGATAATCGATGTAGTTACTCTACCGATTAACGCTGCTGAACTTAATGGATTGAGCGGATCTTATTTCCGCAACGGTGCGAATTTAACGGGAGTTGTTAATGCGACGCAGCTTGATTCACAGGCAGGATCGTATTATCTTAATGCGACAAATTTAACTGGGACAATTAACGCAAGTCAGTTAGATTCACAGTCACCAGCGTTCTATAGAAATGCGACAAATGTCACTGGCACGTTCGATGCCGTTTCTGCTAGTGGAAACGTTTCGTTTGACGGTGGCTCTTTCGTATTTAATGAAGCTGGGGCTGATAAAGATTTTAGAATCGAAGGCGATACGAATTCGGGGTTATTATTTGCCGATGCTTCTGTCGATAGAATCGGGATCGGACTGTCATCTCCAGCGGCTAGACTAGATGTTAGCGGCAACTATGCTTCCAACATCACGGCGATGGGAGCCTTGGATGTTGACTGCTCGGCGGGCAACTACTTCACAAAGACCATCAACGCTAATTCGACGTTTACGTTTAGCAATCCTCCCGCCAGCCGCGCATACGCCTTTGCTCTTGAGCTAACCCATACGTCGGGAACAGTCACTTGGCCCGCCGCCGTTAAGTGGCCCAAGGACACCGCTCCCACTCTAACTACTGGCAAAACCCATATCTTCATCTTTGTCACAGACGACGGTGGTACCCGCTGGCGCGGCGCAGCTCTCGTAGACTACGTTAACTAATTCCTATGGATCCGAACGTACTTAGACTTGCAATGGGTGCTGGTGGGGCTGGTGAGGCTCAATATGAACTTTACACCTTTGGACGCAATACGAATGGCCAACTCGGCTTAGGAGACACAACTGATCGCTCATCA
>Ga0172372_10000088_pt1 | contig 126685 bp, 123 predicted proteins | sample LakKiv5m_2_FD_114544 | JGI IMG/M metagenome (GOLD analysis project Ga0172372, IMG submission 114544) | Freshwater microbial communities from Kabuno Bay, South-Kivu, Congo - kab_092012_9.5m | ecosystem: Environmental > Aquatic > Freshwater > Lake | place: Democratic Republic of the Congo...
AGTTGGAGATGCAGCAGAAATTGCTGCTGGATGCACAGCAGGCCAACCGAAAAGCTCAATTGCGTTTGAATGAACTGGAACGCGCTGCGCAAGGTGAGTACACCAGTGCCATTCAAAGCCAGGAATTGCGCGTTTTTGCGTATCGCCTTGCTTTAACCCTGCCCCTGCTGCTGGTTGCGGGCTGGCTTTATAAAACCAAACGCCAAAGTACTTATTGGCCATTTGTTTGGGGTTTTATCTACTTTGCCTTGTTTGTATTTTTCGTTGAGTTGGTGCCGTATTTACCCAGTTATGGGGGCTACATTCGCTACATCGTGGGCATTGTCATCACGGTGTTGGTGGGGCGGCAGGCCATTCTTGCCCTGAACCGTTACCTGGAAGAACAACGATTGGCTGAGGAACAGCCGGAAACAAAACGACGTGAAGTTCTGGATTACGACACAGCGCTGGCGCGTTTACTCAAAGGCATTTGCCCTGGCTGTGAACGCACGGTTGATTTGAAAGACACGGGTATTGATTTTTGTCCGCATTGCGGAATAGGTCTTCACGACAAGTGCACAAGCTGTGGCTCTCGCAAAAGTACTTTTTCAAAGTATTGTCACGCCTGCGGTACCAGTGCTCGTTTGCCTGAACCACCAGAGCAAGCCGTATAGCCCTAGTCGATTGCGGGATACTTCAAGGCATTTTTCACCAGTTTTTTCTGGGCAGCATCAATTGGGTTGATTTCAAGCTGGTTGCATATTTGCAGCAGGTAAAGCAGCACGTCGGCCACTTCTTCTTTGACTTCATCCAGCTTGTTGCCTTTGATTTGTCGCGATTCGTCCTCGGTGAGCCATTGGAAGTGTTCCACCAACTCAGCCACCTCGACTGACAAAGCCATACTGAGATTTTTTGGGGAATGGAACTTTTCCCAATGTCGCGCATTGGAAAATTCGATCAATTGTTGTTGAAGTTTTTCTAGGCTGTCTTTGCTCATGACCTGAGAGTATCAAAAAAAATGCCAGCTTGTGGCTGGCGTTTTTCAATTACGCAGTCAGTGATGGGTAATCAATGTAGCCCTCTGGCCCTGGTGCGTAATAAGTTTGCGGGTTGCCCTCTGCCAAGGGTGCGTTCAGTTTCAGGCGCTGTACAAGGTCGGGGTTGGCGATGTAAGCCCGGCCAAAAGAGACTGCATCTGCCCAGCCAGTTTCCAGCGCATTGATTGCCATTTCACGGGTGTAGCCGTTGTTCACAATGTAGGTGCCTTTGAATGTTTTGCGAGCCCATCCATAATCAAAGCCGGGTACATTGCGATCGCCGCCAGTCGAGCCTTCAATCATATGAATGAAGCCGATTCCGCGCTGGTTCAATTGCTCGATCAGATAGCCAAACACTTCTTGAGGATTGCTGTCGCTCAGATCGTTGAATGGCGTAACCGGGGACAAGCGAATACCCACCTTGCCAGCGCCGATTTCCGCGATCACTGCATCCACCACTTCAAGGGCGAAGCGCGCGCGGTTTTCAAAAGAGCCGCCATATTGATCGGTGCGTTTGTTGGCGCCGTCACGCAAAAACTGGTCGACCAAATAACCATTTGCACCGTGAATTTCTACACCATCAAAGCCAGCCTTGATTGCGTTGGCCGCACCTTGGCGATACTCGTTCACGACCACTTTGATTTCTTCAGCGGTCAGTTCATGAGGTACCGGCACGTCTACTTTGCCATTGTGAGTGTAGGCAACCACATTGGGCTTGATTGCAGAAGGCGCAATTGGGTTCAAACCTCCTGTCAGGTCGGGGTGAGTAATTCGGCCCACATGCCAAATCTGGGCAATAATTTTGCTGCCAGCGGCATGAACAGCCTCAGTGATCGGTTTCCAGCCCTGCACTTGGGCCTCGGAATAGATCCCCGGCGTGGCCATGTAACCTTTCCCTGCTGGTGAAACCTGTGTGCCTTCGCTGATGATCAGACCAGCATTCGCACGTTGCCTGTAATACTCAATGTTCATGTCGCTGCCAGGAATATCTCCGGCCACTTCGTCGGAACGACAGCGTGTCAATGGCGCCATGACAACGCGGTTTTTTACCTCAATGCTGCCAATTTTTCCGGGTTGGAACAGTTTTAAATCATCCACGTTGGCAATTTGTTCATTCACATGTGGGGTGGGTGCATTCATACGTCGGTACTCCTCTTGTGTTGCAGTGCAATGTTGCACATTATGCGTATTCAAAGCCCATAGATCTACGGAACAGTTGTTATAGTATTTATTCCTCAAGGGAATATATAAAGGAATCACTACATGGATCGCTTGAGGCTGATGGAAACATTCGTGAGAGTTGTTGAAACAGGTAATTTCTCGGCGGTGGCCCGGCAGGCCCACACCACACAGTCGGCCATCAGCAAACAGGTACAGGCTCTGGAGGCCGATGTTGGCGTGTTGTTGTTGGTGCGATCCACCCGCAGCCATTCATTAACAGAGGCGGGTCGCCTTTACTACCAGCGTTGTAGACAGGTGCTCGATACTTTGGAAGAGGCTCGCAGTGAAGTGCATCGCGCTGAACACGAGGTCAGCGGCCTGCTGAGAGTGGCTGCACCGGTCGCATTTGGCCGAATTCACATCGTGCCCCGGCTCGCGGCATTCTATGCGCGATATCCGAAAATGCGTATTGACCTGCAACTCGACGACAGTTTTGTTGACCTTGTGGCAGCAGGTATCGACGTGGCTTTTCGTGTGGGTGAGTTAAAAGACAGCCGTTTGATTGCCCGACGTATTGGCTCGGTGGCGAGGGCTGTGATTGTGTCGTCATCTTATTTGGCTCGACATGGTGCTCCGCAAAAACCTGATGATTTAAGTGAGCACAATTGCCTGCTTTACACCGGCATCGACAACTTCAATGAATGGACTTTTTACGGCAGTAAAGACAAGGCCATCACGGTGCGTGTGGGCAGCAACTTTCAATCGAACAGTTCCGAAGCAATTCGCCAAGGCGTTCTTGAAGGGCTGGGAATATGCTATTCACCCACCTGGATTTATGGTCGTGATATTCGGGAGGGCAGTGTTAACACGATTTTGAACAACTACAAACCAAGCACTTTACCGCTGAATGTGGTGTATCAACCCGAGCGTCGCCCCTCCATCAAAATCAGCAGTTTTGTTGATTTCTTCACGGAAGCTTTCAACCAAGATCCTGATTTGTCGACTGCGATTCGGTCTTACAAAGCTTAAGTAAACCCTCCACGGCCAGTAAACTCAGTGACAGCCAAATGGCGAGATAAGTGGGCCATTCCTGCTGAGCGATTGATTCGCCGATCAAGAATGCAACAATCACCAAAAGCACAGGCTCTACGTAGCCCAGCAAACCAAACAAACTAAAGGGCAGCATTCGACTCGACAAAATATAAGCTATCAATGCAGAGGCGCTTAACACGCCCAACAGAATAATCAGCAAAGGTAGCTGAAGTTGTAACCCCGTCATTTGAGCCAAGCCATCGCCGCTCAGAGCGAAATAAATGGCAAGCGGTGACATCAGCAGCATGTCAAACCACAGTCCACCCAAGTTGTCTATTTTGAATTTTGACCGCAGCACAAAATAATAGGGATAACCCAGGCAAACCAGGAGCGAAGTCCAAGCGAATCCCCCCGCCTGAATAACTGCGTTTGTAACGCCAAGTAGTGCCAACAAGACTGCCAGTTTTTGCAGTTGACTCAGTTTGTCTTTGTAATACAGACGACCGATCAAAACCATCACAAGAGGCATCATGAAGTAGCCCAACGACACATTCATCGCATGGCCATGTAGCGGTGCCCATAGGAACAGCCAAAGTTGTATGCCCAGAAGCAGGGATGACGCCGGTAAGGCCAGATAAAGTTTCCACTCTGTTTTCAGGCGCAGCGCAATCGATTTGATCAAGCCCCAGTCTTTGGTCCAGATCAGAAATAGGGTCATCACAGGCAGGGTTAGTAGCATTCTCCAGCCGTAAATTTCCTCCCCACTCAACGGTTCAAGCAGTGTGGTGTAGTAGTACATGCTGCCAAACAGTACTGAAGCCAAAATGGAAAGAAAAATGCCTTTTTGCATAATTTGCGGAGTGGATGCCTTTCAGCTGTGGCGAAAAGTGAACAATTGTGAAGCCAAAAAAATAACCAGAATTCTAGTTTTGTCTAGTTCGAAAAATAGACATTCAAGTGGTTTTTTGCGCTGCAGCAATTGTATGCGGAAATTGTTAAAAAAAGGAATTTGTACAAAGTAGCATTGTGACGAAATTTGTTCGTCCGGCGGCCAAAAAATTGACCGCAAATCGACATTACATTTTCTGGATCTAAATTGCCATATTCATTAATATTCGCTGGTCCAAAAACACAGGCAATCACAGCAATAGTTTTTGGCGATCAACCAGGCACGCTCAGGTGAGCGTCGTTCGTTAGCAAGGAAACCTTGCATTGCAGTGTGCATTCACTGGTCTGGAGACCAGCGTTTGGCAAGCTGAACAGGTGTGTTGGATCATGAAAATCTATTTGTGTTTGTTGGTGTTACTCAGTGTAATTGTTGCATTGTTGCTTCGGCTTCTCGATCTTAGTTGGCCATTGTCCCTCATTGGGGGCTTGTTGGCCTTCAGCGGATCCACAATTTTGTTGCTGGGTTGTAGCGTTCAGCGATTGCTCTCCGATCAAGGTGAGCATGCCAGAGGCAAAAACTTCTTCAGCCTGATATTGAAAGGCAAGTCTTCAAAAACTGAATGATCCAGTCCGGGTAAGGCCATATTGACCGAGTGTTAAATATGTGCAATTTTCTTCAGGTGTACTTCGACGTTGGGCGATTTCGCAATCGCCTTAACATTGAAGGCACACTTGCCTTACCTACAGAATCAGGAGACAAAATGAAGAAGCTAAATAAACTTTTGTCCTGCGCCGTCCTTGCCTCAGCCAGTTTGGCGCTTGGTGGAGTCGCGATTGCAGCAGCACCCAATCTTACCGCAACAGCCGTTCTATCCAAGTTGGAAAACCCCTGGGACATGGCATTTTTGCCCGATGGTGCCATGTTCTTCACCGAGAAATGCCACGGACTTTCCGTTCGCTTGCCCTCCGGGACAGTGAATAAGCTGGTGGGAATGAAAGATGCCAAGGGTTATGCCGACTCTATGCCAGATTTGTTCTGCGATGGTCAGGCTGGTATGAACGGCGTGGCTGTAGACCCTGAATTTGCGAAGAATCGCTACGTGTATGTGTATTCCACGTCCAGCAAATCCAGTCCTCAAACGAATCGGGTTATTCGTTTGAAGGTGAATGCTGATTTAAGCAAAACTTCGGATAGAACCGATATTGTGGATGACATTCCCTACAAAACAGCTGCGAGCGATCATCCCTTCGGTTCATCTGGCGCACACAATGGCGGAAGGATCCGTTTCAATTCTGGTGATGGTTTTCTGTACGTGACCACCGGTGACACACACAATGGTGCCGTGCCGCAAAGCCCCACCAAGATGGGCGGCAAGGTATTGCGAATTGATCGTGACGGCAAGGCGGCTGCTGGCAACAAGCCTCCCAAAGGTTTTGATGCCCGCGTTTTCACTTATGGCCACCGCAATCCCCAAGGTATTGCATTTCGTCCGGGTACAAACCAGCCTGTGACTGCGGAGAATGGACCTTGGCATTCTGATGAAGTGACTGTGCTCACCAATGGTGGCAATGCAGGCTGGGATCCCCGGCCGAATGTAGGTGGACGTGGTGATTGCCCCGACGCCTACTGCGGCTACAGCCCCAACCAGATGGGCGCCATGGAACCCGTCAAGCGTGCAGCATTCATGCCGATGACAGACACCAAAACCTACCCGAAAGCGATGAAACCGGCCTGGAACAATGAAAATCTGTCCCAGGGCATGTCCTCGGGTGTTTTCCTGAACGGTAAACAGTGGAAAGACTGGGATGGAAAAATGGCAGTTGGCTACATGGGAATTGGTATTCACGGCACCCCAGTTGGCAACCGCATTGATTTACTCGACATCAGCAAAGACGGCTTGACAGCCAAGCGCACCATCATGCCTTTGCCCATGCCCGCGGGTCGCTTCCGTTCGGTGGCGCAAGGCCCTGACGGCAACCTCTATGTGGCCACTGATGAAGGGGAAATTTATCAGATCAAACCCAACTGAGTTTTTTGAGTTGGGATGTCAACGCTGTGCCGCCTGACTGGGTGGCACGGCTCTAGAGAGGAAGTATTCATGACGAAGTATGTAGCCTTGCTTGTTGCAGGTTCAATGCTGACGGCGTTTGGCAATGCGGTGGCAAGCCCTGAAATGGTCAGAAGTTACAACTGTACGGCCTGCCATGCTGAGGACAAAAAGAAGTATGGCCCCACCTATCAACAAGTGGCTTTGAAATACGCCGATGAGGCAGGGGCTGCTGAAAAGTTGGCCAAAAAAATTCAAACAGGCGGTGCGGGGGTGTGGGGTAATACGCCGATGCCGGCGCAACCACGGGTAAGCGATGAGGATGCGCTGGCGATTGCCCGGTATATTTTGTCGGTGAAATGAAAAGAAAAAGGCTACCTTCGAAGGTAGCCTTTCTTTTATTTGGTGGAGCCGGCGGGAATTTCCCAGCCCACGCCTTGCAGGGCGTGGGCGTTCGCCCAGCACGGCCCCAAACTGTTGGGCCCGTGAAACCACCTGGCTCACCCCGCGCCGCTTGCGTCCGCGGCTTCAATTTCCACAAATCCTTCAACTCAAAATAAAAAAGGCCACCACAAGGGCAGCCTTTTCTATTTTGTTTGGTGGAGCCGGCGGGAATTGAACCCGCGTCCGCAAATCCTCCACTACCAGTTCTACGTGTGTAGTCGTCTTCTTTGTATTTAACGGCTACTGACGAAAAGCGACATTCTTCAGCATCCGCGATCCACCTAATTTAACTTACCAGCCGGCAGCATTCCAGTAAGCGGTCCGATGTAGATGATCCCACTGCGGGTTTGACCCCGCCCAGTCCATCGGCGAACTGGTGTAGGAAGTCCAAACTAAACTGGCTTAAGCGGCCAGTTTGAGTTCGGGGCTAAACGAAGAGTCGTTTGCGTTTAAAGTTTTTCAGATGGATTTACGAGGTAACTGATCCTCGACACGCCCCAATAGCTTTGCAACCCACGTCGAAACCAGATCGACCCCATTGGAAAGTTAATTGTAACACTCTTGAGGTGGGGGCTCACATTCTAATTTCAAGCCATTTGGCCAAATCGTGGGCCGTTTTTACGATGGCATCGGCACCCCATTGGTCTATCGGGCTGGCGATGTAGCCATATTCAACCGCCACAGTAGCCATACCTGCCTCCCGGCCTGCGATTACATCCCGTTCATCATCGCCAATCATCACGCATTGCTCGGTGGGCAGGTGCATTTCACCAGCTGCCATGAAGCAGGGCAGTGGGGAGGGTTTTGGCTTTTCGGCGGTGTCTCCCCCAATTAACACGCTGCACCCATGCGTCAAGCCCAGTTCACGTACCAATTTCTCGGCCAAATAGTATGGCTTGTTGGTGACAATGCCCCATTGAGCACCGCGCGCCTTGACTTCATTCAGTAAGGGAATGATTCCGCTGTAAACAGCACTCTCGCGGGCGATTCTGGCCTCGTAACGTTCAAGAAACTCCGCACGCATCGCCGGAAATTCAGGATAGTGCATTTCAAGCCCGAAGCCTGCTTTCAACAAAGCGCGAGCACCCCCCGAGGCGAGGTGCTCCATGGCGCGATAAGGTGTAATGTCAACACCCCTGTCGCTTTGCATGTCTTGAATGGTGCCGCACAAGTCGGGTGCGGTGTCTACAAGTGTTCCATCCAGATCAAACAAAATTCCTTTTAGAGGCACGGTTAATTCCCATTGTGCAATTTTGATCAGGCGGGCTTTCTGCACGCCACCATGTAATTTACATCGGTATCGCGAGCAAGGCGGTAAACCTTGGTCAGGGGGTTGTACACCAAGCCAATGATTTCTGAAAAATCCAGTTTGGACAAGCGTGCGTACTGGGCCAACTCAGACGGTTTGATGAACTTTTTGTACTCGTGAGTGCCTTTGGGCAGCAGGTTCAACACATATTCCGCGCCGACAATCGCGAAAACAAAACTTTTCGGGTTGCGGTTGATGGTTGAAAAAAACAGCCATCCACCTGGCTTGCACAAGTTTGCACAGGCTTGAATGGTTTGAGCGGGGTCGGGTACATGCTCCAGCATTTCAAGGCAGGTCACCACGTCGAAAGTTTCTTGCTCCTCAGTGGCCAGCTGTTCGGCAGAAACAAAACGGTAGTTGACATTATTCACGCCTGTTTCAAGCTTGTGAAGTTCAGCCACTTTCAGCGATTTGTCTGCCAGGTCAATGCCCAAAACATCTGCGCCGCGGCGAGCCATGCTTTCAGCCAGAATGCCACCACCGCAGCCCACATCCAACACTCGTTTGCCTTTCAGACCGACGCGTTCGTCGATCCAGTTCAATCGGAGGGGGTTGATTTCGTGCAATGGCCGGAATTCACTGTTCGGGTCCCACCATTTGCTGGCAAGGGCTGAAAATTTAGCCAGTTCTGCATGGTCTACGTTGTTGGATTCGATACTGCTCATGCTCATCTTCCTTGGTAAACGCTCGTGGTGCGTATTCAACAGCCAGTAGTTTAACCGAAGGCGGAAACAAAAAAGCCCGGCTAGGCCGGGCTTTTTTGATCAGAACCAGAGGTTGGGAATTACTTCACAACTTTCTGTGTTGCGTTGAATTCAATTTCAACGCGACGGTTCTTGGCACGACCTTCTTTGGTCTTGTTGTCAGCCACTGGCTGGCTTTCGCCCATGCCCTTGATCTGGATACGGTCAGCAGCTACGCCTTTGCTTACCATGTAATCCTTCACAGCCTGAGCACGACGCTCGGATAGCTTCTGGTTGTAAGCGTCGGAACCGATGGAGTCGGTGTGGCCGATTGCAATTACGCTGTTCAGGTCAACCTGACCCAACTTGGCGATTTCGGAATCAATGCGGTCCTTGCCGCCTTGCTTCAGTGTGGCCTTGTCGAAGTCGAAGTAAGCGTCAGCTTCCAGGCTTACTTTTGTAATCACTGGGGTTGGTGCAGGTGCTGGCTCAGGAGCAGGTGCTGGTGCAGCAACTGGTGCTGGTGCTGGCTTCTTGGGGATCAAGTCAGGATCGCATTCCTGAATTGCCAAAGCGGCTGTGAAGTAGCTGGTGCGGATGCACTCGCCGGAGCCGTCTTTAACAACCTTGCCGCTGCCATCCACTACATAGCCTGACAGGCCTTCACCTTTGTCTGTTGTGTGGGCCATAGCGGCTGTAGACGCTGTACCAATGGCCATTGCCATCAGAACTTGCGTGAGAGTCGACATTTTTTTCATTGTTGCTCCTTGGGTTAAATAGGGGTTCAAGCTGGTTGATAGTTTACAGTAGAGGCTGTCATAGTTATCACCCTCTCAACCAACTTTCTCGACACGAGTCTGCCACACTCGTTGGGTTTTTCGCATGATTTCCCCGACTAATTGTGCCCTTTTGCCCACAAGTTGTTGCGATTGCACAACTTGAACGCCCGCTACCCAAACATGCTTCACATCCCTGGAAGCCCCGCTGTAAGCCAGTTTCGAGACCAGATTGTGGTTGGGTAACTGGTGAGCAGCCTCTCCAATTGCGATTGTGATCAGGTCCGCCTGCAGGCCGGGGGCAATGCGGCCGATCAGGTGGTCTGCGCCCAGGGCTTTGGCTGCATTGCAGGTCATGCTTTTCAGTAACTCACCTGCACTGAAGGCGGTGGCATCGCCACTTGCACCCTTGCACAGCAGGGAGGCCAATCGGCCTTCTTCCCACAGGTCCAGCTTGTTGTTGCTGGCGGCACCATCGGTACCAATTACCACATTGACGCCTGCTTTAAGCGCCGCAGCCACGGGGGCAATCCCGCTGGCGAGTTTCAGGTTCGATGCGGGGCAATGCACCAACGTTGCACCTTTCGCCGCCATTGCCTGCAACTCATGCTCATTCAAGTGCACTCCGTGAACCGCCATCAGGCGTTCGTTAATCAGACCGAGTTGTTCAAACCTGGCAAACGGCCGTTTGCCGTCCCGGCTTTCCGCATCACTGACTTCACTCGCGGTCTCATGCAAATGGCAGTGAACGGGCAGGTCCAGCTCTTCGGCCAGCATCGCCATATGCCGAAAGGTGTCATCACTCACTGTGTAAGGAGCATGCGGAGCGATGGTCCAATGTACGGTGGGCTCAAGCTTGAATTTGTCGCGTGCTGCTATCCCCAACTCGATGTATTGCTTGGCCTCTGCTGCGTAGCGGGTCGGGAATTCGATCACGGTGATGCCTGCAAATACGCGTGAACCCACGTCCAGCGCCGCTTGAACAACCTGGTCGGGGTAAAAATACATGTCGTTGAAAGTGGTTATTCCACCTTGAAGCATCTCGGCGGCGGCCAGCACTGTTCCGTCATACACAAACTCGGCATCGGCCAATTCACCCTCAAGGGGCCAAATCCGGGTTTGTAACCAGTCATGCAAGGCCAAATCGTCAGCGGCACCGCGCAGCAAGTTCATGGCCGCATGGGTGTGGCAATTAATCAAGCCTGGCATGAGCACTTGCCCGGGTAGGTCGATGCGCTCGGCGTCGGGGTGCGCCAGCAACATTTCCTCGCGTGGGCCAATCGCCTGAATTTGGTCTTGATGGATTAAAACCGCATGGTTTTCAAGCACTTCAGTGGTGTGGTTCAGGCACAAGAGCCATTGGGGGGTCAGCAGTTGCATGGGCAGGGTCACTAGATGATTTGGAACGCACCATTGCGCCCAGTTTCAGCGATTTTGGCTGATACAATCGAAAGCTTGCAAGTGTAGCGCCAGGGATGTGACGCCGCCGTGAATGGCAGCGTCCTGAATTGTTATTCCTTCAGTCAAATAATTCAACACAAGAAGAAACATGGATTCATTCGCAAAAGAAACGCTCCCTATCAGCCTTGAAGAGGAGATGCGCAGGTCTTATCTCGATTACGCCATGAGCGTAATTGTGGGTCGAGCCTTGCCGGATGTGCGTGACGGCCTTAAGCCAGTGCACCGCCGTGTGCTGTTTGCCATGCATGAGTTGAACAACGACTGGAACCGTGCCTACAAGAAGTCTGCCCGTATTGTCGGTGACGTAATCGGTAAGTACCACCCACACGGTGATTCCGCGGTGTACGACACGATTGTGCGTATGGCTCAGGATTTCTCGTTGCGTTACATGCTGGTCGATGGCCAGGGTAACTTCGGCTCAATCGACGGTGACAACGCGGCGGCCATGCGTTACACCGAAATTCGCCTCGCCAAAATTGCCCAGGAAATGCTGCTGGACATCGACAAGGAAACTGTCGATTTCGGGCCAAACTATGACGGCAGCGAGCGCGAGCCCAAAGTGTTGCCTGCGCGCTTACCGAATTTGCTGGTCAATGGTTCGTCAGGCATCGCTGTGGGCATGGCCACCAACATGCCCCCCCATAACCTGAAAGAAGTGGTTGCTGCCTGCCTTTATGCGATTGATGCCCCGGAGTGCACGGTTGATGACCTAATCGAGTTGATTCCTGCGCCAGATTTCCCCACCGCGGGCATTATTTACGGCATTCAAGGCGTGCGCGAAGGCTATCGAACCGGCCGCGGCCGTGTGGTCATGCGGGCAAAAACCCATTTTGAAGATCTGGACAAAGGCAACCGCCAATCCATTATCGTGGATGAGCTGCCTTATCAGGTGAACAAGAAATCACTGCTTGAGCGGATCGCCGAGCTGGTGTCTGAAAAGAAGATTGAAGGTATTTCTGACATCCGTGACGAGTCCGACAAAGATGGTATTCGCGTCGTGATTGAATTGAAACGTGGCGAGGTGCCCGAGGTTATTTTGAATAACCTCTACAAGAACACCCAGCTTCAGGACACCTTCGGTATCAACATGGTCGCGCTGGTCGATGGCCAGCCCCGTTTGTTGAACTTGCGCGACCTTATTTTCTATTTCCTGCGCCATCGTCGAGAGGTCATCACCCGCCGCACCGTGTTTGAATTGCGCAAAGCCCGCGATCGCGGCCACGTCTTGGAAGGCTTGGCTGTGGCTTTGGCCAATATTGACGAATTCATCGCAATCATCAAGGCCGCGCCCACACCACCCGTGGCGAAAGCCGATTTGGTTGCAAAAAGCTGGGATTCCTCGATTGTTCGCGAAATGCTGTCGCGTACCGAACTGGGCGATTCGGGTGGTGCGAAAGCGTTCCGCCCAGAAGGTTTGCCGGCACGCCTGGGATTGCAAGACGATGGCATGTACCGCTTGAGCGAAGTGCAGGCGCAGGAAATTTTGAACATGCGCTTGCAGCGCTTGACGGGCCTTGAGCAAGACAAAATTTTGAATGAGTACAAGGAAGTGATCGATCAGATTGCTGACCTGCTCGATATTTTGTCCAAGCCTGAGCGTATCAATCAGATCATCAAAGATGAACTGACATCGATTGGCAACGAGTTTGCCGATGAGCGTCGTTCGATGATCGAATTCAATGCCACTGAACTGGGCACGGAAGACCTGATCACCCCGCAAGACATGGTGGTAACTCTGTCTCATTCTGGTTATATCAAGAGCCAGCCATTGACTGAATACCGAGCGCAAAAGCGCGGTGGACGCGGAAAACAGGCTGCCACCACGAAGGACGACGATTGGATTGATTACCTGTTCGTGGCCAACACCCACGACACAATTTTGTACTTCAGCAACGCCGGTCGCGTGTATTGGCTCAAGGTGTATGAAGTGCCTCAAGGCTCGCGCACTTCACGTGGTCGCCCCATCATCAATATGTTCCCCTTGGCCGAGGGTGAAAAAATCACGGCTGTGTTGCCAGTGAAAAGTTTTGAAGACGAAGACAAATATGTCTTCATGGCCACCAGCCTGGGTACAGTTAAAAAGTCAAAGTTAAGCGATTTTTCAAGGCCCATGAAGCGCGGCATTATTGCCGTGAATTTGGATGAAGGTGACTTCCTGATCGGTGCAGCCATGACCAACGGCACCAACGATGTCATGTTGTTCAGCGATTCCGGCAAGGCTGTTCGCTTCGATGAAAATGATGTGCGCGCCATGGGTCGCAATGCACGCGGTGTTCGCGGCATGAATCTTGAAGAAGGGCAGCGAGTCATTGCCATGCTGGTAGCAGAAAGTGAGCAGCAATCAGTGCTCACCGCCACTGAGAACGGTTTTGGAAAGCGCACGCCAGTTTCCGAGTACACCCGACATGGTCGTGGTACCAAAGGCATGATCGCGATTCAAACTTCTGAGCGCAATGGCAAAGTTGTCTCTGCAGTGCTGGTGAACCCAACGGATGAAATCATGTTGATCACCACCGGTGGTGTGCTGGTTCGAACTCGTGTCTCGGAAATTCGTGAAATGGGTCGCGCAACACAGGGCGTAACCTTGATCAGCGTGGACGAGGGTACATGGTTGTCTGGCTTGCAGCGGATCGTGGAGTCAGATGCTGAGGATCTTGGTGAGGTGGAAGAGGGGGATTCTCCCGACGCGCCCGCTGCCACAGAAGAGTAATAAACGGTTGATTGCACAGGGCGAGCATGTCTAGAGTTTGGAATTTTTCAGCAGGTCCGGCAGCCTTGCCTGAGTCAGTCTTGCGTCGGGCTGCCGAGGAAATGCTGGATTGGCAGGGCAAGGGTTTGTCTGTAATGGAGATGAGCCATCGCAGCCCTGAATACACCCGCATTTTCGAGAAAACCCGCGATGACTTTCGCAAGCTGTTGAATGTGCCCGACACGCACGACGTGCTGTTCATGCAGGGTGGTGCTGTTGGCATGAATGCAATTGTGCCAATGAATTTGCTTCAAGGGTTTGAGCAAGCCGCATTCGTCAATACAGGTGCTTGGTCGAAAAAGACCACCAAGGAATTTTCGAAGTACGGACTGGCCCGTGTGGTGCTCGACAACGCGAACGCCCTGGCCAACACCGCAGCGGCGTGTTACGTACCTGAGTGCGCGTCCCTGCTTGACCGTGTGAATGGTCAGCAAATGGCCTATCTGCACTACTGCGACAATGAAACCATCAGTGGTGTCGAATTCAACGGACAAATTGAAGCCCTGGCTGGTCAGCTAGACTGCCCGGTGGTGGCTGACATGTCCTCAAACATTTTGTCGAAAACGCTTGATGTGACTCAGTATGGTTTGATTTACGGTGGCGCTCAAAAAAATGTGGGCCCGGCTGGTGTCACAATCGTCATCATCGACAAAGCATTGCTCAATCGGGCCTTGTCAATTTGTCCTTCAGCATTTGCCTTTGGGACCGTGGCTGAAAACGGTTCCATGTACAACACCCCGCCCACCTATTCAATTTACATTGCCGGTTTGGTGTTTGAATGGTTGATCGAGAAGGGCGGTGTTCCATGGGCACAAGCGCAAGCCCAAGAAAAATCAGCCTTGTTGTACGACACCATCGACAACAGCGATTTGTACAATTGCCCAGTTCGCCGGCAAGACCGTTCCCGCATGAATGTGCCATTTACACTGGCTGACGAAGCGCTGAATTCCAGTTTTTTGAGCAAGGCCGCAGAACACGGTTTGGTGCAACTTAAAGGGCACAAATCGGTGGGCGGCATGCGGGCCTCGATCTACAACGCGATGCCCCTTGAGGGCGTGAAAGCTTTGGTAGATTTCATGCGCGATTTCGAGAAAACGGAGGCTTGATGAATACCCCGGATATCAACGCCGAGTTGTTGAAGTTTCGTGACCAAATCGACGAAATCGATCAGCAAATGCTGGTGCTGCTGAACAAGCGAGCAAGTTTGGCCCAGTCCATCGGCCATGTGAAAGCAAAAACCGATGCCCCGGTCATGCGCCCCGAACGAGAGGCGCAGGTGCTCGACAAACTGAATGCGGCCAACAGCGGGCCTTTGAATACCCAACACGTCAACACTTTGTTCAAGGAGATCATGTCGGCTTGCCGCTCCCTGGAGCGCGAGGTACATGTGGCGTTCCTTGGCCCCTTGGGCACTTACAGCGAACAGGCGGTGTGGTCATTCTTTGGGCATTGCGTTCAGGCTGAGCCTGTTGACACGATTGAAGAAGCATTTCGCCAGTTGCAAGCCCAGCAAGTTGATTTTGCAGTGGTGCCTGTTGAAAACTCGACAGAAGGGTCGATTGCTCGCACGCTGGACGCGCTGGTGGAGTCAAGCGCGTTGGTGTGTGGTGAAGTGCAATTGGCTATTCACCATCAGTTGTTGTGTCAAACCGGCTCACTGGACGGTATTGAGAAAATTTGTGCGCACCCGCAGGCGTTGGCCCAGTGCCGTGGTTGGCTTTCGCAGTACGCACCGCATATTCAACAAGAAACCGTGGCCAGCAACGGTGTCGCTGCGCAAATGGCCAGCGAAAATGCAAAAGTGGCAGCCATTGCAGGCCAAGCGGCGCGCGAGCGTTATGGCTTGAAGGCATTTCAAGAGCATATCCAGGACGATGCGCACAACACCACTCGTTTCCTGGTCTTGGGCAATCAAATTACAGGGCCTTCCGGGCAGGACAAAACAAGTTTGGTTGCCTCAGTGCCCAATCAACCCGGGGCTGTTTACAAAATGTTGGAACCGTTTAATGCCGAGAATGTTTCCATGACCCGACTGGAGTCTCGACCTGCACGCAACGGACGCTGGGAATACTATTTCTTTATTGATCTGCAAGGTCATCAAACTGAGCCTGCCGTGGCCAAGGCCCTGGATCAATTGAGAAAAAATGCATCCTTTTTGAAAGTGCTGGGTTCATACCCGGCAGCACAACGCAACTGAAAGCAGCACCATGCAAAAACTGACCGAGCAATCTCCTGAATTCATTCGTGCCATTGCCCCTTACAAGGCTGGCAAGCCAGTGTCCGATGTGGTCCGTGAATTGGGCCTCGATCCGAATACGGTGGTCAAACTTGCTTCCAATGAAAATCCACTGGGGCTGGGTGAAAAAGCCAAGGCAGCTATTGCACAGGCTGCGATGGATCTGGGCCGTTATCCCGATGCAAATGGTTTTGCCTTGAAAGCGAAATTGGCCGCTCGTCATGGCGTGAAACCCGAACAAATTACCTTGGGCAATGGTTCGAACGATGTGTTGGAGTTGGCAGCAAAAGCCTTTCTTACGCAGGGCACCAATGCCGTGTTTTCGCAGTATGCTTTCGCGGTTTACCCACTGGCGACACAGGGTTGCGGCGCTCAGTCCAAAGTGGTGCCTGCGGTTTGCTTTACCCATGATCTGGATGGGTTCTTGAAAGCCATCGATACGCAAACACATGTGGTTTTCATTGCCAACCCCAACAACCCCACAGGTACTTTTTTGCCCCAGGAAAAGTTGCTTGCTTTTTTGAAGCAGGTGCCATCGCATGTGCTGGTTGTGCTTGATGAGGCCTACAACGAATTTCTGAAACCCGAGGATCAGTACGACTCTACGCAGTGGGTTTCACAGTTCCCCAATTTGCTGGTGTCGCGCAGTTTCTCCAAGGCCTACGGCTTGGCTGGTTTGCGCGTGGGCTATGCGGTGTCCAGTGTCGAGGTGGCCGATTTGATGAACCGCGTTCGCCAGCCCTTCAATGTCAATTCATTGGCACTTGCTGCGGCAGAGGCGGCAATTGATGATGCGGAATTCCTGCAGCAAACCTATGAGGTGAATCTCAAAGGGCTTGAGCAAATCGAAAGTGGCTTGAAGTTTCTCGGTTTAGAGTACGTGCCTTCTTATGGCAATTTTGTGTTGTTCAAAGCGGGAAATACGGATGACGCGGGCATGAAGGTGTTCGACGCTCTTCAGCGTTTGGGCGTTATCGTTCGCCCAGTCAATGGCTACGGTTTGCCGCAATGGTTGCGTGTGTCTATTGGCCTGCCTCATGAAAACGAAGCCTTTTTGGTGGCCTTGCCCAAAGCGCTGGCCAGCTTGCAGGCTTCGTGATGGCCAAGGGAACAATTTTCAACCGCATGCTTGCCATTGGCGTGGGTTTGATTGGTGGCTCAATTTGTCTGGCTGCCAAAAAAAAGGGTTTGGCAGGGCACGTGCTGGGTTATTCACGCAAGCTTGAAACTGCTCACGAAGCCCTGAAGTTGGGAATTGTTGATGAGTGCATTGCCGGTCCAGGCGATTCGAATGTGCGCAATGTCGATGTGGTGGTTCTGTCCATTCCCGTTCGGCAATACAAACAGGTGCTCACCCAGTTTTTACCCTCTTTGCCGCCCAATTGTCTGATTTTTGATGCCGGCAGTACCAAGTCGGATGTGGCCGTGATGCTGGATGAACTTGAGCCGCAATTTCCGGGTTTGAAAGCCCGGTTTGTGTTGGCCCATCCAATTGCCGGCGGCGAGTCGCATGGCCCCGCCGCAGCGGTTGCGAATCTGTTTGAAGGGCGCAATTGTGTACTTTGCCCCTTGCCACAAACCAACCCGGCGGGCTTGAAAAAAGTTGAAAACTTCTGGGCAGCCATTGGTGCCAAGTTAAGCACCATGAATGCCATGGATCACGACGAAATGTTTGGTGCAGTCAGCCACCTGCCACACCTGTTGGCCTTCAGCTATGTGGCTAGCGTGCTGGGTCACCCCAAGGGCGCAGAATTCATGAAAGAGGGTGGTGCGGGTTACAGGGATTTCACTCGTATTGCTGCCAGCTCGCCTGAAATGTGGGCGGATATTTTTCAAAACAACAGCGCCGCCTTGTTGAGCATGCTAAGCGGTTTCGAGGCGAATATTGCGAGTCTTCGCAAGGCGATCGAGAACGGCGACCGTGCCACACTTGAACGCATTCTTGCTCAGGCATCTGAATACCGCAGTCACTGGAAGCAGAATTAATTCAGTCCAATTATTCAACGGATACTTTGTTATGTCAGATCTGAATTTGATCGAATTTCACGCCAGCAGCACCCAAAGCATGTCGGGATCCGCCCGCGTGCCCGGCGACAAATCAATTTCCCATCGTTCAATCATGATGGGGTCGATTGCTGAAGGCACCACCGAAGTTGAAGGTTTTCTAGAGGGCGAAGATGCACTCGCGACCATGAACGCTTTTCGTGCTTTGGGCGTCAACATTGAAGGTCCGGACAAAGGCAGGGTGAAGGTGCATGGTGTGGGCATGCATGGCTTGAAAGCACCGCGCCAGGTACTCGACTGTGGCAACTCAGGTACCTCCATGCGCTTGATGTCAGGACTGTTGGCTGGCCAGGATTTTGATTGCATGCTGACCGGGGATTCAAGCCTGGGCAAGCGCCCCATGAAACGAGTAATCGACCCGTTGGTGCTGATGGGTGCGCGAATAGAGGCGCAAGAAGGAGGGCGTCCGCCTCTGCATATTCATGGTCGCACTACTTTGAAGGCGATTGATTATGTGTTGCCCATGGCCTCGGCACAGGTGAAGTCTTGCGTTCTTCTCGCAGGTTTGTATGCGGAAGGCACTACCACCGTAACCGAGCCTGCCGTAACCCGTGACCACACCGAGCGAATGTTGCGTGGATTTGGTGTTGAAGTGACCACCGAAGGCTCACGGGCCAGTGTGAAAGGTGGGCAAACACTGAAAGCCACCAAAATCGATGTGCCATCCGATATTTCGTCGGCTGCATTTTTCATGGTGGCCGCGTCGATCGCGCCGCAAGCGGACATTACCCTGAAGCACGTCGGTTTGAATCCGACCCGCACTGGTGTGATCGATATCCTGAAGCTTATGGGTGCCAGTATTGAGTTGAGCAACCATGCTGAGGTGGGGGGTGAGCCCGTGGCCGATGTGCGTATTCGCAGCACATCTTTGAAAGGAATTGAGATCCCCGAGCATCTGGTGCCATTGGCGATTGATGAATTTCCGGTGTTGTTTGTTGCCGCGGCCAATGCCACCGGGCGTACTGTATTAACTGGTGCCGAAGAGTTGCGCGTGAAGGAGTCTGATCGCATCGCTGTGATGGCACACGGCCTTCAAAAGTGCGGCATTGATGCCGAGCCCACCGAGGACGGCATGATTATTCAGGGCTTGGGTCATGTCGACGGTTTGCGCTACAAGGCCACCAACATTGAGTCACAGGGCGATCATCGAATTGCGATGTCGTTTAGCGTTGCAGCCATTCGTGCACAAGGCACCATGGTCATTCACGGCGCACAAACAGTCGATACCTCTTTCCCCGGATTTGTTGCTTTGGCCAATTCCCTGGGTATGCAGGTTCAATCCGTTCGCAAGGGTTAGGGCTTATGAGTATTCCCAACTGTCCGGTAATCGCGATCGACGGTCCTACAGCGTCGGGCAAGGGGACCGTTGCAGCTTTGGTGGCAGGAAGGCTTGGCTACCATTATCTGGATAGTGGGGCAATTTACCGGGTGTTGGCTGTAGCCGTGGAACGGGCTGCTTTGAATCCCGATCTGCCCGTCGACTTGCTACGGATTATTCCCATGGCAGCCAATTTGCCGGTGCAATTTCGAGATGATCGGATATTGCTTGGCGGTGTGGATGTCTCCGAGTCTATTCGTACAGAGGATGCTGGAGTCATGGCCTCACGCCTGGCGGTGGTGCCGGAGGTTCGGGCCGGTTTGTTGCAGCGCCAACGTGATTTTCGCCAAGCCCCGGGCCTCGTGGCCGATGGACGCGACATGGGGTCTGTTGTTTTCCCTGACTCTTTCCTGAAGGTGTTTTTAACAGCCAGTGCACAGGTGCGGGCTGAACGTCGAGTCAGGCAAATTGAAGGGCGGGGTCAGAAGGCCGACTTTCAGGCAATTTATAGCGATCTGATGGCTCGCGACAAGCGAGACTCAGAGCGTGCTGTGGCCCCTCTAAGGCCCTGTGAGGATGCCTTGGTGTTGGATTGTTCCAACATGCCGATTGATCAGGTGGTCTCAACCATTTTGAATTGGGCGCAAGAACGCATTTAAACGCTTGATCAGCAAAGGCTTTCTTGGTACACTCCTATCCCTCATTTAATGAACCTCGCCGAGCTTCGACGATGGTTTTTTAGAAGAGAACGCCGTGGTTTTCAATCCCGAGAATCACGTTTTTGAACTCCGCCTTGCTTCCCGCAGTGGCGTGTTAAATCTCAAATTTATGACCACAACTGAAATTACCCAAGCCCCAGATAGCTTTGCAGCTATGTTTGAAGAAAGCCTGAACCGCAAAGAAATGCGCGCAGGTGAAGTGATCACAGCCGAAGTTGTTCGTGTTGATTACAACTACGTTGTTGTGAACGCCGGGCTGAAATCCGAAAGCTACATCCCCCTCGAAGAATTCAAAGACGACCACGGCAACATCGAAGTCAATGATGGTGACTTCATTTCCGTGGCCATCGAAGCCCTGGAAAACGGCTACGGTGAAACGTTGCTGTCACGCGACAAGGCCAAGCGTCTGTCCGCATGGCTGAGCCTGGAACAAGCCCTGGAATCAGGCGAACTGGTTACAGGTACCATCACCGGCAAGGTGAAGGGCGGCCTGACCGTGATGGTCAACAGCATCCGTGCTTTCCTGCCAGGTTCACTGGTAGATGTGCGCCCCGTGAAAGACACCACTCCATTCGAAGGCAAAACCCTCGAATTCAAGGTCATCAAGCTCGATCGCAAGCGCAACAACGTTGTGTTGTCACGCCGTGCAGTGGTTGAAGCCACCATGGGTGAAGAGCGCGAAAAGCTGCTGTCCAACCTGCAGGAAGGTTCTGTGGTCAAGGGCATCGTCAAGAACATCACCGACTACGGCGCGTTCGTGGATCTAGGCGGTATCGACGGCCTGTTGCACATCACCGACCTGGCATGGCGTCGTGTACGTCACCCGTCCGAAGTGCTGACAGTTGGCGAAGAAATCGAAGCAAAAGTGTTGAAGTTCGACCAGGAAAAGAACCGCGTGTCCTTGGGCGTGAAGCAGCTTGGCGAAGACCCATGGGTCGGTTTGTCACGTCGCTACCCAGCTGACACACGCTTGTTCGGAAAGGTTACCAATATCACCGACTACGGCGCGTTTGTTGAAGTTGAGCAAGGCATCGAAGGTTTGGTACACGTGTCAGAAATGGACTGGACCAACAAGAACGTAGACCCCAAGAAAGTGGTTACCTTGGGCGACGAAGTAGAAGTCATGGTTCTGGAAATCGACGAAGAGCGTCGTCGTATCAGCCTGGGCATGAAGCAATGTGCGGCCAACCCTTGGGAAGAGTTCTCTACCAGCTTCAAGAAAGGCGACAAAGTATCCGGCGCGATCAAGTCAATCACTGACTTTGGCGTGTTCATCGGCTTGCCTGGTGGCATCGATGGTTTGGTGCATCTGTCCGACCTGTCATGGAACGAAACCGGTGAAGAAGCCGTGCGTCGTTTCAAGAAAGGTGACGAAGTTGAAGCCTTGGTACTGGCCATCGACACAGAACGCGAGCGCATCAGCTTGGGTATCAAGCAGTTGTCTGGCGATCCCTTCACCGTATTTGCATCGTCCAATGACCGTGGCAGCATGGTAAACGGCACGGTTAAATCCGTGGATGCCAAAGGTGTTGTTGTTGATTTGGGCGACGACATCGAAGGTTACCTGCGTGCTTCCGAAATCTCCAACGATCGTGTTGAAGACGCTCGCAATGCATACAAGGAAGGCGATGCTGTAACAGCCATGGTAATTAATGTGGACCGCAAGGCCCGTTCAATCGCTTTGTCCATCAAGGCCAAAGACCAGGTTGACACCGATGAAGCCATGAAGAAAATTGCTGAAGAAAGCGCAGGCTCTGCTGGTACAACCAGCTTGGGCGCGTTGTTGAAAGCAAAACTGGGTAACAACCAGTAATCAGTCCGTAGAAGTGGCGCTTCCCGTTCGGGAAGCGCCTTTTTATTTCAAGAACAATGACAAAATCAGAACTCATCAATCAGCTGGTCAAGCGATTCCCCAAGTTGCCTGTACGCGACACGGATTTCGCTGTCAAAAGCATTCTCGATTCCATGACTCAAGCTTTGGCCGAAGGTCAGCGCATTGAGATTCGTGGGTTCGGCAGTTTCTCACTGACCCGTCGCCCACAGCGCGTGGGTCGCAATCCAAAATCTGGTGAACAGGTGGTTGTGCCTGAAAAGCGTGTGCCCCACTTTAAGCCTGGCAAAGAGCTACGTGAGCGAGTTGATTTATACTCCAAGAAAGAGAGTTAATTCGATCGTTCTTCGGTGAAGCCTGAGTCATCACGCCGATGAATGAATCGGCGTTGATCCAACTACAAACAGGGGACCACCTTGAAAATACTTGCCTGGGTTGTGCGAATTGCACTCTTCCTTGTTGTTCTCACATTTTCCATTCGAAACACCGATTTAGTGACCGTCAAATGGTTGCCTGGGTTAGAAATTCAGGTTCAACTGGTGGTGGCTCTGCTACTTGCCTTGCTGTTGGGTGCCGTTTTTGCGTGGGTCTCCCTGCTGCCTTCGTGGCTAAAGGCCAAACGTAGTGCGTCTGTGGCCACGAAAAATGCGGAACGACTGGAGCGAGAGTTGTCCCAATTCAAGGCTCAAGGTAATTTGCCCACCCCCGTGGAAGAGCCCATGCCCATATTGCCCATAGGTCCAAGCCATGGAATTTGAAACATGGTGGCTTGTTCTGGTCCCCGTGGTGTTCAGTCTGGGTTGGGTGGCAGCGCGTCTTGAAAAACGTTCCGATGCCTCCGTGCGTGGCCAATTGCCTGCCTCTTATTTCAAAGGCGTTAATTTCTTGCTCAGCGAGCAGCCTGACAAGGCGATTGACGCTTTTCTGGAAGTGGCGGCAATCGACACGCACACCGTTGAGTTGCATTTTGCGCTGGCCAATCTGTTTCGAAAGAAAGGCGAAATTGATCGGGCAATTCGGGTGCACCAGTTTTTGACTACGCGTGAACAAATTACACCTGCAGACCGGGAAAAAGCCACCTATGAGTTGGGTGTTGATTTCTTGCGGGCAGGTATTTTGGACCGTGCCGAGCAGGCTTTCCACAGTTTGTCGGGCTCGGACATGAAAGCCGAGGCCTCGCGCCAGTTGCTTGAACTGTATGAACTGGAAAAAGCATGGGATAAGGCCATTGCCCAAGCTCACAAGCTTCGTGAATATGGCGCGGACGTGCCTGCTGGCGATATCGCGCATTTTTATTGCGAACTGGCAGCCCAGTTTATCGATGCGGGAGATTTACCCAAAGCCAAGGCCGAGTTGCAAAATGCTTTGCTGACTGATGCACAAAATGTGCGCGCCTCCTTGTTGCTGGGTGATATCTATTTCACCCAAAACCAGTTTGAGGAAGCCATTGGTCAGTGGCGCGCTGCCGAGCGGCAGAACCCCTGGTATTTGCCCTTGGTCGGGCCAAATATGTGGGCTGCATTCAAGAAGCTTGAGCGTGAAGAAGAGGGCATTGCAGCATTGCTGGAATATTGCACCATGTACCCTTCAATTGATTTGCTGCTTGTATTGGCGCAGGCTGTTGAGGAAACCAAAGGGCCGTTCGCAGCATTCGAATTGTTGCGTGAACAGGTGCGTGCCCGCCCCAGCCTGCTGGGCCTGGACAAGTTGCTGGAGCACCAGTTGCGAGGCAAGCTTGATGATGACCGCATGCAAGACCTGCGTCTGACACGTGAGTTGATTTCCAAACATACGCAGCGCCTTGAGCGCTACCGTTGCCAGTCTTGCGGCTTTCAGGCCAAGAAGTTTTACTGGCAATGCCCTGGCTGTGCCAATTGGGATTCAATTGTGCCGCGTCGTGCAGAAGAACTTGATTTTTATCCTGTGTCTGCCAAGAAGGCAGCACATACCCCAGCTCACACCCATTAAAACAGGCTGAACAATGGTCGACAGGTCCCAATTCAAAGACGCAAAAATTCTGGTGGTCGGCGATGTCATGCTGGACCGCTATTGGTTTGGGGATGTAGAGCGTATTTCCCCTGAGGCTCCCGTGCCTGTGGTGCTGGTGGGTACCAAAGATGAACGCTTGGGTGGTGCAGCCAATGTGGCAATCAATGCCAGTTCTCTAGGTGCACAGCTTTGCCTGATGGGCGTGGTGGGTAACGACGAACCAGGCCACACGGTCGAGGCCTTGCTCGAGAAAAGTGGTGTACGTTCCCGTTTGCTGAAAGACCCGAATTTCCCCACCACGGTGAAGTTGCGTGTCATTGCCCGGCAGCAACAGCTGGTGCGAATCGATTTTGAAGAGCGGCCTTCGCCCGAGCAACTGACCACCAAAATGGAGTTGTTTGAGCAAGAATACGCCAATCACGATGTGGTGCTGTTTTCTGACTACGGCAAGGGCAGCCTGGAGCATGTGGCGGAAATGATTGCCTTGTGCAAAAAGGCGGGCAAAACTACCTTGGTGGATCCCAAGGGGGATGATTACGGCAAGTATGCTGGTGCCTCGGTTCTTACGCCGAACAGGTCTGAATTCAAACAGGTTATGGGAAGCTGGAAAACTGAGGCCCAGTTGATTGAAAAAGCGCAAACCCTGCGTGAGCGCCTGAGTTTGGGTGCCTTGTTGCTGACTCGCTCCGAAGAAGGCATGACGCTGTTTACAGCTGACGGGAGTTTTCATGTGCCCGCGCAGGCCCGTGAAGTGTTTGATGTGTCGGGCGCTGGTGACACGGTGATCGCCACTCTGGCATGTGCGGTGGGTTCAGGAATGAGCTTGCCGGACAGTGTGGCCTTGGCCAACAAGGCCGGTGGTGTGGTCGTTGGTAAATTGGGCACAGCGGTGATATTGCCGGAAGAGCTAAATTAAAGGATTTGATGATGAAAGTGATTGTGACCGGTGCCGCTGGTTTAATCGGCAGCAATTTGGTGAAGGCGCTGAACGAGCGCGGTGTTGCCGATGTGTTGGCCGTAGACAACTTGACCAAAGGTGACAAGTTTTTGAACCTGGTGGATTGTGAAATTTCCGATTACCTGGACAAAGCCGATTTTCTCGCGCGCATTGAGCGTGGCGAGTTTGGCAAGTTCGATGCGATTTTTCATGAAGGTGCCTGCTCCGACACCATGGAGCACAACGGCAACTACATGATGGCCAACAATTTTCGCTACACCCAAACCTTGTTTGAGTGGGCGCAGCGTACGGGTACTCCATTTCTCTATGCTTCATCGGCGGCAGTTTATGGTGGCAGCACCGAATTCGTCGAGAATCGTGAGGTTGAAAAACCGCTTAACGTGTATGGCTACTCCAAGTTTTTGTTCGACCAGGTGTTGCGTCGGCAAATGAAAACTGGTCTGAAGGCACCAGTATTCGGCTTTCGATACTTCAATGTGTACGGCGATCGCGAGCAACACAAAGGGCGTATGGCTTCAGTGGCGTTTCACAACTTCAACCAGTTTCGCGAGGGCGGTTCAGTCAAGTTATTCGGCCCATACGGTGGTTATGAGGCTGGCTGCCAGCAGCGAGATTTTGTCTCGATTGAAGACGTAGTCAAGGTGAACATGTATTTCTTCGAGCAGGCCAGTAACGCACCTTCCGGTGTGTATAACCTGGGTACAGGGCGTGCCCAAACATTCAACGATGTGGCCCTGACTACCTTGAATACACTTCGTGAAAGTCAGGGCAGTGCTGCCCTGAGCTTACAAGAGGCGGTGAAGGGTGGCTTTATTGAGTACATCGAGTTTCCGGATGCGCTCAAAGGCAAGTACCAAAGCTATACCCAAGCTGATTTGAGCAACTTGCGCGCAGCGGGTTACACCGGCAGTTTTTACAGCGTAGAGGAAGGCGTGGCGCGTTATGTGGGCCGGTTGATTAAAAAATACCTGAAACCATGAAACTAAAGTGGTGGCTTTGACACTTATTAATGTTGGTTGATTCGGCCTCTTGAACCGAGTCGCCTGTAAACCGTTGGGGTTCCCCCACGTTTTAAGGGTAGGCCAACTGCTTGTGGAATCGCATACTCCCCTTAGGGGCGAGCCTTGCGACCAAGCAAGTGTCTCTGTCTCCTCAAGCCCTGTTAAGCCCGCTTTTTAAAGCGGGCTTTTTTTTGCGTGGCTTGTTCAGGTGGCTTTGCTTAAGTGCTCAACTCGCAATTCAGCTTACTACGCCGCTGAAATACCATTGGAACACCATGGCCAAGGTGGCCATTAGCGCGGTCATTCCAAAAGCCAGTGACAAAGCCACGGAAACCACCACTGCTCCCGTGGTTTGTCGTGTGTCCACGGGGTATTCCGGGTTCAGCAATGCATTGAATTGTTCGTCTTTCATCAGGCCGTAGCGCATGGTGTCTATCCAGCCGGCAAACGCTGACAGCGGGAATGTCAGCATGTAGAACCAAAAACGTTTTTTGCCAGCATAGATCCAGTGACCGCCGATGGCACCTGTCAGCAGGGCAAGCCAGCAGAACAAAAGCTTGGATTTGAAGGGTTCTTGAGGTGATGCATTCATTTTTTAAAACACTGCTTGTTAGATTGGATTACGCTGGCTATAATAGCGGGTTATCGGATTTCGTGTGTCGAAATCCCAATGATTCATTCGTTTGCAGTGGCCAAGGTTTGTGCTGCAGGCACTAATTTAATAGAGGAAATTATGGTCGTCATTCGACTCGCACGTGGTGGTTCTAAAAAGCGCCCATTTTATAGCCTGGTGGCTGCTGATTCACGCAACCGTCGCGATGGCCGTTTCATCGAGCGCATTGGTTTTTACAACCCGGTAGCCCCTGCCGGCTCTGAAGGCCTGCGCATTGCCATGGATCGCCTGACCTACTGGAAAAGCGTTGGTGCACAATGCTCTTCTACAGTAGAACGCCTGGTTGGTGAATACAACGCCAAGCAAGCAGCTTAATCAAGCTGCTAAATCCTGCAAGCTTTAACACCGGCGAGTTTGATCCGGTTAATTTTGGAACAAACGCAGGTCGAAAAGCAGGTTGTTACACAAAGTCCGTGGATGCTACGTTCGCGGACTTTTGCTTTTGGTTTTGTGGTTTGCCCATTTTTGGACACCGAGCATGAATGTACCCGACGATTTGGTAGAACTGGGGCGAATTGGTGAACCCTACGGTCTGAAGGGCTGGGTCAATGTGTTGCCTTCATCTGAAGAGCCGGATGTCTTGTTGAAAAGCAAGCAATGGTGGGTTTCACGTTTGCCAGCTTCTGAAGGCGCGGCTGTGCGTCGCACAGCACAGCCGAAATTCGAAGACCTGGTATTTGAGTCGTTTCGTGTTTTGCAAAGCAAGCCGCACTCCAGTCGAATTGTTGCGCACCTTGAGGGTATAGAGCAGCCCGAACTGGCTGCCCAGTTCAAGGGGCGTCGGGTTTATGTATCTCGCGCACGCTTTCCCGCACCCGCTGAAGGTGAATACTACTGGGTCGATTTGGTCGGATGCCAGGTAAGCAATCTGGAAGGTAATGTGTTGGGCACAGTCACTCAGGTTGTTGACCATGGGGCTCACCCCATTTTGTCTGTCAAGGGTGATGCTGAGCAGGACATGCTGATTCCATTTGTTGCCGCTTATATTGTGAATGTGGACACGCAGGCCAAACAGATTCAAGCCGATTGGCAGGAAGATTATTGATGCCGGGCCCTCGCTTTGATGTGATCACCCTTTTTCCTGACCAGTTTCCGAGTTTGGTTGAGTTGGGTGTGGTGGGCAGGGCCTTGAAAAAGCAGTTGTTTGAACTGAACTGCTGGAATCCCCGCGATTTCACAGATGACCCCCATCGCACCGTTGACGACAGGCCATACGGCGGTGGCCCGGGCATGGTGATGCTGGCGGAGCCCTTGGTGCGTTGCGTCAAGGCGATACGCGAAGCGCGCGGTGACAGTGCACCTTTGGTTTTTTTAACACCGCATGGTCCGTTGTTGAAACAGGAAAACATTCGGGCTTTCAGCGACCAAGGTGCGGGCGCAATTTTACTGTGCGGCCGTTACGAGGGCGTGGACCAACGCTTTATCGACGAGTATGTTGAACAAACTTACTGTTTGGGTGACTTTGTACTTTCCGGTGGTGAGCTGGCTGTGGCCTGCTTTGTTGACGCTTGGGTACGTTTGCTGCCCGATGTGTTGAACCATGCCTTGTCGGCCACCCAAGATTCATTTGAGGCGGGTTTACTGGATTGCCCGCACTACACTCGCCCGGAAGTTTTTGAAAATAAAGCAGTTCCGGACGTGCTTTTGTCTGGAAATCATGCCAAAATAGAGAGTTGGCGTTTTGAGCAAGCGAAAGTTTACACAGAACGCTTTCGACCTGAATTGCTGGGTAACCCTGATTCTGATTCAAACAATCAAACAGGCAAGGCTGGCAAGAAGGTTTAGGTTGGTGGATTGCTCGTATTCAATTTACAGGCAGACACCTTTTAATTTTTTCATCCTCTGGCGGTGCATACTCAATTCATTGAGTCAGAAAAGCCCGTGAATGATGACCTGGAGCTATCAATGAATTTGATTCAACAACTTGAGCAAGAAGAAATTGCTCGCTTGGCTAAAGAAATTCCCGAGTTCGCCCCCGGCGATACCGTAATCGTGAGTGTTCGCGTCATCGAAGGCACACGTTCACGCCTGCAGGCTTACGAAGGTGTGGTCATCGCCCGTCGTAACCGTGGTTTGAATTCGTCTTTTATCGTTCGCAAGATTTCATCTGGCGAAGGCGTAGAGCGTACATTCCAGCTTTATTCACCTTCCATCGAAAAGATTGAAGTGAAGCGTCGCGGTGATGTTCGTCGCGCCAAGCTGTACTACCTGCGTGATCGTTCAGGCAAGTCTGCACGTATCAAGGAAAAGTTGCCCAACCGTGTGAACAAGCAATCTGCTGAATAAGCATTTGACTGTCACTCGCCTTGGTGGCATACCCTGGCAAAAACTAGCCAGGTAAAACAAAAAGCCAGTTCTTTGTGAACTGGCTTTTTGTTTTCTACACGCCCACCCACGCATGTTTAGCTGATTTTTAACTCAACCACCAAGGTGTTTCTTCAATCCACCGTTGTATGTGTCGGCGTGTGTTCTCTGCATCTGCTGGCATTTGTTGAGCCAAGGTTCTCGCCAATTCCAGCAAGTCTTTGTCGGTCAATGGGTCGGCGTAGCGCATCATCGGCAAACCCGATTGCCTCTTGCCCAGTAACTCGCCAGGGCCTCGAATTTCAAGGTCTTTTTCAGCCAGATAAAATCCATCGTCGCTTTCGTGCATGGCTTTCAAGCGCAACTTGGAGGTGTTTGATAAAGGCCCGCCATAGAGCAGCACGCACACACTTTGCACGCTGCCTCGCCCCACGCGTCCACGCAGTTGGTGAAGCTGTGCCAAGCCAAAACGTTCGGCTTGGTCGATCACCATCAGGCTGGCATTGCCCACATCTACACCCACTTCAATCACTGTAGTGGACACCAGCAAATCAAGTTCACCTGCTGCAAATGCAGCCATGGTGGCTTGCTTCAGTTTGGCGTCTTGTTTGCCGTGAAGCAGACCAATTCGCCTGGTGGGAAGTTGTTCACACAGGTCGGTGTAGGTGGCTTGTGCCGCCTGTAAGTCGAGTGTTTCGCTTTCTTCGATCAGGGGGCACACCCAATACACTTGCTGGCCTTTGTCAATTTCACCTTCAATGGCTGAAATGAGTTGCTCCCGTTTTTTCTGGGAAAAAAGTTTGGTGATGATGGGTTTTCTGCCGGGTGGTTTTTCATCCAGGTTGGACACCGCAAGGTCGGACAAATAGGTTTGCGCCAGTGTACGTGGAATGGGTGTTGCACTCATCATGAGTTGGTGGGCCAAGTGCCCATTGCTTGCCTTGGCAATCAGTGACAGGCGTTGGGCCACGCCGAAGCGGTGCTGTTCATCGACTACAACAAGTGCCAGTGCATGGAACTCGACATGGTCTTGAACCAGGGCATGTGTGCCAATGACGACGTCGATTTCTCCCTCAGCAAGTGCACTCAGGGTGCGGTCTTTTTCGCTTTTTTTCATGGCACCCTGAAGTTTCGCGCAGCGCACGCCCACCGCTTCAAACAATGGCGTTAGCTTGTGGTAGTGCTGTGCCGCCAACACTTCGGTGGGCGCCAAAATGGCGGCCTGTTTTCCGTTCTCGATGGCTCGCAAACAGGCCAACGCAGCCACCAGTGTTTTGCCACTTCCCACGTCGCCCTGAAGCAAACGTTGCATGGGATAGGGGTTGGCGAGGTCTTCGAAAATTTCCTGGCAGGCTCGTTCCTGAGCGCCTGTCAGTTTGAAAGGCAGTTGGGCCATGAACTGCCGGACCAAGCTGGTTTTTGAGGTTTTCAAGGCTTTCAGCGGACTTGCTTTTTCCTGGGTGCGCTGTTGGCGGTATTCACGAAGCAACAGTTGTTGGGCCAGAAGTTCATCTACCTTCACACGTGTCCAGGCAGGATGGGTGCGCAAATTCAGGTCATAGAGTTCTTCGGGTTTGGCCTGGCCATGCAAGGTTTGCAGGGCAGCTGGCCAAGATAGCAACTTGTATTTTTTGCACAGCTTGGTGGGCAAGGTATCGATGAAACAAGCTGCCGGCAGCTTTTTCATCCAGCGGTGCCAGTCGCTTTGTTTCAATTGCCCGGTACTGGGGTAAACCGGTTCCAAAACAGCGTTGGCGCTTGTTGGCTGGATTTTTGGATTGAGTGTTTGGTCAAGGGATCCGGGCGGGGCAATTTTCACAGTGGGGTGCACCATCTCGAATGTGCCGTAGCCTTGCCGGATTTGACCGCTGATTTGAATTCGGGTGCCTTCGCTGAGTTTTTGCTGCAGCCCGGGGTAGAAATGAAGCCAACGCAATAGCAAGCTGGTGTCGCCGTCTTCAACCCAAACCCGCAGTTGTTTGCGTGGGTGGTATTGCACTTCAGTGCCAACCACGGTGGCCAGCAAGTTCACCTTTTGCCCAAGCTGAAGTGAGTCCATGGCCGTGATCGAGGCCTTGTCTTCAAAACGAAGTGGCAGGTGCAAGGCCAGTCCCATCCAGTGCGGGGCTGTCAGCAGGCTGCCCACCGCGTCTGCAACAGACACGGGCAGCGGCAGCAGCTCCTCGAAGCAGGTTGGTTGTTGGGGGGCTGCTGCGGTCAAGTGTTTGACTTGAGTAGGCTGTTACAGGGCCAAAATGGCTTCAACTTCAAAACGTGCACCCTTGGGCAGGCTGGCCACCCCCACCGTAGACCGGGCGGGAAATGGGGCAGATACGTACTCTTGCATGATGGCGTTGACTTGGGCGAATTCACTGAGGTCGGTCAGAAACAAGGTGAATTTCACCACGTTGGCCAGGCTGCCGCCTGCCTCTTCGGCCACTGCTTTCAAGTTGCTGAATGCCTGGCGTGCCTGCTCTTCGGTGCCGGGGCCGACCAAGTCGCCGGTGGCGGGGTTCAGGCCAATTTGGCCCGAGGTGAATACGAGGTTACCGAGCTTGATGGCTTGGCTGTACGGGCCGATTGCTGCGGGGGCTTTGGAGGTGGAAACAACAGTAGCTTGTGTCATTTTGAGTGCAGTTAATGTTTGGGTAAATGGATCTAAATTCGCTCAGTTGCCATGATAACGCCGAGAGGTGCATTGTGTTGCTCATGGGGACGGTATACCATACTCGACTTGTTTGTTGCGCTGCAATGTACGCATGAGTCAACCCCCGAAGTCAGGCAAGGCCAACGCCACGCTTGGTCAACAATCTGCTGTGCCGCGCTCGGCGTCAACCTCCCTTGCCGCGGATGACCGCGATGATATTTTCTCCGAGAAATACGCGTGGGTTGCAGTAGGGGCCTGTGGTTTGGCGTCAGTGGCTTTCGGCCCCGAAGAGTCATTCAAGGCACTGGGCGAATCGCGCCATTTGCTGTTGTTTTTGGGCTTGTTGACAGCCCTGTCCATTCTCCTCGTTTCTCTCACCTATTTCCGTGTCACCGAGCTTTTCCCGAAAGGCGGTGGCGGCTATGCCATGGCCACCAATTTGCTTGGCCCAAAAGTGGGTTTGATTGCGGGTGCAGCACTCTTGGTGGACTATGTGTTGATGGTGGCCTTGGGCATCAGCGCATCAACCCACTTGATGTTCAGCTTTTTGCCGCCGTATTTTTACGAGTACCGCGTGTGGGTTTCAATGGCCTTGATGCTTGCCTTGATGAATTTCCACATTCAGGGGCGGCACTTGAACCTGAAACCTTTCAAGTACCTGTTTGTGGCTTTTCTGTTAACTCATCTGGTTTTTATTCTGGTGGGTTTCTCGGATCACTTTCAGGACATTGGCGGGGTTGTAAAACGCAGCATTGAAACCACCGAGTCCGATTTAAGTACCTTGGGATGGTTGCCGGTGTTGGCAATTTTTGCACGCGGATTTTTTCTGGGTGGTGGCACATACACCGGTATTGAGGCCGCCTCCGATACGGTGCAGTTAAGCCGCTACCGGCAAAGCAGCGAGAACCGCAGAAAAATGCTGGCCTATGTCGCCTGTGCCCTGGCCTTTGCTGCCGCAAGTCTTGCAGCCTTGTATTCACTGTGGGACGTGAACCTTGAACCCACCATGGCTTTGAATGGCGTGCTGTTTGAAAGGGTATTCACCGACCTTGGCTGGGACTGGCCGTACGTTATTTTGGGTTTGCTGGTGATGCTGGGCCTTGAAACGGCAGTGCTGTTGCTGGCTGCCCATGTGGCATTTGCGGTGGGGCCGCGGGTGTTGTCGACCATGGCGATTGATTCCTGGTTGCCCCACCAGTTTCGTTATTTGTCCAACCGTTTTGTGACCAAGAACGGCATCATGCTGATGGGTGGTTTGGCCTTGGTGGCTATTTACCTGAGCGATGCGAATGTGGACTTGTTGGTGGTGCTGTTTTCCATCAATGTGTTTATTGTATTCAGCCTGTCCATGTTGGGGCTGTGCGTTTACTGGCTTAAAAATCGCCATGAGAAACGTTTCATCAAAGGCATTTTGTCGGCCTCGCTCGGCTTTGCTGTTTCCGCATCCATTTTGTTGGGCACCATCATTACCCAGTTTTTTCAGGGTGGATGGATCACCATGCTGATCACCACGGTGGTGGTGTTGGTGTGCTTGTGGGTGCGCAACCACTACCGGGACACCAAGGAAAAAATCGCGAAGATAGATGAGGTGTTTGCCATGGCGCAATATGGCTCGGCACATTCGCCACCCGAGTTGATTCCTGATGGCAACACGGCGGTATTCATTGTGGGCAATAGCCGCGGGGGTGGCTTGCATGCTTTGCTTTGGGTGCAGCGCATGTTTCCCAACCACTTTCAGAATTTTGTGTTCATGAACGCTCGCACTGTTGATTCCAAGGCTTACGGAGGACGAGAGGCGCTGGAGGCCATGCGTGTGGATGCGTCAGTTTCTTTGAATTACTTTGTTAATTTTTGCCGCAGCCATGGCTTGCGCGCCAAGAGCTACCTTTCGTTTGGAACGGATGCGGTTGAAGAGTTGACGAACTTGGCGAAAGTAGTGGCCGATAATCACCCCAACGCAATTTTCTTCACCAGCAAACTCGTATTTGAAAATGAAAATATTCTGACCCGCTTTTTGCACAACCAGGCTGCGTTGGAACTTCAACGCCGTTTGCACAATGCAGGCCAGCAAATGGTGATTTTGCCCATGCGGCTTTAGGGTTTACAACAAAAGATCTGTTGCTTGATAGGGCCGTGTTTGCAATAATAATTACACTCGCAGTTTTGATAGCAAAATTAAATGACCCTCACCGAACTCAAGTACATAGTCGCTTTGGCCCGCGAAAAGCATTTCGGCCGCGCCGCGGACGCCTGTTTTGTCAGCCAGCCCACCTTGTCTGTGGCCATCAAAAAACTGGAAGAAGAACTGAGTGTGTCCCTGTTTGAAAGGGGTTCCAACGGGGTGTCGTTGACACCAGTGGGTGAGCGCATTGTGGTTCAGGCGCAGCGTGTGCTTGAAGAGGCTTCTGCCATCAAGAGCATTGCACAGCAGGGGATGGACCCGTTGGCAGGCCCGCTTCGGGTCGGTGTCATTTACACGATTGGCCCCTATTTGTTGCCAGGCCTGGTTTCCAGCATGATTCAGCGTGTGCCTTCCATGCCGCTGGTGTTGCAAGAAAATTTCACGGTGCGCCTGCTTGAGTTGTTGAAACAGGGCGAAATCGATGTGGCGGTGTTGGCCTTGCCGATCAATGAATCGGGTTTTGTGATTCAGCCTTTGTATGATGAGCCCTTCATGGTGGCTTTGCCGAAGTCTCACCGTTGGGCCAACGAAAAAGCGATCAAGTCGGATGACCTTCGCAGCGAGAACATGCTGTTGCTCGGCACTGGGCACTGTTTCAGGGACCAGGTCTTGGGTGTGTGCCCGGAACTGTCCCGATTCTCGCAATCGTCTGAAGGCATTCAGCGTACTTTCGAGGGAAGTTCGCTAGAGACGATTCGCCACATGGTTGCCTCGGGTGTGGGCATTACCGTGTTGCCTTCAAGTTCTGTACCTAACCCCGTTCCCAAGGAAAGTTTGTTGACTTACATTCCGCTGGCCGACGACGACACGCGCCGCACGGTTGCGCTGGTGTGGCGAAAAAGTTTTGGGCGGCGTGAGGCCTTGGAGGCTTTGCGCGATGCAATCATGGAATGCGACCTGAATGGTGTTGAGTTTCTGGATGCACCCCAAATGGTGCGTTAATTGATGTTCGCTTTGAACAAGGCGCGCCTGCGAGACTATTACTTGCTTCTGCGTTTGGACAAGCCTATCGGGATTTTGCTGTTGATGTGGCCCACGCTATGGGGCTTGTGGATGGCAGCCGAGGGCATGCCGCCTTGGCATGTGCTTCTGATATTTGTCGCTGGCGTGGTGTTGATGCGATCTGCGGGTTGTGCGATTAACGATTATGCAGATCGCGATATTGATCTGCATGTGGAGCGCACCCGCAACAGGCCTTTGACCAGCGGCCGGATTGGTGAGAAAGAAGCCCTTTTGCTGGCAGTGGCTTTGGCAGTGTTGGCTTTGCTGATTACCTTGCCCCTGGGGTGGCCTGTTATTTTGATGAGTATTCCCGCCGCCTTCCTGGCGGGCAGCTACCCGTTTACCAAACGCTTTTTTCCCATGCCACAGGCTTACCTTGGCATTGCTTTTGGTTTTTCGATTCCAATGGCTTTTGTGGCGGTGCAGGGCAGTGTGCCCCTGCACGCCTGGCTTGTGTTTGCAGCCAATGTATTTTGGACGGTGGCTTACGACACGGAATACGCCTTGGTCGACAAGCCCGACGATTTGAAACTCAACATTAAAACCGCCGCAATTACCCTGGGCCGATATGATGTAGTGGGCATTGTGGTGTGCTACGCAGTCAGCCTTTCGATTTGGGCGTGGGTGGCTACTTCACTGGCCTTTGGCCCGGCTTTTTGGTTGGGCTGGGTATGTGCCGTGGGTATTGCGGCGTATCACTACATGCTGATTCGCAATCGCGACCGTGCGCTGTGCTTTAAAGCTTTTCTTCACAACAACTGGTTGGGCGCCGCATTGTTTGCGGGCTTGGTACTTCAATATTTGTAAGCGCGGCTTGCCTATTGTGGTGTGCTTGCTTAGCTGGAACCCTTTTGCAGTTCGACTGCACGTTCACATGCGGCTTTGGCTGCGCTAACTATGGCTTCCTGCACGCCGCGCGCGCGCAACTGTTCAAGACCGGCAAAGGTGGTGCCCCCTTTGCTGGTGACTTTCTCCCGCAGGGTGGCAAACGAATCATCCGACTGCCTGGCCAGCGTGGCCGCACCCAAAAAAGTTTGGCTCACCAACAAGTTGGCCTGCGTTTCATTGAATCCCAGGTTTTTCGCGGCCATGGCCAAGGCTTCCATCATAAAAAACACATAGCCAGGACCACTGCCTGAAATGGCTGTTACAGCATTGATTTCATCTTCTTGGTTCAGCACCAGCACTTCGCCACAACTACTGAAAATTTGCTGGGTAATACTGCGATCTTCTGCAGAACAATTCGCGGTGAAAAACAGGCCAGAGATACCCTGCGAGACCAAGGCGGGGGTGTTGGGCATGCAGCGCACCACGCGTGCATCGTTCTGCTGGCTCCAGTCCCTTATTTGAGCCACGCTGACACCCGCGGCAATGCTGACCATCAACACCTGTTTCAAATGGGCTGCCTGGCTGTTCAGTACGCTTTGCATCAATTGAGGTTTTACGGCGAGCACCACGATTGCCGGGGTGAAGTTGCTCGGCCAATCGGTGGTGCACTGAATATTCAAAGTGGACATTTTTGAGGCTGCTTCCGGGCTGGGATCAATCACATGAAATGTGCTGGCAGGTATGCCACTGCCAATCAATCCGCCAAGAATGGCAAATGCCATGTTGCCGCCGCCAATGAATAGAGTGTTCTGCATAGTGATTCCGTGTGTTTATTTTGAATAGTCGCGTGCACCAAACAGGGCTGAACCCACGCGCACGCAGCTTGAGCCGCATTCAATCGCCAACTCCAGGTCTGCGGACATGCCCATTGAAAGCGTGTCCAGGCTCAGGCCGTTTGAATTGAGCGAATCGAAAACCGACTTACATTCTAAAAATTCAGATTTCAATTGATCGGTGTTGTCTGTGTTGCTGGGAATGGTCATGAGGCCGCGCAACGCCATGTTTTTCATGCCATGAATTTGATGGCACAAGTCAATCGCGAGCGCTGGACTGAGGCCGGATTTGCTGTCTTCGCCCGAGGTATTGATTTGTACCAGCACATTCAAGGGTGGGAGGTTTTCTGGGCGTTGATCTGACAAGCGTTGCGCAATTTTCAAGCGGTCAACGCTGTGCACCCAGGAGAAGTTTTCTGCAATTGGTTTGGTTTTATTGCTTTGTATGGGCCCGATGAAATGCCATTCAAGGTTGGCATTCATTGTTTGCGCATTGGGGTGATCAGCCAGCTGGGTGATTTTGTCCAGCGCTTCCTGCAGGTAATTTTCACCAAAGGCTGTTTGCCCGCAGCTGTAAAACTCAAGGATATCGCTCAAGGGAAAAGTTTTACTGACCGCTAGCAGCTTGACCGCTGAACCCGGTCGACCCGCTTTGTGGCATGCGGCTGTGATTCGGTTTTGAATTTCAGCCAATTGTGTGGCTCGGCTCATGGTGCATCAATTCAATGCTTAAAGGGAGATTATAGCCACATGACACTAACCGAGTTGTTAACCTGGGCTGTTGAAGAGCATGCATCGGATTTGCATTTGTCGGCAGACATGCCACCGATGATCCGTGTAAACGGTGAAATGCGCAAACTGAGTGAATCTGTGTTGGGACACCGTGAGATTTATCGACTGATTCAGGGGTCGATGACAGAAGCGCAATGGCAAGGCTGGGAACAGTCGCATGAATGTGATTACAGTTTTTCAGTGGATGGTTTGTCGCGTTTTCGTGTGAATGCATTCATGCAGAGCAGGGGTGCATCGGCGGCATTTCGGGTGGTGCCCAGCCGAGTAAAAACGCTGGAGGAACTGGAGGCACCCGCCGTGTTCCGTCAAATTGCGCGTGAACCCAATGGTCTGGTACTGGTTACCGGTCCCACCGGCTCGGGCAAAAGTACCACCTTGGCAGCGATGGTGGATGATGTAAACCGCAACCAGAAGGCGCATATTCTGACCATTGAGGACCCGATTGAATTTACGCACACACCGATGAACTGTGTGATTAACCAACGCGAGTTGGGTGAGCACACCCATTCATTTGGTGCAGCTTTGCGTTCTGCCCTGCGAGAGGACCCAGATGTAATTCTGGTTGGCGAAATGCGTGATCTTGAAACCATTCAACTGGCCTTGACTGCAGCTGAAACCGGGCACCTGGTTTTTGCCACCTTGCACACTTCCTCTGCACCCAAAACCATTGACCGTATTATTGATGCATTCCCATCGGCTGACAAAAGCATGGTGCGCGCCATGTTGTCGGAATCGCTGCGTGCCGTAATTTGTCAAACCCTGCTGAAAAAGCAGGGGGGCGGGCGAGTTGCTGCGCATGAAATCATGATGGCCACGCCGCCGATTCGAAATTTGATTCGTGAAGGCAAGGTGGCGCAAATGTTGTCGTCCATTCAAACGGGTTCGCAGCATGGCATGCAGACCATGGAGCAGGCGGTGCAACGGCTTTTGATGACTGGAAGGATTACTCGAGAAGTGGCGATGAGTGTGATTTCGGGCTCGAACCAGCCTTGAGCAATTTGGGTTTGCAGGTAAACTTGCTTTTCAACAAACCCTTGAGAGGCAATTCCCATGGCAAGCAATGTGTACGAGTTTTCAAGCAAAACCCTCGACGGTAAGCCGCTGAGCCTCGCGGATTTTCAAGGCAAGGTTCTGTTGATTGTGAACACGGCCAGCAAGTGTGGTTTCACGCCGCAGTACGAAGGTTTGCAGGAACTGCACAAAGAATTGGGCCAGAAGGGCTTGGTGATTATCGGTTTTCCCTGCAATCAGTTCGGGGGCCAGGAACCGGGTACTGAAGAGGTAATTGCCAGCTTTTGCCAGAAGAATTACGGCGTTGATTTTTTGATGGCAGAGAAGGTGTATGTAAAAGGCAGCGATGCCCATCCATTGTTCAAATACCTGACTTCGCAAGCCAAGGGCATTTTGGGCACCGAGGCCATCAAGTGGAATTTCACCAAGTTTTTGGTTCGCAAAAATGGTGAGGTGTATGACCGTTACGCCCCCACCACCAAGCCTGCAGATTTAAAAGCGGATATCGCCAAGTTGTTGGCAGAGTAATTTCAGCGTTATTCAGTCTTCTGTGCTGTTGCCGGCTTGGGGTTGTTCCGTGATTGGATTGGCAGCAAGTTCACCGTTGGCCCTCGGTCGATACACACCGCGGGTCAGCGGAATTTCAAACAGCCGACATTCAATCGGTCCGTTAAACAATGGGCGTTTGCGTTTGGGGCTTAATCCCAAGGTTTTCTTGATTTCCAGGTCGCCTGAGAACAAGAAGGCCGTCCAGCCTGAAAAATTCATTTTCAGATGATCGCCATAGGCTTTGAACAATCGTTCGTAGGCCTCGTCTTCAGGTACATCTGCACCCTTGGCGCGTACACGTTCACCATAGGGGGGGTTGCTGAACACGATGCCTGCGGGTGCGGGTGGCTCAACAGTGAGCGCATCGCGTTGTGCAAACTGCACGATACCGGCATCAAGAAGTTCTTCGAAACCGGCACGCACCAAATTTTCTTGAGCAATGTCGATCAGCAGTTCAGTGATGTCGCTGGCATACCAGTGGAAGTAGGGTGAGGTAAGCGCCTTATCCAGACCAGCATTGAAGCGCCGGTTGGCATCTTCTTGAAGTTCTTTGCCCCACTCGGGGGTGAAGGGTTTCAGGTTCTCAAAAGCGAATGGGCGCTCCAGGCCAGGGGCACGATCGCACAGCTGCGAAAGTGATTCGATCACCAAGGTGCCGCTGCCGCAAAACGGGTCGAGAAACACATCGGCATTTTTGCCGGCTTCGCTTTGGCGTGCAATGTGCCACAGGCCGGCGGCCAGGTTTTCTTTCAGTGGTGCCACACCGGCTTCTTCGCGCCAGCCGCGCTTAAACAGGTTTTCACCAGCCAGGTCTATGTACACCATGGCTTCAGTAGGACTGATGGCTGCGAAAATTCGTACATCCGGTGCTTCAACACTGACGTTCGGGCGTTCGTTGAAACGCTCAAGGAATGAATCGCATACGGCGTCTTTCAGGCGAAGCTGTGTGAAGCGAACGCTTTGAATGTCGGCTCCCAGATTATTCAGGTCAACCCGGAAGGTGTTAGACAGCTTGAACCAGTTGTACCAGTCAACCGACTTGGCGATGTTGTAGAACTGTTCTTCATTGCTACATTCTCCCCTCGCCAATTCAAGCCCAATTCGGCCTGCAAAACGGGTCCAGTAGGTCATGCGGGTGGCTTGGCGCCAGCTGGCTTCGAACGTACAGCCACCGGTTACTGCACGGGTTTTTTGAGCACCCATGGTTTCCAGTTCAGCCACCAGAATTTCTTCCAGGCCACGCGGGCAGCTTGCAAAACAGTTGAACACACTCTGCTTGGTCGAGTTGTGTTGCTGACCGGCGGGTTTGCCGGCGTTATTCGGCTTGGAATGATTCGGGCTTGAATAGGGCATGAATTGCTTTTAAAAAATTAGAAAGGTTTGACTACCACCAGGATGATGGCGATGGTCATGAGTACCACGGGCACCTCATTGAACCACCGGAAGTAAGTGTGACTGCGTGTGTTTTGGCCTGCTTCAAATTTGCGCAGAATGCGACCGCAGCTGTAGTGGTAACCGGCAATGGCGAAAACAACGAAAATTTTTGCGTGTAGCCAGCCACTTTGCCCGCCCACGCCAATTTGGTATACCCCCACCAGCGCGAAACCCAGCAACAAGGCAGGAATGGCCAGAAGGGTCATGAATTTGTAAAGTTTTTTCGCCATTTCCAGCAAGCGCGCTGTGGCGGCTGGCTCCGTTTCCATGGCCAGGTTTACGAAAATTCTGGGCAGGTAAAACAAACCCGCAAACCAGGATGCAACAAACAAAATGTGAAAGGCTTTCACCCACAGGTAACCGTCCATGTACTGCTCCAGTTGGTTTTGAATCAATCAGTTTCTTGTTTCGCCGTGGCCAAACACCACGTACTTTTGGCTGGTCAGGCCCTCAAGGCCGACCGGGCCACGCGCATGAATTTTATCGGTGGAAATGCCGATTTCGGCACCCAAGCCATATTCAAATCCGTCAGCAAAACGGGTTGATGCATTGACCATCACAGAGGCGGAATCCACTTCCCGAATAAAGCGCATGGCGTGGCTGTGGTTTTCGGTCACGATGCAGTCGGTGTGGTGCGAGCCGTATTGGTTGATGTGGGCGATGGCCTCGTCCAGACTGTCGACCACTTTGATTGACAAAATTGGTGCGAGGTATTCAGTGCTCCAGTCTTCCTCGGTGGCCGCTTTTACACTGGGTAACAGCGCCATGGTTCGTTTGCAGCCGCGAAGTTCGACGCCTTTGGCTGCGTAACGCTGCGCAAGTTCCGCCAAGGCGGGTTTGGCCACGTGGGCGTGAACCAGCAAAGTTTCCATGGTGTTGCAGGTACCATACCGGTGGGTTTTCGCGTTCTCGGCAATGTTGGCTGCATGGCTAAGGTTTGCAGACTCATCAATGAAAACATGGCAAATGCCATCCAGGTGCTTGATTACTGGCACCTTCGCATCGCGGGAAATCCGCTCAATCAAGCCTTTGCCGCCACGTGGCACAATCACGTCCACATATTCAGTCATGGTGATCAATGTGCCCACGGCAGCGCGATCCGTGGTGTCGATCACTTGAACGGCATCAGCGGGCAAGCCTGCTGCCTCCAAACCTTGTGCAACGATTGCAGCCAAGGCCTGGTTGCAACGGAACGCTTCTGAGCCACCACGCAAAATGGTGCTGTTGCCCGATTTAATACACAAGCCGGCGGCATCCACCGTAACATTCGGGCGGCTTTCATAAATAATGCCGATGACGCCCAAGGGGACGCGCATTTTACCCACCTGAATACCAGTCGGGCGGTTTTTGAAATCCGTCATTTCCCCGATCGGATCAGGCAACTGGGCAATTTGCTCCAAGCCTTCTGCCATGGTTTCAATGGCTTTGTCGCTTAATGCCAAGCGATCAAGCAACGCTGCGTCCAGACCATTCGCTTGGGCTTGCGCTATGTCGGCTTGATTGGCCTGGGTCAGCGCAGCTTTGTTGGCGCGAATCAGCTTGGCTGTTTCAAGCAATGCTGCGTTTTTCGCGTGCGTGTTGGCTTTGGCCATGTAAACAGCGGCTGCGCGGGCCTTTTTGCCAATGGCCAGAATTTGTTCTTCAATGCTCATATTGCTTACTCTGTACTATCGTTCGGTACGATTGATTCAACTGGTCCACAATTCGGGCGGTTCTATGCCCGCCACACCCAGGCCGATAATCTCAAAGAGGGTCCAGGGGTTGCCCTGTTTCATGCCTTTGATGGTTTTTTCAGCGGCATAACACCAAGCGGTCAGTTTTTGAAGGCTGCCAGGGTTGTGGCGTTTCAGGGCGGCCGCAATGTGGTTTTGCCTTTGTCCCCAAATTCTATTTTGTCGGCAGGCATCCGACAAAGACATTCCACGCCGCATGGCCTGCTGTGTGTCGCGAATGGCACGAATTTCCTCTTGCAAGGCCCAAAGTACCAAAGTGGGGGCCTCCCCTTCGGCTTCCAAGCCTTCCATCATTCGGGTAATTCGTTTGGCGTCCCCGGCCAGCAGGCTGCCGCCCAAATCGAACACATTGAAACGCGCCGAATTGGCAACCATGCCTTGCACCTGTTCAATGTCCACGGCCCCTTGGTGTTCAAGTGCCAGCTTTTCAATGGTTTGATGCGCCACCAGCAGGTTACCCTCGGTTTTCTCGGCTAGCCAACTACAAGTTTCACGGTTTAATTGTACGCCTTTGCGTTTGGCGGCTTGTGCTATCCAGCCGGGTAGGGTGTCGGCGCCCACTGGGCGGCAGGCAATCTCGGTGCCTTTGGCCAGCAATTCTGCAAAACCAGCACTTTTTTCCTGGGTTTTGTTTAGCTTCGGAGCGTTGACCAGCAGGTAATGCCCGGTATCACCTGCAGCGATCCACTGGGCTGCTTTGGCCAAGGCCTCTGCCGCTTCTTTGCCGAGTTTGGGTTGATTGATTCTCAAATCAACCAGCGAAACGTCGCCAAACAATGATGCTTCAGCAAACAGCGACAAAAACTCTTGCGGGTCAAATTGCCGATCTACTTCCACAATTTGGCGCTGGTAATCGGTTTGTTTTTTCAGTCGCTGGCGGTACAGGTCGGCGGCTTGGGTTGCAAAAAGCGGTTCATCGGTGAATACGCACAGCAGTTGAGGCAAAGCGGTGTTTGCGCCATCGTTTAACCAAGTGTCAAGCGCAATCTGTTTCACTTTGCTGCTTGCCCTTTTGATCCCAATTGCAAGGCGCTTAGCCGCCCGGTAATTTGGCGCGCGATGTCGCGCTGCATTTCGGTGTAAAGCTGGTTTTCCTCGGCTTCCTTGCCCAAAATTTGATCGTCGGTGTAGGTGAGTTCGCGCCTTTGGCTCAGTTGGCTGGTGGCAATCAGGAAGTCGCCGTTTTTGTCCACCACGCTATACAACAATTCATAGGTAATTCGAACCTCGCGCGCACGGCCTGTGGCACTGAAGGTGACAATGCTGCGGTCGCGCGTTTCGCTGATCAAATTTAACTTCAAGGGCGCACCTTCAGGCGGGTTTACCTTCAGGTTCAGAATTTGAAGTTGCAAGTCCATGTTGCGGTTCATTTCTGAATTCTCCATGCCGCGCAACTCGATTTTTTCAAAGTCGAAGTTGTACTGGCCACGCAACTGAAAGCCGCAGGCTGTCAGCGCCAATGTTGTTGCCAGCAGGGCGATGGTTTGAAAGAAACGTTTCATAAAGACTCGCTTGTTGTTGAGGTCGATCTTAAACAACGATGTTGACCAGTTTGCCAGGTACCACAATCACTTTTTTGGCCGGTTTTCCTTCCATGAATTTTTGCGCAGCTTCACTGGCCAATGCAGTACTCTCGATGCTGGCTTTGTCAGCGTCGGCGGCTACTTCAATGCTGCCTCGCAGTTTGCCGTTCACTTGTACCATCAGGGTGAGTTCTGAGCGCACCAAGGCTTTCTCGTCCACTTCGGGCCATGGTGCATCCAGAAGCTCACCGTGAGCTGCGCTGTAATTCAGGCTGCTCCACAAGTGGCAGGTGATGTGCGGCACAATCGGGTACAGCACACGCAATAAAATGCTCAAGCCTTCTGCCAGTACGGCATGGTCTGCTGGCGTGTTTGTTTCACTGGCAAATGCATCCAGCGTGTTCAACATTTTCATGCCGGCAGACACCACGGTGTTGTACTGGTGGCGGTCGTAATCGAAATTGGCCTGTTTCAGAATTTCATGCACATCGCGGCGGGCGTTCAGAGCCACTTTGCTCAATTCTGCGCTGTTCAAAGCCGGTTGTGCCTTGATGGCTTCTTGCTGAGTCAATGCCAGTTGATACAAGCGTTTCAGGAAGCGGTGAGCGCCTTCTACGCCAGAATCGCTCCACTCCAGGCTTTGTTCTGGCGGTGCAGCAAACATGGTGAACAAACGTGCTGTGTCGGCGCCATACTGATCGATCAGGGCTTGTGGGTCGATGCCATTGTTTTTGGACTTCGACATTTTCTCAACACCACCAATGTGCACGGGTGCTCCACTGTTGCTGAGTTTTGCAGAGACAGGCCGACCCTTGTCGTCAAACTCAACCGACACGTCGGCCGGGTTGATCCAGATTTTTTTGCCATTGGCTTCTTCGGTGTAATAGGTGTCGTTCAGCACCATGCCTTGGGTGAGCAGGGCGGTGGCGGGCTCACGGAATTTCACCAGGCCCAGGTCGTTCATGACCTTGGTCCAGAAGCGGCTGTAAAGCAGGTGCAAAATGGCATGTTCAATACCGCCGATGTACTGGTCCATGGGCATCCAGTAATCGCTGCGTTCGTCAGTCATCGTGTTTGCGTCGTTACAAACATAACGCGTGAAATACCAGCTGGAATCGACAAAGGTGTCCATGGTGTCTGTTTCACGGCGCGCGGGTTTACCGCACTTGGGGCATTTGCATTCATAGAATGCAGCGCTTTTGGCCAGTGGGTTTCCGCTGCCATCGGGCACCAGACCTTCGGGCAGCACCACGGGCAGGTCGGCTTCAGGTACGGGAACATCGCCACAGGTGTCGCAGTAAATCATGGGAATGGGGGTGCCCCAGTAGCGCTGGCGTGAAATGCCCCAGTCGCGCAGGCGGAACTGAATGCGTTTTTCGCCAATGCCTTTGGCGGCCAAAAGCTCGGCAACTTTGTCGACAGCTGCGGTGTAATTCAAACCATCCAGCGAGCCGCTGGCCACGCAAACACCGCGTTCTTTGTCGCCGTACCATTCAGCCCATTCGGCGTTGTTGAATACTTCGCCTTTCACGTCGATGACTTGCTTGATCGCTATGCCGTATTTCAAGGCAAACGCAAAGTCGCGCTCATCGTGCGCAGGCACACCCATTACAGCGCCGTCGCCGTAGCTCATCAGCACATAGTTGCCCACCCAAACTGGCACGCTTTCGCCGGTCAGTGGGTGCGTTACGCTCAGGCCAGTGGGCATGCCCTTCTTTTCCATGGTGGCCATGTCAGCCTCGGCCACGCCGCCAGCCTTGCATTCAGCGATGAAGGCTTGCAGTTCAGGGTTGCTTTCAGCCGCCAGTGTAGCCAGGGGGTGCTCGGCGGCGACGGCGCAGAAGGTGACGCCCATGATGGTGTCGGCGCGTGTGGTGAACACATACATTCTGCCGTCTTGAACCAATTCACCCGCAGCATTTTTGATTTCATGCGGGAAAGCAAAACGCACGCCGGTGGATTTGCCAATCCAGTTTTCTTGCATCACTTTGACGCGCTCTGGCCACTGCAGGCCATTCAAATCCTCGAGCAACACATCGGCGTAATCGGTAATCGCCATGTAATACATGGGGATATCTCGCTTTTCAACCACAGCGCCCGAGCGCCAGCCTTTGCCGTCAATGACCTGTTCATTGGCCAGCACGGTTTGGTCAATCGGGTCCCAGTTCACGGTGCCTGTTTTCTTGTACACAATGCCTTTTTCAAGCATCTTCAAAAACAACCACTGGTTCCACTTGTAGTAATCGGGTTTGCAGGTGGCTACTTCCTTGGACCAGTCAATCGCCAAACCCATCGATTCCATCTGTTTTTTCATGTAGTCGATGTTGCTGTAGGTCCAGGCTGCTGGCGGCTTGCCGTTGGCCATCGCTGCGTTTTCAGCTGGCATGCCGAACGCATCCCACCCCATGGGCATCAAGGTGTTGTAGCCCTTCATGCGCTTTTGGCGAATCATCACATCGTTGATGGTGTAGTTGCGCACATGGCCCATGTGCAGCTTGCCGCTTGGGTATGGCAGCATGGAAACGCAGTAGTACTTGGGCTTTAGTTTGCCGCTTGCATCTTTTGCGAAAGCCTCGGCCCTGTGGGCGTCCGATTCTTTCCATTGGCCTTGAACGGCATTTTCAATGTCTTGGGCGGCGTATTTGTCGAACATGGTGCGTTGAAACTTGGGTGTGAGTTTTGAATGCGGGCGGGGCCTTGCCGGGTGGGGCAGGCCAATCGGTCATTATATCGGGCTTTTTCGTTTTTTACGGGCAAGGCAGGTGGGGCAATCACTGTTAAAATCAACAGCAAAACCAATTTTTGATGTGAGAAGCCGTGTCTTTACTCGATAGTCTGAACCCTGAACAACTGGCAGCCGTCACCTTGCCCCGTGAATCGGCACTGATTCTGGCGGGGGCAGGCAGCGGCAAAACCAAGGTGCTGACAGCGCGCATTGCCTGGTTGATTCAAACCGGGCAGGTGGGCCCCAATGGGGTGTTGGCGGTTACCTTCACCAACAAGGCGGCCAAGGAAATGCTTCACCGCATTTCAAGCATGCTGCCCATTAACACCCGCAGCATGTGGGTGGGTACTTTTCACGGCTTGTGCAACCGCATGTTGCGCGCGCACTGGAAGGAAGCTGGTTTACCTCAGGCTTTTCAAATTCTGGACATGCAAGACCAATTGTCGGCAATCAAGCGCATGTACAAAGTGCTGGGCATAGATGCTGAAAAATTTCCGCCGAAGCAGTTGAGCTATTTCATTGGTTCAGCCAAAGACCAAGGCCTGCGGCCCAAAGACGTAGAGGCGCACGACGAATACCACCGCATGATGGTTCGCTTGTACGAAGCCTATGAAGCCCAGTGCCAGCGCGAGGGTGTGGTTGATTTTGCTGAGCTGCTGTTGCGTTCCTTCGAATTGTTGGGCGCCAACCCTGCGCTGCGGGAACACTACCAGGCTCGATTTAAATACATTTTGGTGGACGAGTTTCAAGACACCAACAGCCTGCAATACAACTGGTTGAAACGCTTGGCTGGATCGCAAGGTTGCATCTTCGCAGTGGGGGACGATGACCAGTCCATTTACGCTTTTCGCGGTGCGCGCGTGGCCAATATGGTGCAGTTTGAAAATGATTTCAATGTACAAAATCGCATCAAACTGGAGCAAAACTACCGTTCGGTGGGCAATGTGCTGAAAGCCGCCAACGTGCTGATTGCGCACAACAAGGCTCGCTTGGGCAAAGAGTTGTGGACCGAAGCTGGCGAAGGTGAGGCGATTCGGGTGTATGAGGCCACCAGCGACCAGGATGAGGCAGCTTTCATCATTGACCGAATTAAAAAGCTGGTGCTTGAAGAAGGCTACGGTCGGTCGGACATTGCAATTCTGTACCGCTCCAATGCGCAATCCCGGGTTGTTGAACAAGCCTTGTTCAATGCGGGCATGCCTTACCGTGTGTATGGTGGTTTGCGGTTTTTTGAACGTGCAGAAATCAAGCATGCGCTGGCGTATTTGCGTTTGATGGACAACGCCGACGACGACAATTCCTTCTCACGTGTGGTGAACTTTCCTGCACGGGGAATTGGTGCGCGCAGCGTAGAGCAACTTCAGGACATTTCTACAGCACAGGGTACTTCGCTGTACCGCGCCATTCATCGCATGGAAGGCAGGGCGCAAGCCGGTTTGAAAAAATTTGCAGATTTGATCGAACGCATGCGGTTCGAGACCCGAGGTTTGAGCCTTGCTGACTTGGTCGACAAGGTGATCAATGAATCGGGTTTGGTGGCTCATTTTCAAGCGGACAAAGATGGTGAAGACCGTGTTGAAAACTTGAAAGAATTGGTGAACGCCGCTGCCTCGTTTGCGATTGCTGAAGGGTATTACCAAGATGCCGCAGCCACCATGGTGGATGAGGAAAAGTTGATTACGCCGCTGGCTGATTTTCTTTCCCATGCTTCGCTCGAGGCCGGTGACAATGCTGCGGCAGCGGGTCAAGAGGCCATTCAATTGATGACAGCGCATTCGGCCAAAGGGCTTGAATTCAAGTGTGTGTTCGTCACCGGGCTTGAAGAAGGGCTATTCCCGCACGAAAACAGTATCGGCAATTCCGTGGAGGGTGGCGATGGCACCAGCGTAGAGGCTGTGGAAGAGGAACGACGCTTGATGTATGTGGCCATTACCCGCGCACGAGAACAGCTGTTTTTAAGCCACGCGCAGCAGCGCATGTTGCACGGGCAAATTCGATATCACCTGCGCTCACGTTTTCTGGACGAATTGCCAGAGGAGGTGTTGAAATGGTTAACGCCGAAACGCGCGCACATTGCCAGCCAAGGCTGGGATGCACTCGATTCCAAAGTGTGGGGGCAAAATAAGACGCTCAACGTGGGTTATAGCAACAAAGCCGCCAAGCGACCCTACGACATCGGCACGGGTGTGAATCATGCCAAGTTTGGTAGCGGTGTAGTGGTGGCTTATGAGGGCGAGGGTGACGACCAAAGAATTCAAATCAACTTCGGCCGCCAAGGTATGAAGTGGCTGATGCTGAGTTTGGCGAAGCTTGAGCGGGGCTGAACTTGAAGGGTCAACGCTGCGGTTTATCGGCAACTCGGCATGGGTTACTTGTTCCGCACTGGGCCGGTGATTTGAGGGCTGAACTTGAAGGGTCGCCGCTGCCCGAAAACTTGGCATTTCGGCTTGTCGTCTTGAGTCTGCACTAAGCCAAGCCCTCCAAAAGTAACGGTCGGGTCTTGGCTTTCGCGCCATAGCGCGATCGTTAGTCTCGGCGCGCCAAGCCGGCAAGTTTTCTGACTGGTCATCGTGCGACCCATTGCAAGTTCAGCTTCGACTCACCGCTGGCGCAACGCCCAATCGGCGGCGGTGTTTCGATCGCCTCGCCTTCAAGAAAACCTGCCCTTGCGTGCCGAGCAGGGCCGGTGTGGCCCAGCATGGGCGACAGAGAACGGACCCGACCCGCAGTTTAGGAGGGCCGTTCTCAGGCATCGCAAGGCTCAGCAAGGGATAAACAGGTTTTCTGGCGAGAGATCGGAACCCAAGCCGATTGAGCTACCAACAAAGTGGCGAGAGATCGAAACCCAAGCCAGTTACTCGGTTGGATCGTGCTCAAACACTGCTTTGTAGCTTGGGTAAAAGGTACATAGCGAGACCGCCATCACCAGCGCCACGCACATCATGTTCAAGGCACTCACAAATGCGGCGGGCAAACCCAACATGGTGAACAAAACAACAAACACCGATGAAAAACCCAAGCCAAAAACAAGCCAGCCCATGCCGTAAATCAGAAAGCTGCCCTTGTTTCGCCACACCGCGACCCAGCTAGAAAAAAGGGCCTGCATGGGTTTCATATTGTGCCAAACCACCAACACCGGTGCGAACCAGAAAGCCAACAGTACCGGAATACTGGTGATGCCAATAAAAATCATGTAAAGCACCATGTATTCCATGAAGGCGGCACTGGTGGCTGCATCGGCTTTTTGGAGATCCTCAATTGACACGGTGGGCTGCGCCCCAAGAACAAGGTGCGCAAGTAGCCGGATCAATGCAAAACACGCGGTGTAAATTGCTCCCAAAATCAACAAGGATTGCAGGTGCTTTCTGTTGTCTTGATTAAAGGCATTGAACAAAACACTGGGGCTGACCCGCAAACCTTTTTGGCCCATTTTGCCAGCCAGCATAATGCCAAAACCCAAGGCAGGCGATGCAATGGCCACTGCCGCGGCACCGATAAACGGAATCAGGATTCCAATGAAAAGAATAATGAACAGATAAGTGTTGCCGAACAGGAACATTTCACCTGGTTTGCTGCGGAAAAGCTGCAAGCCCTGCATCAGCCAATCCCATCCCGCACTGGGCGGGCAAGTATGTACGTAGTTGGCCAATTGTTTACTTCCTTAATTCGGTTGAGGGGTAAGCGGTATTCCCTGCCTGCGGGCAAGCAATACGCGTTCAAAATGTTTGGGGTCTTTCACGTTCAGCACTTCTGCCTCGCGTGGCATGTAAAAATCGTAAAGTCTGGAGGCCCAGAAGCGAAGACCCGCTGCGCGCAGCATGTCTTGCCAAAGTTCGCACTCATGCGCACTCAGTGGGCGTTCAGATTGATAACCGTCAAGCAGGGCACCAAGCAATTCAGGATTCAATTCTCCGGTAGACAGCTGGATACACCAGTCGTTCGCGGTCACTGCGAGGTCGAACAGAAATGTATCGACGCCAGCAAAATAAAAATCGATCACGCCGCCAAGTGCGTCGCCTTGCATCAGGGCATTGTCGCGAAACAAGTCCGCGTGCACTGCCCCTTTGGGCAGCATTTTGTAGGCAAGGCGTTCTGCAACTGCTTTTTGGTGGTTCACTTCGCTGTGCAACAGTTCACGAACAGAGGCTGGCAGGTGCGAATCGAGAGCATTCATCGCACTTTCAATCCATGCCAGCCCACGGGGGTTGGGCGTATTGCCCGGAAAATCAGCCACCGCAAGATGCGCTTGTGCACAAAACTTTCCGATTTCTCGGCATTGAATGGCGTTGGGGTGCTCGACAGATTTGCCGCTGAGGCAATTCACCAATGTAGCAGGCTTGCCGTTGAGTGCGTTGAACAATTCACCTTGACCATTCGGAATCGGGCCGGGTACGGCCAGGCCCTTTTTGGCCAAATGTTTCATGAGGCCCAGGTAAAACGGCAAGTCCTCTGCCTTCAGTTTTTCAAACAGGGTTAGAACAAAGCGCCCTGTGGAGGTATTTACAAAGTAATTGGTGTTCTCAATGCCCGACTCAATGCCCTCAAATGAAAGCAGTTCACCACAATCCCGGCCTTGCAGCCATTGTTGCAGTTCTGTTTGGGTAATGCGCGTAAAAACAGCCATTCAAAGTCCTGAGTAGGGTCGTGAGCACCCCGGATTTTACCTGTGTTTGACCCTGCTTTATAAGTCCAACAGCTTCTCTGTTTCACTGTCTGATGGATTGAAGGTGCGTTTTTCGTAGAAGTGGAATATGCATTTCAGCACCTCCTCCGGTGTTTCAACCACTTCAAACAGGTCCATGTCGCTGGGGCTGATCATTCCCTCGCCCAACAAATGGCTTTTTACCCAATCAATCAGGCCCGCCCAGAACTTGGAGCCCACCAAAATAATGGGAATGCGCCTGCCTTTGTTGGTTTGTATCAGCGTGAGGGCCTCAAACATTTCATCGAGCGTACCGAATCCGCCTGGCATTACGACATAGGCACTGGCGTACTTTGCAAATGCCACTTTGCGGGCAAAAAAGTGGCGAAAAGTCAGGGAAATATTCTGGTATGCATTGCCGCTTTGCTCGAACGGCAGCTCAATATTCAAACCCACGCTGGGCGATTCGCCCGCATAGGCCCCTTTGTTGGCGGCTTCCATAATGCCTGGCCCACCACCACTGATTACCGCAAAACCAGAATCGGACAGTGCCCTGGCAATTTTCTCAGTTAGCGCGTAGTAGGGGTGATCCACGGGGGTTCTGGCGCTGCCGAAAATGGACACCGAAGGGCGAATTGCTGACAGCTTCTCAGTCGCCTCAATGAACTCTGCCATAATTCCCAACACATGCCACGACTCTCTGGCCTTCACTGCGGTGGATTGTTCTTTGGAGGGTAGGTGGCGCAATGTCGGAATATTCTTATTTTTGGTTGTCATATGAAGCGATTACTCCTGGTTGATGGGTCGAGCTACCTGTACCGTGCCTTTCATGCCATGCCCGATTTGCGAAACCGCGCAGGCGAGCCCACTGGTGCCATTTATGGCATGGTTAACATGCTTCGACGCCTGCGTGCAGATTACAACACTGACGATTTCACCTCCAATTGTATCGCCTGTGTGTTCGATGCGCCGGGTAAAACCTTTCGTGACGACATTTACCCCGAATACAAGGCGAACAGGGCCAGCATGCCCGAAGACCTTGCCGCTCAGATCCCTCACATTCATGAAGTGACCCGCGCCATGGGTTGGCCCATCGTGATGGAGCCCGGTATTGAAGCGGACGATGTGATTGGTACCTTGGCTCAAGTGGCGCTTGAGCAGGGCTTTGATGAGGTGATTGTGTCCACGGGCGACAAAGACATGGCCCAACTGGTGAATGACAAGGTTCGCTTGGTGGACACCATGAAAAATGCGGTCATGACTCGGGACGCCGTGTTTGAAAAGTTCGGTGTGTACCCGGAACAAATTGTTGATTACCTGACGCTGGTGGGCGACACCGTAGACAACGTGCCTGGTGTGGAAAAGGTGGGGCCAAAAACCGCTGCGAAGTGGCTGGCGGAGTACAAGACCCTGGATGGCGTGGTGGCCAATGCCGACAAAATTGGCGGCAAAGTGGGCGAGAACCTTCAAAAAGCGCTGGACTGGTTGCCCACAGGCAAAACCTTGGTCACCATCAAAACAGATTGCGAGTTTGAGTTGCGCCGCCACATTGAAGAGCAACTGAAAGCAAATGCTGAAAACAAAGAAGCGTTGAAGCAACTGTTTCAGCGTTTCGAATTCAAGACATGGTTCCGCGCCCTGGGCGGCGTGGCTGAGGACGAGGTTACGGCCAAACCCAAAGCAGATGGTCCACCCGATGGCAGTTCAATGAGCCTGTTTGATGCGCCCACACAGGCTGTGGATTCGATTGAAACCATTTGCGTTCAAACCCAAGTGCAGCTTGACGCTTTGTTGGTGGAATTGAAAGCCGCTGCGGCCAGCAAAACGCCGGTGGCCTTTGACACTGAAACCGATTCGCTGGAACCCATGAATGCGCGCATTGTGGGCCTTTCATTTTCAGTGAAACCAGGTGTGGGCTATTACATTCCACTGACGCACCAAGATTTGACCGCCGAGCCACAATTGCCATTGGCCGAGGTGCTGGCATTCCTGAAGCCTTGGTTTGAGGATTCCGATTCGCCCAAAATTGCCCAGAACGCCAAATACGACTTGCATGTGATGGCCAATCACGACGTGTGGGTGAAGGGCCTTTTTGAAGACACCATGCTGGCCAGCTACATTCTAGAGGCCCACAAGCCCCACGGCATGGATGCTTTGGCCCTGCGCTGGTTGAACTACAACACCATCAAGTATGAAGAAGTGGCAGGCAAGGGTGCCAGTCAAATTACCTTTGACCAGGTGCCTATCGACACAGCCACCAAGTACGCTGCCGAAGATGCTGAAGTCACCTTGCGCCTGGCCCACACCTTGAAAGCCGAGCTCGACAAGGTGCCAGAACTTGCCAAGCTGTACCGCGATGTGGAGTTGCCTTTCGGGCAGGTGCTGTTCGAAGTGGAGCGCAATGGTGTATTAATCGATTCCGACAAGCTTGAAGCCCAAAGCGTTGAAATTGCTGACAAGCTAAAGTTGATTGAAGAGCAAGCCTTTGAATTGGCTGGCGGTAGTTTTAACCTGAACTCGCCCAAGCAAATCGGCGAGCTGTTGTTCGACAAGCTGGGTTTGCCCGTGGTGAAAAAAACCGCCAGTGGCGCACCCTCCACCGATGAAGAAGTGCTCAGCAAATTGGCTGAAGATTACCCCCTGCCCGCGAAGTTGCTCGAACACCGGTCACTGGCCAAACTGAAAAGCACTTACACCGACAAATTGCCCCGCATGGTCAATGCGCGTACTGGGCGTGTGCACACCAACTATGCGCAAGCCGTGGCAGTTACTGGCCGCCTGGCCAGCAATGATCCCAACTTGCAAAACATTCCTGTACGTACCGCAGAGGGTCGCCGGGTGCGAGAGGCCTTTATTGCAGCACCGGGCTGTGTCTTGGTTTCCGCTGATTATTCGCAAATTGAGTTGCGCATCATGGCGCATATCTCAGGCGATGAGGCCCTGATTCACGCTTTCAATGAGGGCTTGGATATTCACAGTGCCACAGCGTCCGAAATTTTTGGCGTGGGTTTGAACGAGGTCACATCCGACCATCGCCGTACTGCGAAGGTGATCAACTTTGGCCTTATTTACGGGATGAGCGCATTTGGTTTGGCTGGTAACCTCGGCATCACACGCGAGGCCGCCAAGTTGTACATTGACCGGTATTTTGCCCGCTATCCCGGTGTGGCGAAATTTATGGACAATGTACGCGCACAAGCCAAAGAAGACGGCTTTGTACAAACGGTGTTCGGGCGCCGGTTGTGGCTGCCTGAAATTAAAAGCCCGAATGGCCCGCGCAGGGCCGGTGCCGAACGGGCTGCGATCAATGCGCCCATGCAGGGCACATCAGCAGACCTGATCAAAATGGCCATGGTTGAATTGTCGGCTTGGTTGAAGGCAGAACAACTCAACACAAAGATGATCATGCAGGTTCACGACGAAGTTATTTTCGAAGTACCCAAGGGTGAACTCGAATTGATTCAGAAACGTGTACCTGAAATCATGACGCAGGTGGCCAAGCTTCGAGTTCCACTGGAGGTGGGTTGCGGCGTTGGCAACAATTGGGAAGAGGCACATTAAACATCAGGAGCATGGGATGAGCGATAGCGCAAACAACATTAAAAACCAGGAACATCAGGAACATCTAAAAGCACTGACGGGTGGCGGCAAGCTGTCCATAAGCCGCCGCACTGTGCTGAAAGGTTTCACGGTTGGGGGGTTTGCGGCAGCTGCATCGCCTGTGTTGGCCCAAGCCATTACCACGCCTGGCGATGGTCTTGAAGAAGGTCGCGTGTTTGTGGATGTGGGCGACGATGACATGTTTGCTTATCGCGCTTACCCAAAGGCTAAAAAGAATGCACCCGTAATTTTGGTGGTGCCTGAAATTTTTGGTGTGCATGCTTATTTGGAAGACGTGTGCAGACGGTTTGCTCAAGCGGGTTTCTATGCCCTGGCCCCCGAGATTTTCTTTCGCCATTCCGAGCCGGGGCAATATGCCACCGTGGCTGCCATTCTGGAAAATGTCATTGCGAAAATGGACGACCAACAAGTGATGGCCGACCTGGACAAGTGTGTGGAATTTGCAGGCTCCGAGGGTGCGGATGTAAAAAAACTCGCGATCACCGGGTTTTGTTGGGGTGGCCGCATTACTTGGTTGTACGCAGCACACCAGCCGGCTGTGAAGGCAGGGGTGGCGTGGTATGGTCGCCTGGTTGGGGCAAAAACCGAATTAACGCCTGCACACCCGGTGGATGTGGCTTCGAAACTGAAAGCGCCGGTGTTGGGTTTGTATGGTTCGGAAGACAGCTCAATCCCGCTGGACACCGTAGAGCAAATGAGAAAAGCCCTCGCCGCAGCCGAAAAAAATCCATTTGCAAAGGCCAGCAGCATCACCGTATTTGACAAGGCTCAGCACGGTTTCCACGCCGATTATCGCCCCACCTACAATTCCACCGTGGCGAAACAGGCGTACAATCAGGCGCTTGAGTTCTTGCGGGGCAAGAACCTGATCTAATCTCGGACCCAATCAATCGTGCAATCCAGTTTACCGCTTGTTCTCCTGGCCGCTGCCCTGGGCACGGCCTTGGCCATTTTTGCATCTGCATTGTTAACAGCACGACACATCGCTCGCTCGCTTGAGCCCATGGTGAGCGTATCTGCTGGTGTGCTTCTGGGCGCATCGCTTTTGCATTTGTTGCCCGAAGCGCTGGACAAGGGCATGGATCATCACAACTTGTTTGCCCTGTTGCTGGCGGGTTTGCTGTTTTTCTTTGTGCTAGAAAAGTTTTCAATTTTTCGCCACAGCCATCACCACGAGCACGATGGACACGACCACCACCATGGTTTCGACAAACGCGAGGCGCGCCGCGGTGGTTTGTTGATTGTGGTGGGCGATTCCATTCACAACTTTGCCGATGGCTTGTTGGTGGCCAGTGCATTTTTGGTTGATTTCGAGTTGGGTTTGGTGACCACGCTGAGTGTGGTGTTGCATGAAATTCCGCAACAAACCGGGGATTATCTGGTGCTGGTGAATGCCGGAATTGCTCGCAAAAAAGCCTTGCAGCTGATGTCGGTTGCTGGTTTGGCTGCAGTGTTGGGCGCAGGTTTGGGTTACACCTTGTTCACGGAATTGCAGGCTTTACTGCCCTATGCCTTGGTGTTTGCGGCAGCCAGCTTCATTTATGTGGCGGTGGCCGATCTGATTCCGCAAATGCAGCAGCGTGTGAAAATCAAGGAAAGTGTGGTGCAGTTGCTGTGCATCGGGTCAGGCGTGGCTCTAATCGCGATTTTGGCCGAGATACTTCATCACCATCATTGAACAACTACTCGCCCACCAGTTTTCTCTGGTGGGTTGCATAAGAAGACATTGCTCCGCAGGCAATAATCAGTAAAACACCCAACCAGGTTGTGCTGGTGGGAATGTCGCCCAGCACCACAATTCCAAAGAATGTCGACACCAGAATTGTGCAGTATTGCAAAGCGGCTGAAAGCCAGGTTGAGCCGCTTCCGAATGAACGGGTCAGCGCCAGATTGCCTGCACCACCAAAAAACCCCAGCGCCACAAGCCACAACAAGGTCCAATCGGTATCTGGAGCCTTGAACACCTCAAATTCCCCGAAGCCAATGATGTACACCAACGATGTGACTGTGGCTGTGCCTGCGAAGTACAGCACGGTTCGCCACTCGGGTTCGCGGGCCTGCCCAAGGCTTTTTAATTGCATGTAAGCCACGGCAGACACCGCACCAGCACTCAGGCCTATAAGGGCAGTTTGTAGTTGGTTGCCGTAAAACACGGGTTGAAGAACCGCAATGACACCAGAAAAGCCGATTGCAATTGCGAACTGCTCCAGGCGATTTCTGGATTGCCCATACCAAAGCCACAAGATCAGGGCAATGAACAGGGGGGAGGTGTACATCAGTGTGGTCGCCGTGGCCAGGGGCAATTGCGTGGTCGCATAAAAGCCGCACCACATGGCAATAATTCCTGCAACATTTCGTTTCAAATGAAGAAAGGCAACCGGGCTTTTCAGGCTAAGGCCCTGAAGCAGAGCCCAAACGGTGATTGCAATGGCTGGCACTGCACCGCGAAAAAGAACAATTTCACCCAATGTGGCATGGGTGCCCGCGAGTTTAACCATCAGGCCCATGGTGCCGAAACACAGGCAGGCCATTAACATCCAGAGTGCTTGCATGGGGGCAGATTGTAGCTTGGCTTCCGGACGTGGATGAATGATCAGGACAATTCGGGCGTGGCTTTGTAATGTGCAAAGCTCGGATCAAGCCACACCTCCCGTTTCTCCAGCGGCGTGTTGTCCATCGAATGGGTAATGCGAAATACACGCAGACTGGGCGCATCCGGAATTTTATTGAACAGGCTCGCGATACGGGGCTCCATCGACTTCACCGACACTTCATCGGTCATCTGGCCAATCCGCATTTGAAACACCTCGGAGGCCAAACGGTACAAGTTGCCAGCCGATTTCTGCAGCATTTCAATGCTCAACTTCGGAAAAACCTTTTTGGAGAGGCACAGCTGTTCGTAAGCAATCAGTTGGGTGTGCAGCATGTGCCGAACTTCAATCAACCAGATTGGATCGCCCAAGGCGATACCCAGGGCTCGAGATTCTTCGGTGTCAGCCTGAATACTCTCCAGGCTGATCAACTCGGTTTTTACTTCGGTACCCGCGTACTCGGTTGCCCAATGGTCATTGAGTTTGAAGGGATCTGCCCGATCGTATACCGGTGAAGGCAAGGCTTTGTCGGTCACAAATGTCCCGAGCCCCTGCATTTTTGTCACTAGTCCAGATTTTTCCAGTGATTCAATTGCGCGGCGAATAGTGCCGATTGACACCTGAAAACGGTCCGACAGTTTTTTTTCATTGGGCAGTGGTTCACCGACTTTCCAGGTTTGCCTGAAAATTTCATCGGTCAGAACTTCACTGATTTGCTGGTAGGCGGGGCCGCCACTGCGTACAACGGGCCCGTCCAAGGAATTGGAGCCACGCATCATCTAAATATATCCAGAGTTTTATTTTTGTCTAATCAATGTACCAGAAAAAGATTAAACAAAAATACAAATCGCGATATTGATTTTGACGATGCGTGGTTTTGCCGGTCAGAAGGTTTTTTTCAGTTTCCCTGACTGTTTATGTGTAGGGCTCATTTGAGCCCCATACCAGGAGTGAAAGTGCGCCATGCCATCTTCCATCGGGCTTTGATAGGGGCCTGCGTCGTGTTCCCCTCGATCCATCAGCACCCGGCGGCCTTCGTCCATTCTCTCGGCAATTTCATCGTCTTCAACGGCGGTTTCCATGTAGGCTGCTTGTTCAGCCTCCACAAATTCCCTTTCAAACAGACGAATTTCCTCGGGGTAATAAAATTCGACCACATTCAGTGTTTCCTGAGGGCCTTTGGGGTGCAGCGTGGAAACAACCAGCACATGCGGGTACCACTCCACCATGATGTTGGGGTACATGCAAAACCAGATTGCGCCGTACTTGGGTTCTACGCCGTTGCTGAACTTCTTCACGGCTTCGTGCCATTGCCGGTATACCGGCGTGCCTGGGCGACGCAGGCCTGCTTTCACCCCCACCGATTGCACGCTCCAGTTCTCGCCGTAGTACCACTGCAAATCCGAGCAACTTACAAACTGGCCAAGGCCAGGGTGGAAGGGCTCAACGTGGTAATCCTCTAGATAAACCTCAATGAAGGTCTTCCAGTTGTAGGGCAGCACATTGGTTTTTACGGAATCCAGTTGAAATTCCGAGAAATCGATTTCTGCGAGAAACGGAACATTTTTCAGATCCTCAAGCACGTTACGCCCGGAATTGAACAGCAGGCCGCGCCAGTTCTGCAATGGATACGACTGAAGTTTTGTGCAAGGTTGCTGCGCAAAATGCGGTGCGCCCAGCAATTCACCCTTCAAATCGTAAGTCCAGCGGTGAAGCGGGCAAACGATATTGCTGGAATTGCCATGGCCTTTCAACATAATGGCTTGGCGGTGGCGACACACATTGGACAAAAGCTCGATTTCAGAGCCGTTGTTGACTAGAATGCGGCCGTCGCCTTCCCACGGAAGTGACCTCCAGTCGCCGCACTCGGGCACCCAATGGGTGTGACCGACGTAACCCGGTCCGTCTCGATAGAGTAGTTGGATTTCATCCTTCAAAACATGTTCATCGAAATACGTTGAAACATGAGGCTGTAAACTTGATTGCGTCACGGCATGTGACACATTGGACAAATCACTCAAATCGGACATGATCCCGGGGACCTCCTCCAACAGTGTCCCTGATCGACACTGATGCAAATTAACCTGTTGAACAAAAAGAGAAAGTGGGATTGTACCCTTTAGTCTGCATTCCGGCCAAAGACTTTTCGCCTTTGGACAAAGTCGCAGTAAAATGGAGGACTTTGCATCACGCACAGCAGCACAATGAGCCCAAGCAAATCGAAAACAGCGCCAGTCGACAATGCCCAAGCGGTGCCAGCCTCTTTTGAAGAAGCAGTGGCCGAGCTTGAGGCTTTGGTGAATACCATGGATTCCCAGAATCTTGGCCTGGATCAATTGCTGACCGATTACAAACGTGGGGCCTATCTCGTGAAGTATTGCAGGGACCGGTTAAGTCAGGTTCGCAAAGAGGTCACCGAGATTGAACAAACATTGAACAAACCCGCTGATGAAGGTGCACAGTGAGCTTCGCCCAGCCCATTCAGTTGAACTGGTTTGATGAGACCCGCGCGGGTTTTGAAACAGCATTGGCAGAAAAGTTAAACCAGTCCAAAGGTCCTTCCAGTGAGCTGAATGCTGCAATTGAATATGCCTTGTTGGATGGCGGAAAGCGCTTGCGCGCCATGTTGGTATTCGCCGCCGGCCATGCAGTGGAGACACCAGCCAGTGAGTTAAGCGATGCGGCCTGCGCCATCGAAGCCATGCATGCCTATTCTTTGGTGCACGACGATTTGCCCAGCATGGACAATGATGTACTTCGCCGTGGCAAACCAACCTGTCATGTGAAGTTTGGTGAGGCTTTTGCCCTGTTGGCAGGTGATGCACTACAAACGCTTGCTTTTCAATGGCTGGCTGAATCGGACCAGGGTAATGTTCAGGTTCGCATACAGCAAATTGCAGCCTTGGCCGGCGCCTCTGGTTTGCAAGGCATGGCCGCTGGGCAGGCAATCGACCTTGCGCATGTGGGCAAGCCTATGGACTTGCAGTCGCTTGCCAATATGCACGCGCGCAAAACAGGTGACTTGATCTCGGCGTCAGTTCGCATGGGATATGTCAGCAATACAGCGCTTTCGGCCGTTGAGAAGAATGGATTAGAGGCCTATGCCCATTGTTTGGGCTTGGCATATCAGGTAATAGACGACATATTAGACGTGGAGTCCACCAGTGAGGTGCTCGGTAAAACATCGGGCAAAGACGCGCTGAACAACAAACCCACCATGGTGAGTTTGATGGGCTTGGGCGAAGCCAAAGCAGTTTTGGCCCGGCTGCGAGAACAGGCTTTCACAGCCTGTGAGGTTATTGCTGCCCCGCGCCGCGCCCCGCTGGAAACCCTTGTAGAACTGATTACAAACCGGAAATCATGACCGATCTGCTGAAAAAAATTGATTGCCCCGCAGACCTGCGGCGACTGTCTGAAAACCAGCTGCCCAAGCTGGCAGACGAGTTGCGCAATTACATCGTGGAGCAAGTGGCCAAAACCGGCGGGCATTTGTCATCTAACCTGGGAACGGTCGAATTAACCGTGGCCTTGCATTATGTGTTCAACACCCCAAATGATCGCGTGGTGTGGGACGTGGGCCACCAAACTTACCCGCACAAAATTTTGACTGGCCGGCGCGATGCCATGCCGGGTTTGCGCCAATACGGCGGCATCTCCGGTTTTCCAAAGCGTTCGGAATCTGAGTACGATGCCTTTGGTACTGCACATTCCAGCACCTCCATTTCCGCTGCCTTGGGCATGGCGGTTGCCTCACGCAACCTGGGCGTGAACCGAAAACACATTGCTGTAATTGGCGACGGCTCCATGACCGCAGGCATGGCCTTTGAAGCCTTGAACAACGCCGGTGTAACGCCCGACATTGATTTGCTCGTGATTTTGAACGACAACGACATGTCCATTTCACCGCCTGTGGGCGCGCTGAACAAGTACTTGGCCAAGTTGTTGTCGGGCCGCATGTTGAACAATGTGAAGGAAGTGGGCAAGGGCATATTGGGTGTGGCCCCACCCCTGTATGAACTGGCGCACCGGCTTGAAGAGCATGTCAAAGGCATGATGAGCCCGGCCACACTGTTCGAGGAATTTGGGTTTAATTACTACGGCCCCATTGATGGCCACGATCTGGACGCACTTGTGCCCACGCTGCAAAACCTGCGTGCAATGAAAGGCCCGATCTTCCTGCATGTGATTACCAAAAAGGGCGCAGGCTACAAGCTGGCCGAGCAAGATCCCGTGCTATACCACGGCCCGGGCAAGTTCGATCCCAGCATCGGTATTCAAAAATCAAGTACACCCAAGCCCCCTACCTACACCCAAATTTTTGGCAAGTGGTTGTGCGACATGGCGCAATCCGATCGCAAACTGGTGGGCATTACCCCAGCCATGCGCGAGGGTTCCGGCATGGTTGAATTCGAGCGTCGCTTCCCTTCGCGCTACTTTGATGTCGGTATCGCAGAACAGCACGCAGTCACCTTCGCGGCCGGTTTGGCCTGCGAGGGCATGAAGCCCGTGGTGGCCATTTATTCAACATTTTTGCAGCGCGCCTATGACCAACTGATACATGACGTCGCCTTGCAGAATCTCGACGTTACTTTCGCGCTGGACCGCGCCGGCTTGGTGGGGGCCGACGGTGCAACGCACGCGGGCAATTACGACATTGCTTACCTGCGTTGCATTCCCAACCTGGTGATTGCCGCTCCCTCCAACGAGGATGAATGTCGCAAATTACTCACAACCGCTTATCATTACCCCGGCTGCGCTTCGGTTCGCTACCCGCGCGGTATGGGCCCCGGTGTCGTCGCTGACGAATCACTCGATTCCCTTGAAATTGGCAAGGCAATTGTGCGTTATTCGCCCGATGAATCGGAGCATAAACTTGTAATTTTGGCATTTGGCTCCATGTGTGAACCAAGCCTTGAGGCTGGCCGAGCGCTGGGTGCCACCGTGGTGGACATGCGCTGGGTCAAGCCAATTGATGCAGAATTGTTACAACGGTTTGCCGAGCAGCGCTACAGCTTTGTGACCATTGAAGAGGGCTGTATCATGGGTGGCGCAGGTTCAGCCGTGACCGAACACTTGCACGCCCAAGGATTTAATAACGCAGTGTTGCAACTCGGCTTGCCCGATGAATTCATCGACCATGGAGACCCCGCTCTCCTGCTCAAGAATCTTGGACTGGACGCCCAAGGCATAGAAACGTCCATCAAGCAGCACTATGGCGAGCTCTTTGATCGCCACACCAATGTGGTACGCCATGTAGCAGGGCGTGCCGCGAACACATGAGGAAGTTATGAATACACGTGACAAAGGCTTGGAGAATGCCGTGGCCACTAACCCAATTGACCAGGCCATTCCCGACGTCCAAAGCACCATCGACACCCGCCACATTGCAATCCAATCGGTGGGTATTCGTTCTGTCAAGTACCCAGTTCTGATTGAGCTTCAAGGCCAAAAGCCGATGCCCTCCGTGGCTGAGTTCGAAATGACCGTGTTTCTGCCTGCCGATCAAAAAGGCACGCACATGTCTCGTTTCATTGCTTTGCTGGAGGAAGCGCAGGGCACTGTGCTGACGGTCAGCGGTTTCCGTGCCATGCTGGTTGAAATGTTGCAGCGTTTGGACGCACCTTCTGGTCGCATCAAGATGGAACTGCCTTATTTCCTGTCCAAGGTTGCGCCCATTAGCGGCGTTTCAAGCCTGATGGACTATCAGTTGACCCTCGAAGGTTCAGCCACTGCGACAGGCCAAGACATTTACCTCACCGTGGTTGTTCCGGTGACCAGTTTGTGCCCATGTTCCAAGAAGATTTCTGAGTATGGTGCGCACAACCAGCGTTCGCACGTCACCGCGCGTGTGCAGTTGAAAGAAGATGTGGACATTGCACAGTTTATTTCCGCGATTGAGCAGCAGGCTTCCTGCGAACTGTATGGTTTGCTCAAGCGCCCCGATGAAAAGTATGTGACTGAGCGTGCCTACGACAACCCGAAGTTTGTGGAAGATTTGGTTCGAGATGTGGCCATTGCCATGAACAAGTTCTCGCAAGTGGGTCAATACACAGTAGAAGCGGAAAACTTCGAATCAATTCACAATCACTCGGCTTATGCTCGCATCGATCGAGCTTAAGTAGACCCTCGCTGGTTCTTCAGCGCGCTGTAAGAATCAACCCCGACAATACTTACAAAATCAAATGTCGGGGTGCGTGTGTACCTCAGGAGCTATTCGGTTATGGCTGAACCACCCAAGGTCAAGCCCAAGGAATTTTTTATTCTCGGACTCACGTCGGGAGGGCGGCCCTTTCGTCCTTCAGACTGGGCCGAACGTCTTTGCGGTGTGTTGTCTTGTTACCGCCCGCCTGGCCGCCAGCAGAGCCAGCAACACCTGGCTTACAGTCCCTACGCCAAGCCAATCTTGATGAACAATGTAAAGTGCGTTGTGGTCGATGAGCGCTTGCGCGACATTGAGCCCATGGCCATGACTTTTGTATTGAACTTTGCGCGTGACAACGATTTGCAACTGCTGGATGCCTGTCTGTTGCCTGACCCCGAGTAGTCAATTTCTCAGGGATGGTTTCCAAAGCCGGCTTGGCTTTGGCAACAGAATTCGGCAACACAAAAAGCCCCTTTCAATCAAGGGGCTTTTCTATGTGGAGCAAATTAAAACCTTAAGGCCTTTTAAGGCCTCTTAAGGCCTCTTAAGGCCTATTAGGCGGCCATGCCTTTCACAAGTGCTGACAAGCGTGACTTGTTGCGTGAGGCTTTGTTTTTGTGGATCAGGTCTTTGTCTGCAACGCGATCCAGAATGCTTGTTGTTTCGCGATAAACTGCCTGAGCGGCGGCTTTGTCGCCTGCTTCAACAGCAGCGCGTACTTTTTTAACTGCGGTTCTCATCGCTGAGCGAATGGCTGAATTGTGCGCATTTGCTTTGGCGGCTTGTTTTGCGCGCTTGCGCGCCTGTGCTGAGTTGGCCATATTGCTGAGGCTCCAAGGGGTGTAGAATTCGAAAACCCGCAATTTTAACAAAATACTAGCCCTTTCACAATCACTATATGAATTTATTGAAATCGGCCGCTGCGGTCAGTGCCATGACCATGCTCTCTCGGATCACTGGTTTGATCCGAGAGACAATCACTGCGCGGCTCTTGGGGGCCGGGGCTGAATCCGATGCCTTTTTTATTGCTTTTCGAATTCCCAACCTTTTGCGCAGACTGTTTGCAGAAGGTGCTTTTTCGCAGGCTTTCATTCCAATTTTGTCCCAGACCAACGCCACACAAGGAAAATCAGCAGCGGTTGACCTGGCCCGGCGCGTCAGTTCTCTCTTGTTCATCGTTTTGTTGCTGATTGTTGTGGCTGGTGTATTGGGTGGCAGTTGGGTGGTCATGGGCATGGCCAGCGGGCTTGCGCAGGGTAGTGAACAGTTTGAACTCACCGTGTTGCTCACCCAGTGGATGTTTCCCTACATTCTTCTTATTTCAATGGTCGCACTGGCCTCGGGCTTGCTGAACACTTTCCGTTCATTTGCCTTGCCTGCCTTTGCACCGGTGCTGCTAAACATCAGCTTCATCGCGGGCGCTTTGCTGCTTGCCCCTTATTTTGATCAAGCAGTGAAAGCATTTGCAGTTGCAGTGATGGTGGGTGGTGTTTTGCAGGTTGCCGTGCTTTGGTATGGCTTGGCGCGTACCGACTGCCTGATCAATCCCTTTGCAGGATTTGGGGCGATTAAGGCAGCTTGGGGTGATGAGCAGGTTCGTCGGGTTCTGAAAAACATGGTGCCAGCAACGCTTGCCGTGTCAGTGGCGCAGATCAGTTTGATCATTAACACCAATATTGCGTCGCATCTGGAGCAGGGCAGTGTGTCCTGGATTTCTTATGGCGATCGCTTGATGGAATTTCCCACCGCTTTGTTGGGTGTCGCTTTGGGTACTGTGTTGCTGCCATCGCTTTCTGCTGCGGCCACACGCAGCCACGATGAATATTCACGCTTGATGGACTGGGGCTTACGCCTAACAGTGGTGCTTGTGCTGCCGGCGGCCGTGGGCATGGGCTTGTTTTCAGATGCCTTGGTGGCCTTGCTGTTTCATTATGGGCGCTTTGATGCCAACGACGTGGCCATGACTAGCCAGGCCGTGATTGCTTACAGTTTGGGCTTGGCTGGTTTGGTGTTGGTCAAAATTCTGGCACCTGGTTTTTATGCCAAACAAGACATTCGGACTCCCGTGAAAATCGGGATTGTGGTTGTGTTGGCTACTCAATTGATGAACCTGTTCACGGTGCCCTGGCTAGGTCATGCGGGTTTGCCGCTCAGCATCAGTGCTGGTGCTGTGTTGAATGCGACGGTACTTTATTGGGGCTTGCGCAAGCGTGGCCTGTACACGCCTTCAAGCGGTTGGGGGCTTTATTTGATCAAGGTGTCGGTGGCTGCAACTGCCATGGGCTTTGCCTTGTGGCTCATGAATCAGCAGTTTGACTGGCTGAGCATGGCTTCTACACCACTGGTGCGTGTGGCTGCTGTACTGGGGGTAATTGGGGTTTGCGGCGTGCTTTATTTTGCAGTGTTGGCCGCCTTGGGTCTAAACCCGAAACGCTTGATTCGCAAGCCTGTTGTTTGAGTGGGTGTAGGCGGTGCAGCACCTTGGCAGGTGCTGCAGCCAGATTACTTCTAATTCCAGTATTACTTCAAAGCATCAAAGGCGCGTGCCTTGATTTCTTCTACGCTGCCAACACCTGCAATTTTGCGATATTGTGGCGCGCTGGCATCGCCTGTCGCTGCCCATTGGCCGTAGTAGTCCACCAAGGGGCGTGTTTGCTTTTCATATACGTCAAGGCGTTTCTTGACGGTTTCTTCTTTGTCGTCATCACGCTGAACCAAAGGCTCGCCCGTCACATCATCAATGCCTTCTTGTTTCGGAGGGTTGAATTTTATGTGATAAGTGCGCCCGGAGGCTGGGTGCGTGCGGCGGCCACTCATGCGGTCAATAATCGCGTCGTGGGGCACATCAATTTCAAGCACGAAATCAATTTTTACGCCGGCCTCTTTCATGGCTTCGGCTTGTGGAATGGTGCGGGGAAATCCGTCAAACAAATAACCATTTGCACAATCGGATTCTTTCAAGCGCTCTTTCACCAAATTGATGATGATTTCGTCGGACACCAGGCCGCCACTGTCCATGACTTTTTTTGCTTCGATACCCAGGGGGGTGCCGGCTTTAACAGCTGCGCGCAGCATGTCGCCAGTGGAAATTTGGGGAATGCCAAACTTTTCCTTGATGAATGTCGCCTGCGTGCCTTTGCCAGCACCGGGCGCTCCCAATAGAATTAAACGCATAGTCGCCTCAAGAGTTTTAAATCTGCTGGCCTGTTGTACAAGATGCGTCGTTTACAACAGGCAATATTTTTGGCCGTTTTTTCTTATTCGAGGCCTTTGCGATTATGGGTGCTTCAACTTGCAGAAAACTTACCCATGGGCAGGCTCGAATATTTTTTCATGGTCGTTCAGCCCTAACGAGACCCGAACAATGCCCTGACTTTCTCCAGGTCTTGCGCGGTGTCTACCCCGGGAAGCGGGGCATCCTGAATCATACACACTTTTATGCGAAAGCCATTGGCCAGCGCCCTGAGTTGTTCAAGTGATTCAAGCACTTCAATTCTGGCTGGAGGCAGTGTTTGATACACCTTCAGAAAGCGGGCGCGGTAAGCATACAAACCAATGTGGCGAATGCCCAGTTGCCCCGCTGGCACACCTTGGGGCCAGGATTCAGTGGCATAAGCATCCCGCGGATAAGGAATAGGGGCCCGGGAAAAGTAAAGTGCTTCACCGTCTTCACGCATGGCGATTTTTACCACATTGGGGTTTTTGAATTCTTCCCAGTTGTCGATTGCATGCCCACAGGTCGCAATGTCTTGAGCATCTTCCAGCAAGGCTTTGGCCACCAGGTCAATCAAGGCTGGGTCAATCAGGGGTTCATCGCCCTGTACATTCACCACCACGGTGTCGTTGGCCCAGCCTTTGAGTTGGGCCACTTCCGCAATCCGGTCGGTGCCGGTTGGCCAGTCGCCACGGGTCATGACAACCTGCAAGCCATGGTTTATACACACCGACTCAATTTCCGGGTGATCAGTGGCCACCAAGACTTCGTCTGCCCCCGATTTCAAGGCCTGCTCGGCCACTCGCACAACCATGGGCTTTCCCGCAATGTCCAGCAGGGGTTTGCCGGGCAGGCGAGTAGATGCATGGCGGGCCGGGATAACGGCTTTGAACATGGAAACTTAGTTGTTGGAGGTTGATACAGGTTCGGCTTGCTCCACCAGCATGATGGGTATTCCGTCCCGTACGGGAAATGCAAGTTTGTCGGCTTTGCATACCAGAAAGCTGTCGCTTGGGCGTTTTTCAAGTGGCCCTTTGCAGATGGGGCAAACCAGAATGTCAATCAATTGTGGGTCCAATGCAATCCTCTAGGGCTTGTGTCAGGGCAGGGGGCAATTTCACGCTGATCTCGGCCACCCACACTTTTGGGTTTGAATCACCCAATTTTACGGCATCTTTGCCACTTGTGATCAGCACTTGTTGATCGAACTGTGCGCAAAAGTCTTCAGGGTAATTGAAATGGTCAGGAAGGCCGCGGCTTGCGTCAAGATTGAGACCGGCTGATCGAATCGCATCAAATAATTTGCCTGGATCACCAATGCCGGAAAACGCCATCAGTTTCAGCGGTTTCCACTGTTCCATGGCTTGTTCGGTTGTCAGGAATTGGCCAGAGCTTAGTTGCCGAAAGCCAGTGAGTTGAACGTGTACCGCGTACCAGTTGTCTCGAGACGGCCAATCCAATGCCTTGCCCAGGGCCTCAGGCGAAATATTGGAACACAACACCGCATCCACTGAGCCGAGCCGGGAAAGTGGCTCGCGCAACGGGCCTGCAGGCAGCAAGCGGCCGTTGCCATGAGCCCGCCGGTCGAATACAACCCATTCAATTTGCCGGGCAAGCTTGTGGTGTTGCAGGCCATCGTCCGACACAATCAGTTTCAAATCCGGGAAATTGGCCAAAAGAAGCCTGACTGCTTGGTTTCGATCCGCGCACACAGCCACCGGGCAACCGGTTTCACGGCTTAAAAACAGCGGTTCGTCTCCCGCTTCAATTGCGGCGGGTGTGTTCTTGGCTGGGTCAATTACTATTGGCGCAGTTGTGGATCGCCCATAACCCCGGCTCACGATGCCAACCTTGTCACCGCGGGCGACCATGTATTGGCAAATTGCCATCACGATGGGCGTTTTTCCTGCACCGCCGGCAATCAGGTTGCCGACCACCAAAACTGGCGGATGGCTTGCTTTCTTTGCGGCGATCGATTTGTAATTTTGCCGGGTGGCCCAGCGCAACGCCTTGTAAGTACATTCAAGTAAACCCAGGGTCAAGCCTGTAACAAGCCCTGGTTTTTGTCCCGAGTACCAAATATTGAGCAAGGCAGACTCAATCCTGGCCTTGCGTTCATCTGTGCTCATGGGGATTTGCCACCGGCTGTGGCAATCGACACTTTGGCCACGCCCAATGAGGCCAGCATGTCCATCACCATCACCACCGATTGGTGCGTGGCAGCCGCATCGGCCTCAACAATGGCCCTGCGTTCCTCGCTTGCAGGTTTGGCTGACAAAACTTTGCTGAGTTCTGTGCGAAGTTGGGTTTCCGTCAATACACCCTGAGCGCCCAGTGCATAGTTGCCATCCCGACCCACTCGAATTCGAAGTGCTTCAGGCGGTCTGGCATCTTCCTGAGCACTTCGTGTACCAGGCAAATCAACTTCCAGTTGGCTGGGCTGCATGAATGTGGTGGACACAACAAGAAAAATCACGATGACCAACAACACATCGATCAGCGGGATGAGGTTGATGTCGGGTGCTTCCGTGCTCGTTGTACGCTTGATTCTCAAAGACCCGCTCCTTAGCCTGCTTTGCGCGAGTTGGTGTGCTGTTTCAGCAGGTCTTCAAAAGGCTTCAGTGAGTTTCCCATGTCCTCGAGCAGGCCGTTGATACGGATCCGGAACAGTCGATAGGCGACCAGGGCCGGTATCGCAACAATCAAGCCGAATGCCGTGTTGTAAAGAGCTACTGCGATGCCGGCGGCAATCGCTTCGGGCGTCTGGGCACCAGAGCCTTGAACTGCAAAAATCTCGATCATGCCGATGACCGTTCCCAGCAAACCCATCAAAGGCGCGGCACTGGCGATCATGGACAGCACGTCAAGGTGTTTTTCAAGTGTGTTTTGAATGCCGACGGATTTGTCCTGCATCGCGGTTTCTATGTCCTCGTTCTTGTAGAACGCAGACAGCCCAGCAGCCATCAAGCTTCCGAGCGCACTGTGTGATTCCAGACGGGCAATGTTTTGCCGGTCTTTGAACTGAGGCAGTGTTTTGCACACATCGGCCACCAGGTTTTCCGGGATCAAGTCTTTTTTTCGCAAGGCCCAAACGCGCTCAAGCACGATTGCCAACGCGACCACCGAGCCAAAAATCAAAGGCCAAATTGGCCAGCCCGCCGCAGAAATGATTGACCACACAAGTAGACTCCTATTCAGTAAGACAGGGACTCTAGCGAAAAAACCAACATTACACAAATTACACAAAAGCCGACATATTTGTTCATTGTGGATAACTTTGGGGAAAAGCCCCCCAAATTTTCGAATAATCAGTCGCTTGTGAGAAAAATGAACTTTTTGTGTATCGTATTTTGTTGTATTTTTCCTTTTTAATCAGTCGCTTGTGTTTATTTTCTTGTATTTCAGCCATGTTGCACAGAAAGTAGCTTTTTGTTAGCGCATGTGGAAATGTTCTGGTTTTTTAGCCAATTTGGTCTATAAATGATTGACTTAAAAACGGTTTTCTCGGTCAGCCAGCTCGCCAGGCACCTGAATGATCACCTCCGAAATGAATTTGGCTCCATCCGGATTCAGGGTGAGGTGGCGTCTTTTACCCGTGCCTCCTCCGGGCATTGGTATTTGGCCCTGAAGGACGAATCTGCACAACTGAAGGCGGTTATGTTTCGCCAACGCAATGTTCTCGCAGGTTTTTTCCCAGCGGTGGGCGACAAAGTTGAAGTGCTTGCGCAACTGGCCATGTATGAACAGCGTGGCGAGTTGCAGTTGATCATTGATGTCATGAAAAAGGCCGGGCAAGGCAATCTGCATGAACAGTACCTGCAACTGAAAACCAAATTGACTCAGGAGGGGTTGTTCGATTCTGCCCGCAAGCGCCCACTGCCTTCGGTGGTTTTTAATCTCGGGGTGATCACTTCACTGCAAGCCGCTGCACTTGCTGATGTAAAACAGGCCTTGGCAAGGCGCGCGCCCCATGTGGAGTACTCGGTTTACCACACCGCGGTGCAGGGCGAACAGGCCGCAGCACAAATTATTGAGGCCCTTCGCAAAGCCGATTCAGCAGGCCACGAGGCGCTGGTGCTTTGCCGCGGAGGTGGCAGTCTAGAGGATCTGTGGAGTTTCAACGTAGAAGCGGTTGTGCGTGCGGTGGCCGCTTGCAAAACCCCCATCGTGGTTGGCGTGGGGCACGAAACGGATGTGACCCTGGCTGAATTTGCCGCAGACCTTCGCGCCGCCACGCCGACCGCAGCTGCCGAATTGATCAGCCGGCCCACCAGTGAACTGCTGTCCGAGATTCAAAGTTTGCATGTGGGCTTGCGCAAGGCTTTACGTCACCGAGCCCAAATGCTTGTTCAACGGGTGGATCGGGCTGAACTAGGTTTGCTGACCCCTACTGCTTATCTGAACACCCTTGAATCTCGTTTGAGTACCGCAAATGGCCGCCTGCCGCGCCTTGTCGAGCGAGGCCTTGCACAACAAACCAATTCAATTCAGGTGTTGTGGGAATCCATGTCGCTTGAAATGAATGCAGCTCAAAACTCAGCCAATCGAAGTGCCCAGCTTCTTGAAAGTGGGCTAATGGCTGCGCAGCGGCGCAACATTGCCGCATTGGATTCTCGCGTGGACAGTCTTGGCTCTGTGGTTGAGGCCGTCTCCCCCCAAAGAACGCTGGAGCGTGGCTATGCCTTTTTGCAGCCACAGCACGGAAACGCAGTTGTTCGCTCTGTGCTGGATGTGCAAACTGGCGATGCCTTGCGAGCCACAGTGGCGGACGGTGAAATTTTGGTGAATGTGCGCGAGAAAACTGAGCTGCGTGGACCGTTCAACGAGGACGTCAAAAATTCAAGATAGAATCAGAGGGGTTGAAATGTGGGGTTTTGCCCCAAGCTGAAGTTTTCGTATTGATTGAAGTGAGAGAGGATACTGATATGCAACATACACTGCCCGAATTGCCCTACGCGATGGACGCGCTGGCTCCCCATATTTCCAAAGAAACACTGGAGTACCACTACGGCAAGCACCACGCTGCTTATGTGACCAACCTGAACAATCTGGTAAAAGGCACCGAGTTTGAAAGCTCCAGCCTGGAAGACATCGTCAAGAAGTCAACCGGTGGTGTATTCAACAACGCGGCACAGATCTGGAACCACACGTTCTACTGGCACTGCCTGTCACCCAATGGTGGTGGTGCACCCACTGGCAAGTTGGCCGACGCCATCAATGCCAAATTTGGCAGCTTTGATGCGTTCAAGGAAGCCTTTACCAAAAGCGCGATTGGTAACTTTGGTTCTAGCTGGACATGGCTTGTGAAAAAAGCCGACGGTTCAGTGGATATCGTTAACACGAGCAACGCAGCCACACCCTTGACCACTCAGGACAAGCCTTTGTTGACCTGCGACCTGTGGGAACACGCCTACTATATCGATTACCGCAACGCTCGCCCCAAGTACATTGAAACCTTCTGGAACCTGGCGAACTGGGAATTTGCATCGAAGAATTTCGAAGGTTAATCCCCCGAAAGCCTTTTCAACACGCCAGCCCCTCCTTGTGCTCATAGCGCATGGGGGGGGTTGTTTTTGCGGTCTATTCCCTGGTTTCCAGGACATGCTCTGGCACATGCAGTTTTTCACCCGCATCAATACCGCGCGTTGAAAACCAGCCATGGTTCATTTCCAGCGCAAGTTTGGCGTTGCCGCTGGAGCAGTGAATGTCAGTCGTACCTGCTTTCATCTGTTCAATATTCAGAATTTTGCCGTTGGCGTCTGCAAAGGCCACATCCAGATCAATCAGGGTGTTTTTCATCCACATACATTGTGTTTCACTGCGTTTGAACACAAACAGCATTCCTGAATTCCCGCCCAGCTCCTTTCGGTTCATTAGCCCGATTTGACGGCTTAGATCGGTGTTGGCCAACTCTGCTTTCACATCATGTTGGCCCACGCGTATTTGAAGTGTTGGCAATTGGGATTGCGCCGGCCCTGCAGCATTGCTTATGCAGGCAGCCAAGCCCAGCGCAGCTGTCACCAAAGTCAGCCTGAAAGTAGTGCAGTATTTGTTGATGTGATCAAAGTGCATGAAATCTGGTTCCTGTCAGAGATCTGAAAGAAGATGGCGGTATTATACGGCTTGGCGCAATAAGGAATGCAATTTCATATTGCGAAATAATTGTGATTTTCGTAGTGAAGGGATACACTAGAGTGTTCCCTCTAACACACCAGAGAAGCAGCGGAGAGACCATGTACCAACACATTAAAGTCCCATCAGTCGGCGAAAAAATCACGGTCAATAGTGATTACTCGTTGAACGTACCCGATCAACCCATCATTCCATACATCGAAGGCGATGGCACTGGTTTTGACATTACACCAGTGATGATCGACGTGGTCGACGCTGCTGTGGCCAAAGCATACGGTGGCAAGCGCAAAATCAGCTGGATGGAAATTTACGCGGGCGAAAAGTCCACCAAGGTGTACGGCCCCGACGTGTGGCTGCCAGAAGAAACCCTGGAAGTGTTGAAAGAATATGTGGTGTCTGTCAAAGGCCCATTGACCACACCCGTAGGTGGCGGTATTCGTTCCATTAACGTGGCTTTGCGTCAGCAGCTTGATTTGTATGTTTGCCTTCGCCCAGTGCGCTACTTTGCCGGCGTGCCCAGCCCGGTAAAAGAGCCCCACAAAACCGACATGGTGATTTTCCGCGAGAACTCGGAAGACATTTATGCCGGTATTGAATACGAGGCGGAAACCGACAAAGCCAAAAAGCTGATCAAGTTTCTGCGTGAAGAAATGGGTGTGAGCAAGATTCGTTTCCCCGAAACTTCAGGCATTGGAATCAAGCCAATTTCTAAAGAAGGCACAGAGCGCCTGTTCCGCAAGGCCGTTCAGTACGCCATCGACAATAAAAAGCCTTCGGTGACGATTGTGCACAAGGGCAACATCATGAAGTACACCGAAGGCGCTTTTGCGGCTTGGTCGTACGCTTTGGCCAAGAACGAATTCGGCGCCGAACTGCTGGACGGCGGCCCCTGGATGAAAATCAAGGCTGCGCATGGTGACATTGTGATCAAAGATGTGATCGCCGATGCCTTCTTGCAGCAAATTCTGCTGCGCCCAGCTGAATACAGCGTGATCGCCACCATGAACTTGAATGGCGACTATATTTCTGATGCCCTGGCCGCCCAGGTCGGTGGTATTGGCATTGCCCCCGGTGCGAATTTGTCCGATTCAATTGCCATGTTTGAAGCCACCCACGGCACAGCGCCCAAGTATGCAGGCAAAGACTATGTGAACCCGGGTTCGCAAATTTTGTCTGCAGAAATGATGCTGCGTCACATGGGTTGGGTTGAGGCGGCTGATCTCATTATTACTTCCATGGAAAAATCCATCACGTCCAAGAAAGTAACTTATGATTTTGCGCGCTTGATGGACGGTGCCACACAGGTAAGCTGTTCAGGTTTCGGTCAAGTCATGATCGACCACATGTAACAAGCCTGCTTCTGCTGTAAATAAAAAAGCCCCATAGAGATGGGGCTTTTTTTATGGGCAAGAAAAAAGCCGGCTTGGGGCCGGCTTTCTTCTTAATCGGTGGTTTGATTATTTTACTTGTCAGGCGGCGCTGGTTGCGTCCATCACAGAGATGTTCTGAGCCTGCTTACCTTTTGGTCCATCCACCACTTCAAAAGTCACTTTCTGACCTTCTTTCAGTGTGCGGAATCCAGATGCCTGGATTGCTGAAAAGTGGGCGAAAAGTTCATCGCTCCCTTGATCTGGAGTAATAAAACCAAAACCCTTTGCATCATTGAACCATTTTACGGTGCCGGTCGCCATCGCGAAACCTCCTTCAAAAAACAATACTTCGATCGGAACGCACGAACTTTCCGACAACTCGCCAGTCTGAACCAGCTTGCCTTCTATTCTTTGACCTGTTTGGGCTGGGGTCAACCATACAATAGATACATTTTTTAAGGGTTTACCCCTTGTAATAGACAGGTGTTGTCTACATCTGGTTAATTCAGGCTTTTCGGGTGATTGACCTTGTGGGTTATCGATTGCAAATTTGAGAGTGGGTTTGCATAATTTTTGAGATGTTCCTGATTGAATTTTCAGGAAAAATTTCTAGCCTTGAATAAAGGCAGTGTATTGCTCTCTAATCCTTGTTGCGTGCCCCTTAGAAGTGATTACAATGAAGTTATGAGTTCGCAAAACAATCCATCAACAGTACTGGAATCGCAGGCGCAAAAAGCGAAGCTGCCCCCGATGTATCAGGTCGTGCTCTTGAACGATGACTACACCCCCATGGAGTTTGTCGTGATTGTTTTGCAGAAGTTTTTTGGAAAGGGAAGGGAACAGGCCACCCAAATCATGCTGAAAGTGCATCGAGAGGGCAAAGGGGTCTGTGGGGTATATCCCAAAGACATCGCCTCGACAAAAGTCGAAATGGTATGCGGTTTCGCAAAGCAGCATCAACACCCGCTGCAGTGCGTGATGGAGGAAACATGATTGCGCAAGAGTTGGAAGTAAGTTTGCACATGGCATTTGTTGACGCACGTCAGCAAAAGCATGAATTCATCACGGTAGAGCACCTGCTATTGGCCTTGCTGGACAATCCTTCAGCGGCTGAGGTGCTACGTTCATGCTCATGCGATGTCGAAGAAATTCGAAAGAACCTGCAAAATTTCATCAAGGACAACACCCCTGTGGTGTCCGGTCAGGATGAAGTGGACACGCAGCCCACGCTGGGTTTCCAGCGGGTTATTCAGCGCGCCATCATGCATGTTCAAAGCACATCGAATGGCAAGAAAGAGGTGACTGGCGCGAATGTGCTGGTTGCGATTTTTGGTGAGAAAGACTCCCATGCGGTGTATTACCTTCATCAGCAGGGTATTACCCGTCTGGATGTGGTGAATTACATTTCACACGGCATTACCAAAACGCCGCAGGCGCCCGCGCCGAAGCCCGAGAATTCCCAGAACGAGAATCAGGAGCAGGAAGCCGAGGCCACCCAAAACGTGGGTGACAAGCAGTCGCCGCTTGACCAGTACACCCAGAATTTGAATGCATTGGCCAAGGAAGGGAAAATTGATCCGCTGATCGGCCGTGAGCAGGAAGTGGAGCGTGTTATTCAGGTGCTGTGCCGCCGCCGCAAAAACAACCCGCTCTTGGTGGGTGAGGCTGGTGTGGGTAAAACCGCGATTGCCGAGGGCTTGGCTTGGCGAATTGTGCAGGGTGACGTGCCGGAAATTTTGGCAACAGCGCAGGTGCATTCACTGGACATGGGCGCGTTGCTGGCGGGTACCAAATACCGTGGCGATTTCGAACAGCGTTTGAAAGCGGTGTTGAAACAGCTGAAGGCCAACCCGGATTCCGTGTTGTTCATTGATGAAATCCACACCTTGATTGGCGCAGGCTCCGCTTCTGGCGGCACGCTGGATGCGTCCAATTTGCTGAAACCTGCCTTGTCGTCAGGGCAGCTGAAGTGCATTGGCGCAACTACCTTTACCGAGTACCGTGGCATTTTCGAGAAAGACCACGCGCTTTCACGCCGCTTCCAGAAAATCGATGTGTCTGAACCCACCGTGGAACAGACCATTGAAATTTTGCGCGGTTTGAAGAGCAGGTTTGAAGACCACCATGGCGTGAAGTACTCCAGCGCGGCCATTTCGGCAGCCGCTGAGTTGTCGGCCAAGTTTATCAATGATCGTCATTTGCCCGACAAGGCCATTGACGTGATTGATGAAGCCGGTGCGGCTCAGCGTATTTTGCCAAAAAGCAAACAGCGTAAAACAATTACGAAGGGCGACATCGAAGACATTGTCTCGAAAATTGCCCGTATTCCGCCACAGTCGGTTAATACCGATGACCGCAACAAGCTGGCCACGCTCGATCGCGATTTGAAAGCCACTGTGTTTGGGCAAGACCCCGCCATTGAGGCTTTGGCAAACGCCATCAAAATGTCGCGTGCTGGTTTGGGCAAGGCCGACAAGCCGATTGGCTCGTTCTTGTTCAGCGGCCCCACGGGTGTGGGTAAAACCGAGGTGGCCAAACAGTTGGCCTTTATTCTCGGCATTGAAATGCTGCGTTTCGACATGTCGGAATACATGGAACGCCACGCGGTTTCTCGTTTGATTGGTGCGCCCCCAGGTTACGTTGGCTTTGACCAAGGCGGCTTGTTGACCGAGGCCATTACCAAGAAGCCACATTGCGTGTTGCTGCTCGACGAAATCGAAAAAGCGCACCCCGATGTGTTCAATATTCTGCTTCAGGTCATGGACAACGGTACTCTGACCGACAACAACGGTCGCAAGGCTGACTTCCGCAATGTGATCATCATCATGACCACCAACGCGGGTGCAGAAGCCCTGACCAAGCGCGGTATCGGCTTCATGGAATCCAAGGTGCAGGGCGATGAGATGGAAGACATCAAGCGCATGTTCAGCCCCGAGTTCCGCAACCGTCTGGATTCTGTCATTTCCTTCCGTGCGCTGGATGAAGAAATCATTCTTCGCGTGGTCGACAAGTTCCTGATGGAGCTGGAAGAACAGCTGCACCAGAAGAAAGTGGATGCGGTGTTCACAGACGAATTGCGCAAGCACTTGGCCAAGAAAGGTTTTGATCCATTGATGGGTGCTCGCCCAATGCAGCGCTTGATTCAAGACACCATCCGCAAGGCCTTGGCCGATGAGTTGCTGTTTGGCAAATTGGTGAACGGCGGCAAGGTGACTGTGGACCATGATTTGGAAAATGACCAGGTGTCACTGACTTTTGATGAAGGTTCATCGGGGCAAGAGTCGGAGAGCGGCACTGAGGTGGCGGTTGACTAAAAGTTACGCCATATCACGAGCGGGGTAAAAAAGCCCACTGTCGTGCCTGTAAGTTCACTCGCCTGAGTATCCCTTGTGGTTACTCAGGCGTTTTGTTTTTGGACTAGGCCTTGCTTGCCAGATTAACCACTCACTTGGCCCAGGCAACTGCGGTTTCTACCTTTGTTCTTGGCTTGGTAAAGCGCGTGGTCAGCTTGCGCCATGGTGCGGTCAATGCTGTCAGCGTGGGTGATGTCGCAAATTCCTGCCGAAAACCCAACTTTGCAATTGCCGTTCAGCCGAATTCTGTCCACGATTCTTTGGGTGTCGTCGGCGGTGCAGTTCGGTAGAAGCACTGCAAACTCTTCGCCTCCGACACGTGCGATCAGATCACCAGGCCTGAAGTTGGTTCGAAGCGTTTCGGCAAACTCCCGAAGTCGCATATCCCCGGCCTCGTGACCATAGGTGTCGTTGTATTGTTTGAAGTAGTCAATGTCGATAATTGCCACACTGCCTTGACGCTGATTTTCTCTTTGCATTTTTCGCAGATAGGCGCTGCTCAGGTCTTGCCAGCCCCGGCGATTGAGCAAACCAGTGAGTGGATCGCTGCGAGCCTGATTGCTCAGGTGAAGCAGTTCAACTGCGAAGCGCTTTCGCAAGTTTGATTGTCGCCACAGAGTGAGGCTGACAAAACTTACCGAGTGAACCAAGACAATCAATGTGAGTATCAGGTTGTTGCGTTGCAATGCATTAACCTTTTCATCGGCCGATTGTGCATGTTTCTTCAAGGTGGTGTTGAATATCCCAAGCTCGATCAACCAAAACTCGATGCGTTGAGGGTCGGGTTTTCCGAATTTTTCAAGTTGCTGGTCCATCGCGATCAGGTGTTCTCGAAGGCTTGCAGCCGATTCAGTCAGCCCGCTGTGGGTGTTGATCGTTTCGATGACAGCCAATCTCGCAGCCAGTTGATTGAGTAACTCCTGGGGTGAGCTGTAGCCACGCGTTTCCAGACCAAGTTTGGTTTCATAAGCATGCTGATTGCCCAGGTGATGCAGGGCGGTGCTTTGTACGATCAGGTCTTGCAGGGACACTTCAAGTAGCCGTCTCTTGGCCAGATCACCTTGAATTTGATGTACTTTGCCGTAGTTGAATACAGCCACTGCCGCCAGAATGACGCAGAGTGCCAACCAAAAATACCGAATGGTTTTTTCAGAACAGGGACGCAGTTGCCGGACTGCGTGAATCATCCATGTTCGGCCTGTTTTTATAGCTGGCCCGTTGCCCCCTGAGTCCATTGTTTTCCTGATGATTCACAATGACACTCAGTGGCAAATCTGCTTGGGGTGGTTCCTTTCGCTTGGTTTTCTCTAGCGTGTCCCGGTGCTTCCGAATCCGCCTTCACCGCGTTCGCTGGGGGTGAAATCGCTGACCACCTTGAAGTCGGCGTGTGCCACCGGCAAGATGACCAGTTGAGCGATGCGCTCCATGGGTTCAATGGTCACTGGCACTTGGCTGCGGTTCCAGGCCGAGACCATCAGCGGGCCCTGGTAGTCGGAATCGATTAAACCCACCAAATTGCCAAGTACCAAGCCTTTTTTGTGACCCAAGCCTGAACGGGGCAAAATTGTTGCACAGTAATTGGGGTCGCCGATGTACATGGAAAGACCGGTTGGCACCAGTTCAGCCTGGCCAGGTTGCAAAGTCAGTGGCTCAGTCAGGCAAGCGCGCAGGTCGATGCCTGCACTGCCCGGTGTGCCATAGGCAGGCAATTGCTCTTGCACGCGCGGGTCGAGTACTTTCAGTTCAACTTGAATTTTCATGAGGGTATTTGTGTTTTCAGGAGTGTTTTGAAATGAAAAACAAAACTGCTTGCGCAGCTTGCAGTTTGTCCAAAGAGGCCAGGTATTCAGGGGGCAGTTTTTTACTGTAAATGGTTAACTCTGTTTGGTCGGAGCCCAATGCTTGTTGCGCCAGGTTGCCAACAATGAAATGCGCTTTCTTGCTGTCCAGTTTGCGGTTGGCGTAGTCATCCAGATTTTCTGTTTCGGCAGCAAAACCGACCACCGTCAGCGATTTTTTTCGAGTGCTGGCAAATTCGCCAACATCTGCAAGAATGTCGGGGTTCAGTTCTAACTCCATGTTTAAACCCGCGGCTTGACCGAGTTGTTTTTTCTGCTTTTGGGCGCTTGGGTTTTTAATACCGTAATCGGCCACAGCGGCGACACCAATGAACAGGTCTTGTTGCTCGATTTGACCGAATACTGCAGCATGCATTTGCCTGGCAGATTGAACACTCACCATGGGCACACGGTACGGTGTTGGCAAAGCGGTAGGGCCACTCACCAAACTCACTTCGGCACCCATTAACCATGCTGCTTGTGCCAAGGCGTAGCCCATTTTTCCGCTGGATCGATTCGTGATACCGCGCACCGGGTCAATGGCTTCAAAGGTGGGGCCGGCTGTTACCAATACCTTTTTACCAGCCAGGGGTTTGTGATTCACTGCCCGCGCCAGTTCCAATACGATCTCAAAGGGTTCCAGCATGCGGCCACTGCCGACTTCACCGCAGGCCTGTTCGCCAGCAGCGGGGCCAAACACATTGATACCATCGGTTTTAAGTTGACTGATGTTGCGCTGGGTGGCTGGGTTGTTCCACATTTCCACGTTCATGGCCGGCGCAATGCCCATGGGGCAATTGCGGGCCAATACGAGGTTGTCCAGCAGATTGTCAGCAAACCCGTGTGCATATTTCGCCATGGAGTTGGCGGTGCACGGGGCAATCAATAAAAAATCAGCGTTGCGGCTGATGTCGATGTGCGGCATGCCACGCTCGATACTGCCGGTATCGCTGTTTTCAACAGGCCACTGCGACACATGCACTGATTTGCCAGACAAGGCCTGGAATGTGAGTGGCGCAACAAATTGCGTGGCTGATTCAGTCATGACCACCTGAACTTCGCAGCCCTGTTTCACTAACAGGCGCACCAGTTCAGCCGATTTGTAAGCGGCAATACCGCCGCACACGCCCAAAACCACGCGCAGTTGGTTCAAACCGGGAAGCTGTGGCAATTCGACTGGGCGCATGGGCTAAAGACCTTATTCGCTTTTGGCTGGTTTGGGGGCTTTGTGTTCTTTGTTGAAGAACAGTTCGTCAATGATCAGACCGATTGCACCCATGGTAATTGCAACGTCAGCCACATTGAAAGCAGGCCAGTGATAAGTGCCGACATAAAAATCGAGGAAGTCGATGACCGCCCCGTGAGCCAAGCGATCAATCAAATTGCCGATTGCTCCGCCCAGAATACAGGCCAGGCAGAACATTGCGAATTTCCGATGGCTGGAGGAGCGCATCATGAACAGAATAACGATGGATGCGACGACTGCGACACCGGAAAGAAAGTGCCTTTGCCAGCCCGCCTGATCGGCAAGAAAGCTGAATGCTGCACCAGGATTGAGCACGTAGACCAGATTGAAGAAACTGGTGATTTCAACCACTGCGCCCAAATCAAGGCGCGATTGAACCCACAGTTTGCTGATTTGATCGATCAAGATAAGCAGCAAGGAAAAACCGATCCAGGGAAGGATTGATTTTTTGGGTGCCCTCAACGCGCCGGTTGCATTGACTGGTTTGGTGGTTGAGGCTGGTTTTCTCGGCATGGGTTTAGACATGATCACGCACCTCGCCTTGACCAAACAGATTGCTTACACAGCGGCCACAAATACCTGGGTGTTCGGGGTTTGCGCCTGTGTCGGAGCGCACATGCCAACAACGTTCGCACTTTTCACCTTCTGCAATACCCACTTCAATTTTCTCCTCGGCCGCTGGGGCTATTTCAATATTGGAAACAATGAACAGAAATTTCAGATCATCGCCCAAACTTGCTGCGGCCTTGTACAAGTCGCCTGGCAAATGCAGTGTGGCTGTGCCTTGCAGGGATGAACCAATTTTGCCGTCCGTTCGCAGGTTTTCCAGTTCCTTCACCACGCGCGCGCGCAGCGCGAGCAACTCGGCCCACTTTCTGCCCAACGTATCTGCGTCAGCTACCTGTGGCACCTTGTAGAATTCATTGCAGAAAATGGAAGGCTCAACATTGCCCATCACCTCACGGGCCTCTTCAGCAGTAAAGCTGAGAACTGGTGCCATGAGGCGAAGCAGGGCATGTGTGATGTGGTAGAGCGTGGTTTGCGCACTGCGACGTGCCTGCGAATTCTCGCCAGTGGTGTACAAGCGGTCTTTCAGTACATCCAGATAGAAGGCACCCAAGTCTTCGGAACAGAAAATTTGCAGCTTGCTGACAATCGGGTGGAACTCGTACTTCATGTAGTGCATTTCGCACTCGCTTTGCAGCTTGCCCAGCAGGGTAAGTGCGTACTGGTCTACTTCAGCCAGTTCCTCGGCGGGAACCGCTTCGGTGGCAAAGTCGAAATCAGAAATATTGGCCAGCAAAAAGCGCAGGGTGTTGCGAATGCGGCGATAGCTTTCGACCACACGCTTCAGGATTTCATCGGAAATGGTGAGTTCGCCGGAATAGTCGGTGCTGGCAACCCAAAGGCGCAGAATTTCTGCGCCCATTTTGTCGGACACCTGTTGAGGCGCAATCACGTTGCCGACCGACTTGCTCATTTTGCGGCCTTGACCGTCCACTACAAAACCATGGGTGAGCAGGGCTTTGTAGGGCGGCACACCGTTGATCATGCAACTGGTGAGCAATGAAGAATGGAACCATCCCCGATGCTGGTCAGAGCCCTCGAGGTACAAGTCGGCTGGGAAATGGCTTTCATCGGCATGGCTGCCGCGCAGCACTGTTTCGTGCGTGGTGCCAGAGTCGAACCAAACATCGAGTGTGTCGGGGTTTTTTACGTAGTCTTTGGCTTCATTGCCAATCAATTCTTCAACTGATACCTGCTGCCAGGCTTCAATGCCTTTCTTTTCGATCAGCTGCGCGATGGTTTCAGTCAGTTCAGGAGTGCGCGGGTGCAGTTCGCCAGTTTCGCGGTGAACCAGAAATGCCATGGGCACGCCCCACTGGCGTTGACGCGACAGGGTCCAGTCTGGGCGATTGGCGATCATGGCGTGCAAGCGCGCCTTGCCCCAGGCCGGGAAGAATTCGGTGGCCTCAACGCCAGCCAAGGCTTTTTCGCGCAGGCTTGCGCTGCCATCGTTGGGTTTCACGTCCATACCCGCGAACCACTGTGAAGTGGCACGGTAGATGATCGGGGTTTTGTGGCGCCAGCAGTGCATGTAGCTGTGGCCAAATTTCACTTGTTTGATGAGCGAACCCACTTCGATCATTTTTTCAACAATGAGCGGGTTGGCTTTCCAGATGTGCAGGCCACCAAAAAATGGAAGGGAGTCGGCATACACACCATTGCCCGTTACCGGGTTGATGATGTCAGCGTCTTTTAAGCCATAGGCTTTGCTGGTCAAAAAGTCGTCTACGCCGTAGGCTGGCGAGCAGTGAACAATGCCTGTACCCGTGTCGGTGCTCACGTACTCAGCCAGGTAAACAGGGCTGAAGCGCTCATAGAAAGGGTGTTTGAATGAAACGCCTTCCAGCGCGGCACCCTTGGCGGTGGCCACTTCTGAACCATGTAGCTCATAGCTTTCAAGGCAGGGTTTCACGCGTTCCTGGGCCAGCAGCAAAAACTTGCTGCCCACATCCACCAGGCTGTACACCAATTCAGGGTGCATGTTCAGCGCCTGGTTGGCCGGCAGGGTCCATGGGGTGGTGGTCCAAATGACCAGCTGACCTGGCTTGGCTTGCAGTGTGGGCAAGGGCACATTGAAGGCGGTGGCCAGTTGCTCGAGGTTGGCTTCGTTAAAAGCAAAGCCCACATCCACGGCAATGTCTTGTTTGTCCTTGTACTCCACCTCGGCTTCGGCCAAGGCTGATCCGCAATCGAAGCACCAGTTCACAGGCTTCAAGCCGCGGAACACATAACCCTTTTCCATGATTTTACCCAAGGCGCGAAGCTCGTCTGCTTCGTTGCCAAAGTTCATGGTTTTGTAGGGGTTGTCCCAGTCGGCCAGCACGCCCAGTCGAATGAAGTCTTTTTTCTGTCGTTCAATTTGCTCGGCGGCGTACGCACGGCTTTTTTCCTGGACTTCCAGTGTGGGTTTGCCCTTGCCGATGGTTTTTTCGATCTGGATTTCAATCGGCATGCCGTGGCAGTCCCAGCCTGGAACGTATCGGGCATCGTAGCCAGCCAGGCAACGACATTTCACGATGATGTCTTTCAGGATCTTGTTGACCGCATGGCCAATGTGGATGTCGCCATTCGCATAAGGGGGGCCGTCGTGCAGCACGAATTTTGGCTTGCCGGCCTTGGACTGGCGAATCGCCTTGTACAAATCTTCCTTGCACCATTGTTCAACCCAGTTCGGTTCCCTTGCTGGCAGGTTGCCGCGCATGGGGAAGGGCGTATCGGGCAGGTTCAGTGTGTTCTTGTAATCCATATTGGGTTAACAGCCTGTATTTGAAATCTTGGGTTGGTTGGCAGCCAGCATTGCCATGGCTTTTGCCGTGTCTTTGTGCATTTGCTCAACCATCGTATCGAGCGAATCAAAGTGTTGCTCGGGGCGTATGTGCGCCAATACCTCGATGCGCAGCAGCTTGCCGTAAGCGTTGCCTTGCCAGTCTGGAATGAATGTTTCGAGCAAAATTTGATCGGATTGTTCAACCGTGGGGCGCACACCCATGCTGGCTACAGCAGGTAAGGGCTTTTCGGCCAGTCCGTGGACCCACACTGCGAGAATTCCGGTCAAAGCGCTGGCACGCCCGGCAATACGCAGGTTCATGGTGGGGAAACCCAAAGTACGCCCCAGTTTTTTACCGTGAATAATATGCCCGGAGTAGGCCAGTGGATGCCCAAGCATGTGGGCGGCTTTGGCCACGTCGCCAGCTTTCAGGGCTTCCCGAATGTTTGAGCTTGAAACCCGGCTGCCATCGGTTTGAACTTCAGCAAGGTCGTTGACTGTGAAGCCATGTGATTCACCCAAGCCTTTCAGCAATGCGAAATCACCTGCACGTTTGGCGCCGAAGCGAAAATCGTCGCCCACCCACACTTGTTTCGCATTCAACTGGTTCAACAAAACTTCCTGCACAAACGCCTCAGGGCTTAGGCTTGCCATGCGTTTGTTGAAGGGCAGGATACACACTTGTTCAATGCCGCAGCGCTTCATCTCAATGATCCGGTCGCGCAGCGTGGAGATTCGATCGAGCTTGAAGGCAGGATTAAAAAATTCTTTCGGGTGAGGGTGCAGTGTAACCACGGTGGGCACCAAACCCTGCGTGCGCGCGGCAGACACCACGCGGCGGAACAACTCGGCATGGCCGGAGTGAACGCCGTCGAAGTTTCCAATGGTGAGCGCAGTGCCCTTGGCAAATGTGTGTGGCCGGGGGCGGCGAATGATTTTCATACCGAGTGTGTCGGCTCTTTAGTGGTTGCAAAACAACCGGTCATTATAAGGCCTGAATGGTGAAAAATAGGGCTTTTTCGCCCGCACAGTGATAAACTCGCGCCATGCAAAATTCCACACCTTCCGTCGTCATTTTGATCTCGGGGCGCGGTTCAAATCTGAATGCCCTGATCGATCATGCCAAACAGACCGGGGCCTACCAAATTCGTGCAGTCATTTCCAACCGCCCAGCCGCGGCTGGTTTGGCTTTGGCGCAATCGGCGGGGCTAGACACTGCCATTCTTGACCACACCGAGTACGAGAGCCGCGAGGCCTTTGATTCAGCCCTAGCCGGTCTCATCGACCAATATCAGCCCGATTGGCTTGTGCTGGCTGGCTTCATGCGGGTGTTGACTGCAGGTTTTGTGAACCGGTATTTGGGGCGCTTGGTGAATATTCACCCATCTCTGTTGCCCGCTTTTCCGGGTTTGAAAACCCACCAGCAGGCGCTGGATGCCGGGGTGCGGGTGCACGGTGTCACTGTTCACCTGGTGACGCCAGAACTAGACCATGGCCCGATTCTGGATCAGGCCTTGTTGCAGGTGTTGCCCGGTGATACCCCAGAAACACTGGCTGCGCGTGTGTTGGAATTGGAGCATCAAATCTATCCCCGTGCACTGGCGGCATTGGCTGGCGGGCAAATTAAAATGGTGAACGGGAAGCTGGAAGGCACTTTGGCCACTGCCCTGGTTCACGCAATTCAATAAAACAGGATATTCAATATGGCCGGGTCCCAAAAGAAAACCCCATTTCGCAAACCCAGTACGCGGCGCGACAGCAAAGTTGAGCGGCAAGGTGCCCAGTCGCGTTATGGCCTGGTGAGCACAGTTGCGCAGTTGATTGATCTTCTGGCTCAGTTTGAAGGCCCAGCAGATGCTGCCATTTCCCGGTTTTTTAAAGACCATCCCGAGTTGGGTGGTCGCGACCGCCCTATGGTGGCCGAGGCTGTGTATTGCTGGTTGCGTTATCGTTATCGAATCAACCACTTGGCGCAGTCGGGGGAAGGTCCCTCGGTGGTTCGTCAAGCCAAACTGGCTTTGTTGTGGTCGGGCGCACCCGAACAGATTTGGTCTGCAGGCAAGCAGGCTGACAATGAATGGTTAAGCCGGGTTATTAATATTTCAGCCGATGACCTGGGTGTTGAGGCGCGTACCTGTTTGCCTGAGTGGTTTTACACCAAACTGGCTGAGCAATTTGGGCAAGATCGCGCGGAGTCTTTTTCTCAGGCCGTGCTGAGTGCCGCGCCGCTGGACTTGCGTGTGAACACAGTGAAAGCCAGCACGGTCGATTTGTTGGCCGCCCTCACCAATATGGGTATTCAAGTGAACCCAATTGAAGGCCTGCCCGAGGGCTTGCGCGCTGTGGGCAAACCAATCGTGGGCAAAACGGAAGTGTTTCAAGAGGGTTATTTTGAGGTACAAGACGCCGGCAGTCAGTGGGTTAGCCGCCTTGTGGCCCCGCGCCGGGGTGACCTTGTAATCGATTTTTGTGCAGGTGCTGGCGGCAAAACCCTGGCCATTGGCGCGCAGATGAAGAACACAGGCCGCATTGTGGCGCTGGATACTTCGGAAAAACGCCTGGTGAAGTTCAAGCCCCGTGCGGCTCGCTCGGGATTGAGTAACTTCTACACCATGGTGATCAATGATGAAGCCGATCCTCGCCTGAACAAATATTTTGGCAAGGCCGACCGGGTCGTGACCGATGTACCTTGTAGCGGCATGGGAACCTTACGGCGTAACCCGGATCTTAAATTTAGACAGAACTTGCAGAGTCTGTCAGAATTGACCGCGAAGCAAAAATCCATCATCGAGCATGCAGCCAAGTTGGTAAAGCCCGATGGTCGGCTCGTTTACATCACATGCAGTGTTCTTCGCGACGAGAACGAAGACATTGTCAATGCGTTCCTGGAAAGCAATCCGGAATTCCGGCTTCGCCGCTGGACTGAAGTGTTGAACCCCGGAGAGCGGCCTGTCAAGGCGAACACGACTGACGACATGCTTCGATTGTGGCCAGAGGATGGTGAATCCGATGGCTTCTTTGCAGCAGTGTTACAACGTTCCAAAGCCTGAACTGAATATAAATTCCAAATGTGTTCCGGCTTTAAAAGTACACTTGTACACTGAAAATATGATACGGCTCCTTCAGAAGCAAATTGAGATGGCCGTAACCTTTGAAATACGACCTGTTGAGAGTTAGTGAATATGATTGAATTTTTGACCTCGGGCATTACCGGCGCAAGCATTGGCCAAATGGTAATTTACACCCTGATCGTGACCCACATCACGATTGTGGCGGTGACTGTTTACCTGCACCGTTGCCAGGCTCACCGTGCTTTGGAAGTACACCCAGCGCTGGCGCATTTCTTCCGTGCATGGCTGTGGTTAACCACCGGCATGAGCACCCGCGCATGGGCTGCCATTCACCGCAAGCACCATGCCAAGTGCGAAACCCCCGACGACCCCCACAGCCCACAAACCCGTGGGTTGAAAACCGTATTCTGGCGCGGTGCAGAGTTGTATCGTGCAGAATCCAAGAATGCTGAAACGCTGGCCAAGTACAGCCACGGTACGCCCAGCGATTGGCTGGAGTTTCAGGTGTACGAGCGTTTCCCCTGGCAGGGTGTGGGCTTTACCTTGGTGCTCAGCTTCATTTTGTTTGGTTTTCCTGGTGTCAGTATTTGGGCCATTCAAATGTTGTGGATTCCTGTGTTGGCCGCAGGCGTGATCAACGGCATTGGCCACTACTGGGGTTACCGCAATTTCGATTGCCCCGATGCAAGCCGCAATATTTCACCATTCGGTATTTTGATCGGCGGCGAAGAGCTGCACAACAACCACCACACCCACGCCACTTCTGCCAAGTTGAGCAACAAGTGGTATGAGTTCGACATTGGCTGGATGTACATCAAGATTTTCAGCTTCCTTGGTTTGGCCAAGGTCAAAAAGGTGGCTGAATCCCCCAAGTTTTCATCGGAAAGTAAGCCAGTGCTTAGCTTGGTGACAGTCCAGGCGGTTGTGAACCACCGTTACGATGTGATGGCTCGCTATGCCAGTTCCATGCGCAAGGCTTTCCGTTCTGAGGTGGCTGCACTGAGGCAGAAAGCTGCCAACGCGCAAGAGCGCAAGGTGTTGGCCAAAGGCACCAAGCTGTTGTCGATTGATGAAAGCAAGCTGTGCGATGTTCAGCGCGCCGAGCTGGCCCAACTGTGTGCCCAGTCCAAGATGATCAACACTTTGGTTGAAATGCGCGCCGAGCTTCGGCAGATCTGGGAAAAAACCAATTTGAGCCGTGAGCAAATGCTGGTTCAGTTGCAAGCCTGGTGCGAGCGTGCTGAGCAAAGTGGTATTCGTTGGCTGGAAGACATGTCGATTCGGATTCGTCGCTACGCGGCGTAATTTGAAAGTTGTTTGATGGATGAAAGCCGCTGGTGAGAATCAGCGGCTTTTTTTGTGGGTAGTTTGCAAATCAGCCAAGCCACATCCACATCAACTATTAAGCCTCGCCGAAGCAGTGGCCAATAAAAAACCCGCTCTGAATTTCAGTAGCGGGTCTCTGTAGAAACAGCGAAGTAGGTTGAGTTACTTCAGCTTGGTTTCTTTGTATGACACATGCTTACGAACCACTGGATCGTATTTCATGATTTCAATTTTCTCGGGCTTCGTGCGCTTGTTCTTGGTCGTGGTGTAGAAGTGACCAGTACCAGCAGAAGATTCGAGTTTGATTTTTTCGCGACCACCTTTAGCCATGATTTACTCCTGCTTAGATTTCGCCACGTGCACGAAGATCGGCCAAAACAGCATCAATGCCGTTTTTGTCGATAGTGCGCAGGGCGTTATTAGTTAGACGCAGGCGAACCCAGCGGTTTTCGCTTTCAACCCAGAACTTGCGTGACTGCAAGTTGGGCAGAAAACGACGTTTTGTTTTGTTGTTGGCATGGGAAACTTTGTTTCCAACCATCGGGCGCTTACCCGTTACTTGACATACGCGAGCCATGATGACCCCAAAAAATTCAGCAAATTAGTGTATCTGCAAAACCACACGGCATGAATTGAAAAGCCATGGATTTGCGGCGAAGTCCAAGATTGTAACCAATTACTATTCTTTTGCCCAGCCTTTTTTGCGGAAAAACTTAAAAAGGTGGGCGATTGTGCAGTCGGTAGGAGTAACCACAGTTGGGGCCAACCACCAAATGGTCTACCAATTCAATGTCAACCAATGCCAAGGCCGATGAAAGCTCGCGGGTTAGCCGGTCGTCTGCGCTGCTGGGAGTGCAGCAGTCGCTGGGGTGATTGTGCGCCATCATGATGCGGGGTGCATTGGTTTGTATGGCAAATTTAAGCACTTCACGCGGAAAAACCACAGTTTTGTTCACGGTGCCGCTGGAAAGTATTTTGTGGTCTAGTACTTTCAATTGGCTGTCCAGTGCAATCACCAGAAAATGTTCAATTTCGCTTAAGCCGATTTGTGCGCGCACAAACTGTTCAAACAGATCGGGAGAGGCAAGCATGCCGTGTGGTGTTTCCTGCAATTCATGGCTTAGTTGATGACTTAGGCAGCGTTTGGCCATTTCAAGGCAGGCGCGCAGTTGGGCGTATTTTGCTTCGCCGAGGCCGCGAATTTGGACCCATTCAGCCAGGGAAACACGGTTCAGGTTTTGCAGGCCACCGAACTGGCTGATCATTTCGCGGGCCAGATCCACGGCGCTTTTTCCCGGGAGGCCTGTGCGCAGGAAAATGGCAAGCAATTCGGCATCAGAAAGCGCCTGAGCCCCTTGTTTGATCAGCCGCTCTCGTGGGCGGTCGTGTTTGGGCCAGCTTTGAATGCTCATGAAAAATTGAACCTGAAAGCCACTGAGTGGCTTTCGACCAGGTCAAGTTCCCAGTTTGTTTAACAGCGAGGACTGTACAATTTCGATCCAGTAGCCGTCGGGATCTTTGATGAAGGCCACGTTTTTCATCTTGCCTTGTTCGGGACGTTTCACATAGGAAACCTGATTTTCGTCAAACCAGTGAACAGCGGCCGCCAGATCGGGTACGGAGAAGCAAATGTGTCCAAATCCCTGTGGCTGCTGATTGCCATCGTGATATTTGAAATCCGGGTCGTTTTCAGTGCCCCAGTTGTGGGTTAATTCAAGAATGCCAGTCTGGCTGAATGTCCATGCGGTGCGGGTGCCTTCATCTTCGGGTATTTCGTCGGTCTCGGTGACTCGAGCGAGGAAGTACAGCGAAAACTTCATTTCGGCAAAGTCCAGCTTCCGAAGCACCCGCATACCCAACACCCGGGTGTAAAAATCGAGTGAGACGGCAGGGTCTTTCACCCGCAACATGCTGTGATTCAGCACGAAACCTTGCGTGGCCTTCGGCACTGTTGGGCTGACTCCGGGGTGATTCTCTGTGTTAAATGCCATGGCTTTCAAACTCCTTAATACGTTTTTTAATGCAAATGTCGCGTGTTCACCTACATGTTACTACCACAATGTGAGGCCGAACTCGAACCATTCACGCCCGCTTCGGGATGCCTGACTGCTTCCAAAGGCGTAGAATAGAGCCGTTTTTGAAATGAATTCAGGATGTTGAAATGACTGATGCAGTACAACCCAAGCCCGTAGTAAACGAATCTTCATTCGTGACACTGCATTACCGCATTCGCTTGGCTGACAGCCAGCAGGTGATTGTGTCCACTTTTGAGGACAAGCCCGCCACATTGTCGATTGGCGCAGGCCAGTTGGCCGAGGGTTTGGAGCGTTGCCTGTTTGGTATGCAGGCGGGGCAGCGTGACATATTCACTTTGCCCGCAGGCAGCGGTTATGGTGACATAAATCCCGATTTGTACCGACCGGTCAGCAAAGCGTTGCTGTCAAAATACGCCGAAGAGGGCACTACGTTTGAGCCAGGCGAATTTGTGCATTTTCCTGCACCCGATGGTGGTCAGTTTGCTGGCACCGTGGTGGAAGAGCGTGAAGACGATATTTTGTTTGATTTTAACCATCCCTTGGCAGGCAAGGCACTGACCTTTGAAGTGCAATTGATCGGGGTGCTGTGAGGTGAGTATGGAAATTAGCCTGGCCCAACCACGCGGTTTTTGCGCTGGTGTAGACCGCGCCATTGAAATTGTGGAACGCGCGTTGCAGCAATTCGGTTCACCCATTTATGTGAAGCATGAAATTGTTCACAACAAAACGGTGGTCGAAGATTTGCGCGGCAAGGGTGCAATATTTGTTGATGAACTGGAAGATGTGCCCACCGGCTCCACAGTTGTGTTTTCTGCCCATGGTGTGTCGCAAGATGTACGCGCACAAGCAGAAAGCCTGGGTTTGAAAGTGTTTGATGCCACATGCCCACTGGTTACGAAAGTGCATGTAGAAGTCAGCAAAATGCGCGCGCAGGGTTGCGAGATCATCATGATTGGTCACGAAGGCCACCCCGAGGTGGAAGGCACGATGGGACAGGTGAAAGACGGCATTTACCTGGTGGAAACCGAGGAGGACGTGGCCAAGCTGAATATTGCAGCGGGTACGCAACTGGCTTTGGTGACCCAAACCACGTTAAGCGTGGACGATGCTTCCAAGGTAATCACGGCGCTAAAAGCAAAATTTCCTGATATTCGCGAGCCGAAGAAAGCAGACATTTGCTATGCCACGCAAAACCGCCAGGACGCTGTCAAGTTTATGGCGCGCCAGGTTGATTTGGTGTTGGTGGTGGGCAGCCCAAGCAGCTCCAATTCCAATCGCTTGCGCGAAGTGGCCGAGAAGTTGGGTGTGCCGGCCAAGCTGATTGAAAATGCGGACAGCCTGGAGCGAGACTGGTTCGACGGTGTGAAACACATCGGCTTGACGGCGGGTGCTTCAGCGCCTGAGCACCTTGTGCAGGGTGTGGTGAAGCGCCTGAAAGAATGGGGTGCTTTGTCGGTTCGAAACATGGAAGGCGTGGAAGAAAATATTGCCTTTCCAATGCCCAAGGGTTTGGTCCGCTCTGAAGTATGAGCGGACTTGCTTAACTGTTCAACACATGGTGCTGGTGCCAATCGACCAGGTCTCGAACAAACCATGGGTTGACCTTTGCGGCCGGTTTGGCTGAGTAAACCGCAAGCAGGGCCTGTTTGACATTCATGTCTTCGTGCTGAATAAGGTGTGCTGCTATCAGGGCAGCTGATCTGCTGATTCCCTGTTCGCAGTGCACGATTACCTTGCCTTGGTTTTGGTGTGCCTGGTTGATAAATTCACACACGGTTTGGAAGTGAGCAAGCAGTGACTCGTCAGGGTTGTCGCTCACTGGAATGTGCAACTGAACAATGCCCTGCCGAAGCCTGGGGCAAATTTCGATGCAGCTGACCGCATGAGTAAATGACGATTGTGGTTTTTGAAGGGCTTCGCTGGCGCCCTGCAGTGAACCAATCCACAGATTGGGACGTACTTCATGAATCACTGTGCAAGCCCTGGATGATGTCATTAATCCTGGACTTAATTGCCCCTTGTTGCGACGAGGTGTACCGGCTGAACAAATTGACCTTCAAATGAGGGGCGACCTTGGGATCTTGTAGGGTGGATGCAAGCAGGCGAATTTGCAGACTGCGGGCATTGGGCACTTCTTGGTTGGTGTGCGGTGTTTTCAGCTTTACAAGGGTGTTCAGGGTATCTGGATTGGCGGAATCGGGGATGCCGTTGCTCGCTGATATGTAAGCAAGCTTGTTCACCAGTGCATGTGGAATTAGAACCTGCATCAGGACGCTTGCTTTTTTTGTGGTTGGCAAGGCATTGCTCGCTTGGGTACACAGGTGGAGAATGTCATCGCTGGCTTTGTTGATGCGGGCGTTTTCGCAGGCGGGGAAGCGGGTATGCAACATGCCAGAAATCCATTCCTTCAGATTGGGTGGAGCCACGTTGATCGCGTCGTGCAAGTAATCTGCGGTGCTCTCCATGGCGTCGACATCCGTATTCTGAAACAGGCTTGGATTACAGGACAACAAGGAAAAGCGCCCCACATCGCCATTGTCTCTGGAGGGGTGGTTGGTGGTGTGTTCCATCAGGTTGTGAACGTCGCGGCCTCGATTTTTGTTGATTTCAAACGGGTTTCGGTGCCAGCTTAAGTGGTTCAGGTTTTCTCGTATTCCTGCGCTTTCGTGTTTGCAAAGCACTTTCATCAGCACTTCGCCGGTCCAGTGCCCTGGCAAAAGACTGTCCGCAAATGCGTGGTAGGCCACTACATGGCTTTTCGAATGTTCATCCTCGATGCGGATTATTTCCGGGATACTTACCGGCAGCTTGTCGATGGTGTCCTGATCCCATCCGGGTGGAAGCTGATTTGGATGTTGACTTAACCAAACCCTGGTCGGAGCTTCCGCGTGTTCAATTAAAGCCTGAGTTTCAGAGGGTAGGGCTTGCGCGAGGCTGGCTTCGACGGACGACGACACAGGAGTTTCGAGATTGCGCAAGGCAAACTGTGCCTCTGTAATGTAAAGCGGGTTTGTGTTGGGTGTGGCATTGACTGCAAATGAGAGGGGCTGGTTCTGGATTGCCGTGGCCCACTGCTGCGCCATGTGATCAAGCGCACATCGAACACCCGGATGCAATTCGGACGTATGCGCGGCCTGCTCAAGGGCTTGCCATGAATAGGCATTGTGTTCAGCACGAATGCTCGGGTTCCATTGACTGTTTGTCGGCAAGAGGCACAAGAATAGACGATAAGTAAAACCAGTGTGAGCGTTGCGCAGCACAATCGGGTTAGTCCACACCTGGCCGTTGGGCAGTCGATAAACTTCCTCCAGTGTTTCGCGCAGTGCACAGTGCAATGGGTCTTCGGGTTTGTTGGTGCGCGCAATTCTTTCTATTGCGCCCCCGGGGACGCTCCATAGCCCTTCATCGTGTGTGCCCTGCGCATTTTTCAGAAGCAGGATCGAACACCTGCCAGAATCATCGGGTTTGAGCATGCACAGGCCAGCGCCACCATCACAGCCCCATTCTCCATGGGGTGTTTCAGATGCGCCGTTCAGCTGGGGGTACTTTAAGCCCAATGTAGATTCTTTGAGAGGAATCCAGCAGCTGGACCCCGCTTTAACTACAGCTGCATCACGATGACTTGTTTGGCTTTCTGTGACTGAACCTGATGGTAAAAAAAAATGGCTGTTTGATGTTGGCGACAACTGCGGCATTGAGGGGCGGGGCGAAGCAAATGTGAAATCTGAGTGCCGCCAAACCCGGGAAAGTTCATTTGTTGGGAGTGGCCAGTACTTGGTCTACCCGATTTCTGTCTACGTCCACCACTTCAAATCGCCAGTTGTTCCAGTCGAATTTCTCGGTTTTTTTCGGGATTCGACCCAACGAGGCCAATACGAACCCACCGACGGTGTGGAAGTTGCCCAAGTCTTCCTGGGGCAAGCCGCGAATGCCCAGTTTTGTTTTCATTTCGTCGATGGGTAAAAGTCCATCGAGCAACCATGATCCGTCCTCGCGTTTTACAGCCAGTGCTTCTTCGGGGGTGTCCATCATGGGCATCATGTCACCCACAACGCTGGACAGCACATCATCGATGGTGACAATGCCTTCGGTCATGCCAAATTCGCTGACCACGAATGCAAAGGTTTTTTTCTGCTGGCGGAAAGTGCGCAGCAGATCGACCAGCGTGAGTGAGGCGGGAACAAACAGTGCATTTTGCAGGGGTATTTCAGCGAAATTGATGTCGCCCTCCATGGCGGCTTGAAGAATATCGTGGCTTTCTGCCACGCCGATTACTTGCTGCAAACTGCCTTTACAAATTGGCAGCATGGAGTGGGGCGCTTCACGCAACAAGCGCAGGTTGTCCTCGCGCGGGGCATGTAAATCAAGGTAGGCAATGTCGCTGACCGGGGTCATGACTGAGGCCAGGCGACGGTCTTCAAGGCGCAACACATTGCTCATCAGGTGGCGTTCTTCGGGGGCCAGCATACCTGTTTTGGCGCCTTCATCAAGAAAGGCTTGAATTTCTTCGATGGTGCTAACCGCAGGTGCAGCTTTGAACGGGATGAAGCTGAGCACCAGGTCGGAGCCCTTGGACAGCAAGGTGATGGCGGGGCTGAGCACTTTCAGGAATATCGACATGAAAGGTGCGCAAAACGCAGCAACCTTTTCCGGGTTGGCGATGGCCAAGCGCTTGGGCACGATTTCGCCAAAAACAATTGAAAAACCTGTGACCAAGGCAATCGTGACTGCGAATGAGATAACACTGGCCCAATCGCTCAGTGCCGGAAAGTGCTGGTCGATGGTTTGTTGAAACGTGGCGGTAAGGGCCGATTCGCCATAAATACCCATGAGCAAAGCGGCTGCGGTAATGCCGGTTTGAGTGGCCGCAAGCAGGCGGCTGGGGTTGTCCATGATTTGAATGGCGATTCGGGCTTTTGGATTCCCTGAGTCGGCCATGGCTTGAAGTTTGGAGCGTCGACTGGAGGCCAGTGCCATTTCCGAGAGGGCAAAAAAGCCGGAAATCAATATCAAAAGGACCAAGATCCAGAAGGCATTCATGATGTGTGTTCTTGTAGTGGGTGTTGCGGCTGCACGGTATTGCTCACGCCCAGTTTACCAAAGCCCATGCTGCTTTGGCTTTTTGCTTGATTGGGTAAAACCGGGGGCTCGGTTACAATAACGGGCTAAGTTGTTTTGTCAGATGATTTTTTGAAAGAATTGCCATGTCCATGAGCGAAGCCTCCATTCCCAAGTCCGATCAAATTGTAGTCGCGGCCCTGTACAAATTTGTCAGCCTGCCCGATTTCGAGGAAATCAAGCCCAGACTTGAGGCTGTGTGTACTGAAAACTCGGTGCTGGGCACCTTGTTGTTGGCCAGGGAAGGGATCAATGGCACGGTCAGCGCGCCACGCGCGGGCATTGTGGCCTTGATGAATTTTTTGTGGGCCGATTCCCGGTTTGCCGATTTGGCGCCCAAGTATTCAATTGCGCCAGAACAGGCGTTTACGCGGATGAAGGTGAAGTTAAAGCGTGAAATTGTGACCATGGGCAAAGACGGGATCGACCCCAATCGCCTGGTGGGCCGCTATGTGAAACCAGCCAACTGGAATGCATTGATTCAAGACCCGGATACCTTGGTAATCGACACTCGCAACAACTATGAGTACGCGATTGGTACTTTTGAAGGGGCCGTGGATCCTGCCACCACGACATTCCGCGAATTTCCGCAATGGGTTGAAAAGAACTTGAAAAGCCTGCCTGTGGACAAACGCCCCAAGAAAATTGCCATGTTTTGTACCGGTGGTATTCGCTGCGAGAAATCCACGGCCTACATGCTGGAGCAGGGCTTTGAGGAGGTGTATCACCTTGAAGGCGGTATCCTGAAGTACCTCGAAGAGATTCCCGAAGAACAAAGTTTGTGGAAGGGCGAGTGCTTTGTGTTTGATCAGCGGGTGTCGGTCACCCATGGTTTGCAGGTTGGGCATTACGACCTGTGCCACGCTTGCCGCATGCCGATCACAGAGGAAGAAAAGCAAAGCGAAAAATACATTCAGGGCGTGGGTTGCCCGCATTGCTATGATTCGCTGACCGACGATCAAAAGAAGCGCTTTGGCGAACGCCAAAAACAGATTCAACTGGCCAAGCAGCGCAATGAGAAGCACATTGGCCGCAAGATGTTGGCCAAAGAAACGCACACGGAGTGAGCAGGGTGGAGCAGCAAGCCGATCATGGGCACCAGCTTGGTTTACCCGTGTTATACACCTTTCGCCGTTGCCCCTATGCCATGCGTGCGCGGCTGGCGATTGTTGCCGCCGGTTTAAAGGTTGAAGTGCGTGAACTGGTGCTGCGCGCCAAACCCGCACACATGCTTGAAATTTCACCCAAAGGCACGGTACCCGTGTTGTGGTTGCCGGATGGCACCGTGATTGACGAAAGCCTGGATGTGATGCGTTGGGCGGTGGGCCAGAATTTTCCGGCAGAGTGGTTGGTGCCGAACGCCGAACAGCAACAACAGTGTGATGAATGGATTGCGCTGCTTGATGGCGAATTCAAGCGAAACCTGGACCGTTACAAATACCCACACCGCTATCACGTAAAAACCGACACTGACGCCTACACCTGCGACCCGCTCGAACACCGCGCAGTGTGTGAAGAAATTTTGGCACAATGGAATGCGGTGCTGGTTCAGAATGGTCCTTGGCTGTTTGGCGCTAACCCCAGCTTTGCCGACTTCGCAATTTTGCCTTTTGTGCGCCAATTCAGGATCGCCGATGAGGCTTGGTTCGATGCGGTACCTGGTTATGATGCACTGAAGTTGTGGCTCCATTCTTTTTTGGCATCGCCTTTGTTGGAACAAGCCATGGTGAAGTACACCCCTTGGCAACCTGGCGACACACCTTTAACCTTTCCGGGTTAGAGACGACCCTCTACGATTTTCTGGTCAAGTTTCTATACACTCGCAAGTTACGCAACAGTAACATTGTCTTGCTGGGCTATGCTAGGCCCTGAAAAAAGACATTCCCCCTATAAGAAGGACGAGACTCATGGCCGACAAAATTCTTGAATTTGTTCACACCTCCACAGGTAAACAAATTGCCGCCGCACTGGGCCTGCCCGTGCCCCCCCTCTTGAAGCGCGCCAAAGCTGGATACGCCGAAAAATCATTGGCCAATTCAAATGCCTTGGTGGGTGCCAGTGCATTTGGCCCAGTGGCCACTGCGGTGGTGAAGGCATTGAATGCCATGGGTGCATCCATCAAGGTATCCGCCGATTTGGCGGGCCTGGATGGTATCAAGCAAGCCGCGGCCAAAGCCAAAGTAGACGTGAGCATTTCTCAAGCTGACAATGGCGTACCTGAAAACGTGTACGTGTTGGACGTTACAGCAGCAGCCAATGTGGCAGACCTGCGTTTGTTGTACGACTTTTTCAACCCACGCTTGCGCAAAGTGCCATCGAACAGCCGCATTGTGGTGATTGGTCGCCCACGTGGTGATTGCAAAGACGCCCTGGCTGAAACAGCACAGTCCTCATTGCCCGGTTTTATTCGCAGTCTTGCGAAAGAAAGTGGCAAGAACGGTACAACCGCCAATTTGATTCAGGTAAAAACCGGCGCTGAAAACGGTATTGAAGGCGCACTGCGCTTTTTCCTGAGCCCGCATTCTGCCTTCGTTACCGGCCAGGTATTGCCAGTGGTTGGTGCACCCAAAGGTGTAAAGGTTGCTGCATTTTCTGAAAAACCATTGACAGGCAAGTTGGCGGTGGTAACCGGTGCAGCACGCGGTATTGGCGCAGCCATTGCTGAAGTGCTGGCCCGCGAAGGTGCTACCGTGATTGGTGTTGATCGACCCGCAGATGAAAGCGTGTTGGGTACAACCATGAGCAGCATTGGCGGTATTGCCTGCCCGCTGGACATTACTGATGCCGACGCGGGCAAGAAGCTGGCAGCTGTGGCTGCACAGAAGGGTGGCAAGATTGACATTATTGTGCACAACGCAGGTATTACGCGCGACAAGATGATGCGCAACATGGCGGCCCACCTGTGGGACATGGTGCTGGACGTGAACCTGGGTGCGATTGTTCGTTGTAACGACCAGTTGTTGGCAGGAGATGCATTTGGTTCCAACGCCCGTATCGTGTGTATTTCATCGATTGGCGGTATTGCCGGTAATGCAGGCCAAACCAACTATGCAGCCACCAAGAGCGCCGTGATTGGTTATGTGGATGCCATGGCCAAGCAACTGGAAGGCAAGGGCATTTCGATTAACGCGATTGCACCTGGCTTTATTGAAACTCAAATGACTGCGGCCATTCCTGTGGTAACCCGGGAAGTGGCGCGTCGTTTGTCCAGCCTGTCGCAAGGTGGATTGCCAGTGGACATTGCTGAGGCAGTCACTTTCATGGCCAGCCCGCTGGCCGCTGGTGTAAACGGCGCCACGCTGCGTGTGTGCGGACAAAACCTGGTGGGCGCGTAATTCTTTCATTCACTGAATACGCTGCCTGCAACTAAAAAATTATCTGGAGAAAACTATGAAACACGGTCGTCGCGTTGCCATTATTGGCGGTTCACGCATTCCATTTGCACGTTCAAACACAGCCTACATTGGCAAATCCAACCAGGACATGTTGACTGCAGCATTCCGAGGTGTGGTCGACAAGTTCCAGTTGCATGGTGAAGAACTGGGCGATGTAGTAGCTGGTGCAGTAGTCAAGCACAGCCGCGATTTTTCACTGTGCCGTGAATCTGTATTGGGTTCAGGTTTGAGCCCAATGACACCGGCTTTCGACATTCAGCAAGCCTGCGGTACTGGCCTGGAAGCGGCCATTGTGGTGGCCAACAAAATTGCCTTGGGTCAAATTGAAGTGGGCATGGCTGGCGGTGTAGACACCACCACCGATGCACCGATTGCAGTCAGCGAAGGCCTGCGCAAAATTTTGCTGGAAGCCAACCGCGCCCGCGACACCAAAGGCAAGCTGGCTGCCCTGTTGAAAATTCGCCCCAAGCACTTGGCACCACTGCCACCTGCCAATGCTGAACCACGCACGAAAATGAGCATGGGCGCGCACTGTGAAGTGATGGCGCAAACATGGAATATTTCTCGTGAAGAGCAAGACGAACTGGCCGTGAGCAGCCACTTGAAAGCAGCCAAGGCCTACGAAGAAGGTTTCTTTGACGACCTGGTTGTACCATTCAACGGTTTGACCCGTGACAACAATCTGCGTGCCGATTCTTCTGTAGAGCGCCTGCAAGGTTTGAAGCCTGCATTTGATCGCAAGAGCGGCAAGGGCACGATGACTGCTGGTAACTCTACACCCCTGACTGACGGCGCTTCTGCTGTGCTGCTGGCCTCTGAAGACTGGGCCAAGGCACGTGGCATTCAGCCACTGGCCTACCTCACTTTCAGCGAAACAATCGGTGTTGATTTTGTATCGGGCAAGGAAGGCCTGTTGATGGCCCCAGCCTACGCAGTGCCACGCATGCTGAAGAAAGCCAACATGAAACTGCAAGACTTCGATTTCTATGAAATTCACGAAGCGTTTGCTGCACAGGTTCTGTGTACCTTGAAGTCTTGGGAAGACCCCAAGTTCTGCAAGGAAAAACTGGGTCTGGACTCAGCTCTGGGTTCAATTGACCGCAGCAAGCTGAACGTGAAAGGCGGTTCACTGGCTGTGGGCCACCCGTTCGCCGCCACTGGTGGCCGCATTATTGCCACCTTGGCCAAGCTGTTGAATGAAAAAGGCAGCGGCAAGGGCTTGATCTCTATTTGTGCAGCCGGTGGTATCGGCGTAACAGCAATTATCGAGAAGTGAAATCATGAGCGTGAATGACACCCTGAAAGCAGCGGCGAAATTTTTCGAGCTGACCGAGTTTCCAAACGGCAAGGCGCTGCTGCTGAAGGCTGCCACCACGTCCAATAAAAAACCAAAACCCGACACACAGGCTGCACGCCTGGGTGCCCGGGTGAAGAAAGTGTTTATTGACCGCGAGTGGGTACGCCAGTACAACGCTGTGTGTGGCTTCAAGGAAGATGAAATTTCCCTGACCGCGCCTCAGGTGGTGGCTTCGCCCCTGCACATGTATTTGCTGAGCCGCCCTGAGCACCCCATGCCGATGTTGGGCATGGTTCACTTGCACAACTCAATTGAATGCGCCAAGCCGCTGGAATACGGTGTGGCTTACGATGTGTTGGTGACAGTGGGCGATACCCGCAGCATTTCGCTGGGTCTGGAATTTGATGTACACACCCAGTTTTTGGTGGGCGAGGAAGTGCACTGGAGCAGTGTGATGACCATTTTGTGCCGCGTGAAGGGTATGCCCAAGCCTTTGACGAAACCAGCACCTGTTGAGCCTTTGAGTGCATTGGGTGCGCAATATGCGGCGGTGAAAGTGCCTGAAAACCAGGGCCGCAAGTACGCCAAGGTTTCAAACGATTACAACCCGATTCACTTGTACGCGCAAACCGCAAAAATGTTTGGTTTCAAACAGGCCATTGTGCATGGCATGTGGACTGCCGCAAAAACACTGAGCATTGTTGAAGCCGGTTTGGGTGCGCGTGCCAGCAAGTTTGATTTGTCGTTCAAACAGCCGGTGTTCCTGCCGTCTGGCATTTCGGTGAAGCATGTAACAGCTGATAGTGCTTCGAAGTTTGAGGTGCTGGCCGAGCGTGATTCGAAAGTGTTGATGGTGGGAAGTATTGCGGCTTGATTTTTTGATTGAATGAGTGGCTCGGTTAGGTTTGCAGCGCGTCACTCATTGCGCCAAGATCCAAGTCGAATTCCCCTTTTTGATTCTGGCTCGGTTCATGCGACTTCGCGAATGCATAAGCGCTGGCGACTATCGTTCCGACAGTCCCGGCATCAAACTGGTTTCGATCATTTTCTGCATGTCGCGAATCGGAATTTCCGGGTGTTGAATCCACCAACGCGCACCCGCTTCAACAGCGCCAACCATGATGTTGGCCAAGGCCACGGCTTGTATGCCGGCCTTGTCGCTACTTTTGGCTTTTGATGGATCGTTGAGTTCTTCAATGGTTTTGGCCGAGGCCTCAATAAAGCTGTTTCTGAAGAAAGCAACCTTCTCGCCGACTGGCCCCACACTGGTGAGCGCCTCGTTGTAAAGCACTGACCAACCTTCCCTGTGACGTTCCACAAACGTCAAAAAGCTGAGCATGATCAACTTCAGCCGCTCTTTGGGGTTTGGGTTGGCCATCAGCAAGGTTAGGCCCGACATCAGGTGATTGCCGACCTGGGTAATGGTGGCCAGGTAAAGCGCATCTTTCGAGCCAAAATAGCGGTAAAGCAGAGGCTTTGTTACGCCAGCGCCTTCGGCGATTTGCTCCATGCTGGTGGAGTGAAAACCGTGGCGGGAGAACACTGAGCCTGCCACGTCCAGAATTTGACTCATGCGTTGTTCTTTGGGCACCTTTCGTGTGCCCAAGCGTTTTGTCTCGAGGGTAGGCGCCGCGTTTTTGTTGTTGTGGTTCGCTTTTTTCACCAATTTACTAGCCGGTTACATGGATGTTTTGAAGTGTAGCAAGCTTCTTTCAGTTTTGTGAATAAAAAAAGCCCCACAAAAAATGTGAGGCCTTTTTACGGGTGGGCGGTCGGTAAGTTACCGCTTTTTCTTACTTGTAACCCACACGATCCATAATTTGCTGGGACAAGGCCGTGTTCGCCGCCAGTGTTTTGGAAGGTGTTACGTCTTGCTTGTAAGCCCCCAAAGACTCCAAAGCAGGATTGTCTACTTTCACGCCAGACACTGTTGGCCATTCATTGTTGCCATTTGCGAAGTATTTTTGGGCGGAGTCGCTGGCCAGATATTCCAGAAACTTGATTGCACCATCGCGATTGGGTGCGTTTTTGGCCACAGCACCACCAGACACGTTCATGTGCACGCCATAGCTGCTTTGGTTGGGCCAAATGAAACCAACCTTGGACACCACTTCCTTGTCTTCAGGTTTTGATGAGTTTAACAAGCGAACCCAGTAGTAGCTGTTGGTCAGGGCCACGCCACACTCGCCAGACGCCACTGCACGAATTTGATCAGTATCACCGCCCTTGGGGCTGCGAGCCATATTGGCGACCACGCCTTGTGCCCAGGTTTCAGCGCCTTTTTCACCCAGGTGGTTGATCATGCTGCTCATCAAAGAAAGCATGTAGGGATGTGAGCCCGTGCGGGTGCAAACCTTGCCCTTCAATGCGGGCTTGGCCAAGTCTTCATAGTTTTGGGCAAGCTTGGGGTCGACGTTTGCTTTGTTGTACACAATCACACGGCTGCGTGCTGAGAATGCATACCACAGGCCATTTTCACCAGTAAATTGCGCCGGGATTTTGTCGCTGAGCACTTTGGACTTCACAGGCTGAAACAGGCCATCTTGTTGGGCTGTTGCAAGGCGTGCAGCATCCACCAGCAACACCACGTCGGCAGGGCTACGCGCGCCTTCGCTGCGCATGCGCTCAAGCAGAGCCTCATCGCCCAATTCGAGGCGCTTGATGGCAATGCCAGTTTGCTTGGTAAAGTCCTCGTACATTTTTTCATCTGTCGAGTAATGGCGGGCCGAGTACAGGTTGATGACTTTCTCGTCAGCCTGAGCGGCAGCGCTTACGCCAATCAAGCCAGCGATGGAAACTGAAATCAGTTTTTTGAAAGTGTTATTCATGGTGATAAGGACTTTCCTGAATGTGGTTGGTTGAAATTGAACCGCTCTAGTCTAGCAAATAGTAATCATTCATGTAACAAGAAGTGTTCTCGTTTAACAATAATTTTTGTAGTAGTCAGAGTGTCGTAAGCGCGAGTTTCTACATTGGTTGCAACAAGAACGAGGAGACAGCGCTGTGGTTGAGCAAGCGAAGCACCAGTCCAATGGGACTTATCAGAATTTGTACGATGAATCCATCCGCAATCCCAAGGGTTTTTGGGCTCGTCAGGCGGATTTGATTCATTGGCAAAAGCCGTTTGAGAAAGTGCTGGATGACAGCAAACCCCCTTTTGCCGCTTGGTACGTGGGTGGAGAAACCAATCTGTGTTACAACGCGGTGGACCGACACTTAGACCAATTGGGCGACAAGCCAGCTTTGATTTATGTGTCCACAGAAGTAGATCAAGAAAAGGTTTACACATTCCGCCAATTGCACCAAGAAGTGCAAATTGCTGCTGCGATGCTGCAAAAAATGGGTGTGAAAAAAGGCGACCGTGTGTTGATCTACATGCCCATGATTCCAGAAGCGACCTTTGCAATGCTGGCTTGTGCGCGAATCGGTGCAATTCATTCGGTGGTGTTTGGCGGTTTTGCATCACACAGCCTTGCTTCACGAATTGAAGACGCAAAACCGAGGGTGATTGTTTCGGCCGATGCAGGTTCACGCGCTGGCAAGGCAGTCGCTTACAAACCACTTTTGGACGAAGCGATTGCCCGTTCAAGCTACAAGCCTGGCCATGTGTTGATGGTGAACCGGGGTTTGGTGCCATTTGACACAGTGGAGGGGCGAGACCACGACTACGCTGCATTGCGCAAAGAACTGGCCACGGCCAAAGTGCCAGTAACCTGGCTTGAGGCGACAGACACCAGTTACATTTTGTACACCAGCGGTACCACCGGCAAACCGAAGGGTGTGCAGCGCGACGTAGGCGGGTACGCCGTGGCTCTTGCGGCTTCCATGAAATACATTTTCATGGGCGAGAAGGGAAAAACGTTTTTTGCGACCAGCGACATTGGCTGGGTTGTGGGGCACAGCTACATTATTTACGGCCCTTTGATCGCAGGCATGGCCACGGTGATGTACGAGGGCTTACCCATTCGGCCTGACGCCGGCATTTGGTGGAAGATCGTTCAGGATCACAAGGTGTCGGTGTTGTTCTCGGCACCAACGGCTGTGCGCGTGCTGAAAAAACAGGATCCCGCCTATTTGAGCAAATACGATTTAAGTTCGCTGAAAGCATTGTTTCTGGCGGGCGAGCCTTTGGATGAAACCACTTCAGACTGGATTTCAGGGGCTATTGGAAAGCCGATCGTTGATAACTATTGGCAAACCGAAACTGGCTGGCCAATTTTGGCGATACAGCGTGGCGTTGAGGAAATGCCCGGTAAGTTGGGCAGCCCCGGTGTGCCAGTGTTTGGTTTCAACGTGAATGTGTTGAATGAAGACACCGCGCAACCCTGCAAGGCCAACGAAAAAGGGGTGGTGGCCATTGAAGGGCCACTGCCGCCCGGTTGCATGCAAACCGTGTGGGGCGATGATGAGCGGTTTGTAAAAACCTACTGGTCAAGCTTTAAAACCCGGCAAGTTTATTCCACTTTCGATTGGGGCATTCGCGACGAGGACGGATACTTCTTTATTCTCGGCCGCACAGACGATGTGATCAACGTGGCGGGTCACCGCCTGGGTACCCGGGAAATTGAGGAGAGTATTTCTTCTCACTCCGCGGTGGCGGAAGTGGCCGTGGTGGGTGTGGCCGATCAGGTGAAGGGGCAGGTGGCTGTGGCGTTTGCCATTTTGAAGTCGGCTGACGCAGTCAACGCGGCACAAGCCAAAACACTGGAGGCCGAGATCATGAAGGTGGTGGATTCCCAGTTGGGCGCAGTGGCCAGGCCCGCGCGCGTTTACTTTGTGAATGTGTTGCCCAAGACCCGTTCCGGCAAATTGCTGCGCAGGTCAATTCAGGCGGTGTGCGAAGGCCGGGACCCAGGCGACATGACCACCATTGAAGACCCCACCGCACTTGCGCAAATCAAGAACGCAATGGCGTGAACGAAGCACACCAGGGAAGCTTGAAAACAGACCAGGAAATTCGGGCTTGTTTCAGTTTTGTGGTGTGTTTTAAAACGTGTTTTAATGGTTTGTCACTGGCCGTTTCAGGGAGGGCTACTGAATGGCAAATCATTCGCTGGAAGTACTCAAGCTCAGCGTGTTGTTCGACAACCATTTTTTCAATGGTGTGCCCACGCAGGTTCACTTTATTCAGAACAGCACCATGGTGGGTACTTGGATAGACGAACAAGGTGCCGCAAATTTAAGCATTGGGCTAGATCGAATCAAGTTCATGAACAGTGATCAGTTGGTTTTTTTGATCGCGCATGAGTACGGTCACCTTGTTTTGAAACATCCTGATAAAACCATTGAGATTCAACAGCAGTACGGGATTGTTTCCACGTTCGATGAATTCATGTTGTCCCCGGACATGAAACGCGATTATTCCAGGCTGATGCGCGAGATGGAACTGCAGGCAGATTTGTTCGGCGCGCAGTTGGTGTTGGGCTTGGGGCACGATCCTGTGTCGGGCGCTTCATTTTTACTTGGCGAAACCAAAAGCATTCAACACCCCGAGGGCACCTTGCGGGTCGCAAAAATCAAGGCCGGTGAGCAAAGCCTGGTGGCCGAGGATTTCTCGGGCACCTTCAATAATTTGGCCATGCAGTTGAGCGATGCGGAAGTATTGGCAGCCTTGGTGCCTAGCTACACCCAGCCTATCGATTCTATTGATTCGACGGTAAAAGCGGCGGTGGAAAGCTGGCCAGCATCCGGTGCTGGCAGCTATGCCGGCGACACCTTGTATGGATTTGAGGTGTCGGTTTTGCTGACAATTGCGGTGCTGGCCTGCGCCATGCCAAGATGGTGGCGCAAGACCAGCGTGGGTTAGCTGTGGTGGATGGTTAAGCCACGCTGACTGGAATTTTTCCGATCTTGGCTTGCCACTCTTTCGGGCCGGTGTTGTGCACGGAAATACCGGTGCTGTCCACGGCCACTGTGACCGGCATGTCCTTGATCTCGAACTCGTAAATGGCCTCCATGCCCAGGTCTTCGAAGCCGACCACCTTCGCATTGGTAATCGCTTTGGACACGAGGTATGCCGCGCCACCCACAGCCATCAGATAGGCTGATTTGTTGTCACGAATTGCCTCAATCGCAACCGGGCCGCGCTCGGCTTTGCCGATCATCGCGATCAAACCTGTTTTTTCCAGCATCATGCGAGTGAACTTGTCCATGCGCGTAGCGGTGGTGGGGCCGGCTGGGCCCACAGCTTCGTCGCGCACCGGGTCGACAGGGCCCACGTAGTAAATCACGCGGTTGGTGAAGTCCACCGGCAATTTTTCACCTTTGGCCAACATGTCGGCGATGCGTTTGTGGGCAGCGTCGCGGCCGGTCAGCATTTTGCCGTTCAACAGCAAGGTTTGACCGGGTTTCCAGCTGGCCACTTCTTCCGGGGTTAGCGTGTCCAGGTTCACACGCTTGCTTTTCTCGGTGTCGGCAGTCCAGCTTACCTGTGGCCAGTCAGCCAGGTTTGGCACTTCAAGCTTGGCTGGGCCATCGCCATGCAAATGGAAATGCACGTGACGTGTGGCGGCACAATTCGGGATCATTGCGATTGGCAAAGACGCGGCATGTGTGGGGTAGTCGAGAATTTTTACGTCCAGCACGGTTGTCAGGCCACCCAGGCCTTGCGCACCAATACCCAGTGAATTCACTTTGTCGTAAAGCTCCAGGCGCAATTCTTCAATTCGGTTGCTGGGGCCGCGCTCCAGCAGTTCATGAATGTCGCAAGGGGCCATCAGGCTTTGTTTGGCCAGCAGCATCGCTTTTTCGGGCGTGCCACCAATACCAATGCCCAAAATACCCGGGGGGCACCAGCCTGCACCCATGGTGGGTACGGTTTTCAGTACCCAGTCCACGATGGAGTCAGAGGGGTTGAGCATGACCATTTTTGATTTGTTCTCGGAGCCGCCACCTTTGGCTGCGCAAATTACCTCAACATCGTCGCCGGGCACTATTTCATAGTGAATAACGGCGGGGGTGTTGTCTTTGCTGTTTTTGCGGGCACCGGCCGGGTCGAGCAGCACCGAGGCGCGCAGTTTGTTGTCGGGGTGCAGGTAAGCACGGCGCACACCCTCATTCACCATGTCGGTTACGCTCATGGTCGATTCCCAACGCACATTCATGCCCACTTTCAGGAACACCACTGAAATACCGGTGTCTTGACAAATAGGGCGTTTGCCTTCGGCGCACATGCGGCTGTTGGTCAGGATTTGCGCAATCGCATCTTTGGCAGCAGCACTTTCCTCGCGCTCATAGGCCTTGCCCAAGGCTTGAATGTAATCAAGCGGGTGGTAATAAGAAATATATTGGAAGGCATCGGCGATCGAGCTGATGAAGTCTTCTTGCTTGATGGTGGTCATGAACTGCTCCTGATCAAATTGGGTGCTGAGCCCCTTATTTTAATGTGCTTTGCCGTGGGCTGGTTGCGAGATGAGTCGGTCACACCAGGCAATTGCAACCGCAGACAGCAGGAAAATGACGTGAATGGCGGACTGGGCCACGATAGTTTTGGTGTCGTACTGCTCAGCGTTGATGAAAGTTTTCAGCAAGTGAATGGAGGAAATGCCGATGATGGCCATGGCCAGTTTTACTTTCAACACCGAGGCGTTGACGTGATCCAGCCACTCGGGTTGATCTGGGTGGGTTTCAAGCCGCATGCGGCTGACAAAGGTTTCATAACCGCCCACGGTGACCATGATCAGCAGGTTCGATATCATGACCACATCGATGAGCGCCAAAACGATCAGCATGATGCCGGTTTCGTCGAGTTGATGGCTGGCAGTGCCACCCACCAAGTGCCAAAGTTCGATCAAAAAGTGATACACGTAGACGATTTGGGCAACGATCAAACCGAGGTAAAGGGGCAACTGCAGCCAGCGACTTGAGAAAATGATTCGGGCCAGAAGCGGAATGGGTTGTTTGGTGTGTTGTTCCATTTTGTGACAGGTGTGCGGTGCAGCAATGGTTAATCGGGTAATGGCGGAAACTATAGCAGAACCAAACTACACCGGTGCTACTTGCGCTCAGCTGGAACGCGAATTGCTGTGGTGCGCCATGGTGTAAGGTGAGAGTAAGAGCTTTTGCCTATTGTTTATGCAAACTAAATTAATAGAAAACTAAGTAACCCTTGGAGGACAGGATGTCATCGATCGAATCAGTGTCACACGAAACGCGTGTGTTTCAGCCCAGTGCTGACTGGCAGCGCAGCGCCGCAATTGGCGGTATGGACGCTTACAAAGCCTTGTGCAAAGAAGCTGAAACGGATTTCGAAGGTTTTTGGGCTCGTTTGGCCAAAGAAAACCTGCAGTTTGCAAAGGCTTACAACCAGGTATTGGATGAATCCAACCCCCCATTCTACAAATGGTTTACTGGTGGCGAATTGAATGTTTCTGCCAACTGTTTGGACAAGAACGTGGATGCTGGCTTGGGTGACAAGGTTGCCTTGATTTTTGAAGCCGATGGCGGCGAAGTGACCAAGGTGACTTACAAGGAATTGCTGGCCAAGGTAAGCCGCATTGCCAACGGCCTGAAAAGCCTGGGCGTGAAGAAAGGCGACCGTGTTGTTATTTACATGCCCATGAGCGTGGAAGGTGTTGCGGCCATGCAAGCCTGTGCGCGTATTGGTGCAACCCACTCCGTGGTGTTTGGCGGTTTCTCGGCCAAGGCCTTGCAAGACCGTATTGTGGATACAGGTGCGGTGGCGGTGTTCACTGCCGATCAACAAGTGCGCGGTGGCAAGCAGTTGCCCCTGAAAGCGATTGTGGATGAAGCGCTAAGCCTGGGTGGCTGCGACGCTGTGAAGAATGTAATTGTGTACAAACGCACAGGTGCAGATGTGGGCATGCAGGCTGGCCGGGATGTGTACATGCACGAGTTGGCTGACAAGCAAAGTGATGTGTGTGCGCCTGAAATGGTGGATTCCGAGCACCCACTGTTTATTCTCTACACCTCAGGTTCTACCGGTAAGCCCAAGGGTGTGCAGCACAGTTCTGCTGGTTATTTGCTGTGGGCCATGCTCACCATGAAGTGGACATTCGACATCAAGCCCAATGATGTGTTTTGGTGTACGGCCGACATTGGCTGGATTACCGGCCACACCTACATTACTTATGGCCCATTGGCTGTGGGTGCTACGCAAATCGTGTTTGAGGGCGTGCCCACATATCCGAATGCTGGCCGTTTCTGGGAAATGATCCAGCGCCACAGCGCCACCATTTTTTACACCGCACCCACAGCGATTCGTTCATTGATCAAGGCTTGTGAGTCTGATGAAAAAGTACACCCCAAGAGCTATGACCTGTCGAGCCTTCGCTTGATGGGTTCAGTCGGCGAGCCGATCAACCCGGAAGCCTGGATGTGGTACTACAAGAATGTGGGTGGCGAAAAGTGCCCTATCGTTGATACCTTCTGGCAAACCGAAACCGGTGGCCACATGATCACGCCACTGCCCGGTGCCACACCCCTGGTGCCTGGTTCATGCACATTGCCACTGCCCGGCATCATGGCGGCGGTGGTGGACGAAGTGGGTGGTGATTTGCCCAACGGCCAGGGCGGCATTTTGGTGGTGAAGCGACCATGGCCTTCGATGATCCGTACCATTTGGGGCGATCCCGAGCGTTTCAAGAAGAGCTACTTCCCTGAAGAATTGGGCGGCAAGTTGTACCTAGCCGGTGACGGCGCTGTGCGCGACAAGGACAGCGGCAATTTCACCATCATGGGTCGAATCGACGATGTGCTGAACGTCTCGGGACACCGCATGGGCACCATGGAAATTGAAAGCTCTCTGGTGGCCAACGAATTGGTGGCCGAGGCCGCAGTGGTGGGTCGCCCTGACGAATTGACGGGTGAGGCGATCGTTGCTTTCGTGGTGTTGAAGGGTGATCGCCCTACGGGTGAAGCCGGGCAGAAACTGGCCATGGACTTGCGCAACTGGGTGGGCAAAGACATTGGCCCGATCGCCAAGCCCAAGGAAATTCGTTTCGGCGACAACCTGCCCAAAACACGGTCAGGCAAAATCATGCGTCGTTTGTTGCGCAGCCTGGCCAAAGGTGAGCAAATTACGCAAGACACCTCCACCCTGGAGAACCCGGCCATTCTGGATCAATTGGGCAAGCCGCTTTAATTGAACCGGCCCCTTCCTTGAACCGGGAAGTGTTGGCAATCCTGAAAACCAGTTCCACTTCGGTGGACTGGTTTTTTTCGTTTGAAACAATCAAGTCACCGGGAGTAAATTTATGAGTTTCACGCTCAGCCTGACCCGGTTTTTCTCGGTGCTTACCTTCGGCTTTTTGGTGTGCATTGCCGGCGCCGCCATTATGGAGGACTACGGCATAGGCCGGCAGTGGATTGGTTACTTTTTCATTTTCGTCACGCTGGGTGCTTATGCGGTGATCGGCCTGCTCAGCCGCACCTCGGACATGCACGAGTACTTTGTGGCCTCGCGCACCGTACCCTCGGTGTACAACGGCATGGCCACAGCTGCCGACTGGATGAGTGCGGCCTCCTTTCTGGGGGTGGCGGGCACCTTGTTCTACAGTGGTTTTGAAGCCTTGGCCTTGCTGGTGGGCTGGACAGGCGGTTTTGTGCTGATTGCCTTGCTGATTGCACCTTACCTGCGCAAATTCGCGTTTTTTTCAGTGGGCGATTTTTTGGCCACCCGTTATGCCGGACCTGACAAGGGCAGGGCAGTGCGGCTGATTTGTGTATTGATCACCGTGAGTATTTCTTTCGTGTACGTGATTGCGCAAATTTACGCGGTGGGTTTGATTACGTCGCGCTTTGCCGGTGTCGAGTTTGGTATCGGTGTGTTCTTCGGACTTGCCGGTATTTTGGTGTGCTCTTTCTTGGGTGGCATGCGGGCGGTAACCTGGACCGCAGTTGCGCAATACATTGTAATGATCGTCGCCATGATGGTGAGCGTGGTGGCCTTGATCGGGTTTACCGGCAAAGGCGACACCGAGCGTTTTGTGGATGGTGGCCCCACCAGTTTTCCCGAGTATGTGCGGGCGCAGGAACGTAAATTTTTTGCCGACCCTGCGGAAGCCGAGGTGCGCAGTGTGTACCTGCGGGAAGCGGATCGTTACCAGTTGTTGATTGATACCCTGCCTTCATCTTGGGCGGAAGGCTATGAGGCACGCCGTAAAAACCTGGAACTGGCGCGTTACGACGGCTCGACGTTTCAAGAAATCAAAGCAGCCGAGCGGGTGCTGACCAGCTACCCCAAAGACCCCCAAGATGCCAAACGCAAATGGAGTCAGGAAAAGCAGCGTTACCTGGACAAGGTGAAAGCCAGCGTGCCGCATTTTGGGTCGGTCAAAGACGATTCCGGGCTGTCGAATTCCCGGGCCTTGATCAGTTTTCTGGCGGTGGCTTTTACCCTGATGTGTGGGACCGTTGCATTGCCCCACATCATTATGCGGTTTTACACCACACCGAATGCGTCACAAACCCGCTGGTCGGTGGTGTTTGCCTTGGGTTGTATTTTGGTGATTTATCTGGCTTCGCCCTGGCTGAGTGTGATCGCCAAGGTGGTGGTGTACGAAAACCTGGTGGGATTGAGTTACAACGAGATTCCTAACTGGATTGCAGCGTGGTCGCGGGTAACTCCCGGGCTGGCCACCTTGCAGGACGTGAACCAGGATGGTGTGGTTCAGTTTGCAGAAATCGGTTTGAGCCCCGATATTTTGGTGTTGATTACGCCTGAAATTGCAGGCATGCCGTTTTTTCTATCAGGCTTGATTGCTGCGGGTGGCCTTGCTGCCGCATTGTCGACCGCCGATGGCCTGTTGCTGGCGATTGCAGGCAGTTTGTCGCATGACCTGTATTACCGGGTGCTCGACCCCGAGGCCACCGCACAGCGCAGGGTGACCATGTCAAAAATTGCCTTGCTGAGCGCAGCGCTGATGGCCGCCTGGATTACCAGTTTGCAGCCAGGCAATATTGTGGTCTTGGTGGGCTCTGCATTTGCTTTGGCAGCCTCAAGCCTGTTTGTGCCACTGGTGGCCGGTATTTTCTGGAGCGGTGCTACCCGCCGTGGGGCCTTGTGGGCTATGGGCACCGGGTTTCTCAGTTCAAGCCTTTGCCTTGCGCTGACCAATTCATCGTTCATGGCTTTGTTTAATCTGGATGCTGTGCAAATTGGGGGTTTGAGCGGCGTGGCCAGTGGTGTGTTTACCATTCCTTTAAGCGCCCTGGCCATGGTGGTGGCCTCCTTGTTGGGTGGTCGCAAAGACGAAGCACCTGCCGTAATGCGTGTGTTGCGGCTGCCCGAATCGGAAGGAAAAGTGTGATGCCGAGAGAATGCACTGGATACCCAAGGCGATTCTTTGCTATACTCTCGCGCTTACCGCGGAGAGATGGATGAGTGGTTTAAGTCGCACGCCTGGAAAGCGTGTATAGGTTAATAGCCTATCGGGGGTTCGAATCCCCCTCTCTCCGCCAAATCAACAACTTACGCAAGTTTTTTGTTGCTAGATTAAACTGCATACGACTACAAACTACAACACTTTTTGTGCCATTTGTGCCAAAAGTGTGACAAATTCAACTGTATGCTACGTCGGACAAAATGTCGAGCCACCGAGCAGCGCACATAGATAAATAGCCTATCTGGGGTTCAAATCGCCCACTCTCTCCCCCCCATTAAATATCTCGATTTAATTTACATAGCGATATTGCGGAACGCTCTCTTTTGAGTCGTCATCGAAGGCGGCCAAGATTTGCCTGATTGGTTTTCCATGTAGCGTTTCAGCGTTCGCAGGCGTGAACAACGCTAACTCTTGAAGAATAATTCCACAATTTGTGGACAAATTAAAAAATTGGTGTTAATATAACACTATCAAAAATATTATTACACCCAATAGGGAGAGCATATGGTGAACAACCGACCGACTGAGCTGGGAATTGAGCTCAGAAAACTGAGAATTGAGAACCACATGAACATGGCTGAGATGGCAAGTCGGCTTGATATGAGCACTTCTCAACTAAGTGCGATTGAAACCGGTCAAAGGCCAGTTCCATCCGACTTCAGTCAAAAGTTTGTGGAGAAATTTCCTGAGTGGGCACACTTAGAAATGAAATTGGAAGAATTGGCGACACTTCAGCGAGGGACGGTTACTTTCCGTGTTGAAGAGCCTAGGAAAGCCAAAGCTATGGCGGCATTTGCTAGAAGTTTAAATTCTGATGTGAGTGACCAATTCATTGCAGAGCTAGAGGTATTTTTAAAAAAGAGAGGGCAATAAGGTATGGAGGAATGTAAACGATGATTAGAAAAGACGGATTTTTAGTGCCTGCCGCAAGCGCAAGCTCCATAAATAGCTTGGCCGATGTATTTCGCCGGTCGCTTGGGCTGCCATCGAGCGGTCGGATATGTGTGGCGCTGGCTTATGACATAGCCGCTTACAAGATGGGCGGTGCCTTCAACTATAAAGTTGTAGAAGACAGATTGATGCCAAATGACATGGCGTTAACTTACCCAGATGACGGTGAAATTTGGGTTAGCCAATCAGTGTTTGATGGTGCTTGCAATTCGGTTTCGCGTGATCGATTCACGTTGGCCCATGAACTGGGTCACTTGTTAATGCACAGGGGATTGCCCTTGCACCGCGCCTACACTTCTCAGTACAAGCCCTATCTCAACTCTGAATGGCAAGCTGATGAATTTGGAGCGGCCTTCTTGATGCCCGCATCGGCTGTTGATGTCAATAACAGCATCGAGAGCGTTGCTAATGAGTTTGGAGTCAGCGCATCTGCAGCTGGAATCAGAATAAATAACTTAATCAGAAGGGGAAGAAGATGAAAAGCCCTCTAAGAGTTGGCGCTCAAAGAGGGCTTAAAAGTCGAGAAAATGGTCCTTGCAGACACCCAGGGCTATTTTCTGACGGAATTCGTTATCTAGCGAAACGAAGTGTATACCTTATCAAAGATATATACAACCGTCAGAATAAGGAAAAGTGGTGTCTCAACATCTTTTTGAGGAGACACCATTATGGTTTGTCATTATCCGAAAAGTGTACATGTACGCTCGTACATGCGCCGCCGTTTGGGGCGCCTTGAGCGTGTGTGTGAGCACTGTAGGTCAACCCCAAACAGCTAATCGAAGCGATTAATGTTTGACTGTGCACCTCATTCCGCCCAAGCGGGTGAGGTGCACACCTTAATATCCAATCGATTGCTGCCTTAATGTTATGTATCCGACCCGATGGAAATGACAGTGTCCGAAATCTTATCTTCATCAGTCCTTTCTGCAGCCCTAGTTGCCGCGTTAATTTGGCTCAGCCGAACCTGGATCAAGACTCGCCTGACTGCGAGTATTAATCTGGAAACGGAAGAAACAATAGCGAAGCTTAAATCAGCACTTGACGCAACTAACCAAAAGGTTCGTGATCTCTCGGCAGTCGCTGCATCTGCCAATCAGCACGTCGAGTCAAAATTGCTTGAACACAAAATTGACGCGATAAAACTTGTGTGGGAAACCGTTCAAGACTGGCAGCAGGTCACTCCTGCCACTTTGACCATTTCCATCCTGCCTGAAGATTGGATAGAACAAAACGCATCACACCATGGCACCAGGTCAACTTTTGAACAATTACTCAAAGGAATTGATCCAGCAAGCTTTCTAAAGAAGCAAAACAAAGTGTTTCTCGCTCGTCCATTTGTATCAGAGCCAGCGTGGGCTTTATATTTTGCATATCACAGCTTTCTTTGTAACCGTCTTACAAAAGCAGTTCTTCTTACAATGCCAGACCTAGAGCATCCACAAATTTTGAAGCGATTTGGTGAGCGTCAATTAGTCGTGAAATCAGCGCCCCCAGAAATACTGGCCGCTTATGACAAAGATCCTTGCATAGGCGCGGAGTCTTATCTGCAATACCTGAGAGAGTCTATGTTGAGTGAATTCAACGATATGCTGTCTGGACGGCGTGCTGGCGCTGAGGCCCTAAAAAACGCAGCTGAAGTTCTTCGAGCAGCAGAGGCACTTTCCAAGTCCGCAATTTAAAACCGTTAAAACAAGCTTCGGATGATTTACAAGGCAATCTTGACTTTCTGTAAACTTTCCCTAATCACTTGGTTAGAAATCAGTCGCGAAGGAAGTCGATTTATTTCCCTAGCCGTTGTTAGGGTGTGGAAATGTAGCCGCACTGGTTTTTCGGGGATCGATCCTCTGATCGTCAAAGAAGCCCACCATGTGGATTTTTTTGTTTAACAGGTAACCCAAGCAACTGGAGGCAATTTGGGCACACGATATGGTCGTCGTAGGTCTGACGGAGTGACCGAGTATCACGATAGCGAGCAGTCAGTTCTCGCTTCGCGAGAGCGCGAGAAGAGGTTTGAACGCGCTATATGGTTTGGCTTCATTGGTGCTGCCCTTGGTTTTGCCTTGGGGTTTTACTTCATACAGCCAATGGATTTCCCAAAAATCATTAAGTTTTTGGCTATCGGATTGACATCCACCGCTTTGGGTTGGCTCAGTTTTAAGTTGTCGAACTTCATCTACCTCGCTATTTGTATGGGTCTACTGCTGCTCGTTGGTGTGTTGATCATTACTAATCTATGGAATAACCTCTAAGCCTTGGGGTGGGATCAGTTTTTATCTTGAGAAGAATTGTCGGCAAAGATATTAATCGGCAAGCCTACATTGAATGAATTAAAAGTGGTGGACGAACATGGAAAGCACCATACATACGCTCCTAAAGCTGTATGAGCAGAAGAGAGCCGAGTATCAAGCCTTGGTAAATCCGAAGAAAAAATCAGGTATCAAGGAGTTTTTTAGAACCAAGTCAAATTTATCTGCATCTGAGCTTTTAGATAAAGAGTTTGAATTTCAGCAGGAACTTTCTAGGGATCAGCAGCTAATAGATGGTCTCAAAGGCTTGAAAAAGGACAAGGCTAAATGGGATGGTTCAGTGGGATTTCTTAAGAGTCGCTCCGAAGACCTTTCTTGTAAAATTGATCTTAAGAACTACCTCCATACTTTTTTTGCTTTTCTCTTGGCTGTACTTGTGATCATGGCTGAGAAGTTTGGACCTCAGAACTGGATCATCGCGATTATGGTGGGAATCTTTATCTGCATAATTTTTAAAGATCGTTCAGAATTACGTCGCGAATTATTGAGCACTAAGGAGTTCTCTAATTTCATCGAATCAAACAAGGACAAAATTGAGGAACTCGATACACCTAACAGAGAGTCAAGTCAAACCTATTGGTCTTGAGCTTGTATCCTCAAAGAATTTGGTGACTTTTCAATTTCGACCAAGCTAATCCAGTTATTCCAAATTGTTTTTTATTTGATAATTGAGGTCGAAAAATTTTTTGAATTTCTGATTCAGATCTTCTCGAAGCTGTATATCAGGAGATTTATAGACTTTAGTGATTATCACCGCGAACGTGAAGTTACCTATAACGAAGCAGTTACCTAGGAACCTAGCAATTGATGCAGCCGATAGGTCGCAGCCTATTTGACCGAAATGATTGGTGTACACGGAGTGAATTGTTGTTCCGCCATGGACGAAACCGCTTAATGGCTTCCATGCGTTTTCGGTCATTCTAGACAGCTTCCCGTCATGCTTGGAACTGTCAGTCGGTATTTTGTTTATGAACTGTTCGACTTCTACGCTCAACTCCTTAATAGAGATCTTGTCCCATTTCCCGTTTTTTGTAGGTTTTCGAATACCTTCGTCTTTCTCAATAAAGTCTTTTATTTGCCCAGCTGACGCTAGGAAGCCCAGATACACACCTCTTAAAAATGTCTCAATTTGAGATCTATGTAGTGCCAGTGCTGGGGCAGCTAAGTCCGCAGGGCTCGTTTCAAGCAATGTGTATAGACCCTGACCCATATCGAAAGATGTTCTCAGCAACTGAAGCGAAACGGGATGAATCTCCGATTGAACTTCGGGGAGCTCACTCAAAAAATTGATTATTGCTTCATTTAATTCTCGGCCTACCAAAGCTAAATGACGAATTTGCTCCAGTTCTAAATTCTTGTTCTCTGGTGTAGACATTAAGTATTCCTTAGACCTTTATGGTTTTTAAATATTGGCAAAGCATCTGATCATCGAAGGTTTCTACAATTTCGGGTCCAAACCTGTATCGCATCGCCTCTTTACTGCCTTCTTTCCAGTATCCGGTCGGCCAAGTTGTCCCCTCAATAGCGGTGTTCATCACGGCATGAGTTTCTTCCTTGGCCAGCCGTTCGAAGATCTGATCTCCATTTTCAATTAGGTCGAGGATTCGCTCGCATGATCGAATTGAAATGAACCAGGTGATCAGGAGGAATGCATCTTTCTTTGCTCTATCCTCTAAAATTTTAACGCTGGCAAGGCTCAGGGGCCAGGTGATTGGATCGTGTATGGCTAGGAGAACGGATCGCATCTGCTTTGCTTGGTCGCTACTTCCCAGTGCAATTTCTACACAGCGTTTTGTAGCAGAAGTGAGTGCATCTTGACGTTTTTGCATTCTAATTTCTCCAGTTTGCTAAATATCGGGTTATTTCATTTCGTACTATCAAATAAATCTCGCGAGAATTGACCCAAAAAAGGCTGTTTTTTCGCGGAAATCCCGCGACTCTTTTCTTTCTCAAATCATGCAAAAACTGGTTTCGCGAGAAATGTGCAAAAAAGCGGCTGTTTTTCGCGGGATTTCCGCGATTTCTTCATTCTCTGAAAATTTCACGGAAAATTCTCGCCGCGATGAAAGCAGTAACAACGATCTCCCAGCTAAGGCCGAGCCATTCAAAAGCTGAATTCATATCACCTTCTCAAAAAACTATCCAATTTGTCGGTTTGTTTGGATATTGGATCTGTCTTGAATCTACTATCAGTTTTCTTTCGAATTCGAATGCTTCTTTATACGAATGACAGGATTTGATGATGTGTCCGTCAAGCAGGACATCATAAACTCTCCACTTTTGAGAGTGTTGCATTTGCCCCGATGTGTAGTTTTCTTCATTGTGTGCGTCGTGCGTAAACGAAAAACTCTCTTGCCTTATTCTGGCGATAATTTGGGTGTCCATGTTCGTTCCTGTGATTAAAAAGATTTCACCTTAACTGAACTCTGGAGTCTGTCAAATTAATGTTAATTTTTAATAAGTATTAAAATTGGCGATTTCTGCTGAGTAGTTTTATAGATATTTGTGATTAAGTATTATTTTTATTGATGCATACTTTTTTATTGATGCTTGACGGATAGATAATTATTTATTACTGTATTGACAGGGTTGGTTTTTGTGTTATACCCACAGATTTTTTGATGCTGTCAGACATTTTTCTGACCGGTGACCAAGGTGAAAACCCTTGGCGTGTCGAGGCCGCAGGCTCGAATTTCAATTACCACTGTGGTGGTCTTTGGCAACTTTAGTTGCACACTATTCGGCCTTGGCCGCATTTCAATGCGATCAAGGCCACAGCCGCGATCGCTTCTTTCGGCGATCAGCATAAACCACGGTGTCAATGTTCACGAGAACATTGGCATCTCGTGGTCCTCATGATGCAACGCATGCAGACGTGGCCGCTTTTGCTTTTTGCGCACGAAAAATTACGGAACGCACCCGAGTGCATCCGGAATTTTTTGCCCGCAAATAAGCACATCGCTGTAGTCGCGTCACTTTTATTTTCGCGCAGCGAAAAAAAGTGACGCGACGCAGATTGCGCCGCGCCACCGCGCCAGCTCTAGCTGAGCGCGGTCCGACGAAAAGTGACGCGCGAGTTTTCGCGCCCACTTTTCGCAATTCAAGCGCATTTTTTGCCGCATTGTGCATAGCGCACGTCCAACTCGATCAGGAAAGGGTCCAGCCCACCTGGTTGCCTGTTTCACGTTCTGTGAGATCTCTACTGCGTTCCAACGCATTTCTCGACCCCAGGAGGTGGTCACAATCAAACGCTATTTTGCGTCAACCCACCGTGTTTTTGCACGTATGTCAAGCCAGGAGGAGGTGGCTAAAAAGTAGTTGTGGAACCGCCGGTTTTAACAAAAACCGGTGCCGAGTATCCCCGAAAGGGGCTTTCAGCGCCATGCTGAAAGTTCGGACGATTTTAACAATTTGAAAATCGGACACGACCACAATTACATGACCCCGCGCGATACCGAAGGTAAGCGCCGCATATTTTCTCTATATAAGACGTTTTTTTATGGCTAAGGCCAGAATCGGGGGTAGTGTTCGTGTCCAGTTTTTGATTTGTTGATTGATTATGTGAGGGGTAGAGATTAATTGGTTACTGAAAAGAAAATGTCACTTAGCAAAAATGCGAAAGAGCTTGCTAAAGCGGCTGGCGGCTCTCACTCGACTGTTGAGGCGCGAACTAGAATTATTATGCAGTTAGTCAACAATCTTCGATTTGAACAAAATGTGCAGATTAGAACTATTTCTCAATTACGCGAAAAGAATATTGAAAATTGGCTAAGAAGTGGTCAAGAAAAAGGATTATCTCCTCGAACATTGCAGAACCGATTAACGGCAGTGCGGGCAGTTTTATCGCAGGCCGAAAGAAATGACACATTGGCCAGGCTGCAGAACACAGCAAAAAAAGTTGGCTTTGCAGGGGCTAGTAGGGACGGTGTACGGCAACCGCCCAGTGACGAACAACTGAATCGAATGCTCGCCAAAGTGAACCATCAAGGTGTCCGGATTTGTCTTGAACTAATGAATGAATTTGGTTTGCGTCAAAAAGAGGCAGTCATGAGCGCGGCGAGTCTAGATAAATGGTTGAAAGACATAATCAATGACCGAAACGGTTGTTTTCAGCTCATTCAAGGGTCCAAAGGCGGCAGGCCTCGCGAAATTTGGCCGAATGACCCAGCAAGGGCCGCTGCGTTAGTTTCGAAAGCAATCGAATTTTCTCGATCAAACGGAGGGAAGCTGGTGGAAGGCGACCTGCGGCAGGCCTTAGGAAAATTCAATAGAGAGGCAGCCAGTTCGGGTTTTAAAGGGGCGCATAGTCCGCATAGTCTTCGTTACAAGTTTGCGCAGCGAACAATCAATCGAATGATGCAACGGGGTTGGGACAAGCGTTTGGCGTTGAGTTTTACCAGCCAAGTGCTTGGTCACGGTGATGGTCGCGGAAGGTGGGTCGACCAAGTGTATTCGATGAGCTGATCCTCGTCGCTGCACCGGTCAATTCGGGGGGGGTTGCACGAATTCAAAAGTGTGTTTTTCTATTCATACCTTTCACTTTTCTAAAGGATCTGAAATGCACATTTTTAAATGTTGTGTGGTTCCCATAGTGTTTCTTGTTGATGCAAGTGGTGGGAAAGCAGCTGACGTTGCTCAGGTGCGCTCGTGTATTACACAGCACTGCATCGCAGTTTGCGTCTAACAGCCTTTAGGTTTTATTTACTTCATGGAGTCGAATATGCAATTCAAATCAATCGTCATCATAGGGCTAGCGCTCAGTATTGCGGCCTGTGGCGACAGTAATGAGAAGTCCGTCGGGTTGTTTAAATATGAAGCCCGAGCAGGAAAGGAGAAAATTGCTGAGGTTAAAAAAGATGGTGATACATATCTCTTTATTGAAGATGCTATCCGTAAAAGCAAACCTATAGCGCTCACAAAAACCGCTGACGGATTGTCCTTCAATAACATTCCGCTGAAACTTTCAGAAGATGGCGACACCCTTTATTTTGGCCCTATAAACGGAGCCCGGGTCGATAGCAACTACCTCTCCGAACGTTTGGCAACTGTCGAAAGAAACAAAAAGCTCTGCACAGAGCTACAGGAGGAAGTAAATGGCAACCAGAAGGCGATGCCAAAAGAACAGTGGAATGAGTACATCAAGTCACTCAAAAGCCGAACACCTGTTGACTGTCGAATTGTGGGGGCTGACATACGCTGGTAAAAATAACAATCGGGTCAAAGCGTTCGTTTCGCTCGGTGATTGCCCCGCTATCTCTAAGCATTTTTTGTCCAAAACAATCTTTCGAGACGGGCCTCATTCTTAATTGGATATGTTCAACTAATTCGAAAATTAACAGGATACGCACCAGCGGATTTTTCTCTTGCCGGAGCTCGTCCGGCAAGAGCCCGCGATAGCGGTTTGTTTGAGTTATCCACATTCTCGAGGCCAAGTGTTCTCTTTTTATTAATAAGATATGCTCTTTTTAGTGTGACTGGAGAGTCATATTTTCTCGTACGAAACCTGACTTGGTAGTCACATGTTTGGAATTGAAACATGACTGCGTGGTCACCTGCTCGACCAGTCATGTATTAGTTATCCACACTGGATTCTTTGCTGAGGGTGTTGCGCCGCGATGATAAAATTTCGTGCAACTGCTCGATTTCTTCATGTCTACTCTCTTTGTTAGTAATTTCTGATTCGATGGATGCTCCTGAGCCGATGTTGTTGATTGTCTTGGAATTGTCGTTCACGACTTGGAGGTTGAGGGTCATGTTTTCTATATTAATGTTGACAAGACGGCCAGATTTTTCATTGCTAGTGAGCAACGTATTAATCTCACGTACGCATTGTTGGGCTAGAGATGGAATGTATTGAAAATTCGCCATGGCTTTTTCTCCGTCTGCTGTGATGACCGAAAGTTTTTCGTTAATTTCGTAGCAATTTCTTCGACCGATTTTTCGCTTCGCGATGTATCCCCTGGCTACAAGTTCAGAAATTTCTCGCATGACCTGCCGTTGGCACAACCCGCACCGCTGCGCAATTAATTCGATTCCAGGGAATGAATCACCGCTGGCGTAACCTGTATGTCTCTTAATCACACAGTACACGGCGAATGCTTGAGTTCCCATGTCGGCAATTTCGTTGTTATCAATCATCGAAGCGAACATGTGAAACCAATGAGTAAGCGGCTTACCATCTTTGGTGGAGTTTTCAAGAGAGACGTTTATCTGCATGTCGCCCCCTGAGTCTTTGCAATTTGCTTTGCCTTGGTCGCGCGCTGCGCTATCTCTTCTTGCTTAGTTGGTCTGCCACGCTTCTTTCCCCCCATTTTTTTCATGCGTTCATCGGGAATAGGTACTTGCCGCTTACCGTTGGTGATGTAACTAACTAGGTCAATCAGGAGCACATGAAGACCCAGCCCAGGCTCTTTACGTACCCGGATTGGAAATACTTTTCTTAGAATTTGCGCTCGAATGGTTGGTTCGTTCTGCCCCAGAATTTCCGCTACATTTTTTATGGTTAGCAGTGGTGGGTATTGCGAAAAATAATGGCTGACGAGTGAATTCAGCTCGATTTTTTCATTGTTCATGTTCTTGCCTTATTTAGGCGGCAAGGTGCGGCGTTGCTTGTTAGCGAGAGTGTGGCTGCACCTCGCCTGATTCAATTTTTCCGTTCACATGGAGCGGGCTAAATGATTCAGGCGAGGCTGATGCGGGGAGGGGGAGGGAATGGGCCATCTGCAATGCCGAGGCTACCGTCAGGGTCGCAGGGCAGTTTTTCAAATAGTTCTGGCTTACTAAAAATCCGTGGATTTAATGTTGAGAAGACAAATTTTTCGACCGTCTTGGCTACGTGTTTTTGTGTTTTCAATCCTTTCGCCGAAAACAACAACCACGTAAAAAAGAGGCTTGAAAAAATTATGAACGAGCAAGAAACGCTCGTGTCAAAGTTCGCTGCAGTCTGGGCTAGCAGCCATATCATCCCGAGCATTGCGCCGATAGCAACCCACTGACTCAGCAGCACGCCAAGCACAAAAATTAATGCCCTCGCGCCAGTGCGTCCATCAAGTTTTCGCGGATCAAAAAATCGAATCGTCACTTAGTTGTCGCCAATTTATCGGCCAATTTCTCAGCATTGATGTGCGTGTATCTGGAAAGCATTGTCAGTGTTTTGTGCCCGCTCACGGCTGCCATGTCCAACACCGAAAAATCGCCTCGCTCAGCCAGTCGGCTGATCCCTTCGTGTCTGAGGTCGTGAAATCGGAAGTCTGCTATCTTTGCCCTCTTCAAGGCCCCTTGAAAGGCGTGCAATAACGTCATCCGTTGGATTGGAAAAATGTTCCCAGTGATTGACCTAGGTAAGTTTTTGAGAATTTCTAATGCCATCGGTGATAGCGGAACAGCGCGCGCCTCCCCATTTTTCGTGTCATGCAAAAATACGAATTTCCTCTTCCAGTCAACATCTTGCCATTTGACTGAAAGAATTTCGCCTTGGCGCATGCAGGTCTCCCTAGCAATACAAACCGCCGGCCACAAGTACGTATTGCGGCTTTTTCTGCATTCCTGCTCCAGCTCAGACCACTCAGTATCGGACAGCCGTCTGTCACGCCCCTTTGCTTCAATGGGTTTCCGAATTTTTGATACTGGGTTACCGCCCGGTAAACAAATTCCGAGCTCCATTTCAGCGAAACCCAGGACTTTGGACAACAAATACAGTTCCTTGCGTACCGTGCCGCCTGATACTAATTTCAGCCTCTCGTCTCGGTATTCAGCGACTAATTTTTGATCGAGCTCGGCGAGTGTTTTCTCGCCTAGTTTGTCGTCAATGTGCTTCAACTGGAATTTCCAAGCTTCTTTTCCGTCTTCACGCGCTTTGTAATGCATCGGTGCATAGCTTTCTTTGAACTTTCCAACCAGGTCCGACAATTTCATTCTTTCGGCAACTTTTCGGGCTGCGTGGACGCCCCGCACCATTGCCGATTCAATCTGTGATGCCCATTCTTGAGCTTCGATCTTGCTCTCAAAAGTCGCTGACTCGGTTTCGAATCCTACCCTGCGGACTTGAACTTGCCATTGTCCGAACCCACGTTTTCTGATTGTTGCCATGCTCAAAAATGCCTAATTTGTGCCAAAACTGTGACAAATTAAAATGATAATTCACATAAGTTTATGATATGGAACAGAAAAATACTATTGCTTTATTGCCTGGAAAGCGTGTATAGGTTAATAGCCTATCGGGGGTTCGAATCCCCCTCTCTCCGCCAGAACATACTATTGCAATCCGTGTTAATGCGTAGCAAAAAGTAGCGAAACCCGCTTCAGATAACGATCTAGGCGGGTTTTTTTACGCCTGCAAGTATTGCAATCCGAGTTGATCAAATGCAATCAATCGCACACAAATAAGGGGTCTAATAAGGGGTCCAGAAAAGCCCGGTTACACTGGTGTTTTATGTCTATATTTCGTGCTGCAAATGACCAATCCTAAGCAGACTCGTAACACCTCTCGCAATCGACTTAAAGACCTTCAGGTTCGCAAGGCCAAGCAGACCGACTTTCCGCTAATGGACGGCGGGGGCCTTCGCTTGGTATTGAAGAATTCAGGCTCAAAGGCTTGGGTGTATCGCTACACTTTCAATGGCTCAACCCGAGAGGCCAGCCTTGGCCAGTACCCGGTTGTTGGCATTGACCAAGCCCGCCGTATGCGTGATCGCATGGAAGTACAGCGGGCCGAGGGTCTAGACCCGCTCCATGTGCGCCAACAGGAACGCCAACAAATAGTCGAGGTTCAGCAGTTGGCCAAGGCTGAGGCAGCAAGGCAGGCTCTTACGCTGGCGGCGGCATGCAGGCAGTACCACGAAACCAAGATTGAACCCACAGCAAAGAACCAGAAACATGCAGCCCAGTGGATTGGCACCCTTGAACGCCATGTGTTTCCCAAGCTAGGAAAACTACCTGTGGCCGATGTAACCAAGGGCGAGTTGTTGGAGGTGGTCCAGGCGGTGGTTAATCAAACGCCTGAGACAGGTAGGCGGGTTATTCAGCGGTTGCGGGCTGTATTTGATGAGTTGGTGTTCAAAGAAGTTGTTGCAACGAACCCAGTAGCAGCGGTGCACAAGCAGGTTAAAGCACCATCACGGGCCAAGATAGTTGAGCACTTTAAGTCATTGCAATGGGCGCAGGCTCGAACGTTCTACCGTGCACTGGATGTATCGGAGGCGATGGCCGCCCGTTGCATTCAGTGGGTAATGCTTACCGCTTGCCGCACAGGTGAGGTACTCGGCTTGGTGCCTAATGAATTGGATTTGAAGCGTGGGTTGTGGGTAGTTCCCGCCGAGCGAATGAAGGCCAAGCGGCCTCACACTGTCTACCTGTCAAGCCATGCAGTGCACCTGGCAGAACGTATGCTTAAACTGGGAACACCCTACCTATTCCCCAGCCCCAATGATGACCAACAACCCCTTTCAAACGCTGCCATGCTTCAACTGCTTGACCGGCTGGGCTATCGAGGGCAGACCACCATTCACGGGTTGCGCTCCACCTTTTCCACCTGGGCTAATGAACATAACTTCCGGCCTGATGTGGTTGAGGTAAGCCTTGCTCATCAAGAAGGTGACAGGGTACGCAAGGCATACAACCATGCTGTGTATGTAGAACAGCGGCTTACCCTGATGCAGCAGTGGGGCGACTTCGTGACCATCGACAAGATGGATGGGGAACAGGCTGGGGGTATACACAAGCTGGTCAAGAAAGCCTGAACGTGCCGCCAGTTGGGGCGGGGCAGAGGCCCCACTTGCGCCCAAAAAACCAAGTATTGAAGTGAGGGTATGCCGCCAGTAGTCAGGTGGTGTGCTGGGGCCTGATGCATTTGGCCGGGCACGATGACAAGGGGGCGGGGCAAAAGTTAAGGTGTTCAGCTAGGAGACCGCCAGGTTAATGCTTTTTATATGCGTGCAAGTTTTGGAGGGGGGGTGTAGAAAATGCCGGAAGACTTAAAAAAGCTGGGAACAATGGGAACAACCCAGCAAAACTGACGGAAAGCCGCATGAATAAACGATCCCAATGTTCCCAATATATATAATTTTCTTGGGAACATTTTTGGGAACATGGGAACAAGTTGGGCACTGACTTCAGTTGTTCATTGTTCGCCTGGTTCAGGTTAGTTCCATTGTTCACGGGTCCTTCCGGGCGGTCTGGCCAGAAAGGGTAATGCGAACCCCATCAAATAGCCGGTCACGAAATTGAGAAAAGGGTAGTCGCCAGTGGTTGCGAATTGGTAGTCAATAGCATGTATTTATCGGTTAAAAACACAACACAACGCCCATTCGATTGCAACGCATTGCCCCTGTTCTTGGCATAAAAAATCGCAAAAGAATTTTCTTTGCGCATCTTCCGGGCGGGTGGAAATTTTCCAATTTTTGTTTTCAAGCTGGGTGGTCAGTGTGGTTGCAACTGCACAGCTTTTAGGCTGTTAGGTAGTCACCTGAAAGCACACCACACCACCGCCACACAAGCCACAATCCAAGTTGATGCGTTGCAATCAACTGCATTCGTGATAGCCTCAAGATCCAGACCTAGCACGACGGTGCGAACACCTTTGCCCTTCCAAAGGTTGGTCTGGTTCTACCGGTTTGAAGGCGCAAGGAATGGCTTGATATGTCAGAGGATGAACAGGAATCCACCTGGGATAAATTTGTCGGTGATTCGAAGAGCTTCGCGGGCAGACTAGCTCCTGCTCTGGCACCTTCGTTTGATTTCGCACAAGGCCCCACTACTCAGGAACAGCTTCTTGAGTGGGTAGACAGCCCGGACTATGAATGCCCTGATGTAGCTCATTTCAATTATCGACAAGTGAAAGTATTGATCGCCGATTGTTTGGCAGATCGGGGGAAGGTTAAGCACCTTGATTTGCCGCCGGTGTTCTGGAATTTACTGGATGAAAACCTGATCAAAGCCGAAAAACTTTGGCTTGATACTCACAGTGGCCAGATGGGTTGGCCAGATGAAGGATTGATTGAAAACCCAAGCCAACGCGAGAGCGTGTTCACCACCGCCGCACAGCTTCACGTTCTATTTTCGGGCTGGTATTCGCTGTTCGGAGAATCTTTGAATGGCACTGGCGATGCTATTTGGGAGCAAGTTTTTGCAGAAGTGGATTTCTCGGAAGATGAATTTGATCGTGTTCGTGTCTCAGTGAAGGGGGCTGTGCAACCCTTCTTTTTGTGGGAAGTAGATTACCCCTTTCCTGAAAAGCATTCTTCCGTTATCACCACCCAATCACCCGGCATAGCCGCTTGGTTCGTGCTGTTTTCTTTGCACAAAGTTTTAAGGTTGTTTTGAACCGCCCCGGATTTTGAGGAGGCTCCGTTATTTGAGACAATGGAGTCATCATGAGCAAACCCCGAACCAAATTTACCCCCGAAGTGCGCGAGCGAGCAGTTCGCATGACGCAAGAAGCCC
>Ga0172372_10000090_pt1 | contig 126240 bp, 123 predicted proteins | sample LakKiv5m_2_FD_114544 | JGI IMG/M metagenome (GOLD analysis project Ga0172372, IMG submission 114544) | Freshwater microbial communities from Kabuno Bay, South-Kivu, Congo - kab_092012_9.5m | ecosystem: Environmental > Aquatic > Freshwater > Lake | place: Democratic Republic of the Congo...
CAGAAGTGAAACCTCTTAGCGCTGATGGTAGTGTGGGGTTACCCATGTGAGAGTAAGTCATCGCCAGCTCATTATTCAAAATCCCCCGAGCAAAAGCTAGGGGGATTTTTTTATGCGGGAAATTTGTGTGCCTAAGAAAGCAAAATAAAACTTATGTCTAATGAGAATAATATATAAAACTTTAATTATTAATAGGATTGTAGACTAATGTTCAATTCTTATTTTCTGTAAATTGTGTGAAAGTTGCACCATCTACTCCACTAGCAAAGTGTGGATGAAGAAGGCTCGAAATGAGGGTCTTCATTATGGGTTGCTATGCAAGTTCACTGAAACACAGACTCACAGGAGGTGAGGAATGACACATCAAACTATTAACGTAAATGATGTCATTGATCACGCAAAATTTAAACCATTTCATTTTAATGTAGTGGCATGGTGTCTACTGATCATTTTATTTGATGGTTATGATTTAGCCATTAATGGTGTGGTATTGCCTTTATTAATGGACGAGTGGGGCTTAAGTGCGGTGCAAGCCGGTATGCTGGCCAGTACTGCATTGGCAGGGATGATGTTCGGTGCCATGATTTTCGGCTCACTGGCCGACAAAATTGGCCGTAAAAAAGTCATCATGATCTGTATTGTGTTATTCAGTGGTCTAACCTTCGCAGGCGGCTTTGCTTCTAACCCCACAGAATTCGGTATTTTGCGTTTCCTGGCCGGTTTGGGCATTGGTGGGGTGATGCCTAACCTGGTAGCTTTAACCTCTGAATATGCGCCAAAGAACATGCGTAGTACGCTGGTGACCACCATGTTTAGTGGTTATGCAGTGGGTGGGGTGATGGCAGCGTTACTGGGTGCCTGGTTAACCCCAAGCTTTGGCTGGGAAATCATGTTCTTTATTGCCGGTATTCCCCTGTTGCTATTGCCGATTATCTGGAAATTCCTGCCTGAATCACTGATGTTTATTGTGAAAGAGAACAAGCAGGAACAGGCGCGCCCAATCATGGCCCGCTTGGCCCCAGAAGTGCAGATCAGCAATGAGACCAAATTTGAACTGCATCAGGTCGATGTACCGGAAGCGGCCAACGTGGTGAGCCTATTCAAACGTGGCCGTGCGTTAAACACCTTATTGTTCTGGTTAGCGTTCTTTACCTGCTTGCTGACCATGTACGCCTTAAGCAGCTGGTTGCCTAAACTGATGATGGCGGCAGGCTATTCAATGGACAACAGTCTGATGTTCATGATGGTGATGAACGTGGGTGCCGTGGTTGGTATTGTCGGCGGTGGTATTCTGGCTGACCGTTTCCACCTGAAACCGGTACTGATGTTCCTGGGTATTATGGGCGCGATTGTGATGAGCCTGATGGGCTTCCAGTCAAACCAGTTCTTGCTGTACATCCTGGTATTCCTAGCGGGTGCAGCGTCAATCGGTTCACAAATGTTGCTGTATAGCTATGTGGCGCAATACTATCCACTGGCCGTACGTTCAACCGGAATTGGCTGGTCATCTGCAATTGGCCGTATGGGTGCGATTGTTGGACCAATCCTGATTGGTGGCTTACTCGGTATGAACCTGCCAGCACACTTCAACTTTATTGCTGTCGGTTTACCGGTACTGATTACCGCAATTGCTGTAGCGCTGATTATGAGTGAAGATGAAGCAGAACAGATTAAAGCAGGCAAATCGGCGATTGCCAAAGCCTAATTGGTATTAAATGAAAAAAGCCTCCATAGATTGGGGGCTTTTTTTATGGCATTAAGAAAACAAAAACCACAGATAAAAAGAAACCCCATCATCCTGACGGGGTTTCTTCGTATTTCGTGCTTTAGGTATAACTCCTGTCGTACCTCACGATCCTGGTGCGCAAACTAATTATTGTTGTTTTCCGTTTGGGAAACATCCTGTTTCCTGATGAATTTAGAATACGAAAATTCTGGGTTTGCTCCTAGCGTCAATTGTCTTCATTCGGTGTAAGCCAAAACGGACAAAGTCCGGCAGGTTACGCAAGTGCTCTTGGTCAAAACTGGCTTTGGGCTACAATCAAAATATTGTCTGTTCTGTTTTAGGAAATGTCATGGCAAAACTACAACAATATTTGACCTGGCCTGCGGCATTGCTCATTGCGGGATTCACTGCCGGATGTAATGCCCAGACCGAGCCTGCCAATTTAGCGACAGCCGCTCAAAGCAGTGAAACTAGCAAGACCAGCCAGTCTTATCAGCTGGAACGGGTGGCACGCTTACAGGAACCGTGGGCGATGGCTGAGCTGCCGGATGGCCGCTTGTTAATTACTGAAAAGCGTGGACGACTCAAACTGTTTAACCCGAGTAATAAACAGCTGCTTGAGGTCAAAGGTGTGCCTAAAGTTGCTTATGGCGGTCAGGGCGGTTTGGGTGATGTCGCGCTGCATCCACAGTTTGCCCAGAATCGCTGGGTCTATTTAAGTTATGTGGAAGCCGGCACGGGTGGTTATGGTGCGGTGGTGGCGCGTGCAGAGCTGGATTTAAAAGATGCGGCTCAGCCACAATTGAAAAATGTACAGCAGATCTGGGTCCAAGTGCCGAAAGTTCCAGGGCAGGGGCATTATGCTCACCGGCTGTTATTTGATCAGGCCGGCTATTTGTGGGTCAGTTCGGGAGAGCGACAAAAGTTTGACCCGGCACAGGACCTGAACTCCAATTTAGGGAAAATTTTACGTTTAAATGCAGATGGCAGCGCTGCGCCAGACAATCCGTTCCGCGCTCAGGGCCAGATTGCGGCACAGGTATGGAGCCTGGGGCATCGGAATCCCTTAGGTATGGCGTTTGACCCGGCGGGGCAACTATGGGTGATTGAGATGGGCCCCAAAGGCGGAGATGAGTTGAACCGGATTGAAAAAGGCGCCAATTATGGCTATCCGATTGTGTCCAATGGCGATCATTATAGCGGTCAGCCAATTCCGGATCATGCGACCCGGCCAGAATTTAAAGCGCCGGAACTGGACTGGACCCCGGTCATTTCACCTTCGAGTTTAATCTTTTACCGTGGCGATCAGTTTCCACAGTGGAAAAATAAGGCCATTGCCGGAGGATTGTCATCGCAGGCGATTATTGTGATTGACACCCAGGCTCAACCGGTACGTGAAGTACAACGGCTGGACATGAAGCAGCGTATTCGCGGGGTGATTGAAGCGCGTGACGGTCATTTATGGGTCATTGAAGATGGTAAAGGCGCCAGCTTGCTGAAAATGACAGCCAAATAATGAATTCGCAGATAATAAAAAGCCCCGACATCCTGTCGGGGCTTTTTAGATTCAGTTCTCAGATATCACTCCTGTTATATCTGTGCGTGCATCCTGCATGCGGCTTATGATTATTGTTTTATGCAACGAGACCTCCTGTCCCAGTATGGTTTTAATATACGTCAGGCGATCGTAATCAGCTAGCCGCAAAACCCGACAAGTACTGTACGCTCAGGCGTACAACAGCAATTGATTTAAAATAGCGCATCATCTACAAGAACCAGAACATGAAGGACTGAAATAAAAGAAGCCCGAACATCCTGTCCGGGCTTCTCTGGATTCATTATTCCGGTATGACTCCTGTCGTACCGATCAGCATCCTGCTGTTGTTACTTTTATTGTTATTGTTTTGATTTAAGAGACTTCCTGTCTCTGTATGTGTGTACTATAAAATGAAAGCGCGCCGCACCCTAGTCGCAGTTCACCACAGCTGCTGTAAGAAAATGCTTACAGGGCTGCTGCCGTTATGAGCTGACATATTGAATCAGCTTGTCGACCACCTGTTTTAGGGTCTTGTCATCAAATTCATTTGGTTCAAAGCTTTCGCTACGGTTACGGCTAAAAATATCGCGGATTTCCACCACTGCATTGCTGTCAATCAGTCCCAGCTGGGTGCCGACCTGACGGATCTGGTCAATCGAGCGTGATCCATTGGTGGCACCATAGCCGATATAAGCCGCCGGTTTGCCTTGCCACTCTTTGCCCAGATAATCCAGCGCATTTTTCAAGGCCGGGCTATAGCCATGGTTATATTCGGGGCTGATAAAAATAAAGGCATCGCCCTGGGCAATTTTGTCGGCCCATTCCTGTTGACGCGGCTGGTCATAAATACCGCTTAGCGGCGGATTCGGACCGGCAAACAGGGGTAAATTCCATTCTTTTAAATCGACCAGTTCAGTCTGCACGGTACTAAAGTTATAGCTTTTAATGGCCTGCTGTACCCAGTGTGCGACTTTAATGGCGGTACGTCCCTCGCGTACACTGCCGACAATAATCTGAATATTCATGTTTTATCCTGTGTTGTTTTTGCTGTAGGGATCAAATTAACGTGAATTGCGCTAGCCTGAATAGAGTCAGTTTGTATCTGCATCATGAACATGGCATGAAAAAAGCTCCCGAAGGAGCTTTTAAAAATGCGGAACTTTTATTTCAGTTGAATGCCTTGCTGGCCCGCTGGGGTGACTTTAAAGATTTCTACTTCAAAGGTAATGTCTTTGCCGGCCAGTGGATGGTTAAAGTCGACTTCAGTGATGTCATCATTGACCGATTTGACCACGCCATACAGGCTTTGTTTGGCCTTGTCTTCAAATTCGATCATGTGGCCTTCAACCGGACGCTGTTCAAACTTGACCGTGTCAAAGGTTTGGACATTTTCCGGGTTCCATGGACCAAAAGCTTCTTCTGGCGGCAGGCTCACGGTACGACGGTCGCCAGCACGCAAGCCAAACAGGGCTTTTTCAAAACCCGGTAACAGGCTGCCATCGCCCATGACCAGACTGACCGGTTCGGCACGGCTACGGGTATTGTCAATTTCCGGGCCACTTTCAATGGCCACAGAAAAGTGAAGTTCAACTTTAGAACCCGCTTCAATACGGGTGTCTTCGTTCGGATTGATAAATTCAGTCATGTTGCGCCTGCGCACGTTGAATACGGTGTTTTTCCAGGAAAAACGTATCAATAAGAAGCAAGATGGTGCCTAAGGTAATGGCACTATCTGCAATATTAAAGGCAGGGAAGTGGCTGTTGTTGTAGTAAACATGAATAAAGTCGACCACATAGCCCAAAGTGACCCGATCAATCAGGTTACCAATGGCCCCGCCCAGAATCAGGGCAATGGCCAGCGGTAATACCAGCATGTTCTTTGGCATACGCATTAGCCAGAACACAAAGATCACGGACACCAAACCTGCCAGTGAGGTGAAGAAATAGCGTTGCCAGCCACCCGCATCGGACAAGAAACTAAATGCCGCGCCATAGTTATGCAGTAATGTCCAATTTAAAAAGGGCAGCACAGGCACCGGATCTGCATAATTCAGATGGGTGACTGCAATCCATTTGGTCCATTGATCCAGAATAATCGCCACAATAGACAGTCCGATCCACCACAAATTGTGTGGATAGAACTGGAATAAGCCCTTTTTCGGTTGTGGATTAGGCATAATTTCTCTCTTCGCCTTGGCCTGTCGGGAGGTTAATAATACAACGACCACATAAACCTGGATGTGCAGGATGTGTATTCACATCTGGCAGGACGTGCCAGCAGCGTACACATTTCTCGCCATCTGCCGCAGACACTTTCACGTTCAGACCGTCAAGATCAGAAGCTTCGCCTTGTGCTGCATCAAACTCATTCACAATCACCTGAGAAGTAATCAGGACAAAACGCAGTTCATCGCCCAGTTTATCCAGCACCGCTTTCAGCTCGGCATTGGCCCACAGCTCCACTTTGGCAGACAGGTTAGAACCGACAGTTTTTGCAGTACGCGCCGCTTCAATAAACTTGTTCACGGCAGATTTTACGGCAATTAAAGTCTGCCATTCGCTTTCAGCCAGCACGTTGGCTTCAGAGGCCACCGGCAGCTCATACCATTCAGCGGTGAATACATATTTCTCTGACTGCTCAGGAATCAGTGGCCACGCTTCTTGGGCAGTGAAGCTCAGGATTGGCGCCATCCAGCGTACAAAGGCCTGTACCAGGTGATACAACGCAGTTTGTGCAGAATGACGCGCTTGCGAGTCCGCTTTGGTGGTGTACTGACGGTCTTTGATGATGTCGAGGTAGAAACCACCCAAGTCATTAATACAGAAGTTGGTCAAGGCGCTGGTGACGATATGGAAGTTCATATCTTCATAGGCTTTCTTGATGGTTTCTTGTACTTCAGACGCACGTTGCAGGATGTATTGATCCAGCGCAATCAGCTGATCCACCGGCAGGGCATCAGTCGATGGTTTAAAGCCGTTTAAGTTGGCCAGCAAGAAACGCAGCGTGTTACGAATACGGCGGTAACCGTCTGAGGCACGGCTAAAGATTTCTTTACCGGCGGTCATTTCATAACGGTAATCCGCAGAGGCAATCCAGAAGCGTAAACCGTCTGCCCCCATGTCTTTGATGATGTCTTGCGGGGTAATGATGTTACCCAACGATTTCGACATCTTACGGCCTTTCTCGTCCACCACGAAACCATGCGTTAACAAGCCTTTGTATGGCGCACGTTCATTGATTGCAATCGAGGTCAGCAGTGAAGACTGGAACCAGCCACGGTGCTGATCCGAACCTTCAAGATACAGATCGGCCGGATCTTGCAGCTCTTCACGTTCACGCAGCACTGCATAGTGGGTTGTACCCGAGTCAAACCAAACGTCTAAGGTGTCACGTACGGCGTTGTAGTGTTCAGCATCATCACTAATGAAGTCTTTGGCTTCACGGTTATACCAGCCATCAATGCCTTCCTGTTCGATCAGTTTAGCCACTTCTTCGATCAGTTCAGGGGTACGTGGATGCAGTTCGTTGGTGTCTTTATGCACGAAGAACGGGATTGGCACGCCCCACGTACGCTGACGCGAAATACACCAGTCCGGACGACCTTCAATCATTGCCTGAATCCGGTTTTTACCCCAATCTGGTACAAAGCTGATCTCGTTTTCAATTGCATTCAGGGCGCCTTGGCGTAAACCTTTGGCATCCATGCTGATAAACCATTGTGGGGTCGCACGGAAGATAATTGGGGTTTTATGGCGCCAGCAATGCGGGTAGCTGTGTTTGATTGGATGATGTGCCCACAATTTGTTGGCTTCGCCCAGCGCGGCAATAATTTGCGGATTGGCTTTATAAATATGTTCACCAGCAAAAATTGGCGCAGTCGGTAAATAGACACCGTTGCCGCCGACCGGGTTGTCGACTTTCAGGTTGTATTGCAGGCCGACTTTATAGTCGTCTACACCGTGACCCGGTGCAGTATGCACGGCACCTGTACCGCTGGCATCGGTGACGTGTTCACCCAGAATCACTGGCACTTGACGCTCAGCAATTAAAGGATGTTGTAGTACCAGATTCTCAAGTTTTGCACCGGCAAAATCGGCAATCACTTCAACCGCGTTAAAGCCATAACGTTCAGTCGCAGATTCAACCAGATCTTTGGACAGGATAAAGTTTTGTGCAGCTTTATCTTCACCACGTGCAACGACCAGCTGGTATTCAATTTCAGCATGCAGAGCAACCGCCTGGTTCGCAGGCAGGGTCCAAGGCGTAGTCGTCCAGATCACGATATCAGTTGAGTCTTTAACTTCAACACCTAAACGTGCAGACAGATCCGCCAGATCAACCACGGTGAAACCCACGTCGATTGCATCGGATTTTTTATCTTCATATTCAACTTCTGCTTCTGCCAGCGCTGAACCACAGTCCAGACACCAGTTCACTGGCTTCAGGCCTGGCTCGATATGACCGGCTTTGGCAATGGCACCCAGAGAACGGACAATATCTGCTTCCTGCTTGAAGTTCATGGTCAGGTACGGGTTGTTCCAGTCGCCAAACACGCCCATACGGATAAAGTCTTTTTTCTGCAGCTCAACCTGGGTGTAGGCATATTCACGGCAGGCTTTACGGAAGGTCGAAGCATCAACTTTGACGCCGACTTTGCCAACTTTTTCCTCAACTTTCAGTTCAATTGGAAGACCGTGACAGTCCCAGCCTGGTACATAGGGGGCATCAAAGCCATCCATGATGCGGCTTTTAATAATGATGTCTTTTAAGACTTTATTGACTGCATGACCCAAGTGGATCTGGCCGTTTGCGTACGGAGGGCCGTCATGAAGTACATATTTTTTCTTGCCAATACGCGACGCACGAATCTGCTGATAAATGTCATCGGCATACCACTCTTCTAACCATTTCGCTTCACGTACTGCGAGGTTTGCTTTCATTGCAAAGTCAGTACCTGGGAGGTTCAGTGTAGCTTTATAGTCCACTGTATTTTCAGGAGTTTGCTTATCGCTCATGCAAGTTGTCTTCCAATTTAATCAGCCATTTGACTGACACGTTTTACAGTAAAAATGTGAGTTATTCAAAAGGGAATTTTGGGGTGCTGCGGCGAAACTCAAGTAGTTTCTCCACATCATCATCAATTCCGGCTTTTAAGGCTTCAAGCGAAGGATAGTCCTTTTCGCCATGTAAATAGTTTAAGAACGTCACCCGCATTAACAGGCCATACAGATTAGCAGAAACCTCGGGGAAATGTACTTCTAATCGCCATTCCGGATGGTCCTGTTTGATGGCCGGGCGGGTACCAACATGACCGGCGCCAAACAGCGCGGTCGGGTCATAGCCGGCAATTCCGGGTTGGTTCGGATTCTCTGCCTGAACTTTGGCTTGTAAGGATTCGGTTTCACAGAGCACTTCCACACCATAAATCCCGTTCAGGCAGGGTTTATGCCGGTTCAGACGGACATTAATGGTCGGAAAATCAATGGTCCGGCCAATCTGGTCGCCGTATTGTACCCGGCCGGTAATACTATACGGGCGCCCCAGCAATTTGGCGGCCAGCGCCAGATCACCGGCCTGCAAGGTCTGACGAATCCGGGTCGAGCTGACCCGTTCACCATCGGCCAGAATAGTGTTTAAGTTGGTGACCTGAAAGCCGTATTGCTGCAAAAACTCGCTATTGCCCTGACGGTTTTTGCCAAAATGGAAGTCATCGCCGAGCACCAGACTGTGGGCATTGAGTTTATATTTGAGTATGTCGGCAAAGGCTTCGGCGCTTAAGCTGCGGAAATAATTATCAAATTTGGCAACTGCAATATAGTCTACGCCCAGCTCGGTTAAATATTCGACTTTTTCTCTTAAGGAGCTGATGCGCGGTGGTGCCTCATAGCCTTTAAAAAATTCCAGCGGCTGTGGCTCGAAAATCATCACCAGGGTTTTCAGCTGCTGGGCTGCTGCCAGCTGTTTTAGCTGGGCAATCATGGCCTGATGTCCCAAATGCACGCCGTCAAAATTACCGATGGTAACGGCAGTTTTTTCCAGTTGAAAATCAGGCGCTAAAGCATTCAGACGGAGGAGCTGCATGGGCAAAGAATGACGTTATACATTAAGAAAGGCTATATATTGCCATATTCTCACACATTCGTCTTGTTGTTCTGTTTTTATGCAAAATTTTTCTTGCTCATTTTTGACTGGTGCCACAGCACTGGCGGGTTTTTATCAGGAGTGAATGAAAATTGAAACGCGCGGCCAGCACTGAAAAGCTGCATAGATATGAAAAAAGTGGAGTCGTTGGAAGACTTGTCATTTCAGGGATGGCTTTTATTTTTCTGTCTTTTGCTTTCTAATGTGGCTCCCTGCAACTGTGGTAGAGAAGCAATAATGTCGGATCTGGCCTTAATTATGGCATTGCCGAGTGAATCCAAAGGTCTGTTTGAGCAGGCCGGCATCGAGGTGCATTACAGTGGTATTGGCAAGGTCAATGCTGCCTTTAAAGCCTTTGAGGTGATTCAGAAAACTGGCTGTAAAACCCTGTTAAATTTAGGTACGGCCGGCAGCTCCTATTTTAATGCGCATGAGCTGGTGGAAGTGACCCAGTTTGTGCAGCGTGATATGGATGTATCGCCATTGGGTTTTCAGGTCGGAGTGACGCCCATGGATGACGATCATCCGGCGGAAATTCATTTGCCGCAGCATTTTTCCCATTTACCGGCTGGTATTTGTGGCACCGGTGACAGCTTTGAAACCGGCACACCGAAAGTGGCCTGTAATCTGGTGGATATGGAAGGCTATGCGCTGGCCAAGGTCTGCAAAAAACTGGATGTACGGCTGATTTCCGTCAAATATATTACTGATGGCGCCAATGATACGGCACATCTGGACTGGGAAGAAAATCTGTTGCTGGGGGCGAAAAAATTATTGTCGTTATATCAGCAGGGTGGTTTTTAGTTCGGCGACCATAGCAAACTATGGTCGTATGCCAAAATCATACTCAATCGTCGATTGATTCTGAGGGAGGTGCGGTATTCAGTTCTGGACGCGGCACAATACCGTAAAGCATCAGATGCACGGTATGCTGGATAATGCGCTGCTGCATGCTGCGGTTGCGCAGGGTTTTGCCGGTAACCATTTCCATTTGCGTCGCGAAGTCTGCATAGTTCTGGGTCAGGGCCCAAATATTCAGAATCAGCAGTTCAGGGTCAATATCTTTGGAAATTTTGCCTTGTTCCTGCCAGTTGCTGATGACTTTGGCTTTACGCTTGACCAGTTTTTTCAGCGGACCTTTCAGGATCTCCAGAATATGCGGGGCACCCTGAATCACTTCCAGCGCAAACAGGCGTGAAGCTTTTGGCTGGGTGCGAGACACTTCAATCTTTTGCAATAAGTAGTTGGTGATCGCTTCTTCAGGTTCAAGCTCGGCTTCCAGCATTTGCAGCGGCGCCAGCCATTTCTGTAATACAGTGGTCAGCACTTCTACATATAACGCTTCTTTATTTTCATAGTAATAGAAAATATTCGACTTATGCATTTCTGCAATCTGAGCGATTTCATCTAAGCTCGCCCCATTAAAACCGTATAAGGAAAATACGTCGAGTGCTGCGTTCAGCAACTGATGTCGTTTTTGAGTACTCTTTTTTTGTTCCATTAGCAATTAAAAAACAATGAAAAGGGGGAATCACGAATTGTACGTCAAATCATCAGTTTTGTGCATCCTCGTCTATTGCAAATTATGATAAATGCAGCAGAATTTTGTAGATTAACTAATAATTTCCCCAGGATTGTTGAATTTAAGCCCTATAAAGCACACTTTTTGAGTCTGGTAAAAAATATAACTGAAGGCTTGATTTTAAAGATTTTTTATTCTTTTATTTTAAATCAAAATATAAGACATAGTTTATAGAAATAATCCTGCATCTATTCGGGCCTATGTCACAAAAGTTTCATAAACCGAGATGAAGTTTTACCCTTAAATTGAGCCGGAATTTAAGGGTAAAGCTGCGGGGGCAGGCTCAGACCAAAATTAATCTTTACGTAGCCAAGACTGCATCCAGCACCTGCTGCTCCAGTTCGGCAAAGGCAATACTTTTTTGCCGCGGGCGCGGTAAATTGACCTGAAAGGTTTTGGCAATATGACCACGATCGAGCAGAATAATCCGGTCGGCCAGCTGTACCGCTTCACTGACATCATGGGTGACCAGAATGGCAGTAAAGCCCTGTTCGGTCCAGAGCCGTTCAATCAGCTTCTGCATTTCCAGACGGGTCAGGGCATCCAGTGCGCCCAAGGGTTCATCCAGCAATAAAATCCGCGGTTGATGCGACAGGGCACGTACCAACGCGGTACGTTGTCGTTGACCGCCAGACAGTTGCGAGGGCCATAGCCCGGCTTTATCTTTCAGACCGACTTTTTCCAGCAGGGCGCTGGCATGTGCGTACTGGTCTTTGCCCAGACCAAGCTGTACATTCTGCTCGATGCTGCGCCACGGCAGCAGACGTGGGTCCTGAAACATCACCCGGATATCATCAGAGGTAATGCCTTCGCGGATATGCCGTGCCGACTTAAATTTGATTTCGCCGTAGCTTGGTTTTTCCAGATCGGCAATTAAACGCAGCAGGGTGCTTTTGCCACAGCCACTGCGTCCGACAATGGCCAGAAATTCGCCCAGCTGAATATGCAGATCCAGGTCTTGCAGCACCTTCACCGAACCATAAAACTTGTGTAACTGTTCAATCAGGATTTCCGCACCTGCTACGGCCTGCGGCTGAATATCCGGATTGCTGCGCAGTTTCGGGCTGCTGTGCTCGGCATGCAAACCGGCAATTAAATTACTCATCTTCGCTTACTCCTTATTTCTGGTAGCCGTCATGCCAGCGCAGTAAATAGTGTTCCAAAGCCACGGCCAGTACGTCGGCCAGTTTACCCAGCAGGGCATACAGCAGGATGCCGACCAGCACGATATCGGTCTGTAAAAACTCACGCGCGTTCATGGTCATATAACCAATCCCGGACTGGGCGGAGATGGTTTCGGCCACAATCAGCAGCACCCAGACCAGACCTAGAGAAAAGCGCAGACCGACCAGAATCGAAGGCATTGCACCCGGCAAGATAATTTCCTTATACAGCTGCCAGCGGCTCAGGCCGTAACTTTTACCCATTTCAATCAGCTGTGGATCGACCGAGCGAATGCCATGATAGGTGTTGATGTAAATCGGGAAGAACACGCCAATCGCAACCAGAAATAATTTGGCTGTTTCATCAATCCCGAACCAGAGAATCACCAGCGGAATCAGCGCCAAAGCCGGAATATTGCGGATCATCTGCAAGGTGGTGTCCAGCAGGGTCGAGGCGGTTTTGGAGGAGCCGTTTAACAGACCCAGCAGCAGGCCCAAACCACCGCCAATCAACAAGCCGAGGAGGGCACGTCCGGCACTGACCTGAACGTGTTGCCACAGCTCACCGCTGACCAGTAAGCCCCAGAAGGCACTGACCACTGCCGTCGGTGCCGGTAAAATCCGGCTTTCCAGCAGGCCGGTACTTGAGGCCAGTTGCCAGAAAGCGATCAGTAATAATGGCACCAGCCAGGGCAGTACCCGCTGCCCAAATGATGTTCCACGTGAAACTTTGGCCTCTGCCAGCTGCTCCAGGGAAATGGATTTACTCATCAGGCCGGCTCCTTCAGTTGTTTGCTCACCTGGCTGTCTGCGGCGACATAGTTATTCGCGACAATTTCCCCAAACGGTCCGGTCAAATTCGGTTGAGCCAGTTTCTTGCGGGTTTCCAGCGGCAACAGCGGGAACACCAGTTCGGCAAAGCGGATGGATTCTTCCAGATGCGGATAGCCGGAGAAAATAAAGGTGCTAATACCCAGGTCGGCATATTCCTGAATACGGGCCGCCACTGTTTCAGGGTCACCGACCAGTGCCGTACCGGCTCCACCACGTACCAGGCCTACACCTGCCCACAGATTTGGGGACACTTCCAGCTTGCTGCGGTCGCCATTGTGCAGTTCAGCCATACGGCGCTGGCCAACGGAATCCATCGCTTTAAACTTGGCCTGTGCTGCAGCAATGGTGGCATCATCGACATACTGGATCAGCTCGTTGGCCGCTTGCCAGGCTTCTTCACTGGTTTCACGCACAATCACATGCAAACGGATGCCATAGTTCAGGCTACGGCCTTTGGCCGTGGCTTTGGCACGTACCGTTTCAATTTTTTCTTTCACTGCTGCCGGCGGTTCGCCCCAGGTTAAATAGGTGTCGACCTGATCGGTGGCCAGCTCAATGGCTGCATCGGAAGAGCCACCAAACCAGAGCGGCGGATATGGTTGCTGGACTGGTGGATAGAGCAGCTTGGCTTCATCGACCTGTAAGCGTTCGCCGTGGAAGTTGAATGATTCACCCGTATGCGAACGGGTTAAAATTTCACGCCAGATGGTGGTGTATTCCGCAGCCGTCTGATAACGCGTAGCATGATCTTCATAGACACCATCGCCTTTCAGTTCGTGTTCATCACCGCCCGTGACCAGATTCAGTAACACTCGGCCGCCAGATAAACGGTCAAATGTCGCCGCCATACGCGCTGCTAAGGCTGGTGTGGTCACGCCTGGACGCAAGGCCACCAGAAATTTCAGGTTCTGGGTCGCATCAATTAAACTGGCTGCAGTAATCCACGGATCTTCGCAAGAACGGCCGGTTGGAATCAGTACACCTTCATAACCTAAATTATCCACTGCCACCGCAATCTGTTTCATATAGGCATGATCGACCTGACGGCCACCTTTGCTGGTACCTAAATAGCGGCTGTCACCATGGGTGGGAATAAACCAGAAAATTTTCATATTATCGTCCTTTATTTCAATGGGATTACTCGGTCATCAATCTGTAGTTGGAGCCGTCCAGACAATCGGCTGGACCTCAATCGGTTTTGGAATCAGCTTGAGCTGATAGAACTGGTCAGCAATCTTCTGCTGGGCCTGAATGACTGTCGGGTTTAAGCGTTGAATTGGAGACGGTTTCAGGCGGCGGTCAAAGGCATTTTTGGCAACCGCCGGGTCCAGGCCGGTATTTTTCTGATAAATCGCCAAGGCCTGAGACTGATGTTTAACAATCCACTGATCTGCGGCATTCAGGGCCGCCAGAAAGCCGGTGGTGGCCTGTGGATGTGCGGCAATAAATTTGGGATTGGCCACATAAAACGAATAGGTCTGGTCAAACTCACCGGTCTTGATCAGCGGGCGGGCCTGTCCATGCAGTTCAGCCGCAGACAGGAATGGGTCCCAGATGGCCCAGGCATCAATCGACTGCTTGTCAAAGGCAGCACGTGCATCGGCCGGTGGCAGCCAGATTGGCTGAATATCTGACCAGTTCAAGTTGGCCTTGGCCAGCACTTTGGCCAGAAACTCGTGGGCATTGGAGCCTTTTTGCAGGGCAATACGCTTGCCTTTTAAATCCTGCAGGGTCTGTATGGCACTTTGCTGCGGTACCACTAAGGCCAGTGAATGGTCGGCATAGACTTCATAGCCGACATAGTTCAGCTCCTTGCCGGCTGCCTGGGCAAAAATGGGCGGGGTATTCCCCACTGAACCATAATCGACTGCGCCAACGGCCAGGGCTTCCAGCATTTGCGGTCCGGCCGGAAATTCTTTCCATTCAATTTTGGCTTGTGGGAACTGCTGTTCCAGCAGTTTTTCATCACGTGCCACCAGTAAATTTAAGGAAGATTTCTGGTAGCCAATGGAAATGGTTTGCACCGCCTGTTCAGTTGAGTTGTTGTCCGTTACTGCCTGGTGGGCTTCCGGTTTCTGGCAGCCGCTGAGACCCAGCCCTAGCGTGGAAATGCCCAGCAGCGCCCAGGTTGTTAATTTACGCATCTTTTATTCCTCATTCTTGTGGTGTCGACTGCGTATTCAGCAGGGCCGCCTGAATCTGAATTTGCTGTGGAATCAGCTTTTGCTGATAAAAGGCATCAGCCACATATTGCTGTTCTTTGGCCACGTCACTGGAGATGGCCTGCACGCCAAAGCCCATACGGGAAATTGAAGTTTTTAAGACCTCGACATCTAGGCCGGTCGGTTTTCGCAGCAGTTGAGCCGCTTCATCCGGATGCTGGGCCACCCATTGCGTGGTGCTGTTCAAGCTTTGCACCACGGTGTCTAGAACCTGCGGATGCTGTTCGGCAAACTGACGATCCGCCAGATAGAACTGATGGTTGCTGACCAGATGTTCGCCGGTGGCAATGACCCGTGCGCCAATCTGGTGTTCGGCTGCGGCAAAGAACGGGTCCCAGATCACCCAAGCATCCACCGAGCCGCGTTCAAAGGCCGCGCGGGCATCGGATGGGGGTAAATACACCACCTGAATATCGTGCAGGCTAAGCTGGTTGGCTGCTAACAGCTTCAGCAGCAGATAATGCACATTGGAGCCTTTGTTCAGGGCAATGCGTTTGCCTTTTAAATCCTGCACTGACTGAATGGCCGAGTCTTTAGGCACAATTAAAGCCTCAGCTAGCGGTGCTTTAGGCTGGTTGGCCACATAAACCAGTTTGGAATTGGCCGCCTGGGCAAAAATGGGCGGTGCTTCGCCGGCTTCACCAAAGGCCACACTGCCGACATTTAAACCTTCCAATAATTGCGGGCCGGCTGGAAATTCTACCCATTTCACCTGTACACCCTGGGCTTTTAAAGCCTGTTCCAGTTCACCGCGTTCTTTTACAATCGGTAAAATGCCGTATTTCTGGAAACCAATATTCAGGGTAATGTTGTCTGTGTCTTTGGGGCTGCTACAGGCAGTCATGAACATGGCACCCGCCACCACGACAGATAAAATAGCGCTTTGGGTTGAAAAAATATGGCGTAGGCTGCTCATGAAAATACCTGCTCTCGGAAATTAAAAAAATTCAAAAGTGGAGAATGAGAGCTACCTTAAAGATTTTTCTTTTTCGAAAAAAATAACAAATCAGGAATTTCTAATCAGGAAAAAAGATAAATAAAGATGTGCAAATCTTATGCATAAATCTGATTTATAAAATGGATAATCTATTAAAAGTTAAAATATTAAGTAGTTATATTTAAAATATTTTTATTAAATTGAAGGCGCAGGAATAAGCTTATGCCAATTCCTGCTAATGTAAGATGCAGCACAATTGGGCGGGCTGCAGATAAGCATATGCCAAATTGAGCTAAAGCCGGCCTTGAACAGACTAGGTGAGTGACTTTTTACAGACCAGTGAATTACGCTGATAATTGTATAAGGCCTGGCGGGCATTGGGTAAGTCATCGACACTGGCCGGTTCAAAGCCCTGTTCCAGAAACCAGTGCGCAGTACGGGTGGTCAGAATAAACAGCTGCTGAATACCAAGGCTACGGGCTTTATCTTCCAGATAATGCAGAATCTGGCTGCCACGATTGGATTTACGATAGGCCGGATGCACCGCCACGCAGGCAATTTCCGCCGAGCGCAGTTCATTGTCGCTGAGCGGTAGCGGATACAGCGCCGCACAGGCCAGAATGGTGCCATCACGTTCAATCACCGCAAACTGTTCAATTTCATTTTCCAGTCGTTCTCGCGAACGGTAAACCAGCACACCTTCTTCTTCCAGCGGGCGCAGCAGGCTGATGAGACCGCCGACATCCTGAATATTGGCGGTGCGCACTTCTTCATAATGCGCATCGGTAATCATGGTGCCGGCACCATCGCGGGTAAACAGCTCTTCCAGCAGCGCGCCATCAGAGGCATAGGAAATCAGATGTACCCGATTGACGCCCTGAGTGGCAGCGTCCTGTGCGCCGCGTAAATGCAGGGCCATTTCCGGCTGGCTGGCCTGATACAGACCAATATAATGACTGAGCTGGGATGGGCGGATTTCACGTTGCAGCTGTCCCTGTTCATTCAGTAAACCCTGCTGTTTGCCCAAGAAAATCAGCTTGTCGGCTTGCAGGCGAATCGCGGTTTTGGTGGCGACTTCTTCAGCCAGTAAATTAAACACTTCGCCCGTTGTGGAATAGCCGGTCGGGCCGAGCACGACAATATTATGATTGTCCAGATGACGCTGAATGGCATCGGTATCGACACTACGCACTTCGCCGGTCAGCTGGAAATCGACCCCATCACGAATACCATAGGGTTTGGCGGTAATAAAATTACCTGAGACCACATCAATGCGGGCGCCGTACATCGGTGAGTTGGCCAGTCCCATCGACAGCAGGGCTTCAATCTGCAGGCGAATTGAACCGACGGCATTCATGACACAGCTTAACGATTCACGGGTGGTAATGCGCCGCTGCTGATGAAACGGGGTGTCGATCTGGCTGGCCCGTAAATTCTGGTTAATCTGCGGGCGGGCACCATGCACCAGCACCAGCCGGATACCCAGCGAATGCAGCAGGGCAATATCATGAATAATATGCTGGAAATTGTCATGCAGGACCGCTTCACCATCAAACATCAGCACAAAGGTTTTGTTGCGATGGGCATTGATATAAGGCGCAGAATGTCGAAACCAGTGCACATATTGCAAAGTTGTGCTGTGTGATGTTTCGGTAGAATTCAGGTGCATGCCGGTCTCAATCAAGCAAAAGTCTTATAGCGGATTCTAATCAAAAAATACCGGGGCGTAAGCTGAAAAAATAAAAAAACACCTGAACGAGGTGGTTCAGGTGTAAAGAGGGAAGGGAAAATGAGACGAAACCCTTAGCCCATAATGCGGATAATCCGGTTGGTACGTTCATTGATCATCACGTAATCGCCATTAATTTTGTACCACTGCTGGTAACGGCCGGTGTTTGGTAAACGGCGCGCTTCGCGGTCACTGACTTTATAACGGGACTGGTCATAGGCACGCGGCAAAGTCTGGCCCACACGCCAGTCACGGCTCGGATTCACACGTACAACCGGACGTTTATGATCACGGTTCCAACGGCTGTCCTGATGTTTGTAGTGGGTTGCCGCACGACGGTCATGATCACGATGATCAGGCGCAGCCATGGCTGTGGTGGCCATAAACGCACTTAAAGACAGGGCAATGGTGGTTAATACTTTTTTCATGACGCTCACCTTTGAGTCAAACTGTATATCTCTGGAATACCTTCAAATTAACCAGAAAGTTGAGATAAAGGATGAGAGCAATTGAGATGAATTGTGAAAATCATGAAGAAAAAGCGGAGAGCCTGAAAGCCTGCTAGCATCTGCCCTACAGCCAAAATAGCAGCTTGAAGAATTGCTGATATAAAAAAGCCCAAACCGATGTTTGGGCAACCAAGGAGTGGGACTGAAACGGTTGGAGTGCAGCTTAGAAAGACAGGATTTTAAGAATACTGTGGGTATCGGCATTGACCAGAATATAGTCATTATTGACCTTGTACCACTGCTGCTTGCGGTCCGGTTTAGGCAGGTTATGCTCTTTATATTCGACTTTATAGCCATTGCCACGATAATGCTGCGGCATCACATAACCGGTTTGCCATTTATGCTGCTGTAAACGCTGATAGCCACGTTCTTCACGCTGGCGGCGTTTTTCATAAACCTCTTTCGATTCACGATATTCACGATGTTTTTTGCCCTGACCGTGCTGACGTGACTGTTCATAGCCGCGTCCCGGATTGTCAAATTGAGGTGCAGCCGCAGTGATCCCGCTGGCCAGCAACGCACTGAAAGAGATTGCCATAACTGTCACTATCTTTTTCATGTGAAAAAACCTCGTTTATCGTCTTTTATTTCACTGTGTCTTACTGTACGAAAAAAATGCAGAGAAACTGTGAAGAAAGATCGTTAATTCTTTATCGAAAGCAGAGATATTTTGGATATTATGCTGGAAAAGTAACAGATGATGAAAGACTTATCTGTCGTCACGTGAACTGGTTATACAACATTGGGCGCAAAAAGCCTAGCCCGTATTTCCGGGATTCTGCCCGTAGTCAGTTCCATTGCTGGCTTAAGTCCTGCAAGGAGTCGATGGCATGGGCCAGACATTCGGCCTGCTGGCCATCTTCAAGTATGGCCAATAAGCTGGCGGGCAGTTGTAAGTGTTCAATGGAACGGATAATGTCATTTTTACGTTGCTGGTCGGCCATGTGCTGCTCCTTCAATTGATGTATTGCGGTTGAGTAGCAGTATAGGCCGGATGTTTTAATTTGAAAAACCGAATAATTTTATAAAAATGATTTAAAAATACGATTTATGATTTGGCAGTGCATAAAATTTAGCAGCGTATAAAAAAGGACCCGCAGGTCCTGGATTCAAACATGTGCTTAGTAGGCATATTTCAGGTCGGTATAGTCGGTGAGTGACTTCTGGATATGTGCCTGAATAAATTCACGTACATCTTCAGCGCTCATTGGCTGGCCCTGTTTGGTAATCACATGCTCGACCGGGGCCTGACCATCGACCAGAATCCGGTAGACAAAGTTTTTATAGACGGCATAGTCCTCGGCCTGTTTATAAATACCGGTGACATAGCTGTAGTGATGTTCAAAGTTCAGATCGGTATGCGAAAAGATAAACTGGTCAAACAGTTTCAGGTTTTGCCCGGCCTCGAGTGCCTGCAGTTCATCGAGAATACTGGCTTCAAATTTCATGCCGTATTTTTCAGAAATGGCTTGACCATTAATCAATAAAGACACCATGCCATCTTCATGGGTCGTTACTGTGATATTGCTAAAGTCAGACATGGGTATCTCGGGTTAATCAGAAACAGGGCTTTAGTATCGGCAAATTTTGCTGAAATTCAAGCCGACTTAAGCCCAAACCGATATATTTACGTAAAGGGGAGCAATTACAGCTTTATGGACGCGCATAAAAAAGGAAGCACAGGGCTTCCTTCATGGATACAGCAAGGGCATTAGTCCTGCGCATCAATGCTCTGGCCATTCATATGCAGGCTGTCATCACCCATTAAATATAAATAGGCCGGTATGATTGATTCCGGTGTCGGCAAGGTTTTCGGATCTTCATCCGGATAGGCCTTGGCGCGCATGGCGGTGCGGGTCGCGCCCGGATTAATGCAGTTATAACGGATATTTGGATGCACATTTTCCTGGGCAAACAGTTTGCTGACCGCTTCAATGGCAATTTTAGACACCGAATAGGCGCCCCAACGCTCACGTACTTCACGACCGACCCCCGAACTGGCAAACACCACCGAAGCATGTGCCGATTTTTCCAGTAAAGGCAGCAGTTCCTGGGTCATAACAAAGGGTGCACGCAGGTTGACGGCCATGACATCATCCCAGACATCGGCCGGATAATGCACCAGCTCGGTCCGTTCACCCAGAATGCCGGCATTGTGCAAAATGCCATCCAGACGGCCAAACTGCTTGTCGAGTGTATCGACCAGCAATTCATAATCACGCGATGACGCACTGGACAGCTGGAGCGGAAGAATGGCTGGCTGCGGTGCGCCTAAACCTTCAATTTCATCATAGATGACTTCCAGTTTATTCAGGGTGCGACCATGCAGGACAACGGTTGCGCCGTGCAGTGCAAAGCTGATCGCGGCTGCACGTCCAATACCGTCGCCCGCACCTGTAATCAGGATCACGCGATCTTTGAGCAGATCAGGGCGAGGTTGATATTCTGAATATTTCATGATCGACCTCCGTTTTTTTGCTGTAATTATGAAGTGATTGAATGTTGTTGTTGCTGTGACAGCATCTGGTGCAAGACCTGATGTAATTCTGTGACATTATTCACTATACAGTCTGCCTGCCAGGCTGTTAAGTCATCTTTGTGTTGTAAGGGTAAATAGCCATAAGCCGCCAGAATGGTGTACATGCTGGCATTGCGTCCGGCATCAATATCACGTGGATGATCGCCGACATAAATACACTGCTGTGGTTCCAGTCCCAGCTGTGCTGCGGCCAGATACATCGGTTCCGGATCGGGCTTGGTCTTGCTGACATCTTCCGGGCAGACCAGTACCGCACAGCGTTCGCTCAGGTTCAGGGCTTTTAACAGCGCTTCACTGAGCCAGCGTGGCTTGTTGGTGACAATGCCCCAAGGAATCTGCTGCTGTTCCAGCTGTTCCAGCAGCGGATACATGCCTTCAAACAGGTCGGTTTCTACTGCAATATCGGCACCGTAAAGGTCTAAAAAGCGCTGGCGATGGCCTAAAAAGACCGGGTCTTCCACTTCCAGTTCCGGATACACCAGCTTGACCATGGCGCGTGCGCCTTCAGAGACCTGGGTGCGAATCTGCTCGGCGGCGACAATGTCACAGCCTTTATCGCGGCACATGTCCTGAATAATGCGGATAAAGTCGGCCGCGGTATCAATTAAGGTGCCGTCGAGGTCAAATAAAACCGCTTTCATTGGCCACCTTCATTCAGGGTATGCACCATATAGTTGACATCAACATTTGGCGCCAGCCAGTAGCGTTTGGTCAGTGGGTTATAATGCAAACCGGTCATATATTTCAGTTTCAGGCCGGCATTGCGAATATCGTGTGCCAGTTCGGACGGCTTGATAAACTTATGATAATCATGCGTGCCTTTGGCCAGCATACGCAGCACATATTCCGCGCCAATAATCGCAAATAAATAGGCTTTCGGATTACGGTTAATGGTCGAGAAGAACACATGGCCGCCCGGTTTGACCAGCTTCTGGCAGGCCTGAATAATTGAGGTTGGATCGGGTACATGCTCCAGCATTTCCATACAGGTCACTACATCGTACTGGCCGGCCTGTTCTTCTGCCAGTTGTTCAACCGGAATCTGGCGATATTCAATATTTTCGACACCTTCCTGCTGGGCATGTAAACGCGCCACATTTAGCGGCGCCTCGCCCATATCAATCCCGAGTACATCGGCACCACGGCGTGCCATGCTTTCCGAGAGAATGCCGCCGCCACAACCGACATCCAGCACTTTTTTGCCAGCCAGTCCGCCTGAATGTTCATCAATCCAGTTTAAACGGAGCGGGTTAATTTGATGCAAAGGGCGGAACTCAGAATGCTGATCCCACCATATAGCTGCGAATGCTTCAAATTTGGCAATTTCTTGCGGATCAACATTCAGTTGCGACATTGGTGTCACCTCAATCAAGTTATTATGATTTCAAAAAGTCTATGCTGTTTAGTGTAGCGTTTATTCTGGAAAAAGCGATAAAAGCCGTAAAAAAGTTCACAGAAGCAAAACGAAAACGGCATAATTGATTTATAGTGTTCGCATAAGCTAATCATAACGATTTATGAGGACAATAAGTTCAATGAAAAAGTTTCTTTTGGGTAGCCTTGCAACCGCAATGTTTGCAATTTCAGGTGGCGCATGGGCGGCCAATTTTGTTGAAGGCCAGGACTATCGCGTACTGGCCAATCCGGGCAAAGTCGATGTGCCGGGTAAAATTGAAGTCCGTGAATTCTTCTGGTATGGCTGTGGCCACTGCTTTACCTTGGAGCCGCATATGCAAGCCTGGCTGCGTAAGCTGCCAAAAGATGTGAACTTTGTGCGCACTCCGGCTGCCATGAACCAGGTCTGGGAAATGAATGCGCGCGGCTATTATGTGTCGGAAGCACTGGGTGTCCGTAAACGTACCCACTTGCCGTTATTCCATGCCATTCATGACAAAGGCCAGCAGATTTTTGACCAGAAATCTCAGGCCAAATTCTTTGTCAAATACGGTATTCCTGAAGCCAAGTTCAACAGCATGTTTAACTCTTTTGCGATTACCTCTAAAGTGGCACAGGCCAATAAACTGGCGCGCCAATACCAGCTGACCGGTGTGCCGGCAGTGGTGGTTAATGGTAAATATGTGGTGTCGGGCGATAACGGCAAAGTGATTCAGGTGGTAAATTACCTGGTCGATAAAGAACGTAAAGCCAAATAAAAGCCCAACATGATGTTAAAAACCCGCTGTTTAAAGCGGGTTTTTTAGTGCTGCGGTTTCAGGCATTGTGATGCTTGGGCGTTCCCAATGGCTAATACCACGAAACAGCAATTGCACCTGGATAATGGTCTGCTCGGTAAACTGGTGCTGCTGCTGGCTTAAGGCCTCACCTTCAAACTGGCGACTGAGGCCAATCCAGCTCATGGCCCAGTTAAAGGACAGGTTAATTAAAATATTGGCCAGTACTTTAAAATCTTCCGGGTGTTCAAAATGCTGCACGCTTTCTACCCGTTTCAGGTCATTGGCAAAATCATCAATTAAAAACTCGATTTCCCGGGCAATGGCCTGACGTACCGTGGCCGAGCCGCCCCAACGTTCGGCAATTAGAAAAATCCATTGCTGCGGATGTTGATCCACCGCCTGAAAAAACAGTTCAACGCTGGTCCGGGTTTTGGCATTGGGCAGATATAAATAGGCCTGACCCAGCTGATGCAGAATGCTTTTTAAATGCAGCGCCACCTGATCGACCAGTTCTGCGCCGAGTTCATCCATATCCTGAAAATGCCGGTAGAACGCCGTCGGCACCAGCCCGACATGGCGGGAAATCTCCCTTAAGCTAATGGTGCTAAAAGAGCGCTCGGCAGTGCTTAAGGTCAGGGCCGCATCTAAAATGGCCTGACGACTTTGCTGCTTACGTTCTTCCCGAATCGACATGTCACATCCCTGATACTGTTTAAAAATTCATCTGTGTGACTATTATAGAGCAGAATCGGCCCGGGCAGCAGCCATGCTGCTGCATTGGCTGTTCAGGGCCCGCTTTTCTGTGGCGAGATTGTGTAAAAGCCGACCCGGGGACAAAACCTGCGCGCTTGCATCTGCTATACTGGCCGACAATTTATTTGAGTCAAAATAAGGACAACTTATGCGTATCGACCAACGTACCCTAGATCAATTGCGTGATGTCAAAATTACCCGTAATTACACACGTTATGCGGAAGGTTCTGTCTTGGTTGAATTTGGTCATACCAAAGTGCTGTGTACTGCCAGTATTGATAACTCGGTACCGCGCTTTTTAAAAGGCAAAGGCCAGGGCTGGGTAACTGCAGAATATGGCATGTTGCCACGTTCTACCCATACGCGTAGTGACCGTGAAGCGGCACGGGGTAAACAGAGCGGCCGGACCCAGGAAATCCAGCGCTTAATTGGCCGCAGTCTGCGTGCCATGGTCGATCTGAAAAAACTTGGTGAAAATACCATTACCATTGACTGTGATGTAATTCAGGCCGATGGCGGTACCCGTACCGCTGCGATTACCGGTGCAGCGGTGGCGCTGGTCGATGCCATGAATGTACTGCTGGAAAGCAAAAAAATTAAACAGGACCCGTTAAAAGGTCTGGTCGCTGCTATTTCTGTTGGTATGTATCAGGACGAAGTATTGCTGGATCTGTGCTATGAAGAAGATTCAAACTGCCAGACTGACCTAAACGTAGTGATGACTCAGGCCGGTGAATTTATTGAAATTCAGGGCACTGCTGAAGATAAACCGTTTACCCGTCTGCAATGTAATGCCATGCTGGAAATGGCCGAGCAGGGCATTCAGGAACTGATCAAAAAGCAGCAACAGGCCTTAGGCTGGTAAGCGCTGCAAGATCAGAAACATATACCTATAAAACGCATCTCTGGATGCGTTTTTTTGTGATTGAAGCAAACGTAACCAGCGCCTGTGCGCAGATTCATCTTCATAACAAAAACCAACATGCTGAAACCGAGCTTCATGGCTTACTAAAACTCGCAGTGATTTTTTTAAAACAGCAAAAAAGAGGGATGTACCATGAAATACTTGATGATCTTACTGGCGATGGGCGCCTTTGGTTTAAGCGCATGTGATACGGCCAATGACCGTGATGGTGATGGCACCATGCTGAATCAGGACCGTGATGGCGACGGCCGTGCAGATGACTAAAGTCTTGCGGCCATCGACTCACTCTAAACAAATAAAAAAGGTGCCTTATGAGGCACCTTTTTTCGTCATCGACAAATATCGAAATAAATATCGAACTGCGATTAAGCATTAAAACGCATCGATAAATCGACCGCTTTGACATCTTTGGTCAGAGCGCCCATAGAAATATAGTCAACACCAGTGCTGGCCACTTCGCGCAGGTTGGCAATAGTGATATTGCCCGATGCTTCCAGTTTGCAGCGACCGGCGACATGCTTGACTGCATCAATCATCTGTTGCTGGCTAAAGTTATCCAGCATCACGATATCGGCCTGGGCATCCAGAGCCTGATTCAGCTCATCCCAGGTTTCAACTTCAACTTCCACCGGTTTGCCCGGTGCAATTTGATGGGCTTTGGCAATGGCCTGGGCAATACCGCCAGCAGCCATAATATGGTTTTCTTTAATCAGGAAGGCATCAAACAGCCCCAGACGATGGTTTTGGCCGCCGCCTACCGTGACCGCATATTTTTGTGCAATACGCAGGCCTGGCAAGGTTTTACGGGTATCCAGCAGTTTGGTGTGCAGGCCATCGAGCTGTTTCGCATATTCGGCGGTTTTGGTGGCCACGGCCGATAAGGTCTGGACAAAGTTAAGGGCAGGGCGCTCTACCGTCAATAAACTGCGCGCAGAACCGGCCAGCTTTAAAAAGGCTTCATTGGCCGCCACGCGATCACCATCCTGTTTTAGCCATTCAATCTGAACGCTTGGATCATACTGCTGGATTAAGGCATTCACCCAAGGCTGACCGGCCAGCACCATGTCTTCACGGCTGATAATGGTGGCGGTGGCCAGTTCATCTTCCGGGGTAAGTAAAGCGGTAATATCTGCCTCGCCAATATCTTCCTGCAGGGCCTGCTGAATATTGATCTGGATAGATTGCTCCAATAAAGATTGTGGTATGCTCATTGCCTGTCCTTATCTCTTTACCCATGAAAATTGCGCGATATATTAGCACTGTTCGGCTGGCCCGATGCGCTTTTTCGCGGCTTTTTTGTCTGATTTGAGATTTTCAGCTGAAAGTTTTAGGATGGGCTAAATTTTTATACTGAAAAAAATATCAGGATCATTCTATGCAGCAGGCGGCTTCTTTTCAGGTCATCCAGGGACAGTTAAAAGGTGCGCGGCAGGTGCCTTCACCGAATTTTAACCAGCGTCCGCAGCAGACCGAAATTCAGCTGGTGGTGATTCATAATATCAGTTTGCCGCCATCACAGTTTGGCGGCGGTTATATCGAACAGTTTTTTCAAAACCGGCTGGACTGGTCGGCGCATCCTTACTTTCAGACCATTGAAGGGATGCAGGTCTCGGCGCATCTGCTGATTTTACGCAGCGGTGAAGTACTGCAATGTGTCAATTTTAATGACCGCGCCTGGCATGCCGGACGTTCCAGTTATCTGGCCAAACCGGAATGTAATGACTATTCCATTGGCATTGAACTGGAAGGCAGTGATGATCTGCCCTTTGAAGAGATCCAGTATCAGGTGCTGGCTGAAGTGGTGTCGGCCTTGCAGCAGGCCTATCCGAAAATCCAGCGTCATCTGGCCGGACATTCCGATATTGCGCCGGGGCGCAAGACCGATCCGGGACCTTATTTTGACTGGAGCCGGTTCCGGTCTTTACTGCGTGACTGCAACAGCAGAGCAGTATCTTCATCAATTCATAACGAAACTTGTGCTTAGGTTTCTTTACAATAGCGGCTAAATTTTTATTTGGGTGGTTCCGATGGCGCTTTGGCGATCGACCTTTATTGTCAGTGCGATGACCATGCTGTCCCGGGTGTTGGGACTGGTGCGGGATATTGTGTTATTAAATGTGTTTGGTGCGGGAAAGGATTTCGATACCTTTGTGGTGGCCTTTCGTATTCCGAACTTTTTCAGGCGACTGTTTGCTGAAGGGGCATTTTCCCAGGCCTTTATTCCGGTTCTGACCGAATATAAAACCAGCCGTACCCATGCCGAAGTGCAGATTCTGATTAGCCGGGTGTTTGGCTGTCTGGCCTCGGTGATGAGTCTGCTGACGCTGGCTGCCATGGTGGCAGCGCCGGCGGTGATGTACGTTTACGCGCCGGGTTTTCATAGCGATCCGGAAAAATTCGCGCTGGCCACGGACATGTTCCGCCTGACCATTCCCTATTTGCTGTTTATGTCGCTGACCGCTTTTGCCAGCAGCATCTTAAACAGTTATGGCTCCTTTACCACGCCGGCCTTTGCACCGGTGTTGCTGAATCTGGCCATGATTGCCGGAGCCCTGTGGCTAACGCCGTATATGGCCGAGCCGATTATGGCCTTGGGCTGGGCGGTGATTATTGCCGGGGCCTTGCAGCTGGCGATCCAGATTCCAGAATTGTGGCGTAAAAAACTGCTGATTCCGCCAAAAATCGACTTCAAGCATGAAGGCGTCGAGCGCATCATGAAGCTGATGCTGCCGGCCCTGTTTGGGGTATCGGTGACCCAGATTAACCTGTTGCTGAACACCATCTGGGCGTCATTTATGCAGGATGGTTCGGTGTCGTGGCTATACAGTGCCGAGCGGATGACCGAGTTGCCGCTGGGCCTGATTGGGGTGGCAATTGGTACGGTGATTTTACCGTCTTTATCAGCGCGCCATGCCGAGCAGAATCAGGAAAAATTCCGTGGCATGATGGACTGGGCGGCGAAAATTATTGTACTGGCCGGTGTGCCTGCCAGTATTGCACTGTTTATGCTGTCGACCCCGATTATTCAGGCCCTGTTCCAGCGCGGCCAGTTCACTTGGGAAGATACCCAGATGACTGCCTTGGCCCTGCAATGTATGAGTGCCGGGGTCATTGCCTTTATGCTGATTAAAGTCTTTGCTCCAGGCTTCTATGCCCAGCAGGATACCCGCACTCCGGTCCGGGTCGGTTTAATGGCGGTGGCAGCCAATGCCATTTTAAACGTGGTGTTTATTGGGTTATTTAAACTGATTGACTGGGAAGCCGAGCACATGGCGCTGGCACTGGCGTCTTCAGGTTCCGCGCTGGTCAATGCCGGTATGCTGTATTTCTATTTGCATAAACGCGATATTTTCCGTTTTGGCGGGCACTGGAAAAAACTGCTGTTCCAGTTTGGCACGGCCAATGCGGTGATGGTGGCTGCCTTGTGGTACGCTTTGAGCTGGTATAACGGTGATGTATCGCAATGGATGCGTGTGCTGGAAGTCTTGCTGCTGTGTGTGGTGGGCGTGGCAGCTTATGCTCTTGGTCTGCTGGCCACCGGCTTTAGACCGCGTCATTTAAAACCTTAATCCGGTAGAGCTGAACGCGAAAGGTGTTCAGCTCCTATGAAAGAACCCTTTGAGCCGTTGAGTCTCAAAGGGTTTTTTTATGGGCTTTTATTGCACGATGCTGCTGCATGAGCAGCACAAGCGTCTTTATTTATTGATCACTTCCAGCAGTTCGACATCAAAAATCAGAGTGCTGTTCGGTTCAATTGCATCGCCAGAACCAATCTGGCCATAGCCCAGATTCGCTGGAATAAAGAAGCGGTATTTAGCCCCTTCACGCATCAGTTGCAGCCCTTCGGTCCAGCCCTGAATGACTTGTGTGACCTGAAATTCAGCCGGTTGCTGCCGTGCCATTGAGCTGTCAAATACGGTGCCATCAATCAGGCGGCCTTCATAATGCACGCGTACTTTGGAGCTGGCTTTCGGTTTTTTCCCGGAACCGGCTTGCAGAACCAGATATTGCAGCCCCGATGAAGTGACTTTCACGCCATCCTTACGCGAGTTTTCTGCCAGAAAGGCCTTGCCAATCATGTCGTTGGCTTCGGCGCGCTGTTTCAGCTCAATCAGCTGTTTGGCTTCAGCCTGCTTTTTGAACTGGGTCAGAATACGGGCCATGTCTTCATCGCTCAGGCTGGCTTGCTGGCCCAGTGAGGCAGCTTTTAAACCCGCCACAAAGGCATCCAGATCCATACCTTTTAAGGTGTCGACATTGCTGCGCCCCATTAAATAACCAAAGCTGTAGCCCACCTGCTGTTCAGTGGAGCTTTTGGTGGTCACCGGTTGAGCCAGTGTGGCCGCGCTACACAGGGCGAGGCCGAGCAGGGTGATCGTTTTTTTCATATTATGCGTCCCTAAACAACGAAGGAGAGCCAGGCTCTCCTTGTTTTTTATTTTACTTCAATCAGCTCAACATCAAAGATCAAGGTGCTGTTTGGCGGAATCATGCCCGGCACGCCCTGTTCGCCATAACCCAGTTGTGACGGGATATACAGCGTGGCTTTCGAGCCTTCTTTCATCAGTTGCAGACCTTCGGTCCAGCCTGGAATCACCTGGTTTAACGGGAACTCGATTGGTTCACCACGTTCAACCGAGCTGTCAAATACTTTGCCATCAACCAGTTTACCGGTGTAGTGTACTTTTACCACAGAGCTGGCCGTTGGCTGTTTACCATTGCCTTGCTGGGTAATTTTATATTGCAGACCTGACGCGGTGGTTTGTACCCCTGCCTGTTTGGCATTTTCAGTCAGGAAGGCGTCGCTGGCCGTTTGTGCCTGCTGGGCCTGATCGGCTTGTTTTTGTTGCAGTTCTTGCTGGAACTGTTCATAGGCCTTTTGTAATTCTTCTTCAGTATAGGCTGGCTGCTGACGCGCATGACCTTCACGGACACCGGTCACAAAGCTGTTAATGTCCAGCTCTGGTGGAGTTTGATGGGCAACTTCATAGCCTAATGCATAGCTGATTTTTTCAACCGCAGACGCATTTGCAGATGCTTTTGAGGATACAGTGGCAGGGTGTTGAGTTGCATAATAAACAGGAACAAGTGCAGCACCGCCTAAAATTACAGCAACAGCAATGGGTAAGGCTTTACTCATAGGTTTTCTCAAATCATTTTATCGTGTCAAAGCTGCTTTCATGTTAGCAGACTTTTTGAATCAAACCGTTGACATCAATCATTCGGTTTGGCTAATTAATATATGCGCATCGTTAAGCATATGCCATAACAGACTGAATATCTAACACATTTTTTATACAATCGGGGCCAGCCGCAGAGGTGGCCCAATGTATTCGTGAGTAATTGTATCTATTATAGATTTGGCTTCAAAGCAGCTTAAAAATCTGCTTTCAGCACCACCCGGTAACGCGCCCGGCCAGCATGTAAATGTTCAATTGCCTCGTTAATCTGCGACATCGGGAACACTTCAATCTGCGGCGCCAGCTGTTTGCGGGCGGCAAATTGCAGTAGCTGGCGCAAGGTCGATGGTGAACCGGTCGATGAACCCGTCACCGCTTTGCCACCGCCAATTAACGCACCGGCCGAGACCTGTAACGGCTCTAAAGTCAGGCCCAGCATATGCAGCGTACCATTTGGCGCCAGGGCAGACAGATACACCGGCCAGTCCAGGCTAACATTCACCGTACTTAAAATCAGGTCAAACTTGCCGCGCTGGGCTTTCAGGGCAGCGCTGTCACGGCTATTCACCACATGATCGGCGCCCATGGCTTTTAACTCTGCGGTTTTCTCCAGGTTGGAACTGAAGGCAGTAATTTCACAGCCCCAGGCTTTGAGCAGTTTAATGGCAATATGCCCGAGCCCACCAATTCCAATCACCCCGACATGATGCACCGCCTGAATCTGGTGCTTAATGATCGGGTCAAACACGGTAATACCGCCACAGAGCAGCGGGCCGGCACTTTCCGCATCCAGATCATCCGGTAAGGGAATGACCCATTGCCAGCCGGCACGGACCTTATCGGCAAAACCGCCGGCATGTCCGACAATGGTGGCGACACTGCCGCCGGTACATTGCACCTGCCGGCCGGACAGGCATGGATCGCAGTGCTGGCAGCTTTCTGCCGTCCAGCCAATGCCAACGCGCTGGCCCACAGATAATCCTTTGGCTTCACTCCCTAACTGGACAATGGTGCCAATAATTTCATGCCCAGCCACCACCGGATAGACCGAAGAGCGCCAGTCATTGTTAATCACCGACAGATCGGAATGGCACAGGCCACAATATTCCACCTGAACTTCGACCTGATGCGGCAACAGTTCGCCAGCATCAAATTGATATGGCACCAGCGCTTCGCCGGGCTGCATGGCGGCATAGGCACGAATGGTAGTGTTGCTCATGATGAGTGCTCCTCGGCTAAAGGGGGAAGGGATTTAAAGACGCAGTGATCTTCATGGTCGTTGACCATGCCGACGGCCTGCATAAAGGCATAACAGATGGTGGGGCCAACAAATTGAAAGCCCTGCTTTTTTAAAGCTTTAGACAGCGCCACACTGGCAGCGGTATAGGTCGGTGCGCTGCGATAATCGGGTACGGCATGCTGCTCGGGCTGATGATCGACAAATTGCCACAGCCAGTCGACCAGATTGATGCCTTGCTGCTGCAGCTGGAGCCAGGCCTGGGCATTGGTGCGGATGGCTGCGAGTTTGGCCGGATGCCGGATTAATCCGCGATCCTGTAATTTGTCCTGCAAGGCCTGATCAGACAACGCGGCAATATCGGCAATGGAATATTGAAAAAAATGCTGACGGTAACATTGGCGTTTTTTTAGCACGGTAATCCAGGCCAGACCGGCCTGCTGACCTTCCAGACATAGCATTTCAAACAGCTGTGCTTCATCGCGAAGTGGGCGGCCCCATTCCTGGTCGTGGTAAGCGATATAGAGCGGATCTTCGGAGCACCATCCGCAGCGTGTTCGATCCATAGATGATGCTCCTATGCGGGTTTAAAGCTGGAAATGAACCCATTGATCCTGACGGTTATCCCAGTAAGACAATTCTGCCTGAGGCAGATCGGCAAAGGCAATCCAGACATCCTTGCCGGATTTATCGGCATAGCCGGTACTGATCAGAAGTGCATCTTCAGTAATTTCCATGATCCAGCCCTGATGACTCTGGCCGTTCAACGCAATTTTCTGTTGATTCCCGGATTCGGCAAATTCGACCAGTCGATTGATCAACGCTTCTGACATGTACACTTCCTAAAGCAAACTAACGTAAATAGGGATAGGGATTGACTGCACCGCGACCTTTGCCATTTAAATACAGGCCATAATGCAGATGCGGCGCGGTATGGCGGGCGTTGCCGCTATTGCCGACATAGCCAATGAGATCGCCTTTTTTGACATAATCTCCGACCTTCAGGCCACGTTTGTGCCGGTCCAGATGGGCATAATAATGCCAGCTGCCGCCCGGTCCCAGAATCCATACCACTTTACCACCCAAATTGTTATTGCGTAAGTCGGCAATGAGGCCTTCGGTGGCGCTGTACACCTTGCTGCCGCGTGGCGCCAGAATATCAATGCCTTCATGTAGGCGACCGCGACTGCGTGACGCGCCCCAGGTATCTTGCAAGTGCTGACGTTTGACACCCTGTACCGGCACTGGTAAACGGGTTTTAAGTGGCATGTGCTGCAGTTTTTTGACCATGGCCGGCGGTAGGGGCGCCGCAGGTTTTTTCGGTGCCGAGGTACAGGCTGCTAGCAGAATCAGACTGAAGAAGACACAGCAGAGTGAAATCGAGCGAAGCACAGCATCTCCCTGATGATTATTATGTCGATGGTATTCGAATTCCAGTATTTGACTATGTCATAAATCGGCGGCCGAGATCAATTTTTTCATGGCGGTCGGCAGTCCACGTGCAGTGGCCTGTGCCGGCGTCATCCATTCGGCGTCCAGCTCAATCGCCAGATGTTCCTGCTGGTCTGGTTCGACCGGAATTACACTGGCATCCAGCAGCCAGGTAAAGTGGGTAAAGCTGTGTGAAATCTGCAGCTGCTGTTGTCGCTGTTTCAGGCCCAGACGCTGACAGAGCGCCTGAAACTGCGCTGGATCATCAATAATCGGCAGGCACCATAATCCGCCCCAGAGGCCGCTATTCGGCCGCTGCTGCCATAGCCACTGGCCATCACTGTGTAAGAGCAATACTTGGGCCTGCCTTACGGGTACGGCTTTTTTCGGTTTTTTAAACGGTAATTCGGCTTCTAGGCCCTGCTGATGAGCCTTGCAGTGCTGCTGCATCGGACAATACAGACATAAGGGTTTTTTCGGGGTACAGATGGTGGCACCGAGGTCCATAATCGCTTGGGTGTAGTCATGATTGCGTTCGGTCGGGCACAGCTGTTCTGCCAGCTGCCACAAGGCCCGTTCATGTACCGGTTTGGACAGATCATCTTCAATGGCAAAAAAGCGCGCCAGCACCCGTTTGACGTTGCCATCCATAATTACGCCGTATTGCCTGAGACCCAAAGACATCAGTGCACCTGCGGTCGAGCGGCCAATGCCGGGCAGGGCCATCCACTGTTCCAGATTTTCCGGAAAATGTCCTTGCTGGGCCACTATACCAGCCGCTTTATGCAGATTGCGTGCCCGGGCATAGTAACCAAGTCCGGCCCAGTACGGCGCCACTTCATCCCAGGAGGCACGGCCTAAGCTTTCCACATCGGGAAAACGCTGAATAAAGCGCTCAAAATATTGCAGCACGGTTTTGACCTGGGTCTGCTGCAGCATGATTTCCGATACCCAGACTTTATACGGGTCATCGGCCACCTGCCAGGGCAGGTCATGGCGACCGTGTACATCAAACCAGGAAAGCAGGGCGTGGGAAAAAGAAAAGGCAGACATGAGAACCGGAACTGTTAAGCAGGCGCCTAGTATACCCAAATCTTGCCGATGCAGCAGGCAATAAAAAAGGTGAGGCCGCGGCATCACCTTCTGTTTTGGTCGCGGCAAGGCTTAGATGCTGCCGCTCATCCCCCAGCGTTGGTCCAGCTTGAGGATTTGACCTTCATAGCGCGGAATAATGTGGATATGCAAATGCTGCGATGGGCTGCCAAACACATCGCCATCGTTAAAGCCGACATGAAAGCCCGCCGGTTGATGGCGCAGCTGTAATTCATTCCGCGCCAGTTCCAGCAGCGACATTAGGCTTTTACGTTCTTTGTCGGTAACATCAAAAAAAGAACTGACATGACGTAGAGGGATAATGACACAGTGGCCTTTAGACAATGCGTTCGGTTCAGGTAGAATCACGCCATAATCATTTTTGGCAATGACATCATATTCATCAAAGTTGCAATATGGGCAGTCTTGTTCGGTCATTCTTCTATCCTCTATTCAAATTCATTAATCTTTTTCAATATATATGGCCTCATGCCAGAATCAGGCCAAACGGCGTTGTAATAATTGGTACATGGCATCCAGGCTTTGCTGTTCTGCTACCGGGCTATAGCCGAGGTCGACGCCATTGGCTTTGGCACGTTCATCGGCCAGCGGGTTACTAAAGCCGTGTTTGGCATCTTCAAACACAATCACTTCATGTTCTACCTGGGCAGCGTGCATTTCTTCACGGAAGCTGGCCACATCATCCAGCGTTACCATGCTGTCCAGTTCACCATGCAGCACCAGAATTTCTGCCTGTACCTTGCCTTCCTGCGCCGGTTCTCTGGCCGCCAGAATGGCATGGAAAGTCGCAACGGCTTGCAGGTTGGCGCCTGAACGGGCCAAATCCAGCACCACTTTGCCGCCATAACAGAAGCCAATGGCTGCCAGTTTAGCCTGATTTACTTCCGGTTGGGCAGCTAAAGTGTCCAAAGCCGCAGACGCACGAGTCACAATGGTCTTCGGGTCTTCAAAGGTCTGGCTCATCCACGCATTGGCCTGGGCAGCCGTGGTGGTATTTTTCTTGTCGCCATACATATCAATGGCCAAGGCGGCATAACCGTGTTCTGCCAGTTCGCGGGTACGCTGTTCAATATATTCATTTCGGCCCCACCATTCCGGTGCCACAATCACACCCGCGACTGGTGCATCGGTTTCGGGTGCAGCAAAATAACCGACCAACTGGCTACCATCTGCCGCCGTATACTGAATTTCGCGAGTTTTGATTGCTAAAGTCATGCGTCCAATCCTTGTGTTTTTTAAAATAATTCGATTAAAACATAAAAATGAGACAGCGGTTTGAAAAACATTTCAATGCGCCTAAACAAATGTGAGAAAATATTTTTAAGTTATTTTTCAAAGAATAATAGGTCTGTATCCATTACTGCTCTAAACACAGGCATAAAAAAGAAGGATTTGCATCCTTCTTTTTTGTGAGGGTCAGGGTATAAGAAACTATACCTTGCCGCGGGACAAGAAACCGACAATTGCCAGAATAACAGCAATAACCAGCAGAATGACCGCGAAATCCTTAGATAAACCAGCGACACCACCGAAACCGAGTAGACTGGCAATAAGTGCGATTACAGCGAAGATAATGGCCCAACGAAACATAATTTTTCTCCATGTGTTTTTATACTTCTTGATCAAGTATAGGGGCAAGTCGCTGATTTGATTGTTTTGCTTTTGTTTATTAAGTGTTCAACTATTTATTTAAGTCTATGATTCTATTGTATCTATGACATAGCACATGCTTTTGTAGAAGACTGTTATAATAGACCGGTTATTTTGTAGTGTTGTGCATCATGTCTGATCAGCTTCGTCCCCAATTCTGGAAAAACTATCCGTTAACGGCCTTAACCCAGGCAGAATGGGAAGCGCTGTGTGATGGCTGCGGTTTATGCTGCCTGGTCAAGCTGGAAGATGAAGACAGTCATGAAGTCGCTTATACCAAAGTTGCCTGCAAGCTGCTGGATTGTACGACCGCCCGCTGTTCGGACTATCCGAACCGGCAGCAACAGGTGCCGGACTGTATCCAGTTAACGCCGGAAAAGTTGGACAGTATTCACTGGCTACCGCCAAGCTGTGCCTATCGCCGTTTAAAAGAAGGTAAAAACCTGCCGTCCTGGCATTATTTAAATACCGGTTCACGCCAGAGCGTGATTCGTGCCAAAAAATCGGCCGCTGGCCGCTGTATTTCTGAAATGGAAGTCAATGAAGAAGAAATAGAAGACTATATTGTGCGCTGGGTACGTTAAGTTTTTAGGTCGTCTGTATCTTTAAGAGCAAAATTTATCTTTAAGAGCAAAATTGGCGATTTAAACCTGATAAAACAACTACCTACCTTTAGACTCAGTTTGCCGCAGCAAGCGCTAAAAAATCGGCTATTGAAATACTGCATTTTGCCATAACATAGTACACTCAGCCGCAGCTTTGTACAGAAAACCTTCTATGTCAGACAGCCATATTCCACTTCCTGAACGTTTGCGCCCGCGCGATCTGTCGCAGATTATCGGTCAAGATCATCTTCTGGGGGAGCAGGCCCCGTTACGCCAAATGATTGATCAGGGCCATTTGCCTTCGATTATTTTCTGGGGACCACCAGGCGTTGGAAAAACCACCATTGCCTTGTTGCTGGCGCAGGCGGTTGATCGCCCTTTTGTCAGTCTGTCGGCGCTTAATACCGGGGTTAAGGAATTACGTGAAGTGATTGCCGATGGCGGCGATTTACTGACGCCGGTGGTGTTTATTGACGAGATTCACCGCTTTAATAAATCCCAGCAGGATGCCTTATTAAATGCGGTCGAGAAGGGCAAAATTACCCTGATTGGTGCCACCACGGAAAACCCGTCTTTTGAGGTAAACAGTGCCTTGCTGTCGCGCTGTCAGGTCTATACCTTAAATGCACTGAGCGCTGAGGCCATCCAGCAGCTGCTGACCCAGGCGGTCCAGAATGATAGCTTTTTAAAAGAACGTTATATTCAGATTGAAGAATTTGAAGCACTGGTGCAGTTTGCGGCGGGTGATGCACGTAAGGCGCTGAATTTACTTGAACTAATTGCCGGCACCTTTGAGCCGGACACAGAAAACAGTATTGACAATGCCCTGGTCGTGAAAGTGGCGCAGCAGAATATTGCCCGTTACGACAAATCTGGTGAGCAGCATTATGATCTGGTCTCGGCCTTTATTAAGTCGATTCGTGGCAGTGACCCGGATGCAACCTTGTACTGGATGGCGCGCATGCTCAAGGGTGGAGAAGACCCGCTGTTTATTGCGCGGCGTATGTTAATTGCTGCCTCGGAAGATATTGGCAATTCCAATCCGAATGCCTTGTTGCTGGCCGGTGAATGTTTCCGCGCAGTGCAGGTGATTGGGATGCCGGAAGCGCGGATTATTCTGGGCCAATGCGCAGTCTATCTGGCCACCAGTGCCAAAAGTAACAGTACCTATCTGGCGATTAACAAGGCGTTGGACTTGGCGGAAAAAACCGCCAATTTGCCGGTACCGTTACATTTGCGCAATGCACCGACCAAGCTGATGAAAGAGCAGGGCTACGGGGTCGATTATCTGTATCCGCACAATTATCCGGAGCATTTTGTATTGCAGGATTATTTGCCGCCAGAATTAAAAGGCACCAAGCTGTATGAATCGGCGCGCAATAAACGCGAAGTTGAAGCCGAGCGTTTACAGCAGCGGCGCTGGATGCAGCAGCAACAGCAGCAATAAAAAAAAGCCCAATTCAGAGGGATGAATTGGGCCAAACTGGATGTTAGATTGGGAGAGAACATCCGCGAGGATTAACGAAACTGATCGGCAGCCACTGGAAAATTTACTGTGTGTTGCCTATGTGCTTAAGCATAGGCCAAAACGGAAAAGATGTAAAAACGATCATTTTTATAAGTTGAATTTGTTTTTTCGATTGAAATAAAAAAACTCAGCCAATAAAAAAACCGGATCAGCTGATCCGGTTTTTTTATCGTTCATCTTGGAGATGATCAGATATTGTCGAGGTTGATGCCTAAACGTGCCGCAACTTCTTCATAGGCTTCAACCACGCCGCCTAAACCTTGACGGAAACGGTCTTTGTCGAGTTTTTTCTTGGTGTCTTTGTCCCATAGACGGCAGCCGTCTGGAGAGAATTCATCACCCAGCACGATACGGTCGTGGAACACACCAAATTCAAGTTTGAAATCGACCAGAATCATGTTGCCGGCATCAAACAGGGCTTTTAGTACATCGTTAACTTTGTAAGTCAGTTCTTTCATTTGTGCCAGCTGCTCAGCAGTCGCCCAACCCAGCGCAATTGCTTGAGATTCGTTGACCATTGGATCGCCTAAGGCATCATCTTTAAAGAACAGTTCAAATGTTGGCGGGGTCAGTTCCTTGCCTTCTTCGACACCGAGGCGACGGCACAGAGAACCAGCTGCATAGTTACGGATTACGCATTCAACCGGAATCATGCTCAGCTTTTTCACCAGCACTTCATTTGGGGTCAGCAGTTTTTCAAAATGCGTTTCGATACCGGCTTCAGCCAGTTTTTCCATAATAAAGGCGTTAAAACGGTTGTTCACCTTACCTTTACGATCTAGTTGTTCGATCTTTTCGCCATTGAACGCAGAGGCATCGTCACGAAAGACTAAAATCAGGTGGTCTTCACTATCTGTGGTATAAACAGATTTCGCTTTACCAGTATAGAGCAAGGTTTGTTTTAACATGAGGGAACCTTTTTCAGAAAAAAATGCCTAGTAATGTCTAGGCTGGCCAATTTTGGTAAATCTGGGCCAACAGGTCTGCAGCTTTTTCTTTGTCTGCAAAACTGTTGTCGGCGTTGAACACAGCCAGGTTGTTACTTGTACCGACAGAGGTGAGTCTTAAGACGTAGGTCTGTTGATCGACCGAGATGGTGACTTCGTAACGGTTTTTGCTCTGACCAATAATGCTATGGTTCAGGCTGCTGAGTGTGGCAAGCGTATACTGCCAAATTGTAGCAGAATTTCCATCTATTTTGAGCAGTGGATTTTGATTTCCATCTACAACCGGTTGTGGACGACCTGGCGCGGTGTTGTCCTGTACAGCAGCGGCTTGAGTTGGCTCTACGGCTGGAGGACGAGGAAGTGCGAAACGGTTGCCACGGCTGTTTTCCAGCTTCGGTGCATGTTCAATGGCCAGTGGGTCAACCGTTGGTGCAGGATACAATGGCGTTGCTGGTCGGGCCACAGCACCTTCAGGATATTGTAAGGGCGCAAGGGTGGTGGTGTCTTTATAATCCAGAGAGCCATTGCTGATGGCTAAAGAACTACAACCTGCCAAACTTACCACTGAAAGTGCAGCGATTAAACCAAAACCTAATTGCATAATATTGTGCTCTTATTAAATGACACCCGAAGCCTGTAAAGCTTCACGTAGCGGTGCGCGATATTGTTCTGCAAGTGGCGTTAATGGCAGGCGGATGCCGGTACCAATTAAGCCCATTTCATGAAGTGCCCATTTCACCGGAATTGGGTTTGATTCACAAAATAGAATATTGTGTAAATTTGCAACTGTATTGTTACGTGCTTCAGCGCTGTCATTGTCACCGGCAATGGCTGCGGCACAAACTTCGCTCATGACTTTTGGTGTCACATTGGCAGTAACCGAGATATTGCCTTTGGCACCAGCCAGCATTAACTGATAGGCAGTCGCATCATCACCTGAATAGACAGTCATGTCTTTACCGGCCAGACCGGCCAGTAATTCACGGCCACGTGGTACATCGCCAGTGGCATCTTTAATGCCCACAATTTGTGGAATATCGGCCAGACGAATCACTGTTTCATTAGACATATCAACGCCAGTACGGCCCGGAACGTTATACAGGATTTGTGGCAGATCCACCGCTTCGGCAATAGTCTTATAATGCTGATATAACCCTTCCTGGGTTGGCTTGTTATAATATGGCGTGACGAGAAGTGCGGCATCGGCGCCGAGTTCTTTGGCTTCTCTGGTCAGTTCGATCGCTTCATGCGTTGAGTTTGCACCAGTACCAGCAATCACCGGGATACGTTTGTTGGCCACGCGAATGATTTCTTTAATCACACGTGTATGTTCAGCCATGTTTAATGTAGAGGCTTCACCTGTCGTGCCCACGGCCACAATACTGTTCGTGCCTTGTTCTATGTGCCACTCAACCAGCTTCTCGAGACCTTTCCAATCTACGCTGCCATCTTCTAACATTGGGGTGACGATTGCGACAATTGAGCCTTGAATGGTCTGTGCTTGCTGAGTCATTTTGAAAAAATATCCTATTTTTCCATCCACAAAAGTTCGTAGAAACAGAAAACGTGGATGGTTGCAGTATTTTGATTTGAGTCAGAATTCAATAAGTCATGATTGAATAATGCTTATGCAAATTATGACTGATTCAGTGTGTCAGAACAATATCCGTAAGTCAAAGCCAATATCAACTTTATCCGCTGCTTAAAACAGTCCGGTATAAGGCATAAGTTGGTGCTTTTACAGCAGTTCCGGTTCATCTTCGACTTTAGAATGAACTGGCGAGTAAGCACAGGTCTATAGAAGCTGCTCGGACAGCAATTTTGCCTGGAAAATGCAGTAAAAAGCCGTGAAAAACCAGGTAAAAGGGTCAGAATTAAGATAAAAAAACACTTAAACTAGACCTGAAAATTATTTGAAAGCCCTTTTTTTTAATGCCATTTCCTGCTTAAACCAGCTCTGAATGATTTTTTCTACATCTAAATAAAAATAATAGTTTTGACTGCCTTTTTATTTATAACCATTGATATTTATATGAATTTTATGGTTTTGTTGAATTGTTGTGCCTCAATTAAGTCTTTCTAAAACTATATATTTGCGTGTCTTAAAATAAGAGATGTCTATTAATTTTTTGCTAGGCCGGAGCTTTATTCCATTTATTGGTAGTTAATTCAGAGGACATCCTCATAGATGATGGCGGTCTTAACCTTTTATAAACACTGATTGAAACAAGGATTCTCCAATGGAAAGATCAGATAATCGACATGCGATTGTGACAGTAGCTATCTGTTTCTTGATTGCGGTCATTGAAGGCTTGGATATCCAGGCAGCAGGTATTGCCGCAGCTGGTATCCGTGAGCATTTTGGCCTCGATAGCTCGCAATTGGGGGTGTTTTTTAGTGCAGGGATTCTGGGTTTATTGCCTGGTGCACTGGTTGGTGGACGCGTAGCAGACCGTATTGGCCGTAAACAGGTGCTGATCTGGTCAACTGCCGTATTTGCGGTCTTTACTTTATGTACCGTATGGGTCAACAGCTTTAACTCATTACTGGCGGTACGCTTCCTGGCCGGTGCCGGTCTGGGTGCTGCCATGCCAATTCTGATTACGCTGGCCTCTGAAGCGGTATCACCACAAAACCGTGGCCGTGCCGTAGGTCTGATGTACTGTGGTATGCCAGTTGGTGCTGCGATTTTATCGTTAATTGCCAGTACCGATTTCGGTTCTAACTGGAAAAACATTTTCTACCTGGGCGGTTTATTACCGATTATCGTCATTCCAGTGATGATGTGGTTATTGCCAGAATCGAAGGAATATTTAAAAGCCAAAGATCAGGCTGCGAATACGACAGCAGAAGCCACGCCACAAGGTTCGTTTAAGGATCTGTTTAACTCGAACAACCTGCTACGTACCATGTTCACCTGGGTCAGCTATTTCTTCACCCTGCTGGTGGTGTACATCATGCTGAGCTGGTTACCGTCGCTGTTCCAGGAACTGGGCTTCTCGCGTAAAGAAGGCGCAACTGCACAGTTCTACTTTATGGTCAGCGCGACGATTGGTACGGTGATTTTGGGTATGCTGACCGATCGCTGGAAAAAAGCCTATGTTATTTTGTTGATGTACGGCGGTATTCTGGCCGGTCTGCTGGCACTGAACGCTGCAGGTTCATTAACGCAAATGTATCTGGCCTCTGCGCTGGTGGGTGCATTCGTCATTGGCTGTCAGGGCGTACTGTATGCCTTCGGTAGTATTGTGTATCCAACTGAAGTGCGTGGTGCCGGTATTGGTGTGGCATCTGCCGTGGGCCGTGTCGGTGCGATGCTTGGGCCTGCGATTGCCGGTTCACTGCTAACGGCTGGCTTTGGTGCAGCAGGGGTGATCTCTGCCGCGATTCCATGTATCGTGATCTCTGCCATCTTTATGTTACTGCTGGTGCGTCGTATTCAAAACTAAACACGCATTGTAACGACCCCTTCAGACAGCCCGCATATGCGGGCTGTTTTGTTTTCACCGTGCAGTCCAATGATTCCGCTGCAACAAAACCATCCATTTGGTATATGCTAGGACGCTGACAATAAGCGAAACATGGATAGGTGTTATGCAAGCGCAGACGGCATTGATCGTAGTAGATGTACAAAATGGATTTACGCCGGGCGGCAATTTGGCCGTCGCTGATGCCGATCAGATTATTCCGATCATTAACCAGCTGGGACAGATCTTCGACAATATTGTTCTGACCCAGGACTGGCATCCGCAGAATCATATTTCTTTTGCCGACAATCATCCGGGCAAACAGCCTTATGAAGTGGTGATGCTGGAATATGGCGAGCAGGTGCTGTGGCCGGCACATTGCGTCCAGGGTACCGCCGATGCCGAACTGCATCCGGCGCTGGACTTGCCGCAGGCGCAGCTGATTATCCGTAAAGGTTTTCATGCGCAAATTGACAGCTATTCGGCCTTTATGGAAGCGGATCAGAAAACCACCACCGGTCTGGCCGGCTATTTAAAAGCGCGTGGCATCGACACGGTGTTTATTACCGGCATTGCCACCGATTTTTGTGTGGCCTGGACCGCCATAGATGCCTGCAAACTGGGCTTTAATACCTTTGTCATTGCTGATGCCAGCAAAGGCATAGACCTGAAAGGTTCATTGCAACATGCCTGGCAGGAGATGCTGGCGCATGGGGTGAAACGGGTCTATAGCAAAGATGTGCTGAGCCTGTTACAGCCTGCTGCACAGCCAAGCCTGGCCTGATTGGCCCGAATCATTCATTCAGAACGTGCCGAGGTCTATGGTGTTAGGTTTTAGCCAGTTTGTACAGAAAACTTTTGCCCTGTGGGTACTGCTGTTTGCAGTGATTGCCATGTATCAGCCAGAGGCTTTTGTCTGGTTAAAAGCCTATATCACCTGGATGCTCGGCATCATCATGTTTGGCATGGGCATGACCATGTCACTGCAGGATTTTAAAGGTGTGCTACAAAGCCCGAAAGCAGTCGCGATTGGCGTGGCTGCGCAGTTTATGGTGATGCCGCTGTTGGCCTATCTGTTATGTGCCTTGTTCCGGTTACCGGCTGAAATTGCCATTGGGGTGATTCTGGTTGGCTGCTGTCCGGGTGGTACGGCTTCGAATGTGATTACCTATATGGCCAAAGGCAATACCGCCTTGTCGGTGGCCTGTACTTCGGTGTCGACTTTGCTGGCACCACTGCTAACCCCGGCGATTTTCTTTGTGCTGGCCAGCCAGTGGATTGAAATTGATGCCTGGTCCATGCTGAGCTCGATTTTACAGGTGGTGCTGTTCCCGATTGTGCTGGGCCTGCTGCTGCGCGCGCTGTTTAAAACCCAGGTGGAACGTTCCATTACCCTGATGCCACTGGTTTCGGTGGTGGCGATTGTTGCCATTGTCGCGGCAATTATTGCCGGCAGCCGGGCACAGATTCTGGAAAGCGGCTTGCTGATTTTAGCGGTGGTAATACTGCACAATGGCCTTGGCTATTTACTTGGTTTCTGGGCGGCGCGTTTATTTAAATTGCCCTATGCCGACAGCAAAGCGGTGTCGATTGAAGTTGGAATGCAGAATTCTGGCTTGGGCGTGGCCTTGGCGGCGGTGCATTTTGCCGCGTCACCGGTGACTGCCGTGCCGAGCGCCATCTTCAGTTTATGGCACAATATTTCCGGACCGGCGCTGGCCAGCTATTGGGCCAGCCGGCAGCGCCAATAAAGGACAGCTGTCATCCGGCTGTCATCAAGGCAAGGATGCTTTAGCATATTGAATATGCTGTCTTTTTACTTAGACAAAAAACAAAAAAATGATAAAAAACAGATTTTTATTTTGAACAAATTTGGGCTAATTTTCATCATTTGGTCATTTTTGTAACACAACTGTCATATTCAATTTCTAAGATGCCCTCACAGAGGCGGCACAAACAGACTGTTGTAAGACAGCATAGAGTAAGATATGAGCGATTTTCAGCATTCATCCATGACCTATTTCAATCGGGAACTGGCATTATTCGAGTTCCATCAACGGGTATTGGCCCAAGCGCTGGATGAGCGTCTGCCGCTGCTGGAACGCTTAAACTTTCTGATTATTTTTTCCCGAAATCTGGATGAGTTTTTTGAAATCCGCGTGGCGGGTTTAATGAAACAGCTGGATTTAAATGCCCTGACCCGCACTCCGGATGCAATTCCGACCGAACTGGTGCTGGCACAGTTATCTGAAGAAATTCATGCAGCGGTCGAGCTGCAATATCGCACCTTAAATCAGGACATTCTGCCGCAGTTGCAGCAGGCCGGGATTCGCTTTATTCAATATCCACAAATTCAGGACAAACATAAACCCTGGATTGCCCAGTATTTTGCCAAACAGGTCCAGCCGGTACTGACCCCAATTAGCCTGGACCCGTCACATCCGTTTCCGCGACTGGTCAATAAAAGCCTGAACTTTATTGTCAGCCTGGAAGGTAAGGATGCCTTTGGCCGTGAAATTGAAATGGCGATTGTGCCAGCCCCACGTTCCTTGCCGCGCTTAATTGCCTTACCGCCTGAAGTGGCCGGGGAGGGTGAGGAACAGATTTTCCTGACGGCAATTATCCAGCAGCATATCAATGACCTGTTCCCGGGCATGAAAGCTACCGGCTGCTATGCCTTCCGCGTCACCCGAAATGCCGACCTGATTCTGTCGGAAGATGTGGATGATCTGGCGGTGGCCTTAAAAGATGAACTGTCATCACGCCGTTTCGGCCGTGCGGTGCGTCTGGAAATTGAAGATGACTGCCCGCAGAGCATTATTGACTACTTGTTAGATGAGTTTGATCTGGATCAGCAGCAGCTGTATCAGACCAGTGGCCCGATTAACCTGTCGCGTCTCACCACCAGTTTTGACCGTCCGGAACTGAAATATCCGATTTTTAGCCCGGTGATTCCACCGGTGTTTCGCAAGCAGAAACCGATTTTTGAGGTGCTGAAAAAGCAGGATGTATTGCTGCATCATCCGTTTGATTCTTTTCAGCCGGTGATCAGCCTGCTCAAAGAAGCAGCCAAAGATCCGCATGTGCTGGCAATTAAACAGACCCTGTATCGCAGTGGTCCGGACTCGGAAATTGTGCAGGTACTGGCTGAAGCGGCGCGTAATGGCAAGGAAGTCACTGCGGTCATTGAACTGCGTGCCCGCTTCGATGAAGAATCCAATATCATGGTTGCCAACGTGCTGCAGGAAGCCGGTGCGGTGGTGGTATACGGCATTGTTGGCTATAAAACCCATGCCAAAATGATTCTGGTGGTACGCCGCGAGCAGGACCAACTGGTGCGTTATGTGCACTTGGGCACTGGGAACTATCATGCCGGCAATGCGCGCATGTACACCGACTACGGCCTGATGACCACCCAGCAGGATATCTGTGAAGATGTGCACCGCATGTTCCAGGAACTGACCGGCATGGGCAAAATGGCCAAACTGAAAAACCTGTTACATGCACCGTTCACTCTGCACACTGAACTGCTGAAACTGATTGAACAGGAAATTGAATTTGCCCAGGCCGGTAAAGCCGCGCAGATCATGATTAAAGTCAATGCCCTGACCGAGCCACAGCTGATTGCGGCGCTGTACCGTGCCTCGCAGGCCGGAGTGCAGGTTGATTTAATTATTCGTTCGATTTGCTGCCTGATTCCCCAAGTGCCAGGCATGTCAGACAATATCCGGGTGCGTTCGATTGTTGGCCGCTTCCTGGAACATACCCGCGTCTATTATTTTGAACATGGTGGCGAGAAAAAACTGTTCTGTGCCAGCGCCGACTGGATGGGACGTAACTTGTTCTCGCGGGTTGAAACCTGTTTCCCGATTCTGGACAGCAAGATCAAGAAATGTATTGTCGAAGATGGTTTGCGCAGCTATTTAAACGATAACCAGAATGCCTGGGAATTGCAGTCCGATGGCCACTGGCAGAAAGTGCAGCCGGAACCGGAACAGCCACTGCACAGCGCACAGGCCTATTTACTGCAAAAAAAGCTCCTCAAACTCTAAGTTTCTATAAAAAAATCCTGACACGGGTCAGGATTTTGATCAGACGACAGCGGCTGCTGCGTCTTAAGAGGCTTTAGAGTGCTTGCCACGTAAAATTTCAGTTCTTAACTGCTGGGCCAGTTCGGCTGCTTCACTGTCCATGCCATTGACCATATAGGCATGCCGGGTCAGCACATTGGTCGGGTTTGGCATGCTGACCAGTTCATAATGATCGGACAGGGTTTTCAGTAATTCATGCGGTAAATGCACCGCATTTTCCTTGGCCGACAGCTGGCTGACTAAGCGTTCTGCCGCCTGCACCGAAGACAGCTGCATGGCATCGACCGGGCTGGACAGTGCACTGCGGGTTTGCAGCACAAAGCGTTTTTCTTCACGGTAGCGTTTATACAGCACTTCAGACAGCAGCTGGAACACGGTGCCAATCATCGCCAGACACGGTGCCGCATTCGGTTTATCGGCCGACATGCTTAAGGTGGCGCCATCTTCATAGAACGGTTGTACTGTGGTGATATCCTGCTGGCTAAGTTTATAGTGCTGCACACACAGCTCGATGCTCTTGTTCAGGAAAATCTGGCATAAATTAAAATATGGCACCGAAACGGTTTTGTTGACCGTATCCATCAACTGTTTCGGATCATAGAACTGGATGTTTAAAGAAATGGTATGCTGATCAACCGGGGCCGGTTTGCTTTCTTTCGGTTTTGGTGCGGCTTTGGCCTGTTGCTGCGCCTGTGCAATCGCCAATGCAGTATTGTGTTTTTCCTGCTCCAGTGCCTGGGTCAGATTCTGGATTTCGTGTTTCAGACGCGATTCATTGTTGATGCGCGCCAGATATTCAGAACGGCTTGGACGGGCAATCGCGCGATAGGCCAGCCACAGCAGGGCATGAATAAACAGCGAGCTGAGAATCGCCATCCACTGGGTACGCAGAATTTCGCCAATACTTGGTTTGACCAAGGTCACTTCAATGGTGCCGACTTTCTTTTCGTTTTGCAGCGCATCGCGTACAAAGACTTCACCCTGACGGGTTTTGGCCAGGCCACCGGTGGCCAGCACCTGATTGTTGGTATTCAGAATGCGAATTGAGGCAATACTCGGGTTGGTGGCATAACGATCGGCCAGAAGCGCCAGTGAAACGGTATTGGCCGGTTCCAGCTCGGACAGGCTGTCTGTGACCAGCTGGCTGGTGATCAGCTGGCCTTGACTGGCCCGATTTTCATTGAGCTGGTGAGTCGTTGCCAGTACCAGTAAAAAGGTATGCAAGGCAAAACTTATGGTCAGTAGGCTAGCAAATAGCCCTTGTCTAGGCGCATTCAACGTAAACTTCCAAAGTAATTCTACTTAAATTCGATTATGATTCTAACAATAGTTGTAGCTCAGACCCGAGTCAATTCATGCGAGAAATCATTCTTATATCATTTTTAGGACCTGACCAACCGAATCAGTTTACTCGATTAATGCAGGTTCTGTCCGCTCATTCCTTACAAATCTTAGATGTCGGTCAGGCGGTCATTCATAACCAGTTGACTTTAGGTATTGTCGTCTCATCAGATGACCAGACGGCTACCGCATTAGCCATGAAAGAGATCCTGATTTTAGCACATGATATTGGCTTAACTGTGCGCTTTAAACCGATCTCTGCAACAGAGTATGAACAATGGGTCAATGAAGGTGGCCGTACCCGTTACATCGTGACGGCTTTGGCGCCAGAACTCAATGCCTCTCATCTGCAGGCGGTAACACAAATTGTATCCAGCCAGGGTTTCAATATTGAGACCGTGACCCGTCTGTCTGGCCGTCCGGCAGCAGATGGTTCCAGCCAGGGGCCAAAACGTGCCTGTGTGCAGTTTGGTTTAAGTGGTCAGATGCTCGATGCCACAGCCATGCGTGCCGCCTGTTTAAGCCTGTCCAATGCGCTAAGCGTCGATGTGGCGGTGCAGGAAGACAATGCCTACCGCCGTAACCGTCGTCTGGTCTGCTTTGACATGGACTCGACCTTAATTGAGCAGGAAGTGATTGACGAACTGGCAATTGAAGCCGGTGTCGGTGCGCAAGTGGCTGAAATTACTGAGCGCGCCATGCAGGGCGAGCTGGATTTCCAGCAAAGTTTCCGTGCCCGTGTGGCCTTGCTAAAAGGTCTGGATGCTTCGGTTCTGCCAAAAATCGCTGAGCGTCTAACCGTCACCGAAGGCGCTGAGCGTCTGATTTCGACCTTAAAAGCCCTGGGCTATCGCACTGCGATTTTATCAGGTGGATTCCAGTACTTTGCCGAATACCTGCAGGACAAGCTGGGGATTGATGAAGTACATGCCAATATTCTGGATGTCGAGCATGGCGTGGTAACCGGTGAAGTGAAAGGCCATATTGTGGATGGTGCGCGTAAAGCCCTCCTATTGCGTGAACTGGCCGAGAAAATGGGTATTTCTCTGGAGCAGGCCATTGCGGTAGGTGATGGTGCCAATGACCTGCCAATGCTATCCATTGCCGGTCTGGGGGTTGCTTTCCGTGCCAAACCGCTGGTACGTGAAAATGCCAATCAGGCGATTTCCAGCGTGGGTTTGGATGGTGTTTTGTATCTATTAGGTGTCCATGATAAAGACCTGAACCGTGCTTGAGCACATCACAGGTTGAATCGAGCGCAGCCTAAGGGCTGCGCTTTTTTTATGCAAAATCAGTGAACAAGGGCAAATGTTCATTTTTTGACTGAATCGAAATCTGCTTTAAAAACCTTGAAAAAAATATTTTTCAGGGCAGTTTTGCAGGTTGTTTTTTTGTAATGACACGCGAAAGAAGGAGTAGCCTTATCTTCAGAAATCTTTAAAATTAAAAAAGTGTAATGACAATATAATATTGCGACAATGTGTGTCGCGTGGTCAAAATTTAAGTCTTTTTTTATCCAGAAAACTACTCATAATGCTTCCATAGATTTGAAATTGGCCTTGCCATTCATTTACAAGTATTGAAGATGGCATGGGGACTCGACAAGATCCACATCCATTTTTGGACGGAGGTTTTTATGTTAACAGCGAATTTAGCAACTATAGTCGGCTTGAGCTTAGTAGCGGCTGCTTTGATTGCTGTTTTCTTTTCGCCTTATCGTCGTTGGTTAAGCTTCATGTTGGCCGGTATGGCATTCTGGGGCATTTTGGAAACGGTCCGTTTTAGCGTACAAACTGTTTTTGAACTGCCTGTGACCTACAGCTATCTGTCTGCATTAACCCTGGCGATGATTGTTGTGACATTGCTTCTGCTACGCGAAGACCGTCGTGCAGAGCGTGCATTGGCCAAAAGACGTTATATCGAACATACCCCAGTGTATGAAGATGACCAGCAGCAGTATTCCAGCCGTTAAGTCTATACAGATAAGACGCCCAAAAAATGTACAGTCATGTACATTTTTTTTTACTTTCGATAATGATTGTTATACAAAGCCTTGCTGAAAAATCAGCTGTTTATGGTAGGATGAAAAGCAATCTAACCCAACAATTACAATAGGCTCGGATGTCATGAAACTTTCCTCAATTCCTGTCGTGAAACTTCCTCTGGTTGATGTCAGCACGGATCCGCTCGATTTACTCGTGACAGGTTTGGCTTTGCGTATGAAGCAGCTAGCCCGTACCAGCCCTAAATTTATTGAGTTGGTTCATGAGCGTCAGTTCCGTATCCAGATTGGTACCGATACCGGTTTTGCCCGTCAGATTATTGTCAATAATGGCGACATTGATACCGTGTCTGGCGATGCTGAAAAAGCCGATTTTATTTTGCAGTTTGCCGATAGCGAGCAGGGCGTGAAAACCCTGATGAAAGGCGATCCGACTGCCTTTATGACTGGCATGCAAAATGGCACCATTAAAATGGAAGGTGATTTTGGTCTGCTGGTCTGGTTTAACCAGGTCGCGAAACTGGTACCACCAAAGCTGCCGAAACCGGTCAAAGAAAAAATTAAAATGGCGCGTCAGTTTATTAAACAGAAAACCGGTAAATCAATCTGATTACTGCGTCGAAACGCCCAAGAAAAAGGTCTTCCAGTGGAAGCCCTTTTTTTATGCACCCGGTAGAGACTTATTCAATTTCCAGCTGAAAGGTCACCGGCCCGTCATTGACCAGATGCACTTTCATATCGGCGGCAAAAATACCGGTTTCTACCTGTGCAAACTGGCTTTTGGCATAGTCCACCAGCTGATCATACAGTTCTTTGGCTTGCGCAGGCGGCATCGCCGGGCCAAAGTCAGGGCGTAAACCTTTCTGGGTCTGGGCCATCAGGGTAAACTGCGACACCAGTAAAATACCGCCACCGGCCTGGCTGACATTCCAGCCCATCTTGCCCTGTTCATCATCAAAAAAGCGATATTTCAGGATTTTATCAATCAGCTTTTTGCCTTTGTCCAGATTATCATCTTTGCCCAAGCCTAAAAAAACCAGAATACCGTGCTGGATCTGGCCGGTGACTTCTCCCTCTACCACCACTTTGGCTTCAAGAACCCGTTGTAATAATGCGCGCATACGAATGAACTGTCTGACTGTATTGATGGGGAGAGATTATAGCAAATTGCGATCCAAAACAGAGAACGTCGGCTTTTTGTTGATTAAATCCCTTAAAACCAATATGGGATTGATTTTTTATCTAATAAAACGATTATGGTTATAAAAATATTCCGTTTTCACAATTTTGTCATGATTGCTATTTTTTGCCTGCAGGAAAGGGAAAGCATAAACAAGAGGTGATGGAATGGTGAAACATTCATTATGGGTTGCGATGCTGGCAACCATGACATTGAGCACACAAGCAGCAGTACTCACCAAAGACAATGGCGCCGCTGTAGGCGATAACCAGAACTCGATCACTGCCGGTGAAAACGGTGCGGTGTTACTGCAAGATGTACAACTGGTGCAGAAACTGCAGCGTTTTGGCCGGGAGCGTATTCCTGAGCGGGTGGTACATGCCCGTGGCACGGGCGCTTATGGCGAATTTGTGGCCACCAAAGATTTATCCGACTTAACCGTGGCCTCACTGTTTAAAGCCGGTACAAAAACACCGGTGTTCCTGCGTTTTTCTACGGTCATTCATCCCAAAGGTTCGCCGGAAACCCTGCGTGATCCGCATGGTTTTGGTCTGAAATTTTATACGGAGCAAGGCAACTGGGATTTGGTCGGCAACAATCTGCCGGTGTTCTTTATTCGTGATGCGATGAAGTTTCCAGATTTCATTCATGCCATGAAGCCAAGTCCGGTAACCAATGTGCAGGACCCGAACCGGATTTTTGACTTTTTACAAAGCCAGCCGTGGTCGGTAAATATGCTGACTTATGTCTATTCCAACCTGGGAACACCGCTGAGTTACCGGCATTTAGATGGTTTTGGGGTACATGCCTTCAAGCTGTATAACGCCAAAGGCGAATATAAATATGTGAAGTTTAACTTCCGCACCCAGCAGGGCGTAAAGGGCATGAATCTGGAGCAGACCCGTGACATGCAGGGCAAGGACTTTAACCACCTGACCAATGATCTGTATAACAATATTTATGCCGGCAACTATCCGAAATGGGATTTATATATTCAGGTTCTTGATCCGAAAGACCTGAACAACTTTGACTTTAACCCGCTGGATGCCACCAAAATCTGGCCAAATGAGTTAATTCCGGAAACCAAAGTCGGCACATTAACTTTAAACCGGATGCCAAAAAACTTCTTTAATGAAACCGAGCAGTCGGCCTTTGCACCGGGCAACCTGATTCCGGGAATTGAACCCTCCGAAGACCGTTTACTGCAAGGCCGTATTTTCTCCTATTCAGATACACAGCTGTACCGTTTAGGAGTCAATCATCAGCAGATTCCGGTCAATCGTCCGCGGGTGCAGGTCAATAACAACAATCAGGAAGGCTTTATGAACATCTCAGAACGGGATTCTGAGGTGAATTATGAACCAAGCCTGAAACAGCCAAAACCGGCCGCAGCAGTGGCACGTGCGGTGGCTACACCACTTGCAGGTACAGTGCTACAACAGGCCATTCAGAAACAGCAGCCGTTTAAACAGGCCGGTGATTTGTACCGTTCTTATTCTGCTGTAGAGAAAAAAGACCTGATCCGTAACCTGGCGGTAGATTTGGGCGCGGTGAAAGATGCTGAAACCAAGCACATCATGCTGTCTTATTTCTACAAGGCCGATGCCGATTACGGCACCCGCCTCACCGCAGCGGTCAAAGGCAATCTGGCCACAGTCAAAGCCAAGGCGGCCAAGTTGCAGGATTAAACTTTTTTCTAGCGCTGTTATAGAAGGAGCTGCACAGCATTAGACCGTACTGGTGACGGGTGCGCTCGACGTCACCTCTTGAAAGTCCTGTAAAACTCGCATCCCTTTCCTGCACCCTGGGGGAGTTTTACAGGCACCTCTTTATTTTTGCCGATTCATACAGGAGCAGCAAGATGCGTATTTTCACCATGCTCTGTGCCGGACTGTTCAGCCTGGGAGTAGGCGCAGCACCGGCCTGGGCACAAGCAGAGTCATCCTCGGCCACAAGTCAAACGGTAGCACCGTCTGCCGCACAAGAGCTGATTGATCTGTTTTTTGCGGCCGCCCGCAGTGGCCAGCATGACGTGATTCAGGAATTTTTACAGCACGGTTTCCCGGTCGATGTCCGTAATCCGGCCGGTTTTACGCCATTAATGATGGCGACGTATTATGGTCATCAGCCGATAGTCAGCACCTTATTGGCCTATGGCGCCGACCGCTGTGCACGTGACCAGAAAGGTCATACCGCGCTAATGGCAGCCATTGTAAAAGCCGAGTGGGGCATTGCCCGGCAGTTACGTCAGGTCGATTGTGATGCTCACGCGGTCCAGACCGGCCAGCTGACCGCCGAAGAATTTGCCCGGGTATTTGGCCAACAGCAGCAATTTCAGAAGCTGAGTGAGGACTAGCCGAGCGGCAGGTTCTTACCCAATGGTCGATACAAAAGGTTAAATATCGCTGTAAAAATTATGCTTTAATGCAAGGAGTACAGCAAAAACGAACTCTTATGGCACCAATCATCCACTCTTTGCTTGATACCGACTTGTACAAATTTACCATGCTACAGGTGGTCTTACATAAATTCCCGCAAACCCACAGTGTCTATCATTTCCGCTGCCGTAATCTGGAAGATACGGTCTATCCACTGGCGGATATTCTGGATGATTTAAATGCGCAGCTGGATCATTTGTGCCGCCTGAAATTTAGCGAAGATGAACTGCAGTATCTGCGCAGTTTACGGTTTATCAAAAGCGATTTTGTCGATTATCTGGAACTGTTCCAGCTCAAGCGCCGTTTTATTCGTGCCGGCATCGACAGTGAAGGGCGTCTGGATATTGTGGTAGAAGGCCCGATGGTTCAGGCCATGATGTTCGAGATTTTTGTGCTGGCCATTGTCAATGAGCTGTATTTCAGCCGTATTCGCAGTGACGAGGTGCTGGCCGAAGGTGAACGCCGTCTACAGGCCAAAGTGGCCTTGGTGCAGCAATATGCCGCCGAGCAGAATCCGGAAGATCCGCCGTTTCTGGTTTCGGATTTTGGTACGCGCCGCCGTTACAGTTTTGCCTGGCAAAAGCATGTGGTGCAGCAGATTAATGCTGCCGCGCCGGGTGTATTCCGGGGCACCAGCAATGTGCTGCTGGCCAAACAGCTTGGCATTACTCCAATTGGCACCATGGCGCATGAATTTTTACAGGCCTTTCAGGCGCTGGACGTGCGTTTGCGCGACTTCCAGAAAGCGGCACTGGAAACCTGGGTACAGGAATATCGGGGTGACTTGGGGATTGCCCTGACCGATGTGGTCGGGATGGATGCCTTCCTGCGTGATTTTGACCTGTATTTTGCCAAACTGTTTGATGGCCTGCGCCATGACAGTGGCGACCCGTATAGCTGGGGCGATAAAGCCTATGCGCATTATAAAAAGCTGAAAATTGACAGTAAAACCAAGATGCTGACCTTTAGTGATGGCCTGACCCTGGAAAAAGCCTGGGCGCTACACAACTACTTTAAGGACCGCTTCCAGGTCAGTTTCGGGATTGGCACCAACCTGACCAATGATATGGGACAAACCCCGCTAAATATTGTGTTAAAGCTGGTGGAATGTAACCGTCAGTCGGTAGCCAAAATTTCCGACAGTCCGGGCAAAACCATGACCGACAACGACACCTTCCTCGCTTATTTGCGTCAGGTGTTTGATATTCAGGAATAAGCAAAAATACAGGCCAGGTCCAGTGCAAAGGCTGGCCCTGGCCCTCTCCCTGCTGGCGCGGTGGCCTCTATCCGTTTTTCTGCGCAAGGAATGCAGAAATTCAGGATAATCCTAAAAATGACTTGTGCTAACATCAGGGACAAGGATAGTGATAAAACATACAACCACGATGAATGATGCCACGATCAATTTCGGTCTGTTGATTGAAGCCGAAGACCTGGTGCCCTATTTAGGCAGCGAAAAATTACGTATTGTCGATTTAAGCCGCAGCTCGGTCTATGAACAGCTGCATATTCCACATGCGCTACATTTAAAGCCGAAACTGTTGCTGCGTCAGGAAGAGTATGCTTCGGGTTTATTGCCGGAGCAGGACGGCCTGGAAGAACTGATCCGCTATTTAAATATTTCCCCTGAGCATCATGTGGTGGCCTATGACGATGAAGGCGGAGCCTGGGCCGGGCGTCTGCTGTGGAATTTACATTGTTTAGGTTTTGAAAACACTAGCCTGCTCAATGGCGGGATTCATGCCTGGCTGGCAGCCGGCCTGCCAACCTCTTCGGAGCTGCCGAGCTTTGCGCCGGTTGAGCATTTGGTGCCGGTACAGCTGAATGATCAGTATCAAATTCAATATGATGCGTTATTGGCACAGGTGCAAACTGCTGAGCTGCAACTCTGGGATTGCCGCACCGCAGAAGAATATAACGGACAGCGACTGGCCGCGCGACGCGGCGGTCACATTCCGGGCGCCCGACATTTCGAGTGGAGTACTGCCCTTGACCGCGAAAATCATTTAAAATTGCATCCGCTAGAACGCACGCAGCAACGTCTGGAACAACTTGGCTTTGATTTAAGCCAACCGGTGGTGGTGTACTGTCAGTCTCATCATCGTTCCGGTCTGGCCTATATTCTGGGCCGTTTACTGGGTTGGCCAATCCGGGCGTATGCAGGTGCGTGGAGTGAATGGGGCAATCGCCTCGACAGTCCTATCATTACCGGAGAGTTGCCGTCTTGAGCCTCACATCTCGTTTAAAAAAACAATTATTTATTCAGGCCCAGCGCGTGGTACCCCAGCACCAGTTGTCTCGTGTGGTGGGTAAAATTGCTGCCAGTGAACACCCGATGGTGAAAAATGCAGTAATTCAGGCATTTAAAATGCAGTACGGAATTGATATGTCGATTGCCGAGCAAGGCAATGCCCTGAAATTCAAATCCTTTAATGAATTCTTTACCCGTGCCTTGAAAGACGGGGTGCGTGTGGTGGATGCCGATCCGAACAGTATTGTTTCTCCAGCTGATGGCGCGATTTCCCAGCTGGGTAAAATTGAAGATGGTGCAATTTTTCAGGCCAAAGGCCAGAACTTTACGGTTGAAAACCTGATTGCCGATCCGCAGTTGGCCGAGCCATTTAAAAATGGCCAGTTTGCCACTGTGTATTTATCACCGCGGGATTATCACCGGGTGCATATGCCATTTGCCGGTACCTTAACCGAAACCCTGTATGTGCCGGGCGAGCTGTTTTCAGTGAACCAGACCACGGCAGAACATATTCCGGGACTGTTTGCCCGTAATGAACGCATGGTCTGCCTGTTTGATACCGAGTTGGGCCGGATGGCGGTGGTGCTGGTGGGTGCCATGATTGTGGCCGGTATTGAAACCGTTGCCACCGGTAAAGTTAAGCCATCGGGCCGTTTGGAGCTGAACCAGCATAATCTGTTCCTGGAAAAAGGCGCCGAGCTGGGTCGTTTCTACCTCGGTTCTACCGCGGTGATTTTATTTGAACAGGATAAAATGCAGTGGGATGCACAGTATCAGGCCAATTCTCTGGTGGAAATGGGCAAAGCTATGGGCCATCGCCTCTAAGTTGCTCATCTTCAAATGAAAAATGCCCGGATCAATCTGGGCATTTTTATGGGTATTCGGTTTAAAGGCTATACAGCCGTTCTTTGGGAAAGACGGCTTTAAAGGTCGAGCCGCTATTTTCTTTGGACTCCACTTCTAAATGGGCATTGTGCTGCATCAAGACATGCTTGACGATGGCCAGCCCTAAACCGGTACCGCCGGTCTGACGGCTACGTGCACTATCTACCCGATAAAAACGTTCGGTTAGACGTGGCAGGTGTTTCGGGTCAATGCCGATGCCGGTGTCCTGCACGCTAAAATAGCCATGCTCGCCATCATCATGCCAGCCAATGGTAATGGTGCCGCCTTTCGGGGTGTATTTGATGGCGTTGGTAATTAAATTGCTAAAGGCACTGGCCAGTTCCATATCAGAGCCAATCAGGTCGCAATGACTGTCAATATCCAGATTCAGGGTATGACCATAATCAATATTGTAGGCATGCGCATCATCAAACAGCTGGTTCATCAGACTTGGCATGTCAATAATCTGGTTTTTGGCAATGGTCTTTTCATTTTCCAGACGCGACAGCAGCAGCAGGTCATTGACCAACGCATTCATACGCCGGGTTTGCGACTGCATCTGTTCAAAGGCACGTTTCCAGCGCGGATTCATGTCTTCCTGGTCGGTAAAGGTTTCAATATAGCCACTCAGTACGGTCAGCGGGGTGCGTAATTCATGCGAGATATTGTCGACAAAGTCTTTGCGCATCTGTTCCAGATTGTGCATCCGGGTCATGTCATGTGCTACCAGCAGGCGGCTTTCGCCACCAAAGCGGGTCATTTTGACCTGTACATAGTGTTCATCCAGCACGGTCGATTTGATTTTCAAGCCATCTGGTGCCTGATCAATATGATGAAAATATTCAATAAATGCCGGTTGGCGCAAAATGGTTAAAATATTGCGACCACGATCCAGTGGCTGAATGCCGAGCAGGCGCTCTGCTGCCGGGTTCCACCATTCAATCTGGTGATTATCATCAATCAGCACCACCGCTTCGGCCAGGGCCACCAAGGATGACTGAGCGCGGTCAATCAGCCCGACCATTTCGGCCTGAACAATACGTTCCTGACGCTGCGAGCGGTAGACATTAAATAATAAAGCCCCCCAAATGCCGTGCAAATTGGGGGGAACATCATAGGGACGGTTGGCAATCCAGTCATTGACCAGATAGAGGGAGCGCATTTGGGTGGCGAAAAACGCCAGAAAGCCAATAAAAATACAAATCCAGAACTGTTCGATTCCGAGACCAATAAAACCTGCAATTACTAAAAAAAAGATCAGTAAACGGAGATCTTGTTTGGCAAAAGTCCACAAACTGCTGTAACGGACATTTTTGTGGTCACGGGCCAGTTCGGGGACAGGGTATGGTTCATACATAAAAAGCGATTAACCTAAGGCGACATCCGCACGGGTTGAGAAACGGTATCCAGTGCCACGAACCGTTTGTACAAAGCGGTCTGCGCCAAATGGCTCCAGCACCTTGCGTAAACGACGAATATGCACATCAATGGTACGATCCTCAATATATACGTTGCCACCCCAGACCTGGTCAAGTAGTTGTGCACGAGTATAGGCACGTTCCGGATGCGTCATAAAGAAGGCCAAAAGACGATATTCGGTTGGACCCATGTCCAGAATATTGTCGCCAAAGCTGACGCGCTGGCTAACCGGATCCAGAATCAGGCCATTGGCATCAATGGTTTTTTCACCATTCAGGGCATTGGCACGGCGCAGTACGGCTTTGATGCGTGACACCAGCTCACGGGTAGAAAACGGTTTGGTCATGTAGTCATCGGCACCAGCATCCAGACCTTGAACCTTGTGGTCTTCTTCACCGCGTGCAGTCAGCATGATCACCGGAATTTCCGCCAGGTTTTCATCACGTTTTAAACGACGACATAAATCAACACCGCTGACGCCGCCAGGCATCATCCAGTCCAGCAAAATCAGTGCCGGGCGTTGATCGACGATCATCTGATGCGCCTGTTTGGCATCTTCGGCCTGTAAGCAATGAAAGCCGGCCATATCCAGTGAGGTATGGATCATCTCTCGGATTGGAAGTTCATCATCGACAATTAAAATGTAGTCATCTTTCACAACGCAATACCCTATAAGTGAACGGTGAACCGTTTATATTTATGACAGGCTTATTACAAAGATTAATTATGACAGTATCATTGCAGAAAGGGCAGACAGCGCTATTTTCGCAATGTTTTGTGACAATTTTTTATACAGAATGCGCTGAATCCGGAATTCATTTAAAAAAATTTAAATAAAAGATTCAAATATTTAATTTTTCTTGCAGTTTGATGACAGAGATTCAGGCTTTTTGGGTATTTTCCGGCTCCGCTTCGGAAAAATGTTCGAGCAGGGAAATAAACACCACGCTACAGGCGCTAAGCACTTCATCCATTGATTGCTTAAAGCCACTCATGACCCAGCGGATGGCAATTTGGGTGACATAACCGTTCAGGCCGCTGGCAATCAATGACAGTTCACGCTCTGAATGCTGCAGGTTTGGCATCATTAGCATGACAAAGGCTTGAATCATGCGGTCAAAGCGCGCCATGCTTTCCTGAATGGTGGCCTGATTATGCAGTTCCTGCACCAGCATGGCATCAATATAAATAATCCGAGCCATCTGCGGGTTGTCTTTGAGCGTAGTCAGCAGGGCGGTTAAACCGGCTTCAATCATTTTTTGCGGATTGGTCGAGGCCTGCATGATGGCCTGCATCACATTGTGTTGCAGCGCATCAATCAGCTGTAAAAAAATGGTCTGGAACAGGTCTTCACTTTTCTTGAAGGATTCATAGAAATAACGTTCGGTGAGTTTGGCCTCGGTGCAAATATCTTTCACCGTGACCGCAAAAAAACCATGAGTGCCATAGGCGTGTAGGCCGGCTTCAATCAGTTTTTCCCGGCGTAGCTGTTTGCGCTCGCTCAGCGATAATCCTTTAAATTGGCGCTCTTTATTTTGGGTATTCTGCGCATTTAGGGGAGCGGGGTGTTGTGCTTCGGTCATAGTAAAAAGGCCAGTTCACATCCTATATTGCTATAGATTAACAAGATTTTGCGCTAAGTGCGAAGTTTGGCACTCAGATTTGAACGCAGCAGACAGAAATCTGCGGGCTTTTGCATTGACAATGATTATTGTCAAAATTATATTTGAGTGGTGAAATTGAAGTGCGCTGCCGTGCCTGAGGGACGCAGCCAGACCATCCATAAAAAGGAAGCGGAATGAAAAATTTTAAAAATAAAGTCGCGGCGATTACCGGAGCAGGTTCAGGCATTGGCCAGCAGCTGGCTGTCTTATTGGCCCAGCAGGGCTGTCATTTGTCTTTAAGTGATGTCAATGAAGAAGGCCTGGCTAAAACCAAAGCCTTGCTGAGTGATTATAACGTGCGAGTGACTACGGCGCAGGTGGATGTGGCAGATCGGGCGGCCATGAAGCACTGGGCTGAACAGACCGTGCAGGATCATGGCTCGGTCAATATGATTTTTAACAATGCCGGGGTGGCCTTAGGATCGACCGTTGAAGGTGCCTCTTATGAAGACCTGGAGTGGATTGTCGGGATTAATTTCTGGGGCGTGGTGCATGGCACCAAAGAATTTTTACCATATATCAAACAGACTGGTGATGGCCATATTGTCAATATTTCCAGCCTGTTCGGGATTACTGCGCAGCCGACCCAATCGGCCTATAACGCGACCAAGTTTGCGGTACGCGGCTATACCGAGTCGTTACGTCAGGAACTGGATATCCAGAACTGTGGCGTGAGTGCGCTGTGTGTGCATCCGGGTGGGATTCGGACCAATATTGCCAACGCCGCGAAAATGAATGACAGTCTGAGCAGTCTGGGCATGAATTCAGAAAAGTCGATACGCTCTTTTAATAAATTATTGCGTTATCCGGCAGAGTATGCGGCACGCGATATTCTGGATGCGGTTTTAAAAGATAAACGCCGTTTATTGATTGGCAATGATGCCAAAGCTATTGATTTAATTCAGCGGATTGTCCCAAGTGGCTATCAGCGGGTGATGGCGGTGGCGACCCAGCTGGGCAAAGGCCGTAAATAAACTGTATTTGAAAGAAGCCTGCGCTAAGCGGGCTTTTTTGTGGCTATTGAGCACATTTCATTTTTTATTTATCTGAAATTTAGAATAAAACTGTCAAGTTTTTGACAGATTTGAATAAGCCGTTTTGACATCATCAGCTCATCCCGAGAGGAAACCTTTAAAAACATCAAAAGAGAAATGAAGGAAATTTAATATGAGCTATGACTATTAACATATTCAGGTCAAACCGATTAATGGCCGTATTGGCGCTGAGATTCAGGGTATTCAATTATCTTCGCAATTGACACAAGCGGTGATTCAGGAAATTAATCAGGCGCTATCTCCTGCCGTCAAATCAACACCTCAATAGTCTTTTTCTTCCAGACAAACTGATAATACAGGCCTTGTAAAATACACAGACTGACAAAGGCCAGCGCATAGGCATACCAGATGCCTTGTAATCCCCACCACTGACTGAACAGATAGGCACACGGCACTTCAATCAGCAAAATCGCCAGCACATTAATAATCATTGGCACCGTGACAGTCCCGCTGGCGCGCATAATCGAAGCGAAAATGGCACTGGCACCAAAGAACAAAATTGACCACAGCACAATAAACAGCAGCTGCTGGCCCAACTCGACCACCTGCGGGTCGGTAATAAACAGCGCCATTAAATATTTCGAGAATAAATAGGCCAGTACCACCAGCATCCCGGTAATCATCAGGTTCATACCCAAAGCAGTACGTGTGACTTTGGCCAGTAAATCGGATTTGCCGGCCCCAATCGCCTGTGCACCAAAAATAGACGCGGCAATGGCAATCGATAGCGCCGGGAACTGAATATAGTTCAGCACCTGATTCACCGCACCATAGGCCGCTGTGGCTTCAGCGCCATAACGGTTGACCAGCCCGACAATCACCAGACCCGCTACCGACGTGGTCACCATCTGAATGCCAGTCGGAATGCCCAGACGTAAAATAATCTTGCTCAAGATCGGTTGATGGCGAATATTTTTCAGCAATTGCCAATCCGGTCGCAGCGGATGGTTTTTCTTGTTCAGATACACCGCCAGAAAAATCAGCACTGCCAGATAGCCAATAATGGTGGCAATGGCCGGGGCTATAATCCCCAGACGTGGAAAACCAAAATAGCCGGCAATCAGCACCGGCGTAATAAACAGCCCGATCAGGCTGGTCATGCCTAAGGCAATTAGGGGGGTAATACTGTCGCCCACGCCGCGTAAAATGGAGGTATAAATAATATAGACAAACAGCAGCGGGCTGCCGGCCAGCATCCATTGCACATAGGGCAATGACAGATGCATCACCTGCGGATCGGTGCCGAGCGCCAGCAGAATGGATTTGGCGAAAATCACGCCCAGAATGGCGATGATGGTGCCACCAATCAGGGTCATAAACAGGGTCGAGCCGACCACACAGCGTACTTTTTCAATATTCTGCGCACCCCAGGCCTGCCCAACTAGCACGGTTGAACCGGCTGATAGCCCGATCACAAAAGCCATCAAACAGAACAGAATCGGGAAAAATACCGCCACCGCTGCAATGGCATCGACACCCATCATCTGGCCAACAAAGACGGTGTTGATGGTGCCAGACAGGTTTTGCAGAATATTGGTGGCAATCAGCGGCAGCAGGAAAATCAGGAAGGTTTTCCAGAGCTTGTGTTGATTCACCAAAGGTTGATGCTGCGGCATGGGCAATCCTGTAACCGGTTTATGATCGTGTGCATGAATGGCTTTACCCTAGCATGAGCCTGTAGCAAAAAGCCTTAGCAATTGCGTAACTTAGCTGATCTTATTGACTCATGTTAACAGGCTGAGAAAATCTCTGCGGCCCGATCCAGCGTTTCATCTTTTTTGGCAAAACAGACCCGAATCAGACGTAAATCATCCGGCGGGGTCTGATAAAAAGCAGAAATCGGAATCGCCACAATCTTGTGCTGCTCGGCCAGATAGTGGCACATCTGCAGATCATTTAAATCGGGGCGGATGGCACGATAGTCCAGATTCTGGAAATAGGTGCCTTGCGCGGGAATCCACTGAAAACGGGAGTGCTGGATACCGGCCTGAAAGCGGTCGCGTTTGGCTTGATAGAACGCAGCCAATTCTGCAATATGCTCCGGATGCTGCCGCATAAATTGCGCCAGCGCGACTTGCACCGGGGTCACACCACAGAAATTGGCAAACTGATAAACCTGCCGGAATAGCTGCATCAAAGCCGGTGAGGCCATGCAATAACCGGTTTTCCAGCCGGTGACATGAAAGGTTTTACCAAAAGAACCAATCACAAAACTGCGCTCGTGCAGGGCCGGAAAATCAAGTGCCGAATAATGCTGCTGGCCCTCATAGACCAGATGTTCATAGACTTCATCAGACAACACGACAATATTACGATCCTGAATCAGCTCAATCAGGGTTTGCCAGTCCTCGGCTGACCACAGTGTACCGCTCGGGTTATGCGGAGTATTGACGATGATCATGCGGGTACGATCATGAATGGCATCTTTGACCTGATTCCAGTCGACCTGAAAATGGGGCGGCTGCAAGGCCAGATGGATAGCTTTCCCACCGGCCAGTTGCACGGTAGGGGCATAACTGTCATAGCTGGGATCAAAAATAATGACTTCATCCCCGGCCTGCACCACGGCCTGAATGGCACAAAAAATGGCAATAGTCGCGCCGGCGGTAATGCTGATCTCGGTGTGAGGATCAAACGAACAGCCGGTCTGTTGCTGCTTTTGCGTGGCCAGCTGTTCTCTGAGCAATAACAGCCCATCACCGGGTGGATACTGGTTCTGGCCCTCTAATGTCGCCTGACACAGGGCCTCCAGCAGGGCTGGTGGCGCCGGAAAATCGGGGAAACCCTGTGACACATTCAGGGCATTCAGGCGCTGAGCCAGGGTGGTCATGACACTAAAAATGGTCACGCCAAGTGCAGGAAGTTTAGATTGAAGTTCAAGCATGACCATTGACTACCGTTATTGTGTATGCACATCGCATGATAAGCCGCCATCCGCCAGCAATTGAAGCAGTGGACGAAAAAACTGAATTAAATCAATTCGACCAGCGCCCGGATAATCCCCAGTGCCAGACCAATAAAGGCCCCCACCACCACGCCATTGACCCGGATCATATGAAGGTCGCCGCCGACTTCGTTTTCAATTTTGCCAATCATCTCGCGTGAATCCCATTCATGAATCCGCTCACTAATAAAACGGATCACTTTTTCACTGTACTGGTCAGAGAGATTGACAGCGATGCCGCTCATTTTGTCATTTAGCAACTGGCGCACGGCGCCGTTACTGATAATATTTTCACCGACCTGCTGAATGGCCACGCGCAGGTTTTCCGCAATACCGGAATCGGGTTTTTCCAGATCTGCCCGGATTGCATCACACAGAATCACCACTGCACCGCTAATAAAGTTCAGCACTTGCGGACTGTCCAGCAGGGCATTTTTGGTCTGGTTCAGGCGCTGGCTGGCGCTACTGTCCTGATCGGCCAGCTGTTGCATCAGCTGATGCGCCATATCTTCCACTTTTTGCCGCCACGGATGATCGGGATCGGCCAGCATCGAATCAACCCGTTCCAGTAAAGAGTCGATGGTGCGCTGCTGTACATCAATACCAATCCAGCTGGCACCTCTGGCCAGACGCCACACGCCCAGTTCTTTAAACAGGGTGCGGGTCAGCTCGCGGGTTTCTTCCGGATGTTGCAGCATCCAGTCATGTGCCAGATCCAGCCCGCGTTGCAGCACATCCTGATGGAAATCATTTTCTAGCACCGCGCGCAGCATTTCACTGGCCAGATAATTGATGTCAGTATTTTTGACCCATTGCACGCTGTTGTTCTGGATAAAACGGCCAATCTGTTCCTGCCCGACAAATTCAAAAATCTTCGGTACGATCTGTTGAATCAGCTGGCTGACCTGCTGGTTATTCTGCGGATTGGCCAGCCATTTACCCACGGCCAGCGATACATCGGTATTGTGCAGACTGCGCTGTACAATTTGCGGCGACAGGAAATTTTCCTGAACAAAACGTCCCATCGATTCGGCAATACGGTCTTTGTTGCGCGGAACAATTTCGGTATGGTCCCGCAAAAACTTGGGAATCGGCAGCCGGCCAAAGGGATTACGAAACAGCACAGTAATCGCATACCAGTCAGCCAGTCCGCCGACCACGCCAGCTTCGGCTGACAGCATCAGAATATGAATCAGCCAGATATAGTCGGGCAGCAGTTTGGCCAGCACCATTAAACAGATCCAGGCCAGCACGGCCGTGATCAGGGCCATGGTGGCAAAACGCTTGCTGCGTTGCAGGTTTGGAGAAGTCGGTGCTGGCGCTGTCTGCATGCATGTTTCCCTAGTTTGACGTGGCTACCGGTGGCTGTAACACCTGACCGCCTGGACTGAGCCCGTATTTTCCACCCAGTGACTGCAAGATCAGGCGAGCATCAAAGGCATCACTTGGGGCGCTTTTTTGATCTTTATAACATTGAATCGTATAGGAAACCTGAATCGGGTCAACATTAATGACCTGCGGGTAGTCATAAAATGGGTCAGGCCAGAAAGCCGGATGACGACGGTAATAGCCATACGGATAAAAGCTCGGTGCCGGATAGACCACAGCCTGACGCGGTGGCTGCTGGCTGCGGTTACTCGGATCATCCAGCACTTTAAAAAAGGTATGGCCCTGTTGCAGTGTGGTTTGCGCGGCTTTGACCAGGGTAATTTCTTCGGCGGTGCCAAAGCTCATGTTGGGACGGGCCTGAAAACTGATGCGATAGGTCTGGCTGTTCAGTGGCGTCACCGAATATTGGCCCAGCTGGTCAAAGGTCAGCGGCTTGGATGGTGTGGTGGCACAGCCGCCCAGCAGCAGACTGAGTCCGAGGCCTAAACCAAGAATTAGATGTTTCATGCTGTTCTCCTGTGAAGATACTGCAAGGGGAGAATGAACCGCGTTTTAATTAAAAACTGCTGTTCGGTTGGGTCAGGAACTCCAGTTCTTCTGCGCTTGATTGGCGTCCCAATATTTGATTGCGATGCGGATAACGGCCAAAGCGCTCAATAATAACTTTATGTTTCTTTTCAAAATCCAGATTTTCAGGGTTGCCCAGCCGTTGAAACAGTTTCAGGGCAAATTCATGGATTATCTGCGATTCACTGTGCATAAATGGCATATATAAAAAACTGCGCTGCTCCGGACTCAGCTGCTGGTCCAGTTTCAGGCTGATGGCTTCCTGAGCCAAAGCCAATGCCAGTGCATCCTGCGCGAATGCACGCGGAGAATCGCGGTATAAATTACGTGAAAACTGATCCAGTACAATGATTTCGGCTAGCCGTCCTTCGGCAGTATTCCGCCATGACCACAGCTCGGCCTGACAGGCAGCGGTATGCGTGGCCTGAAAGCGCTCCGCAATCAGCCGGTCAAAGTCATCACTTTTGGCAAACCACTGCGGGCGGTGGGCTGCATCAAACCAGAAATCCAAAATATCTTGATAATTCATATGTTTTATGAAGTCGCTGCGGTATAGGATAATAAAATCACAAATTTCACATGTCTTATAGAGCAACTTTGTGATAAAAAATTGCCAATATAAAGTTGTGGGTTTGTTTGAAAACTATACAGGATGTAATGTGCCGGCACTAAATCGCGTTATACTGATATAAACCGATGATTTTCTTTAGTAGTTTTTTGCGATAAGCGAGATTGTAATGAGTCAACCCGAATCGACCTCTCAAGATACTTTAACGACTTGGGTGGATTCTTCGCTACTGCGCGGCATGTTGCGTGGTATTGAGCGTGAAAGCCTGCGTATGCAAAGCAATGGATTTCTCTCTCAGGCAGCCCATCCGCAGGGCTTGGGTTCGGCACTGACTCATCCGCATATCACCACCGATTATTCCGAAGCATTAATGGAGTTTATTACTCCGCCGCAGGATAGTATTCCGGATGCACTGAATTATTTAAGTGATATTCATGCCGTGGTGCACCGTCAGCTGGAACATGAAGAAAAACTCTGGCCGCTGTCAATGCCCTGTATGCTGGATGATGCCGAAGAACGCATTCCACTGGCACAATATGGCAGCTCCAATATTGGCCGTTTCAAGACCTTATACCGTCATGGTTTAGGGGTACGCTATGGACGCCGGATGCAGACCATTTCCGGGGTGCATTATAATCTGTCTTTCCCGGATGCCTTATTTGAAGCGCTACAACAGCAGGAAAGCGATCAGGCACTCAAAAATCTGAGCCTGCAGGATTATCGCAGCCATCGCTATTTCGGTTTAATCCGTAATTTTATTCGCCTGACTCCACTGGTGATGCTGGTGGTCGGTGCCAGTCCATCGGTGTGTCAGTGTTTTATGACCGGCCGTGAACATCATTTGCTGCCACTGGTACGTGGCACCTTGTTCTTGCCGTATGCCACCGCCTTGCGGATGGGCCGTTTTGGCTATCAGAATTCGGCACAAAAACAGCTCGGGATTCACTATAACAACCTGAGTGGTTATTTAGAGGGTCTGCAAAAAGCCGTCAAAACCCCGTATCAGCCATTTAGCTGTTTGGGCCTGAATGATGCGCAGGGTGAGCCGATTCAGATCAATGATCACGTGCTGCAAATTGAAAACGAATACTACAGTCTGGTGCGGCCGAAACAGGTGCCGCAGGCGGGTGAAACGCCATCGCAGGCGCTGGCCAATCGTGGGGTCGGCTATGTCGAGTTACGCGCAGTCGATGTCAATCCGTATAGCCCGATCGGGATTGATGAACACACCGCCGGCTTCCTGGAAGTGCTGGCACTGTACTGTCTGCTGAAAGACAGTCCGGCGTTATTGGATGATGAACAGGACATCATTGAGCGCAATCAGGCCGAAGTCGTGAATCGTGGCCGTGCGCCAAATGCCAGCATTTTGGCAGATGGCCAGTCCTATCCAATTGAGGACTGGAGCCGTAGTCATGCTCAGGCCATGCAGCCTTTGGCTGAACTGCTGGATCAGGCCTATGCCACCACGCTGTACAGTCAGGGTCTGGCGACCATGCTCGGCCGGATTGATGAAGTCGATGCGACTTTATCGGCGCAGGTGATTGAGGATACCTTACATCAGGGCGGCACCTGGAACTTTGGCAGCCATATGGCGCAGCAACATGCCGACGTCTATCAGGCGCATGTATTAAGCCCGGAAACGCTGGCCTATTTTGAAGAAATGGCCCAGCAATCATTGCAACAACAACAGCAACTTGAGCAGGAACAGACCTTGAGTTTTGAGCAGTTCCTGACTCAGTACCGATAAAAATAGAAAGAGGATTGACCATGCAATGGAGTTATCGCTTCGTGAGTGGTGTTTTGTTTTGTGCCAGTGTGGTGGGGATGGCCTTCGCCCTGTATCTTGAGCATGTGCAAGGTCTGGCGCCGTGTCCATTATGTGTTTTCCAGCGTGTCGGCCTGATTGGCCTGGGAATCATTTCCCTGATCGCGCTGCTCCACAACCCGCTTTCGGGGGCGTTTAAACGGCTGTATGCCTTTTTAGGCAGCTTAAGCATTTTATGGTCGGCCGGTGTTGCCGCGCGGCATGTCTGGCTGCAAAACCTGCCACCAGATCAGGTGCCAAGCTGTGGTCCGGGACTGGATTATCTGGTTGATGCCTTGCCAATGAAAGCCGTACTGCAACAGGTGCTGTCTGGGTCTGGCGAATGCGCAGTGATTGACTGGACCTTTCTGGGCCAATCCTTGCCGGTCTGGTCGTTAGTGTTCTTTATTGTGCTGACCATCATCAGTATCTGGCAGTTAATTCGCTCCTATCCCTATACTGTGGCCAAAACCAAGCCGGTGAAAAAGAAGTAATATTGTTATCCAAAAAAAACAGGAGGGCCATGACCCTCCAGTTTTAATTGTAGCGCATCAATGTTTTAAGTCAGGGCAATGCCTTCAATACTTTCTAAATTGACAATATATTCACGCACCTGTTCATTGATCCGGTCATCATTTTCCGGATAAAACCATTTCACAATCTGTTCAGCCACGCTGGAATGGTACTGAATTTCCATATGGTTCAGGCCATAAAACACCGCCTTATGCGATTCCGGCAGTTTGAGCTGAAAACGCGGGTTCGGATGTTCACCCAGCGCACTTTTGACACTGACCAGATAATCGTCAATCACTTTGCGGGTGCGGTTGCGCTTGTTTTCATATTCAATCGTGCCGGCCACCAAAAAGGCATTGATATGCGAGGGAAACGGCGCCGGTTTGCGGTTATCATCAATTTCACCAATCCGCGCTTCATTGTGTTCCCAGTCATCATCGCGCACGCTGCCGTAGCGTAAATCCAGAATACCGTTACTGCGGATATTCACCACATGCCCGACAATTTTCATAAACGGGAAACGCCCCAGTTTGTCCTGCAAGTGAAAGCCGAAACGCTCCAGCGCTGCACCATGATGCGGCGAACCCAGACAGACCAGGTTATCGACCATATGAATCCACTCATGTAAATCCTGTTTGCCATAAAACAGGGCACTGCGCGACACCAGTCCACCCATGCTATGTCCAATCAGGCTGATGCTGGTGATATTCGGATTACGCTGAATCAGATCTTCCAGGGTATTGGCCAGACTGTGACCATTGGCAGAAATACGCCGTCCGGTGTTATAATTTAAATACAGCATGGTGTTGCGCTGGCGCTGCGCCAGCAGTTTTTCACCAATGCCACCATATTGCTGATGTGACCAGTCCAGATGGTTCATACACAGGCCATGTACAAATAGAATCACCTGTCCGGTCAGCTCGCCTTTTTGCACACTGCCATAATGGTCATAAATGGTCATTGGCAATGCCAGCGGATTTTGCTGATTCAGCAAATAATCACCCAGTACGCCATTTAAAATACCGACCAGCACATGCATATACGGTGTCAGTGGCTTGTCATGTAAACGTGGAAAACGGTCAATCACCTGACGCAGACTGGGCGCCAGCAGGTAGTTGCTATAGTTTTGCAGCGTATCAAAAGACAGGCTGTACAGCTTGCGAATAGGCGACATATTCTGGAATTTTCGGGAGTGCTGTTCACTCATGCCAAACAGGCTCAGCAAGACCTCACGCTGAATGGTCTGCACCAGCTCTTTGACCACCTGATGCACCGGCATACTCAACAGCTGTGCCAGACCTTCCAGTAAATCGGCCTGGCTGGGCGGTGTGGTGTCCCATTTACAATAAGTTTCATGCAATGGCGTTAAACTTGGCATGTGCTACTGCCCCCTAACAATAGTGTCGCGGCTACTTTCTTTTTCGTTGGCTTCACGGTATAAATTTCTAAGCTTAATTTTATATCATTCATCCCGAACAACTTTTACAATAGCGAGGATGACGCCCCAGTTTTAATTTTTTTGTCTAACAATTATTTGTGACATACAAATTAAAACATGAATGTGATCAAAGTCTCAAAAAAGTAAATACAACAATGAACATGGATAACATCCGATTAGCACAATGAATTTAATTTATTTGCATGGTTTCAGGAGCAATCCCTTTTCTGCCAAAGGCCAGCTGTTGCGGCAAGCGCTGGCAAAGCGGAGTGACATTCAGGTGCATCTGCCCGATCTGAATGCGCCGCCACGCGAGGTGATGCAGTCCTTATCTGCACTGATTGAGCAACTGGATCATGTGGCGCTGGTCGGCAGCAGTCTGGGCGGCTTCTATGCGACACAACTGGTCGCACGCTATGCGGTTCCGGCTGTGCTGATTAATCCGGCTATGCGACCATGGCAGTTGTTTCAGGAACTGTTTGGCGATGCGCAGATTCCGCTAAAAGTGCATGAACACTGGACGCTGGAGCGGCTACATTTACAGCAACTGGAACAGATGGCAGTGCCTTTTGTTGAAAAGGCAGACAAAATTTTAGTGTTATTGCAGCAAGGCGATGAAGTTTTGGATTATCGTGACGCACAGCGTTATTATAGCCAAGCCCAGCATAGCTCTCTGATCATGACCGAAACCCGCGGCAATCATGGGATGGACAACTTTGCGCTAAAAATACCTATGCTGCTGCAGTTTTTATCGGATTCCCTAAAATAAGGAAACAGTACAACGTGTCTCAATATACGGCTCAATCTCTTGAAGTTTTATCTGGTCTCGATCCGGTCCGTCGCCGTCCGGGTATGTATACCGACACCTCGCGTCCGAACCATTTGGCGCAGGAAGTGATTGATAATGCTGTCGATGAGGCACTGGCCGGACACGCCACCAAAGTTAGCGTGACCGTGTATAAAGATGGCTCACTGGCGGTAGAAGACAATGGTCGCGGGATGCCGGTGGATATTCACCCGGAATATGGCCAGAGCGGGATTGAAATTATTCTGACCAAGCTGCATGCCGGCGGCAAGTTCAGTACCGATAACTACCAGTTTTCTGGCGGTCTGCACGGGGTCGGGATTTCTGTGGTGAATGCCTTGTCGACCCGGGTAGAAGTCGATGTACAGCGTCAGGGCAATCTCTACAAAATGGCTTTTGAGCAGGGCGAAGCCACTGGACCACTAGAAGTGCTGGAAGGCAAAGCACCAAAACGTGCGTCAGGCACCCTGGTGCGTTTCTGGCCGGAAGCTAAATATTTCGATTCGCCTAAATTTGCCTTAAAAGCCTTAAAACATAATTTAAAAGCCAAAGCGGTTTTGGCGGCTGGCCTGCAAATCAATTATATCGACCAGATTAATGATGAAAAAATCACCTGGCAGTTTGAAAATGGCCTGGTCGATTATTTAATGGATGAACTGGAAGACCGCGAGATTATTCCGGCGCCGGCCTTTGTCTCTTCAGGCAATGCAGAACGCGCCAGCGCAGAGTTTGCGATTTGCTGGAATGTTGAAGGCGGTGAAAGCATTCAGGAATCTTACGTCAACCTGATTCCGACCGCGCAGGGCGGTACCCATGTCAATGGTTTGCGTTCCGGTATCACCGATGCCATACGCGAGTTCTGTGAGCTGCGTAACCTGTTACCGCGTAACTTGAAACTCTCGGCCGAAGATGTCTGGGATGGAGTGAACTATATCCTGTCGCTAAAATTCCAGGAGCCACAATTCTCCGGTCAGACCAAAGAGCGTCTGTCGAGCCGTGAAGCGTCCGGAATTGTGCAGAATATGGCCAAAGATGCCTTTGCCTTATGGTTACACCAGAATTCAGATGTGGCGCTGCAACTGGCAGAAATGGCCATCTCCAAAGCCGGTCGCCGTTTAAAAGCAGCCAAAAAAGTCGAGCGTAAAAAGATTGTGTCGGGTCCGGCTCTGCCAGGCAAGCTGGCCGACTGTGTCGGTCTGACCCGTGAAGAATCGGAACTGTTTATTGTCGAAGGGGATTCTGCGGGCGGTTCGGCCAAGCAGGCACGTGACAAGAATTTCCAGGCCATCATGCCGATTCGCGGTAAAATTTTAAATACCTGGGAAGTGTCTTCCGATGAGGTGCTGGGCTCTCAGGAAGTGCATGATATTGCCATTGCGATTGGGGTCGATCCGGGTTCAGATGACTTGTCTGAACTGCGTTATGGCAAAATCTGTATTCTGGCCGATGCCGACTCTGATGGTCTGCATATTGCCACCTTGCTCTGTGCGCTTTTTGTCAAACATTTCCCGGCCTTGGTGGAAGAAGGGCATTTATTTGTGGCCATGCCACCGCTGTTTCGGATTGATGACAACAAAGACGTACATTACGCACTGGATGAAGATGAGCTCAATAGTATTTTAAATAAATGCAAAAGCAAAAATCCGCAAATCACCCGCTTTAAAGGCTTGGGTGAAATGAACGCCAGCCAGCTGCGTGAAACCACCATGGACCCGGATACACGCCGTCTGGTGCAACTGGATCTGGATGATATTCATGTCACCGCCGGTTTGCTAGATAAACTGCTGGCCAAAAAACGCTCCGCAGACCGGAAGCAGTGGCTAGAACAAAAAGGCAATCTGGCTGATCTGGTGGTTTAAAACCTTAAAACTTTCATTATTTTAGAAAACCTGCCCGTCTTGGTGCAGGTTTTTTTATGTCGCTGATTTTTTCTCCAAAATGAGGCAATCCGGCTGTATAGGGTTGCACTTTTTTTGTTCACTTTTGTGCATCCTTAGCCTTCAATATCTCTAAAAATTCTAGAGAATACCCAGCTTGCATGTGCGTGGTGCAGATCAGTGCAGCGTAGGTAAAGGGTGGTCTTTCATTTTTTATATTAATCTAAGTAACTAATTTTTATGGTTTAAATTTTTCTTATCCCGTCTAGATCTGCCTGTCATTTTTGCGTTTGGCATAGAAATTGAATTATCCGCTGCAGTCATAGAACAACAGGCACCGTATTCAGGTGCTGCATAAGTGTGGAGAAATTCATGAAGTTCCAGCGCAATCTGTTTTCAAAAAGTATGTTAGTGGCCAGCATGGCTGGGGTTGTAGCGCTCAGCGGCTGCTCAAAATCGACCGAAAGTAGCGACAGTGCCAGCACAGCCCAGCCAGCGGCCAGCACCGGTGAGACCATTAAAGTCGGCATCCTGCATTCCCTGTCCGGCACCATGGCCATTTCAGAAACCTCGCTGAAAGATACCGCGCTAATGGCAATCAATGAAATTAATGCTAATGGCGGGGTGCTGGGCAAAAAGCTGGAACCGGTGGTGGTTGATCCGGCCTCTGACTGGCCACTGTTTGCGGAGCAGGCGCGCCAGCTGATTACTCAGGATAAGGTTGCGGTCATTTTTGGTGCGTGGACTTCAGTGTCACGTAAATCGGTGCTACCGGTGGTGGAAGAGCTAAATGGTCTGCTGTTCTATCCGGTGCAATATGAAGGTCAGGAACAGTCGAAAAATATTTTCTATACTGGCGCAGCACCTAACCAGCAGGCGATTCCGGCGGTGGAATATCTGATGAGTGAAGAGGGCGGTCAGGCTGAGCGTTTTGTGCTGCTGGGAACGGATTATGTCTATCCACGGACCACCAACCAGATTCTGCGCGCTTTCCTGAAATCAAAAGGCATCGCCGATGCTGACATTATGGAAGAGTACACCCCGTTTGGGCACAGTAACTATCAGACCATTGTCAGCAATATTAAAAAATTCTCGGCCGGGAAAAAGACTGCGGTCATCTCCACCATCAATGGTGATTCCAATGTGCCGTTCTACCGTGAACTGGGCAATCAGGGCATCAAAGCCTCTGATATTCCGGTGATGGCGTTCTCGGTGGGTGAAGAAGAATTACGCGGTATTGATACCAAGCCACTGGTTGGCCACTTGGCGTCGTGGAACTACTTTATGTCGGTAAAAAATCCGGTCAATACCGAGTTCACCAACAAAATGAAGCAGTACGCAGTCGATTATAAACTGCCAAATGCCAACAAGCTGGTGACCAATGACCCGATGGAAGCGACCTATGTCGGCATCAATATGTGGAAGCAGGCGGTAGAAAAAGCCGGCACTACAGACGTGGATCAAGTCCGTGCAGCCATGGCTGGTCAGGAATTTAAAGCACCCTCTGGTTATACCTTAAAAATGGATGCGTCAAACCATCACTTGCATAAGCCGGTCATGATCGGGCAAATCCGTGCCGATGGCCAGTTTGATATTGTTTATAAAACCCCGCAAACCCTACAGGCAGAACCTTGGAGTCCTTACCTTCCGAAGTAAGTTTGACATCACGCCTGCTGCTTCGGCAGCAGGTTTTTTTCGATTTCTCTGCCTTCTTATAAAAAAGAGGACACACAATAGGGGGATATAAAATGAATATTCGCGTGAATATCGCCGCTATTTTTCTGATTTTTGCCCAAGTTTTATCGACACAGCTGGCTCAGGCCGAACAGCCGCAAACACAGACGGCCGTTGCTGTGACACAGGCCGATGCCATCCAGCAATTTGTGCAAGGTGATTTCGCTAGCCGCCGTGCCTTACTGAACCAGTGGCCTGGCAGCCTCGAACAGCTGGATCAGCTTGCACAATATGTTGAACAGCAGCAGCTCTATAGCAGTGCCAATGGTCAAACCTATATTCTGGAATCGGATGAGCGTTTGCTGCATTATCCGGCGCTGGAGCCGGTTAGCGACTGGCCAAGTGATCTGGCGCAGGTCACGCTGGTGAATACTTTGCAGAAAGCGCTGACCTTTGCGCTGGCGCAGTCAAAAATGCAGTCAGAAGATGCGGCTGAGCGCCTTGAAGCTGTCGATATTTATGAAAGCAATCTGTCTGAATTACAGCTGGCACAGATCAATCGCCTGTATTTACAGGAGCAGAATAATAAGGTGAAGGCGCGTTTGGCCCAGCTCAAAGCACGGCTGGATTATCAGCAGCCCGATGTGCTGGTGAAAATTCAGGCCGCCCAGGTACTGGCCGATTCCAACCGTCCCGATGTACTGGCCATGGTGGAGCAGGAGCTGCAACAGCCGAATTTGAATCCGGAACTGAAAGCTGTGTTGCTGGAGGCCAAAAGCGCCATTCAGACCCGCTTACAGGCCAGTGAATGGGCCGGGCATCTATTTTCCGGGCTCAGTACCGCCAGTATTTTGCTACTGGCGGCGTTGGGACTGGCCATCACCTATGGTCTGCTCGGAGTCATCAATATGGCGCATGGCGAGCTGATCATGATTGGCGCGTATACCACCTATGTGGTGCAAAGCCTGTTTAAAAGCCATTTTGGCAGTTATCTGGACTGGTACCTGATCGCGGCAATTCCGGCAGCGTTTCTGGTCAGCGCTTTAATTGGCATGCTGATTGAACGCACGGTAATTCGTCCACTCTATGGCCGTCAGCTGGAAACCCTGCTGGCCACCTTTGGGGTGAGTCTGATTTTAATGCAATTGGTGCGGATGATCTTTGGTGCGCAAAACGTAGAAGTGTCCAATATTGCCTGGCTGTCTGGCGGTATTTCAATTACGCCAAGCCTGATGCTGCCGTATAACCGTATCGCAATTATTGTCTTTACCATCGCCGTGCTGTTATTGCTGGTGTATTTACTCAATAAAACCCGTTTTGGTCTGTTTGTGCGGGCTGTAACGCAAAACCGTCAGATGGCGCGTGCCGTCGGAATTCGTTCCAGCCGCATCGACATGATGGCTTTTGGTCTGGGTTCTGGTCTGGCCGGTCTGGCCGGTTGTGCCTTGGCGCAGGTCGGAAATGTCGGCCCGGATTTGGGTCAGAACTATATTATTGATGCCTTTTTGGTGGTCGTGGTTGGTGGAGTTGGTCAGGTCTGGGGTGCGGTACTGGCAGCACTGGGTCTGGGCATTAGCGGGACTGCGCTGGAAATTGGCATGGGCGCGGTACTGGCCAAAATTATTCTTCTGGTTCTTGTGATTTTGTTTATTCAAAAACGCCCACAAGGTCTGTTTGCCATCAAAGGCCGTTTTGTGGAGTAAGCGCATGAAGATCACACATTTACTTTCCGATAAACCCTATAGTGGAGCAGCCATTGCCGCCTGTTTTGCGATTTTACTATTATTGCCGTGGCTGCATCTGTTGCCGAGTGATTCGGCGCTGCATCTGTCGGCTTATTGGGTCACCCTGATTGGCAAAATCATGTGTCTGGCGCTGGTGGCTTTGGCTCTGGATCTGGTCTGGGGCTATGCCGGTATTTTAAGTCTGGGTCATGGCCTGTACTTTGCTCTGGGCGGTTATGCGTTTGGCATGTACCTGATGCGCCAATCCGCGGGTGATGGCCTGCCAGACTTTATGCGTTTCTTAAGCTGGACCGAGTTACCGTGGTTCTGGGTCGGCACGGAACATTTCCTCTGGGCGCTTGCACTGGTCGTTTTAGTGCCTGGCATCATTGCCTTTGTGTTCGGCTTCTTTGCCTTCCGCTCCAAAATCAAGGGCGTGTATTTCTCGATTATCACCCAGGCCATGACCTTTGCTGCCGCACTACTATTTTTCCGTAATGAAACCGGTTTCGGCGGCAACAATGGTTTTACCGGCTTTAAAACTATTTTGGGCATGGATATTACCTCGGCACCGATGCGGGCCAGCCTGTGTTTTATCACCGCGCTGGTGCTGCTGTTGTGCTTTGTCGGGCTGCGCCATCTGATGAATCAGCCTTATGGTCGTGTGCTGGGTGCAATTCGTGACAGTGAAAACCGTCTGCAATATCTGGGTTATCGCACGCTGTGGTACAAGCTGTCGGCCTGGGTACTGTCTGCGGTGATCGCGGGTATTGCCGGGGCGCTATATGTGCCGCAAGCCGGCATCATCAACCCGAGTGAAATGAACCCGGTCAACTCGATTGAAATGGCGGTCTGGGTCGCGGCGGGTGGTCGTGGCACCTTGATTGGGCCTTTACTCGGCGCGGGTGTGATTAACGCGGCCAAAACCTATTTCACCGCTGCTTCCCCAGAGGCGTGGTTACTGATTTTAGGGGCGCTGTTTATTGTGGTGACCATCTTCTTGCCGAAAGGGATTATTGGTCTGTTTGACCGTTTTAAAAAGGAGCGGAGCGAATGAGTGAACTGTTGCAAGCTCATGGTGGCCATGCTGCTGAAGGTTATGGCCGCCCCAAGGAACAGGGCGCAGATTTTAGCCACGGTATTGCGCTGTATTTGGAAAAAGTCAGCGTGTGGTTTGATGCCTTTCGTGCCTTAAACGACTTGTCTTTGTATATCGAAGAAGGGGAATTACGTTGCATCATTGGACCCAATGGTGCTGGGAAAACCACATTAATGGATGTGATTACCGGTAAAACCCGTCCAACGGAAGGCTCTGCCTTTTTTGGTCAGACCTATGATTTAGCCAAGATGAGCACCGAACAGATTGCCGAGGCCGGAATTGGACGCAAGTTCCAGAAACCCACGGTATTTGAAAATTTCACCGTCATGGAAAACCTGCTGCTGGCCGCACCAAAAGATAAACGGGTGAAAAAGAGTTTCTTTAGCAAGCTCGATCCTGATGCGCAAAATGCTTTGGATGAATCTTTGGCACAAATCCGCTTACAGGAATTGGTGCATAAACCAGCCGGATTGCTGTCGCATGGTCAGAAGCAGTGGCTGGAAATTGGCATGCTCTTGATGCAGCGCCCCAAGCTGATTTTGCTGGATGAGCCAGTGGCGGGTATGACCGATGCCGAAACCGAACGTACCGCGGAGCTGTGTCTGGAACTCAAGAAAAATCATACCTTGATTGTGGTCGAGCATGACATGAGCTTTATTGACACCATCAGTGAAAAAGTCACGGTGCTGGCACAGGGCGCCATTCTGGCAGAGGGTACATTGGCCGAAGTTCAGGCCAATGAAGATGTGATTGAAAAATATTTGGGACGTTAAGGAGACCGCGATGCTAGAAGTCAAAGACGTCAATCAGTTTTATGGGGGCAGTCATATCCTGCGCGATGTATCGTTTCAGGCTCCGGTTGGCGCATGTTCGGTGGTGCTGGGGCGCAATGGCGTCGGTAAAACCACCTTGCTCAAATGTTTGATGGGGATTTTGCCGATTAAATCCGGGCAGATTCTGCTCGATGGCAAAGATATTTCCAGGCTCAGTCCGGAGCAGCGCGTGCGTGAAGGTTTGGCCTATGTGCCGCAAGGCCGCGATATTTTTTCAACACTCACGGTTGAAGAAAATATCCTGATCGGGATGGCGAAATTTAAAGGGGCGAAAACCCGAAAAGTACCGGAACATCTGTATGAGATTTTTCCAGTTCTGGATGAAATGAAGCAGCGCCGCGGTGGAGATTTATCCGGTGGTCAGCAGCAGCAACTGGCAATTGCTCGCGCGCTGGCTTCTGAACCGAAGGTATTAATTCTGGATGAGCCAACTGAGGGCATTCAGCCCTCGATTATTAAAGATATTGGCCGGGTGATTCGTAAACTGGCTGATGGTGGAGAAATGGCAATTGTGCTGGTCGAGCAGTTCTATGATTTTGCCGAAGAGCTGGCCGATGGCTATACCGTGATGGCACGTGGCCAGGTGATTGCACAAGGTGCTGGCAGGGAAATGCCGGAGAAGGGTATTCGGGAGTTGGTGGCGATTTAATTTCCCTCTCTCAAAGGAAGGTTGGAGGGATTTAACAAGTCAAAGCCTCCCTGAGCAAGAGATCAGCACGGCTTGATCTTGCAGCGCAAGAAGGGAGGTTTGGAGGCTTTAATTTCACCTCTCCCTGACTCTCCGAAAAGGAGAGGGAAATTTTCATTAAATTTCCGTATTTTCATGCCATAAAAAATACCCGCCATACTGGCTGGATCTGAACTCAACCCCCGCTACTTTTAATGTGTATAGGTAAAAATTAAACAAAAAAAGAGCACTGAAATCAGTGCTCTTTTAGATGGATGCTGAGCGTTTAGCTAAAGAACCAGTACACGAACAGCGCAATAATGAAGGTACACAGGATGTTTAATACCATCCCGACACTCATCATTTCACGTTGTCTGATATGACCGGTACCAAACACAATCGCATTTGGTGGTGTCGCTACAGGCAGCATAAAGGCACACGATGCACCAATACCAATAATAATCACCAGAATTTCTTTTGGCATACCCATCTGGTCGGCAATGGCGGCAAAGACCGGTACTAGCAGTGCAGCAGAAGCGGTGTTACTGGTAAATTCAGTCAGGAAAATAATGAAAATGGTCACCACAAAAATAATTACCAGCGGTGATGCCGTACCAAATACATCCGCAACGGTTTGACCCAGCACCAGTGATGCGCCTGAATCTTTTAACATCGCACTTAAGGTTAAACCACCACCAAACAGCAGTAATACACCCCAGTCAGTGTTTTCAGAAACCTGTTTCCAGGTGGCTGTGCCTAAAATCACCACCAGACAGGCGGCGACCAGTGCAGTCCAGGTATCCGGAGATGAAATACCAAAGTTCTCGCTGAGTTTTTTGCCAAAAATCCAGGCAATCGCGGTACAGATAAACAGAATCATGGTCGCGATACGGGTCCGGTTCCATGGAATCACTTCAGTTTCAAAATGAATTTTCTGGTTCAATTTCGGACGCAACACCAGATATAAACTGACTAGCATGGCTGGCAGTAAAATCAGCATCATCGGCAAACCGATTTTCATCCAGTCGGCAAAGTCATAGTCCAGTGCTTTGGCAGCAATCGCATTCGGTGGTGAGCCCACCAGCGTTCCCAAGCCGCCAATATTGGCCGAGTAGGCAATCCCGAGCAGAATAAAGACGAAGGTAGAGCGTTCTTTGGTTGCATCCAGGTGCGATAGCAGACCCAAAGCCAGCGGGAGCATCATCGCTGCGGTGGCGGTATTGGAAATCCACATCGACAGTGCGGCTGTAACAGCAAAAATGGCCAGCACCGAAATCCCCAAATGCCCGCCAGACATGGAAATAATCCACATCGCAATTTTACGGTCCAGTTTCTGGATATGCAGGGCAGTGGCCAAGGCAAAACCACCAAAGAACAGGAAAATGACCGGGTCAGCAAAAGTTTGCAGTGCCTGAGTGGTGGTCATCGGCACCAGCTCTTTGCTGGCATTTTCAATCGGCATCCCAAGCGCTACTGCCAGCACAGGTACCAGCAGTGCGGTAATGGTGATATGCACCGCTTCAGTCAGCCATAAAATCCCGATAAACAGCAGCAGGCTCAGGCCTTTATTGGCATAATCATCATAGGGCAAAATATGGTAAAAGCCCCAAGAAAGCAGGGCGGCAATGACAATAATAATCCAGCCTTTGACAATGCCTTTCGGCGCGGCCTCGACCGGTGGTTTTAACGTATCTGTATTCATATACGATCCTTTTATAGATTTATAGGAATTAGAGTAATCGGCCTATTATTTATTATTTTTCAAGCAGGGGGCAAAGTATAAATTGATTATTTTGCAGCTAAGTGAAGATTAAACCACAAAAAAATGCGGGTTCTGACTGAGGAGTTGCACGGCTTGCCACAGGGCTGAGCCGCCGAGCAGGGCCAGTAAGCTGAGAATCAGCCAGCGGAATTTCTGCTGGGAAATATGGGCACGTAAATGACCGCCCGCCCAGACACCGAGCAGCGACACCACGGTCAATAAACCCAATAAGGACCATTGTTCGGATTGAAATTGCAACATCACCGGGTAGAGCAGCAGCAGCTGAATCAGTTTGCTGACCGCGAAATTCAAATTGCTGATCAGCACAATTTCAGTTTTACTGTGTTCAGTACTCAGCAGGTACATCATCAGAAATGGTGCCATGGCATTGGTGGCCCCACCGATTACACCGGCCAGCAGACCAAACAGCAGCATGTTTTTCAGACTGGCCTGAATGCGCAGGGGCTGGCTGCGAAACTGATCCAGCACATACCATAAAATAAACAGCCCCATCAGCAGTTTCAGATAGCCATCATTTAGATGTAGCAGTAACTGCACACCGAATACACTTCCGATCAGACTGCTGATAATCAGGCCCCAATATTGACCGGAATAATAGCGCAGCGCCTGGAGAAAGCTGCGTTCGGGGTCGCTATTGAGTAAAAACAGATTCAGGATCAGGCAGGGTAACAGTACAAAGGCCACCGTGGTCGACAGCGGGTACAAGGTGGAGATAGCCGCGGTACTGACCATAGGAAAGCCGAAGCCGCTGATCCCGTGTAACAGGGCAGCAATGACACAAAAGATCAGAACCATCAGGTCGGCTTTAGACATGCGTATTTCAACGGACTGGCAGAGTACTGACTAAAACATGCACATACTGGGCTTGTAAAGGGCAAGCCAGCTTATTTTTTATACCAAATGGAGAATTAAATCTCGGTAGAAACAATCTGGATGGGTGAGTTGAATTCATACACATCGCAGTTGGGACCAGAGCCAATCCGGTCAATCACGGCAAAATCGCTAGGTGCCTCCAGCGTTAGCAGGGGATGATGCCAGGTCCCGGCGCGGTAATTCACACCTTGTGAACCATCGCTAATAAACGCTTGAAGCTGGCTGATGTCCGGCTCATCTGCATTTAAACCCGGTGCCACCACCACCAGAAACGCTTGCCCCTGCATCGGAATAAAAGCCTGCGACCCTTGAGGATGGCGCTCCAGCATTGCTACCTGAAACGGCATCTGGGTACTCTGGATATTGCGGAAAATACTGATGCCTGCTTGTGCTTCACCGAGAATTTCCGTCATGGCCAGCGCATGATAACGCTCGGTCTGGGCATGGTTAATATGAAAATAGTCATGTCCCTGACAGCTGATCACTTCACCAAAAGGGGCAAAATTGTCCAAGGTCAATGCTTGAATCTGAATGGTATTTTTCATGTTGTTTGAGGGTTCCAGGGCGGGTATTTTTATGGTCATCATCAACCGGTAGAGCTGGAGGTCGCTGGTGGCCTGTGGAGTGGGCCAACAGCGACGTTGGTGCGTTAGTCCACCAGTTTGCCCCATAAGCGAATCCGGCTGATGCCGCCGTCGGGAATCATATTGACCCGGATATGCGAGATTTTGTCGTGCTTTAAAATCTGCTCGATAAAAGAATGGATCTGGTCCATTTGCATGGGTTGCGCCTCCAGTAAAAATGGCCAGAACATGCTTTGTGGAATCAGTTGCGGATCGGTGGCATCTTCAATATAGACGGCCTGAATCGATACTTCTGCCGGGTAGTTGCCCTTGAAATGGGCGGTGTCGATATCAATTTTTTCAATTTGGCCGGCCTGTCCCAAAGCCAGAATACACCAGTCAAAGCCGGGTGCGCGGCGGCGTTTGGTTTCCCAGCCATCACCCATATTGACACCACGACCCGGATTAATCAGATTCCGTGGATGACCAAAGTGGGCATCGCTATAGGCAATTACCCGGCCGCCATTTTCAAGCGCCAGTAAATCCAGTGTACCCTGATGATCTGTGGTCTGAATTTTCACCTCGCCATATACGCGAAAACGTGCCACACCGCCATCGGGGAAAATATTCAGACGCACATGGGTATAGACCGCATCAGAACTGACTTCAAACAGATGGTGCTGGCTGGGTCCCAAAATACTGTTGGCTAAAAGCGGCTGCCATTCGGCCTGGTCCAAATTGCCTTGCGGCGCATAGCAGGCTTCGACACTGGCTGAAGCGGGATAGTTACCGCTAAAAAAGGTGGTATCAATATCCAGCGCCTGAATTGTTCCGGCCACACCTAACTCGACAATGGCCCAGTCATAACCGGCATGGCGCTTGCGGCGGGTTTCCCAGCCGTCCATCCATTTGCCATGATCATCAAATTTATCTTCCACAAACACCGGTGCTGCAAATTGCAGCATACGCTGCGCATCGGCAAAAAAATCATCTGAACATTCAAGAACTTTTGCACCAATACGGGTATCTGCCAGGTTGGTTAGTATCTGAAGCTGGGGCGGCAGGTCAAATGTTGGTGCAATTAAAGTGGCCATAATTCTCTTCCATTTATTGTTCATTCACAGCAGGCACGGCCGTGCATCGAAATCAGGCAGTGGCACCAGATTCGGCTTGCACAGCAGGCCTATTAGTGCGGATAGAAGCACAGCCTGTGCCAACTTCTGGCAATGTGACCCAGGCTAAGCATGAAATGGCACGTTTTTCGCTTCAGCTGTTCAGTTTTGACAGGCAAGCCTTGGGAGGAAAAATGAAAATTACAATTATTGGTGCAGGTATTGGCGGATTAACCACAGGGATTGCACTAAAAAAGTTTGGTCATGAGGTGCGTATTTATGAACAGGCCGAGCAGATTCTTCCGGTGGGCGCGGCCATTTCCCTGTGGTCCAATGGGGTGAAGTGCCTGAATTACCTCGGACTGACCGAGCAGGTGGCCGAGCTAGGCGGGCAGATGGACCATCTGGCTTATGTCGATGGCCTAAGCGGTGATGTGATGACCCAGTTCAGCCTGACGCCGTTAATTGAAGAAGTCGGGCAGCGTCCGTATCCGGTGTCGCGCGCGGAACTGCAAAATATGCTGATGGATGCATTTGGTCGCGAGCACATCTATTTAGGCAAGAAAATGGTGGCACTCCAGGAAGATGGTCCGCAAGTCACGGTCAGCTTTGCTGATGGCTCACAGTTACAGACTGAACTGCTGGTCGGGGCCGATGGCACCCACTCTTTAACCCGCGCCTATGTACTGGATGAAACTGTCGCGCGCCGTTATGCCGGCTATGTCAACTGGAATGGTCTGGTGGAAGTATCTGAACAGCTGGCCCCGGCCGATCAGTGGACCACCTTTGTTGGGGAAGGCAAACGTGCCTCGCTGATGCCGGTGGCTGATCAGCGTTTTTATTTCTTCTTTGATGTACCGCTAGCGGCCGGATTGGAGAATGACCGCAGCCAGTATAAAACACTGTTAAAACAGTATTTTCAGGGCTGGTGTCCGCAGGTACAACAGCTGATAGACTCAATTGATGAACAGCGCACCAATCGCGTGGAAATCCATGATATTGAACCGTTTGCCACTTTTTATAAAGGCCGGGTGGTGCTGGTGGGGGATGCTGCACATAGCACCACGCCAGATATTGGACAGGGCGGTTGTCAGGCCATGGAAGATGCCATTTATCTGGCGCGTGCCTTACAAATTAATACCTTGGGTGTGCAGGATGCTTTAAGCCGTTACCAGAATAAACGCAATGAGCGCGCCAATGAACTGGTGCTGCGCGCGCGTAAACGCTGTGATGTTACGCATATGAAAGACCAGCAGGTGACGGAAGCCTGGTATGCCGAACTGCGGCAAGAGCAGGGGCCACATATCATGAAAGGCATTATCAGCAATATAGTCGGTAATCCGCTGGATTAATTTTTCTGTGCAGGACGTTTTTTTAATACATACAGGTCAATCGGCCGGTGTTGATGCTGTCTGCTCTGGTGCTGGATCCAGAATGAGTTGCATCAGCACCAGATCACGCCATTGTCCAAATTTTCTTCCAACTTGGGGCATATAGCCGCAATGCTGAAAACCTAATTGCTGATGCAAGGCAATTGAACCGCTATTGTCATGGTCAATGGCGGCCACCATCACATGAACCTGATGCGTCTGTGCATGCTGGATTAAGGTCTGCATCAACAGTTTGCCCAAACCCTGCCGGCTGAATTGACGGTCAATAAACACCGAATGTTCGACTGTATGTTTAAAACCACTGATGCTACGGAAGGTGGAATAATCGGCATAGCCGGCAATTTGTCCGGTGTCCAGATGTTCGGCCACCAGCAGCGGAAAATTCTGTTTTTGTAAGTGCTGGAACCAGTGCTGGAAATGTGCCAGATCAAAGGGCTGTTCATTCCAGGTGTTTACATGCTGTAGCACTTCCGGGTTATAAATCGCCTGAATGGCAGCAAGATCGTGTTCGGTGGCAGGACGAAGATGAAAGCGCATAAGCAGCACATCAGGATAGGAATGAGCGCATTATCATGCCGCTGCGGGCATAAAAAAAGCAAGACCGGAGTCCTGCTTTTTTAGGTTATGTAAACGACCTAGAAATGGTATTTCACCAGCGCGCTGACATCATTCTGGTCTGCGCCTTTTACGCCAAATTTGTTGTTCCATACTGAGTGTTCAATACCCACGTATAAACGTGTTTCTGGAGAAATGTGTTTACCCACATTCCATTTGTACTGAGAAGTCCAGTTTAATTCGCTGGCATGAGTATCTTCAGCTGTTGACCAGTCCAGGAAGGCATCAACAAGGAAGTCTTCATTGCCCAGTTTAAATGGTACAGCATAGGTGATGGTCATTTGATAATCATCATCTGTCGTATCATTATCAGCACGATAGAAGTTGATGTTCGCATATTGGGTATATGGAATATCTAAAGCAAAGCCAACGCCATATAAGAAATTGTTGAACTCAGGGTTGCCACCGTGCCCTGCGTTGTGCTCCCAAGTTGTTGCGACTAACACGTCTTTCACTGGACCAAATGCCAGATTTTGACCAGTCACTTCGCCTAGGCTTAAACGTGGTGCCAATTCGAAGTAAGTTGAATCGTCATTGTTGCCATCCCATTGCTGGTCAACAAAGAAGAATACATCTGCATATTTCAGTTTAGCTGCGTATTCAGCAGTTAAGGTGGTACGGTCTTCAGTGCCTAACTCGTAGTTTTCACCATAAAGACCAGTCAAGCTAAAGTCTTGCCATACAATAGGACTCGCCTGAGTGAAGGCAGCAGCGGTTGAGAATGCACAAAGTGCAGCAAGTTGCGTAAGTTTCATAGCGGTGTCTTCGTCTTCCCCAAAAAGCGTGTCAAGGATACAGGTTATTAAGCAAAAATAAAGCCAAATTTAACTTTTTATTGGCAATTTTCCGACCAAATTTAGCTGCCACGATAGGTCGAATAGGCAAAAGGACTGATCAATAACGGGATATGATAATGCTGTGTCGCCTCCTTAATCTGGAAGTAAATCACTACTTTAGGAAAGAAGCTGTCCAGGCCTTTTTGCTCAAAATAGGCCGCAGTATAAAACTCCAGACTATATGAGCCTTCCGGACAGTCGGCCAAAGCAAAATCGGCGGCCGTGACCCGACCATCGGCATTGGTTTCTGCTTCAGCCAGCAACTGTTGCTGCTGGTTAAACAGCCGGATTTTCACGCCGGTAGCCGGTTGACCCAAATGGGTATCTAAAATATGGGTGCTGATCATGGCTGAAGCTCCTGGCTTAAACGCAGTAAGGCAATGTCTGAGAGTTGCTGCTGCACAATGCGCTGTTCAGTGTCGGCATCATTCAGCAGACGATACTGTAAGGCTTGCAGAATATCTTCACTGCTCAAGCCAAAGGCTTTAATCAGGAAAATAAATCCGAATTTTTTTTCATAGGCCAGATTAGCTTGTAAAAGTGCCTGCTGGGTGTCGCTATTGAGCTGGACTGCGGCCTGTTCCCGGGCAGAAAATGCCTGCTCTTGTGCCGTGAGTTGCTGCTGCGCCTGTTTTTCACCAATTCGAGGATGGTTTGCGAGTGCGGCTTGAATCTCAGGCCAGCTCCAGTGGCTGGCCTGCTGCCGGGCAAATTCTAAAAGTTGCTCGATACTCTCAAAAGGACGCTGTTGGACAATGGCAGTTGCCCATGCCGGAATATGTACACATTGCTGCAAGAATTGGTGAATATCAGCTTCAGGGGCCTGATTAAATTGATCCAGTTGCACAGTAAGGGTCTCATCATTACATTTAATTTTGTTGCTAAAAGTGCAATATCAGTGCCAAATTTCGGTGAAAAGCCAATTTTTCACTGATACGGCTAAAGCCGCACAAGGCTGGTGCGAGTTTTCTTTATTTGATGAGTTCTGGTGCGTGATGGCGATACCAATGCGCAGCAATATCACCGCGGCGGCAAATCCAGACCTGTGGATGCGATTGAATGTAGTCTAAAAAGCGTTGCAGGGCTTTAAAGCGTCCCGGGCGCCCCAAAAGACGGCAGTGCATACCAATCGAGAGCATTTTGGGTGCAGTTTCCCCTTCGGCATAAAGCACATCAAAAGCATCTTTCAGGTATTGATAAAACTGCTCGCCACTATTAAAGCCGGCTGCAGCGGCAAACTTCATGTCATTGCTGTCGAGGGTGTAGGGAATAATTAAATGCGGCCGTGACTGGCCCTGGGCATTGGTCAGCGTCTGCCAGAACGGTAAATCATCACCATAATAATCACAGTCATACTGAATTTGTGGAAATTCGGCCAGTAACTGGCGGGTATTGGGACTGTCGCGGCCGGTATACCAGCCAATGGGTGCATGACCAAACAGGGTTTCCAAGACACTGATCGCCTGATCCATATGCTGGCGTTCAGTGGCCATATCCATGCTCTGATAATGCAGCCAGCGTTGCCCATGCGACACCACATCATAGTCGGCCTGCTGAATGGCCTCGACCACATACGGGTTCCGCGCCAGCGCCATACCGACCCCAAAAATGGTCATCGGTAACTGGCGTCGCTGAAATTCCTGATGAATGCGCCAGAAACCGGCCCGCGAGCCATATTCATACATCGAATCCATCGACATATGTCTGGCCGGAAAGCTGACCGCGCCGACAATTTCAGATAAAAACTGCTCGGAACCGGCATCACCATGTTCAATATGATTTTCGCCGCCTTCCTCATAATTCAGCACAAATTGCACCGCAATACGTGCCTGATTCGGCCACTGCGGATGTGGCGGCTGGCCATGATAGCCAATTAAATCACGTGAATAAGGGGCAGAGCGGATTGAGTCAATCAGTGCCTGGCCACGCAAGTAAGCAGTTGTCACAACAGGTTATCCTTTTGCTAATTTTTATCAAATATTGCTTGCATATTTTTGAGTTAGGCCCGATATTCAAAGTATAAGGACACGGTTCTGCAGACTCAAAAGTGTTCATCGTTCAATGTGGAGGGTAGCGTCCAAATTAGGTTGAAGATGTTCAATATGCTGGAAAACAGCAAGCGACAAACGTGCCAAGATAAAATAGTTTTGCACAAAAAAGATTCAGAAAACGAAAGAAAGAGAGGATGAGATTATGAATATTGAAATCCGTACAGATAAGAACATCCAAGGTAGCGAACGATTAATTAGTTACGTACGTGCAGAGCTAAGTGATGAATTTAAACGCCATAGTGAGCGTATTACCCATTTTTCCGTACATTTAAGTGATGAAAACGGGGACAAAGGCGGAGATGATGACATCAAATGTATGATTGAAGCACGCCCGGCCGGCTTGAAGCCTGTGGTGGTCAATCATCGTGGTCATAATGTCGATACCGCAATTCATGGCGCCATTGACCGTTTAAAACGTAGTCTGGAGCATGTCTTTGAGAAAAAAGAACATCCTCGTGGTGGACAGCCGGGTCGGGTTGACCTAGATACCGAAGTCGACGAATAAGACAGGTATTGGCTGAAAAGCAGAAAAGCCCCAGTATTGGGGCTTTTTTTTATAGCAAATTCATGCGACAAGATTACATTTCGCTTAAACAATTTTCACTGAATTGGGCATAATAGAACGAAATTGATTTGATTGAAGAGAGCTCTCTGCATGTTAACGGCACAACAACAACGCTTGGTGCAAGCCATAGAAGAACTAGATCAGGCCCAAGTGCAACAGCTTCTGGCCGCGGGGCTTGATCCGAATTTTATTGATCCTGAAAAAGGCCCGGTAATTTCAGTCTGGTCCGATGGCCTGTTTCAGTGGTGGGAAGCCATTTGCGAGGCCTATGAAGCGGGCCAGCCACACAATGAAGCACAAAAACAGCAGGATTTGGCCGTCCATATGGAAATTCTGGACGCGTTAATTCAGGCCAAGGTCAATTTGCATTTGTGGGATGCGGAAGAAGTCTATGGTCCGTTATGGGACGCAGCCAGTGCCGCCTGTGCACCTGCGGTAAAGCGCCTGCTTGAAGAAAAAGTCGATCCAAACCGTAAAGATGAAGATGGCCTGACCATTTTGTCATCCATCAGTGATTTATTCTTTGATTGCGACTTTGATGAAATTAACTGGGCTGAAGCCTTACCTGAAGAACAGCAAACCTTAGAACTGCTCCGTGCCCATGGCGCGAAAATGACCAAAGAATTGGCTTAAAATTGAGATAAACACTATGTCAGCATTGAAATTATTGGGTGTGATGGTGGCGACTGCAGTCAGCAGTCAGGTCTTTGCCGCCGAGTTTGCATTTGACCGTCCGGGTGTGGGCATGAGCACAGGAATTACGCCGGTCGGCCAGTTGGCCTGGGAGCAGGCGCTGGCCAATACGCACTATCAGAAAACCAAAGATGGCAATGGTCTGACGCAGGAAATCACTCAGGTGCACGCCGATACCTTACTGCGTACCGGTCTGGCGGATAATCTAGAATTACAGCTGGGCTGGCAGGGTCCGGGCTGGAGCCGGGTAAAAAGTGCTGGCCAGTCGGTTGAAGAAGATGGTCTGGGGGATGTCAGCATTGGTCTGAAACATGCCATTGATTTAGATGATGAAAAACTGTCGATGGCGGTGCTGGCCGAAGCGCAGATTGCCACCGGGAATGATGGTTTTAGTGCCGAAGAGGATATTTACAGCCTTAGCTCGGCAGTGGCCTACGCCTATAATGATTTACTGACCACCTCAATTAGCATGCGTTATGAGTGGCAGGACAGCAATTGGGCTTTGCAGGCAGTGCCGGGGATTCAATATCAGCTCAGCGATAAATGGGCCGGCTTCTCCGAGTTTATTTACCGCAAAGCAGAAAGCCAGAAGGTAGAATATGCCTTGGGTTCAGGTCTGATTTATGCCTTAAATGCACGTACCCAGCTGGATGCCAGTGTCGGTGTTGATTTAAATGGCGCTGATAAAAGCTATCATGCCGGTTTAGGTGTGGCCTTCCTGTTCTAAGTCCGCTCTGGTTAGGGCGCTGTAGAAAGCGGGGGCGTGCATAGCCTCTCTCGCTGACTGCTAGAGAGCTGCAACTTATTCTGCTGACGGTCTGTTCACAGGCCGTTTTTATCTCTGGATTAGCAGCAGAATTGCTACAGATCTTGACACAGGCGCTGGCGGATCAGGCTATCATGATGGTGATGATCACAGCGGATAAGCGCGAGGCCTGTCCGCCCATTAAACTTCAGCTTTTAAGTCGCTTTGTATAGGCTTTGGCGCCATATCCCTTGATCTCATCAGGTGGCACTGCCCAGCGATCGTGAATATTAAAAACAACAACAGGAGGATGAGTCATGATGGAACTGTACATTGCCAACAAGAATTACTCCAGCTGGTCCATGCGGCCGTGGCTGGTCCTTACTGCTTTTGAACTGCCGTTTCGTGAAGTGCTGTTACCCTTTCCCAAAGAACGCGGCACGGGCCATTTTAAACAGGATGTACTGGCAATTAACCCGAATGGCAAGGTACCGGTCTTGGTACATGACGGGCTAATGGTCTGGGATTCACTGGCAATTTGTGAATATCTGGCCGAACAGTTTCCGGAGCGCCAGCTGTGGCCGGCTGGCCGGGCACAGCGGGCTCGGGCACGCGCTTTGGCTGCTGAAATGCATAGCGGTTTTCAGGCACTGCGTAACCATTGCGGCATGAATATTCGCGCTGATCTGGCAGAAGTCGGACAGACGTTATGGGCCGAGCAGCCAGAGTTACGTGACGATGTAGCCCGTGTCTGTCAGATCTGGTCTGAGCGTCCGGACCCGGGCGGTTTTCTCTGTGGTGATTTCTCGATTGCTGATGCCTTTTATGCACCGGTGGTCTGGCGTTTGAAAAGCTATGCGCTGCCCGTGAATGAAGACAGCCAGTATTATATGCAAACCATGCTGCAACATCCGGCAATGCAGGCCTGGGAACAGGCCGTGAAACAGGAACAAGACTGGGTCAATTATCTGGAGCCTTATCAGTCCGAACCGCCCTCTAGCTAAGCTTAAGAGGCTGCTGGTTCCAGCGGCTGATACAGCACCACCTGATTACGGCCATAGGCTTTGGCCTGATACAGGGCCTGATCGGCCTGACTGAGCAGCTTTTCATAAGGGGTATTGTGGTGCGATAAGGCAATCCCGAAGCTGGCGGTAAAATGGATCGGCTGGTTATGTTCATCATACAGTTCAATCTGGGTGATGGCCTGCCGGCAGCGCTCGGCCACCTGTTTGGCCTGGTGCGCAGTGGCCTGTTTCAGGACCAGAATAAATTCTTCGCCACCAAAACGGCCCAGCACATCCTGCTCGCGGATATGGCCGGCCAGCACATGACAGACCTGGACCAAGGCTTCATCGCCTTTATGATGGCCATGCTCATCATTAATATGTTTAAAATGATCCAGATCGACCAGAATCACTGCATAACTGGGCGCCTGTTTGTGGTTCAGTTGTTCCAGACACTGGTTGATACTGCGCCGGTTAAAGGTATTGGTGAGCGGATCGACCTGACTTAAATGTGCAATCAGCGCCTCCCGATAGCGCCACTGACTCAGCAGAATTTCAAACAGCACCAGGCAGGTCAGCAGAATCGGCACAATAAAAAACAGCATCGACAGCACCCAGAAGCCGTTTTTATAAGGAAAGTCGGTTAATAAAAATAAAGGTGCATAGGTTAACTGGCCGAAAAAGCTTAAATAACCGCAGCTGACCAGATACAGCGTGGCCGGAATTAAGGCCGAATAGACAATTCTGCGTTCAAACAGCACCAGACCGACCGTGAGTAGACTGACATAAGTCACCATGGTGGCCGGACTCAGTACCCCGACCAGATAACCATCGCGGCACAGGCTGACCACAAAGGTGGCCACCGCAATATAGGGCATATAACGCCGGGTCCAGTCCTGTTTGCGAAAGTAGTGGCAGATGCCAATCATACCAATAAACACAAATAGCCCGAATAAATTAATGACCAGCTGCTGTTTTAATAAGGCTAGATTGACCCAGCGCCACAGTTCTGGGGTGAGCAATACCACACTTTTCCAGATGGCCCAGATCACGTGCATCAGGCTGCCCAGAAACAGCATCAGAATACATTTGTTTAACGTACTCCAGTTCATCACCACTTCTTTTTCGAGTAAATAACGGGTGACTTTGTATTTAAATGTGGGCACAGCACTGTGCGCAATGCGACTTTTCATGCGTGAATCACGACCCCAAAAATGAGCGTCTAAAGTCTCATTTTTATACAATTATTTTAATAAAACCTAACATATCATGATTTTAGAGAATTGGTAATGGTTGTTTTTTGTACTTTCCGGAAAAATATCGTTGCATGGGTGCAACAGTGTGTGTTGTTTAAATCACTTATTTCTATTTTAAACTGCAGTAAAATGGCGCTATTGAAAAAATCACAGTTTAGGATTCTCTCCCATGAAAATTTTGCATATCGACTCGAGTATTTTAGGCGACGCTTCTGTATCACGTCAGTTGTCTAAAGCTATTGTGAATCAGCTACAGGCGAAAAATACAGCGGCCCAAGTTGACTATCTGGATTTGGCTGAACAGACCATTCCGCATTTAACTGCTGAAATTTTAATGGGACAAAATGCCGAGCAAAGTGCTTTAGGAGAACAGATTCTGCAACAATATCTAGATGCTGATGTGATAGTAGTGGGTGCAGCCATGTATAACTTCGGTCTGCCATCGACTTTAAAAGCTTGGATTGACCGGATTAGCGTAGCAGGTCGTACCTTTAAATACACCGAAAATGGCCCGGTCGGTCTGGCAGGTGACAAGAAAGTGTATATCGCCAGCAGCCGCGGTGGTGTCTATGGCGAACAAAGCCCGGTCGATTTCCAGGAAGCATTCCTGAAAACCGTGTTTAACTTTACCGGTGTCAGTGATATTGAAGTAGTACGTGCTGAAGGGGTTAGCATGAGCGATATTAAAGATCAGGCGATTACTACGGCGTTAGACCAGATTGCCAAAATCTAAGCTTTACGGCGCTGCATTAATCACAAAAAAGGTCAGTTTCTACTGACCTTTTTTTATGGCGTTTTAATCTTGGTCCTGCTGATGGGCAAATTCGGCTAAATCGGCCAGCGCCATTTTGGCTTCATCAAACCACGGCGAGAACATAATAAAGTTATGCCACATGCCAGTATACAGTTTAAAACTGACCTTCACGCCCGCCTGTTCGGCCTTGTCACGAAAACGCTGCGCATCATCCAGCAGCAGTTCTTTAGAACCCACCTGCACCAAGGTTGGCGGCAAATCAGTTAAATCATCAAATAGCGGCGAAACACGTGGATCACCACGATCGACCGACGGTGGCACATAGTATTGAATACCGGTTTCCAGAGTTTCAATGGATAATAAGGCATCGTGTTTGCGGTTATAGCGAATTGATTCACTGGTCAGGGTCAAATCCAAAAATGGCGAAAGCAGCATGAGGCCGCTGACTTGTGGCAACTGTTCATCACGGATTTTTAAGGCCAGTGCCAGCGCTAGGTTGGCGCCGCAGGAATCTCCTGCCAGCAAAATATCTTTGGCCTGTACGCCCTGATCCAGCAGGGTTTGATAGACATCAAAAATTGCTTCTAAGGCTTCCGGGAATGGATTTTCAGGCGCCAGCGGATAATCGACATGAATTACCTGCATCTGGGTGCGGGCGGCCAGTTCAGTCAGAAATGGGCGGTGGGTATTTAAAGACCCTAAATAAAAGGCTCCGCCGTGAATATAGAAAATCAGCTGGGTGGCTTCATCTTGTGGCTTGATTTCTTCGGCTTTCAGGCCAGCCAGACGTAAAGCGCGGACTTCAACAGTTTTATTGGTCGGAAACAGCCGGCACATCTGTTCGAGGGCGAAACGCAGCGGATTATGCGGTAAATTATACTGGCTTGGCAGGCGGATGGTGGTTTTTAAAAAGCCTTCTGTGAAAATTTGTTTCAATAACGGGTTGATCTTCATTGTTCTTCCATCTTGTTCTTGATTTTGGCCTGTGCTTGCGTATTTACCAACACAATTTACAAGGTTACACTAAATGGTCACATTCAAAAATTGCAAATTTGTAGTGACTTTATAATACTAAGGCTGTCTAACACTAGACTAGGGAATCAAAAAAAATGAAAAAAATTGCACTGGCATTAGGATTAATGGGTTTAACAGCTTTGGCGAATGCTGCTGATCCGCTAAATGGTACTGTCTGGAAAACAATTGATGACAAAACCAAGCAAGCAAAAGCAACCGTCAAATTTACCGAGCAAAAAAATGGCACGTTAACGGCAACAATTCAGTCCATTTTAACGCCGGGTGAAGAAAATGCCTGTACAAAATGTGAAGGACCTTACAAAAACAAATCCTTGAAAGGTTTAACCATTGTACGTGGTTTAAAGAATTCGGGTGGTACCAACTATGACAGCGGTTCAATTCTGGATCCGCAATCGGGTAAAACCTACAAGTTAAAAGGCCAACTGGCTGATGGCGGGCAGAAATTACAATTGCGTGGCTATATTGGCGTAGCAGCGCTGGGTCGTAACCAGACCTGGGTTCGTGTGAAATAAGCCAGCCAATAAAAACGGATTAAACCAGAAAGCCTGATGCAGATGCATCAGGCTTTTTGATTTTAAGGGGATAAAGCAAAAGCGGATAAAAAGAACTTATCCTTTTAAGGCGCGATAGGCGGTTTCATCAAAACCAACAATAAAGCCGTCTGCAGTGGCCAGCACAGGACGTTTGATCAGGCTGTTGTGAGTGCGTAAGGCTTCAATTAAATCTGCTTCGCTAGACAGGGCTTGTGCCTGTTCCGCTTCCGACAGCTTGCGCCAGGTGGTGCCTTTTTTATTCAGAATTTTGTCCTGACCTTCAGCATCCAGCCAGTGTTTTAGCGTTTCTGCATCAATCCCCTGTTTTTTATAATCATGAAATTCATAAGCCAGGCCCAGTTCATTGAGCAGATCAAAGGCTTTTTTCATGGAGTTGCAGTTTTTAATACCATAAATTTTAAGCATAAAGCGGATTCCAGCAAGAAACACAATGCTCAAGAGAGTAACCAAAAAATTGGTTTTGCACTATAGCGAGTATGAATGTTGGGTTCATGGTTCTGAAATTAAACCGTCATTAAAATGCAACGCTACCGCGCCATAATAGCGGCAGAACAACAAGACAGCACTTGATAAGAATTATTCGTGCTAAGAAAAAAACGAAAAGCAAATAGCCAATATAAAAAATAAAAGCCCAGATGTAGAAAACCCGCATTTAATCATCCTGATTATGCGGGTCTCACTACAACGTCCGATGTCACATCCTTGAAACAAAGACCATCATGGCTTTGTTTATTTTCATCCTACGGCTTCCTGTCCCTTTGCTGTCATCCTGACACTGTCCCTTTGCCGTGCTGCAATAATGCGCCGATTTAAAAAGCAGATAAAGGTCTGAATGACGACAAAATATGTCGGAAATAAACCTCTATTGAGTGAACAATTGTTCACTCAATAGGAAGGTTTTTAGTTGAGTTTATAATCAATAATCACCGGGGCGTGGTCGCTATACCATTCCTCTTTGTAGACCCAGGCATTGACGGTACGTGCTTTCCAATCTGGTGAGCAGGCATGATAGTCAATCCGCCAGCCAACGTTCTTGGCACGCGCTTGACCGCGATTCGACCACCAGGAATACAGTTCGGCTTCTTTGCGTATTTCACGGAAGGTATCGACATAGCCCAAATCATCATAGATATGATCGAGCCAGGCACGTTCATGCGGTAAACAGCCGGAAGATTTCTGGTTGCCCGACCAGTTTTTAATATCAATACGTTTATGCACGATATTGTAGTCACCGCAGACGATGATCGATTTATTTTCATCGCGCCATTGTTTCAGGATTTTTGTATATTCTTCCAGAAAGTGATCTTTACGGGCTTGCGCTTCTTCACCCGATGAACCCGATGGTAGGTACAGTGAGCAGATATGCACCGGATAACCCAGACCCAAATCGAATTCTGCCGTGACAAAACGGCCTTGGGAGTCGGCCAGTTCAAAGCCTAAACCATCCTGAATAGACACAAATGGCAGGCGGCTGTAAATGGCGGTGCCGGCATAGCCCGGACGTTCGGCTGCGAACAGGTGGGTATACCAGCCTTCCGGTTTGAATTTATCAGTCCACTGCGCATGGGTCAGACGGCTTTCCTGAATGCAGATGACATCAGCCTCTGATTTTTCCATCCACTCCAGCAGGCCTTTACTGACCGAAGAACGCAGGCCATTGACGTTAATTGAAACCACACGAAGAATTTTTTGATCACTCGGATAGCTACTCTTTGGTATCATGCGCAGGTCTTACCTCAATTTATGAATTTTGGAGCACCTCATGTCAACGCAAGCGACATTTAACCCTCAAGCTTTTATCGAACTCGCATTATCACGTGGTGTGCTTAAATTTGGTGAGTTTACTTTAAAATCGGGTCGCGTGAGTCCTTATTTTTTTAATGCCGGTTTATTAAATGATGGCGAAGCCTTGTCATTACTGGCGTCAGGCTATGCAGCCAAGTTAACAGAATGCGAAAATGTTGATGTGATTTTTGGCCCAGCCTATAAAGGTATTCCATTTGTGGCGGCAACGGCGGTGGCTTTATCGCAAAATCATGGTGTGAGTGTGCCTTGGGGCTTTAATCGTAAAGAAGCCAAAGATCATGGTGAAGGTGGCGTATTGGTCGGTGCATCGGTTGAAGGTAAAAAAGTCTGGATTATTGATGATGTGATTACCGCAGGTACAGCAATTCGTGAAGTGGTGACCATTTTAAAAAATGCCGGTGCCACAATTGCTGGTGTGCTGGTCGCGCTAGATCGTCAGGAAAAAGGGCAGGGTGATTTGTCTGCAATCCAGGAAGTTCAAAAAGAGCTGGAAATTCCGGTACATGCCTTAATTACCATGAAAGATTTGATGAATTATCTAGATGCCAAAGGTGAAAAAGAGGCTTTGGCGAAGATGGAAGCCTATCGTGTGAAGTATGGGATCTAATAATTAATACAACGTATTGATTTTTAATAAAGCTCTATCCATGATAGGGCTTTATTTTTATAAAAAGCAAAAATGAATCTAGATTGGAATTTAATGATCGCAAGTTTTTCAGCTATTGCTGCAAGTGCAGCATCGATAGCGACTTTTTTGGGTTGGAAAGAAAATAGGGAACTTAGAAAAGTTCAAACCGAACCATTGATAGACATTAAGTTAGAACCTGTTGAGTACAGAATCCATTTTTTACGTTTAAAAATTACAAATGTAGGAAAAGGAGGAGCTCATAACGTAAAAATAAAATTATTTCCTGAACCTTCACTCGATGCTTCTTTTTTAGTTACTGCTCAAAAAGCTATTAAAGTTTTTATGCAAAGAGATTTTATGATTAAGGGAGTCAATTATTTAGCGCCGAATGATTCTAAATATACGGACTATCTAAGTTTTACTGGTTTAAATCCTAAAGAGTTAGATAGTGAATACTTCTTTAATCTTATTTTTAATGCTGAGATCAGATATGAGGATTTAAAGGGAAAGAAATATAAGAATACATATAAAATTGATACTTCAGAACTAAAAATTTATAAATTAGGAGAGAGTTTTGAAGAAGCTCTTCCCAAAGCATTAGCAGGAATTCAAAAGTCTTTAGAAAGTATGAGTAAAAATATTAATAGGCAAACTGCATTTTTAGATAAAAAATCAAAAGCAGAAGAAACTCATTGGAATGAATATGAGCTAAAACAAAAGTTGAATTATATGAGCTATGTAAAACGTCGCAATAAAGAGTTAGATATCGATCAGGATGCATATCTTTTTAAAAAAATAGAATGTAGATTGTCTATTCATGAAATAAGAAGGAAAAATAAATAACAAAATCATCCTTCCTCACACTTCTTACACTCCAGCATCACCCCTAATTTTTCTTTGTGTCCTTGCTCCGTCATCACCCAGGGCCGGTTCTGCCATGGCGGATTATGCCGCACGTGCTGGCCATGACCACAGGCCAGCTCTGCGACCCAATGATTTTCTTCATCTAAATGATATCCCACAATTGGCTGTTGCATGGGCAGCTTCCTGAAATCAGCAAATACAGTGCTGCAAAGCTTTACTCAAATTCAGAAAAACAGGCAGCGAATCTCCGTTATACTCCACATCATAGCAATTTTAAAAGAGCAGTCATTATGCGCGTACTTGTGGTGATGGACCCGATTGAAACGATGAACCTGAAAAAAGATTCCACCATGGCCATGCTGTGGGCCGCGGCACGTCGGGGTCATGAACTCGGTTATGCACTACAACAAGATTTATATATTGATCAGGGCAAGGCTTTCGGTCTAATCAGCCCGTTAAAAGTCTTTGAAGATTACAACCATTATTATGAGCTGGGCGAAAAACAAAAAGAATCCATCGCGGCCTATGATGTGGTGCTGATGCGTAAAGACCCGCCGTTTGACATGAACTTTGTCTATAGCACCTATATTCTGGAACAGGCAGAGCGCGAAGGAGCGTGGATTATTAACAAGCCGCAAAGCCTGCGTGACTGTAATGAAAAACTGTTTGCGACCCAGTTCCCGGAGCTGCAGGTGCCGACTTTGGTGACCTCTCAGCAAAGCCTGATTCGTGAATTTATTCAGCAACATGGTGATGTGATTGTGAAACCGCTGGATGGGATGGGCGGTATGGGTATTTTCCGTCTGTATCAGGATGGCGTGAATATTGGCTCTACCATTGAAATTCTGACCAATAACGGTACCCAGCCAATTATGGCGCAGCGTTATATTCCGGAAATTGTAGAAGGGGATAAACGCATTTTAATGGTCAATGGCGAGCCAATTCCGTATTGTCTGGCACGTATTCCGCAAAACGGCGAAGTGCGTGGCAACCTGGCCGCTGGTGGTCTGGGTGAAGCACGTCCATTGACCGACAATGACAAGGCAATTGCTGCCAAAGTCGGGCCATTTTTACGTGAAAAAGGTCTGGTATTTGTCGGGCTGGATGTGATTGGTAACTATGTCACTGAAATTAACGTGACTAGTCCAACCTGTATCCGTGAAATTGATGCCCAGTTCGGCACCTCAATTGCCGATACCCTGTTTGATGTACTGGAAGCCGGTCGTTAATCTATCTTTTAAAAGAGTCACCTTGGGTGGCTCTTTTTGTATTCTTAAGCGAGATTTGAGGTTGGAAAACTGCGTTGAGCAAGAAAATCATAGCGATTTTGTAAACCAAAACCAGTCGACATAATTTAGAGAAAAATGCAGAAAACTTAACAATTTCGGTGAATTAATAGATCTCTTGCGAAAGTATGCTTTTACCTAATTTTTGAATTAGCTAAAACCTTATAAAATATAACTTGTGTCTATTTAAATTTTGACTAACGCAAGAGGTCTAATAATAAAACTAGTTTAAACTTTCAAAACTGTTGAAAAAAACAATGAGCCGCTTGGTGAAAAAAAGTAAATAAACTTTCAAGCTCATACGATTGTGATTACAATTGAGCGCTTATAAAGAACTTTCATTAGCCATATTTGGATTGAAGAATTAGACCGTGACTGATGCAGCGCAAACCAAGCCTAAACATGTGATGATGATGGCCGCAGGTACTGGTGGCCATGTGTTCCCGGCCTTAGCCGTGGCAAAAGAACTCCAGCAGCAGGGAATCCATGTATCCTGGTTAGCAACGCCTACAGGCATGGAAAACCGTTTATTACAAAACCAGAATATTCCGATTTATCAGATTGATATTCAAGGCGTGCGCGGTAACGGGCTGGCACGCAAACTGATGGCGCCTTTTAAAATTCTAAAAGCCACCTTAAGCGCCATGCAGTTAATGAAAAAACACAAAGTAGAGGCTGTCGCCGGCTTTGGTGGCTATGTGGCAGGACCGGGTGGTCTGGCCGCACGTCTGCTTGGTATTCCGGTCATTATTCATGAGCAGAATGCGATTGCCGGCTTTACCAATACCCAGCTGTCACGTATTGCCAACACTGTTTGTCAGGCGTTCCCGGATACATTTCCGGCCAGCACTAAAATTGTCACCACTGGCAACCCGGTGCGTAAAGAAATTAGTGCGACCCTAACCCCATCCTGGCGTTATCAGGAACGTGAAAAAGCAGGTTTGCCGCTGCGTATTTTAATTGTTGGTGGCTCTTTGGGCGCGCAGGCACTGAATGAACGTGTCCCTGAAGCCTTAAAACAGATGGATGTGCCTTTAAATGTGTATCATCAGTGTGGGCAAAATCATGCAGACAGCACCCGGGCGCGTTATGCCAACAAGCCGGACAGCTTAACGGTTGAAGTGCAACCCTTTATTGAAGATATGGCACAGGCCTATAGCGATGCCGATCTGATTATCTGCCGGGCCGGCGCACTGACGGTTACGGAAATTGCAACCGCGGGTGTGGCTGCGGTATTTGTGCCTTTGCCAAGCGCTGTGGATGACCATCAGACGGCCAATGCACAATTCCTGGCCAAAACGGGGGCGGCAAAAATCTGTCCGCAAGCCAGCATGACCCCGGACAGCTTAAAAGAACTGTTAATGCCGTTGATGAACCGCCAACTGCTCTCTGAAATGGCCAGCAAGGCGCGTCAACAGGCGCAACCTAATGCAACCCAACACGTGGTTGCTTTAATTCAAGATTTGTAAACCGAGTAAACTATGTCTCCATCTATCCCTGCTGATCAAGTAAAAGAACTGATTAAAGTGCCTGAAATGCGTCGTATCAAACATATCCACTTTGTCGGGATTGGCGGCGCCGGGATGTGTGGCATTGCCGAGGTATTAAAAAACCAGGGCTATGATGTTTCCGGTTCAGATATTAAAGCCTCAAAAACCACCGCCCAGCTGGAAGAAAACGGCATTCGGGTGTTTATTGGTCATAGCGCAGACAATATTCAGGGCGCCAATGTACTGGTAGTCTCTACCGCGATTGATCCGGAAAACCCGGAAGTTAAAGCCGCTATTGAGAGCCGTATTCCGGTGGTGCGCCGTGCTGAAATGCTGGGTGAGCTGATGCGTTATCGTCACGGGATTGCCGTGGCCGGAACACATGGTAAAACCACCACCACCAGCCTGGTTACCTGTATGCTGGCAGAAGAAAATCTGGACCCGACTTACGTGATTGGCGGTTTGCTGAACCGTACCGGGGTTAATGCTGCACTGGGTGCGAGCCGTTATATTGTGGCTGAAGCCGATGAATCCGATGCGTCTTTCCTGCATCTGGAGCCAATGGCAGCGATTGTCACCAATATTGATGCCGACCACATGGATACTTATGGCGGCAGCTTTGACAAGCTAAAAGATACCTTTATTGAATTCCTGCACAAACTGCCATTCTATGGTCTGGCGGTGGTCTGTGGTGATGATGCCAACATCCGTGAAATTATGCCGCGTATTGCCCGTCCGGTGCTGACCTACGGCTTTAATGAAGACAATGATATTCGTGCAGTCGATGTCGATCAGGACGGTATGCGTACCCACTTTACCGTATTGCGTAAAGACCGCGAGCCACTACGTGTTACCGTGAATCAGCCAGGTCTGCACAACGTACTGAATGCCTTGGCTGCCATTGGTGTGGCGACCGATGAAGGTGTTTCTGATGGTGCAATTTGCCGTGCACTAGAAGGCTTTAGTGGCGTAGGTCGCCGCTTCCAGGTACAAGGTGAATTTGAACTGGACGGTGGCAGCATCAAACTGGTCGATGACTACGGTCACCATCCTAAAGAAGTGGAAGCCACTATTAAAGCAGCGCGCCAAAGCCATCCGGACCGCCGTCTGGTGATGTTGTTCCAGCCACACCGTTTTAGCCGTACCCGTGACTGTTTTGATGACTTTGTTGAAGTGTTATCGCAGGTCGATCAGCTGTTGTTGCTGGAAGTGTATCCTGCCGGTGAAAAAGCAATTGTGGGTGCCGACAGCCGTAGTTTGGCACGCAGTATCCGTCTGCGTGGTCAGGTTGAGCCAATCCTGATTGATCCGGTTGAGGGCAATCTGGAAACACTGGTACAAAAAGTGTTACAACCGAATGATTTGTTATTGACCCAAGGTGCGGGTAATGTAGGAGCAATCTCCATCGAGCTTGCTCAAAATAAATTGTATTTAAAATAATCACCCAAAGTGATATTTGAATTTGGTCGCTCAGTGTAAAGTTTAAGGATATAAACGTGTCAAATGCTTCAAAGTTCGGCAAAGTTGCCGTGTTATTTGGTGGAAAATCTGCCGAGCGTGGGGTGTCTCTGGATAGTGGACAGGCAGTGCTCGATGCGCTGCTGCGCGAAGGCGTTCAGGCAGAAGCGTTTGACCCGAAAGATCGCAGTGTGACCGAACTGGTGAATTATGATCGTGCCTTTATTGTCCTGCACGGCCGCGGCGGTGAAGATGGCCAGATTCAGGGTGTGCTGGAATGGCTGAATGTGCCGTATACCGGTACTGGCGTACAGGGTTCAGCCATTGGTATGGACAAGGTCAAAACCAAACAGGTCTGGCAAGGTTCCGAGCTGCCAACAGCGCCGTATCGTATTGTCACCAAAGATTCAAACCCGGCTGATATTGTCGCTGCATTGGGTCTGCCGCTGATTATCAAGCCGGTACATGAAGGTTCCAGTATTGGCATGAGCAAAGTCGAGCGTATTGAAGATTTTGCTGAAGCGATTGCCAAAGCCACCGAACATGATGCAGTGGTGATGGCCGAAAAATGGATTACCGGTCGCGAGTTCACGATTGTCTTACTGAATGGTCAGGCCTTGCCAGTGATTCGTCTGGAACCGCCTAAAGATGTAGCATTTTACGACTATGAAGCCAAATACACCCGTAATGATGTGCAATATGGCATTCCATGTGGCTTAACCGAGTCGGAAGAGCAGCAGTTGCAGGTCTTGGCCCTGCGTGCGTTCCAGGCGGTGGGTGCCAGCGGCTGGGGCCGTATTGATGCTATGCAGGATGAGCAGGGCAATTTCTGGCTGCTTGAAGTGAACACTGTACCGGGCATGACCAGTCACTCACTGGTGCCAAAAGCCGCGCAGGCGGTGGGCTACAGTTTTGATGCCTTGTGCATGGCAATTCTTGAACAAACCTTAACGGATGCGACCCACTAAGCCATGGCTCAACTTCCTGCTTCCATGCGCCGTAAACGCGCAGCGATTACCTCGATTCACGATAAGCCACCGACGCGTAAAGAAAAGCTGACGAACCTAGGTGGATGGGTATTGCTGTGCGTGGCGATTGTGGTATTGGCAGCAGGAATCTACGGTCTATATAAAGTCATGACCGATGCACGTGTGGCCGAACTGGACGTGGTCGGTACCCGTTCCAATGCCGAACTGCGCCAGGTCATGACCCATGTTTCGCCGGTGGTCACAGATAACTATTTTACTTCCGATCTGGAACAGATTCGTGATACCGCACTGGAACTGTCCTGGGTCGATCGGGTGGTGGTGTCACGCGCCTGGCCGAATGCCATCCGTTTACGGGTCATGCCACGCCATGCGATTGCGCGCTGGGGCACCGGACGTTTACTCAGTGACAGCGGTGATGTATTTTCGGAAGTGACACCGAAGAATAATCAGCATCTGCCGTTATTACATGGCCCGATGCATCAGTCCAAAATGATGATGCGTCGCTATAATGAAATTAACCAGTTATTTTTACCGGTGAATCTGCGTTTAAAAGAGTTATATCTCACCGACCGGATGACCTGGTTTATGCAGTTTGATTCTGGCCTGCGGGTGATTGTGGATCAGGATCAGACCATGAGTAAATTGCAGCGCCTGAGTCATCTGGCGCAAAGTGACTTCAAGCCGGTATGGTCCAGGATTTCTGCAATTGACCTGCGTTACCGCAATGGTCTGGCGATCCAGTGGAAAAACTCGGTGGCACCAAAAATTTCCAATGGTCATTTTGTTGTAACGATTGATGACACAAGCATTGCGAATGCAATAGCAGCAAAGCCATAATACTTGGCTTTAAAAATAGAGGCATTAAGCCATTAATTAAACAAACATGTGATGGTAGTAAATAAATGAGTGAAGCTGTTCCCTCGGTTGTTGCGATTGACATTGGGACACACAAAGTTTCAGTTTTGATTGGTAAGGTACACGCGCCAGACAATATCCAAGTGATTGGTATGGCTACCGCTCGTAACCGAGGCATGAATAAAGGAAAAATTGTAAGTCTCGATAAAGTCATTACAGCCATTAAAAATGCCGTTCAAGAAGCAGAAGATATGGCGGAATGCCGGGTGCATTCAGCCTGGATTTCTATTCCAAGTGCAGAATTAAAAAGTTTTTATGCTGCAGGGCGTACCCCGATTGAAAATAGTGACCACACAATTACAACAAGTGAAGTGGTTCGTGCCTTAGATCTGGCCAAAGCCAGCCATTTAACTTCAGACCATTATCTGGTCAGCGCGGTGCCGTTGGGCTTTGATCTGGATGATTCCGGTGAATGGGTACAAAACCCGATCCGTATGTCGGCGCACAGCATGACCGGTCATTATCAGCTGATGCTGCTGCCGATTAGCACCATGCAGAATCTGGACCGTGCCTTAAAAGGGGCCAATATTGGCGTAGAAAAAATGGTGGTGTCGCATCTGGCCACCGCTGAAGCCAGTTTACTCAAAGATGAAAAAGAATATGGCGTGTGCCTGGTTGATATTGGCGCCGGTACTACCAATATTGCGGTCTATCTGGATGGCCGTCTGGCATTGTCACAAACTTTGCAGCGTGGCGGTGAGCATGTGACCCGTGATATCGCGGCGGTATTGCAGACCACCACTGAAGAAGCCGAGCGGATTAAACTGCTTTACGGCTGTGTCGATTTAAAAGTGGTCAAACCTGATCACATGATTCAGATTCAGGGCATTGATGGTCCGCAAACCATCAGCCGGATTGAACTGTCGGAAATTATTATTGCGCGTTATGAAGAAATTTTTGCGCAAATCCGTCAGGAACTGGATAACAGTGGCGCCCTTCATGGCTTATATCATGGTGTGGTGCTGGCTGGTGATGCCTGTCAGATTGAAGGCATGGTCAGTCTGGTACGCCGTACCCTGGGTGTGTCTGCGCATTTGGGCAATCCGCCGGTACAGGTTTATGCCGATGAACCGCATCAGGCTGCCTTACGCCGTTCGCAGTATGCAACCGCAGCGGGCGTGCTGATGTATAGTCAGAGCTACAGTCAGGACACTATTGTCGAAACCGAAGACCCGGAGACCTTATCGGTCTGGGCGCGTGTAGGGCGTGCCTGGTCAGGACTCAACGAAAAACTGAAATCAATTTTTTAGTTGATTTTTTAGGGAATATTGTTAGGAAGTTGTACGGATTATCGCTTGTACTTGACAAGGCAGCCGTTGGACAGCATTCTTAAAAACAATTTTTTATTAAGATCAAGGCAGTATACGGGCTGAAGTGACTGCCAATTATGAATTAGGAAAGCTAAAGGTCATGGCCTCATTTGAATTTTTTGAAGATGATCAAACCGATAACAACGGTCAAGCCCGTTTCACTGTATTTGGTGTAGGTGGTGCAGGCGGTAATGCCGTACAGCATATGCTGGAATCAGATATCCAGGGTGTGAAATTTGTCTGTGCCAATACTGATAAACAGGCACTGGATCGCATGAATGCACAGTGCAAAATCCAGCTGGGTGAGCAAAGTACCCGTGGTCTGGGCGCAGGGGCTAATCCGCAAGTGGGTCAAACTGCTGCTGAAGAAAGCCGCGAGCTGATTCGCCAGCAGTTAGAAGGCACCGATATGGTGTTTGTGACTGCCGGTATGGGCGGTGGTACCGGTACCGGTGCTGCACCTGTTGTCGCTGAAATTGCCAAAGAAATGGGCATTTTAACTGTCGGTGTCGTAACCACACCGTTTAACTTTGAAGGTAAACGCCGTCTGCAATCTGCGGAAAAAGGCATTGAAGCTTTAGAGCAGCATGTTGATTCCCTGATCATCATTCCAAACCAGCGCTTGTTAAAAGTATTCCGCGACATTTCCATGAAAGATGCCTATAAAAAGGCAGATGACGTGCTGTTAAATGCCGTGCGCAGTATCTTTGATTTAGTGGTACGTCCGGGTCATATCAACCTTGACTTTGCCGATTTGAAAACGGCCATGAGTACCCGTGGTTATGCCATGATGGGTGTCGGTCTGGGTCGTGGTGAAAACCGTGCCCGTCAGGCGGCAGAGCAGGCGATTCGCAGTCCATTACTGGATAACGTGACCATCATGAATGCCAAAGGTATTCTGATTAACGTGACTGGTGGTGATGACGTGACCTTTGGTGAAATTGAAGAAATTACCGATGTTGTCAACCAGATTGTCGATCTGGATGAAGGTCAGGTATTCTACGGTACCGTATTTGATCCGGATGCGCGTGATGAAATCAGCGTGACCGTAATTGCCACCGGTTTGACCCGTAATTCAGCCGATGCGGTTGAGCCAGTCAAGCGTTCTTCAGTGGTGCAGTCTGCACAGGCAACCGCTCAACAGCCGGTTGAAGAAGATGATGTTCCGGCCATTCAGCGTCAGGCAGAGGCAGCGCCAGCCATCAATGCGACTGCAGGCAGCAGCAATAATTCGCGTCCAACGCCAATGAGTATTCAGGAATATCTTAAAAATCAACAACGTAAATAATTTTTACGATATAGATTTTTATTCCAAAACTTGTAAAAGGTAGCCAAATGGCTACCTTTTTGTTTTTTATCAATGGCTAAATATGCTAACGTATAGCGGTTTTATATACAGATGAATTGAGAGCATGTTGAAACAACGTACCCTAGAACGTGTCGTGAAAGCGAGTGGTATAGGTCTGCATAGTGGACAGAAAGTCATGATTAACTTTGTGCCGCACCATGCTGACGGGGGAATTGTGTTTCGCCGTATTGACCTGAATCCACCGGTCGATATTCCGGCCGATGCCATGCTGATTCAGGAAGCCTTTATGTGCTCGAATCTGGTTCAGGACAATGCCAAAGTCGGCACCATTGAACACATTATGAGTGCGCTGGCAGGTCTGGGAATTGATAACCTGATTATCGAAGTATCCGCTTCTGAAGTGCCAATTATGGACGGCAGTGCTGGTCCCTTCATCTATTTATTAATGCAGGGTGGCTTAAAAGAGCAGGATGCGCCAAAAAAATTCATCAAGATTTTAAAACCGGTCGAAGCGCTAATTGATGATAAACGTGCCATTTTCACCCCGCATGACGGTTTCCAGCTCAATTTCACCATCGATTTCGATCATCCCGCCTTTAAAAAAGAATATCAGTCTGCCACCATTGATTTTTCTACCGAAACCTTCGTCTATGAAGTCAGTGAAGCACGCACCTTTGGCTTTATGAAAGATCTGGATTATTTAAAAGCCAACAATCTGGCCTTGGGCGCCAGCCTGGAAAATGCCATTGGGGTCGATGACACCGGTGTGGTCAATGAAGAGGGCCTGCGTTTCTCGGATGAATTTGTTCGTCACAAAATATTAGATGCGGTGGGCGACCTGTATTTGCTCGGTCATCAAATTATTGCGAAATTTGATGGATATAAATCGGGTCATGCACTGAATAACCAGCTCTTGCGGAATGTGCAAAAAGATCCAAGCAGCTATGAAATTGTAACATTTGATGACATCAATCAATGTCCAATTCCGTATGTGAGTGTGACATAAGTCATTGTCTTTCCTTGGTAATGTTATAATGTAACATCTAAAAAAGTGAACTAATTCTCGTTTTTATCGGTTTTGTATTTTTTAAATTGGCGCAATGTTACTTTTTATTGCTTGCCAAACGTAACAAAGCTTGGCTAAGCTTAGGGTCGCTCACAAAGTCAGCAGCACCGCGAAGCATTTCCTGGGTTTCTGTACTGAGTGTTCTTGAAGATTTTTCCTGTTTTGGGGGCGTTTGCAACTGCGGTTTTAACCGGACCTGAATCTTGTGTAAATCTTGAAGTTCTGCCAATTGTGATAGCTGAGCAACATACTGTTTTTGCAAATAGGCCAGTTGACTCACCATCGCCTGATTGGTGCCAGTAATGGTAAGAATCCCTTGCTGATAACAAACAACCTGCCAAAGTTCGGGTTGGGGCAACAAGGGTTGAATAATTTGAGTAAGTTTCTGCCAGGCAGCAACTTGCGTTGAGAGAAACGTTAGGTTTCCTGTTTTTATGTGTTTTCTTGTTTGGCGAAAGACGTTACAAGGTTCGGACATACATATTTCCTTCATGTTTATGTCTTAATCTTATGCGCTCCTTTCAGTGAAGATCAAGGAAGAGATCACCAAGGAACTCTGAGTAAGAACAGTTTTTATGAGGTTTTTATGCATACGCGACGTATTTTATTAGCGTTTTCTTTGGCGGCTTCTGCGGCGTCAGTGGCTTTTGCTGATCTGGTTGACTTAAACAGCCAAAATTCATCGACAGACCGTATTGAAGAATTGACCCGCACCCTGGCACAAGGGACCTATAGCGAGTCACAAGACATCAATATTCCGGCGCAAACTGAAATTAATGTCAAACTGCGTGAAAAAACGGTTGAATTAAACAACGAGTCTTTAGCAAAAAAATACGGTTCAGCGTCTTCTGCGAAATCTTATAGCGCTAATCCATATAGCTGGTTAGTAGCGCATCCTTTACCCACTGCCCGCGTGAGCTCAAACTATGGTGGTCGTACCATGAATGGCCGTGCTGAACGTCATTCAGGTTTAGATTTAGCAGCGCCAAGCGGTACACCAATTTATGCCACTGGCCCAGGTATCGTAACTAAATCAGGTTGGGGTACAGGCTATGGTCAATATGTTGAAATTAACCATGGCAATGGCTATTTAACGCGTTATGCTCATGCATCACGTTTAATTGCACGTGTCGGCGACCGTGTTGCTGCAGGTGAGCATATTGCAAACGTAGGTTGTACAGGTCGTTGTACCGGTCCTCATTTACACTATGAAGTAGTAAAAGACGGCGTTCGTAAAAACCCATCGACTTACCTGGCAATGCTGCCTTAACAGCTTGCGGCTTTTGCTCAAAAGGCCTAATTTTTGAGCACGTCATGCACTAAGACCTTATAACGATTATATTATCACTCAAAAGAATCTTGTCTGTATATTAAACCGCCGCTATTGGCGGTTTTTTGTTATTTTGGGTAATAAAACGTCAATAGATATTTTTTCTCGAAATACTAGTCTAAAGTCGTATTCACCGATGACCATACCTGTAGAAAGCAGAAATATGGTACATATAAACCATATAATTAGGATTCAGGAATGACCGACTATGGCGTATTATGGTGATACCGACGCGCAGGAAACCCAAGAGTGGCAGGACGCGTTTGATTCAGTTTTGCAGCACATGGGAACCGAGCGTGCGGCATTTTTATTAGAAAAACTTTATCAACGGGCAATTGCGAAACACGTTCCCATTCAGCGTCTAAATACGCCTTATTTAAATACCATTTCAGTTGAAGAGCAACCACCAATGCCGGGTGATCAGGATATGGAACGTCGTATCCGCGCCCTGATTCGCTGGAATGCACTGGCGATGGTACTGCGTGCCAACAAAACGGGCGATGACCTTGGTGGTCACCTGGCCAGTTTTGCTTCTTCTGCCACCCTTTATGATGTCGGCTTTAACCATTTCTTCCGTGCCAATAGCGATAACTTTGGCGGTGACATGATCTATTACCAAGGTCACTGTGCACCAGGTATCTATGCACGTTCTTTCCTTGAAGGCCGTCTGACGGAAGAACATTTAAATAACTTCCGCCGTGAAGTGGGCGGTAAAGGTCTGCCATCTTACCCACACCCATACCTGATGCCAGACTACTGGCAGTTCCCGACCGTATCCATGGGTCTGGGTCCGATCATGTCAATCTATCAGGCGCATATTCAAAAATACCTGATGAACCGTGGCCTGATCAAAGAAGAAGACCGTAAAGTCTGGGCTTATCTGGGCGATGGCGAGATGGACGAACCGGAAAGCTTGGGTGCAATCTCGCTGGCCGGTCGTGAAAAGCTCGACAACCTGATCTGGGTGGTGAACTGTAACCTGCAGCGTCTGGATGGCCCGGTACGTGGTAACGGTAAAATTATTCAGGAACTGGAATCACTGTTCCGCGGCGCAGGCTGGCGTGTAATTAAAGTGGTCTGGGGCCGTCATTGGGACCCGCTACTGGATAAAGATAAATCTGGCGCGCTGAAAGCAGTGATGGAAGAAGCGGTTGATGGTGACTATCAGCGTTATCAGGTGAAGGGCGGTGCCTATACCCGTGCGCACTTCTTTGGCCGTTATCCGGAAGCTGAAGAGCTGGTGAAAAACTTAAGCGATGAAGATATTGATAATCTGAACCGCGGCGGTCACGACCCGTACAAGGTATTTGCCGCCTATACCGAAGCGACCAAAGCCAAAGGTCAGCCAACCGTGATTCTGGCCAAAACCGTAAAAGGCTATGGTCTGTCTGAAGAAATTGAAGCGGTGAACAAAACTCACCAAATCAAGAAAATGCAGCTTGAATCACTGAAATATGTACGTAACCGTTTCAACCTGCCATTTACCGATGAGCAGCTGGAAGAAGTGCCATTCTATCGTCCAAGTGAAAACTCGCCTGAAATTAAATATATGAAGGCGCGTCGTGAAGCACTGGGCGGCTACTTGCCGGCACGCCGTAAAGACAGTGAATCTCTCGCGATTCCTGAGCTGTCGGTGTTTGATGCAGTGCTGAAAGGTTCAAACGGTAAAGAACAATCGACCACCATGGTGATGGTGCGTCTGATCTCTGCGCTGTTAAAAGAAAAAGCCATTAAAGACCGCGTAGTGCCAATTGTTCCAGATGAAGCGCGTACCTTCGGTCTGGAAGGTATGTTCCGTCAACTGGGTATTTATGCCGCACATGGCCAGAAATATACCCCGGAAGACCAGGAACAGTTGATGCATTACCGTGAAGCCAAAGACGGTCACATGCTGCAAGAAGGGATTAACGAAGCCGGTGCAATGAGTGCCTGGGCGGCGTTGGCGACCAGTTATTCGACCAATAACCTGCCAATGATTCCGATGTACATGTACTACTCGATGTTTGGTTTCCAGCGGATTGGTGACATTGCCTGGGCAGCCGGTGATGCACAGGCGCAAGGTTTCTTGCTCGGTGCAACCGCAGGCCGTACTACCCTGAACGGTGAAGGTTTACAGCACCAGGACGGCCACTCGCACATTCTGGCCAATACCATTCCAAACTGTGTCTCTTATGATCCATGTTTTGGTTATGAACTGGGGGTTATCGTCCATGACGGTTTACAGCGCATGTATGTCAATCAGGAACGTGTGTTCTATTACCTGACGGTCATGAACGAGAACTACGAGCATCCTGAAATGCCGCAGGGCGTTGAAGAAGGCATCAAGCGTGGTATGTATCTGCTTGAAGAAGATGAGAAAGCCACGGTTCAGCTTCTTGGTTCCGGCGTGATTCTGCGTGAAGTGATTAAAGCGGCGAAGATCCTACGTGAGGAATACCAGATTCACTCCAATGTCTACAGCGTGACCAGCTTCAACGAACTGGCGCGTGATGGTATGGCATGCGAAGAATACAACCGTCTGCATCCGCTGGCGGAAGAAGCCAAAGAGCCGTGGGTATCGAAACAGCTGCGTGGTACGGATGGTATTGTGGTGTCTGCAACTGACCATATGCGTGCTTATAGCGAACAGATCCGTGCTTATTTACCAGATAGCCGTCCGTTTGTGGCGCTGGGTACAGATGGTTATGGTCGTTCGGATACGCGTGCCAACCTGCGTAGCTACTTCGGTGTCGATGCCGCGCACATTGTGGTGGCGACCTTGAAGAAACTGGCCGATGAAGGTGAAGTTGATGCGCGTCTGGTCAAAGATGCCATTTCAAGCTTTGAACTGGATACCGACCGTCCGGTCGCGTGGGCACCACAGGCTACGCCTGAGCTGCACGCTGTGGCTGACTACAAAGAGGAGAACTAATCATGCACATTACGACTCCTGATATTGGTGTAGATAAAGCCACCGTGGCCGAAATTCTGGTCAAGGTCGGCGATAGCATTGCGGTCGATGACAGTATTGTGTTGCTGGAATCCGACAAAGCCTCTGTTGAAGTGCCAAGCACTTCAGCCGGGGTGGTGAAAAGCATTCTGGTCAATCAGGGTGATGAAGTCGCAGAAGGCGCGGTGCTGATTGAGCTGGAAGCCGAAGACGGGACGTCACAAGCCGTTGAACCACAACTGGCCGATGCACCGCAAAAAACGTCGGAAAATACCCCGACCTCATTGTCTGATCAGGACATTATTGCGGAAGTGAGCAGCCATCAACCTGCAGCCTCGCAAAACCAGACAGCAGCGGCTGGCAGCGCTGCGACTGTTGAAGTGAAAGTGCCGGATATTGGTGTAGAAAAAGCGCTGGTTGGTGAAATTCTGGTTCAGGTCGGCGATCAGATTGATGTCGATCAGAGCATTGTGGTGGTGGAATCCGATAAAGCCACGGTGGAAGTGCCAAGTACGGTATCGGGTACGGTGGCCTCTATTGAGATTCAGGCCGGCGATAGCGTCAAAGAAGGTGTGCTGATTCTGACCGTGACCACGGCAGAGGCAGCACCAGCAGCTGAACAGTCACAAGCTCAAGCCGAACAGCAACACGCTGCTCAGGCGGCGCCTGAAGCCAAAGCTGAACCAGCAGCGCCAGCTTCTGCAGCACCGGCGGGTGATGTCGAAGTGAAGGTCCCGGATTTAGGGGTTGATAAAGCCGCGGTTGCAGAAATTCTGGTTCAGGTCGGTGATACGGTCGAAAAAGATCAAAGTATTATTGTGGTGGAATCGGACAAGGCCACGGTTGAAGTGCCAAGTACCGCCGCCGGTCTAATCAAGGCAATTCATGTCGAGCTGGGTCAGAATGTGTCAGAAGGTATTGCGCTGGTGACCATTGAGGCGGAAGGACAGGCAGCACCTGCACCGCAAGCAGCAGCAAAAGCTGAAGCGCCAGCACAAAAAGCCGCACCTGCTGCGCCAGCCGCACCGGCATCAAGCGCTGTACCGAGTACACATACTGCAGACAAGCTCACCAAAGAGCAAAATGCTGCGAACTCGAAAGTATATGCCGGTCCTGCAGTGCGCAAACTGGCACGTGAACTGGGTGTTATCTTGGCCGATGTCAAAGCTTCCGGTCCACATGCACGGGTCATGAAAGAAGACCTGGTGGCCTATGTGAAGTCGCGTCTGACAGCACCGCAAACTGCTCCGACGGCTGCAGCGGTGGCAGCAGCACCATCGAGCTTGCCAAAATTGCCAAGTTTTGATGCGTTTGGTGGTGTGGAAGAGAAAGATTTAACCCGCTTGCAGCAAGTGTCCATTCCGCAGCTGTCTTTAAACAACTACATTCCGCAAGTAACCCAGTTTGATGCAGCAGACATCACCGAATTGGAAGCATGGCGCAATGAGCTGAAAGGCAACTTCAAGAAAGAGGGCATCAGCCTGACCATTATGGCCTTTATCATTAAGGCAGTGGCCTACTTGCTGAAAGAAGAGCGCGAGTTTGCCGGTCATTTGTCTGATGATGGCAAGTCTGTGCTGCTCCGTAATGAAATCCATATGGGCATCGCGGTGGCAACACCAGATGGCCTGACCGTACCGGTACTGCGTAATCCGGATCAAAAATCAATTAAGCAAATTGCAGTTGAATTGGGCGAGCTGGGCCAAAAAGCGCGTGACAAGAAACTGTCACCGAAAGACCTGCAAGGCGCCAACTTTACCATTTCCAGCCTTGGCGCAATTGGCGGCACTGCCTTTACGCCGCTGGTGAACTGGCCGCAAGTGGCAATTCTGGGGATTTCTCCAGCCACCATGCAACCGGTCTGGAATGGAGAAGGCTTTGATCCACGCTTAATGCTGCCGTTGTCGCTGTCTTATGATCACCGTGTGATTAATGGCGCAGATGCAGCCCGCTTTACCAACAAGCTGACCAAGCTGCTCAAAGATATCCGGACTTTGTTAATCTAAAACGCCGCTTGGTGTTTTTCTGTTGCGGAGAACGCGCAAAGTTGAAAAAACCCTGCTTCGGCAGGGTTTTTGCTTTTGGTACTTGAGTTTTTTCTGTGGCCGATTACAATAACAGTACTTCATTGGGGAGTAGCCGCTTTTTACGCAAAGTAAAAAGGTGATGGTCAACATATTTGCTCAACAGGGCATGGTCATCATAGCAAAGAACCAAAATGCTTTTCTCAAGCTTTCTTTTGTTGGCAAGACCTTTGATTTATCACTCTGCAGATTTGGCTAGCAGGAGGGATAGGTCATTGGTATGTGTGCTAGCCAGAGAAATCCATCATGTATGAATTCCTGATCTCAACTGCAATTGTCGCTTTGGCCGAAATGGGCGATAAAACCCAGCTGTTGGCCCTGTTACTGGCGGCCCGCTTCCGTAAACCGCTGCCAATTCTGCTGGCGATTCTGGCTGCCACCCTGATCAATCACGGTTTGTCTGCAGCCTTGGGGCAATGGATTACCACCATTTTAAGTCCTGAAATTCTGCGCTGGATTTTGGCACTCGGTTTTATTGGAATGGCGATCTGGATGCTGATTCCCGATCAGCTGGATGATGAAAATGAAAGCATCAACAAATGGCAGAAATACGGGGTGTTTGGTGCTACCTTTATTCTGTTCTTCCTGGCAGAAATTGGTGATAAAACCCAGATTGCAACTGTGGCCCTGGCCGCACGTTTCGACAGTATTTTCTGGGTGATGATCGGCACCACCTTGGGGATGATGATTGCCAATGCGCCGGCAGTATTTATCGGCAATAAAATGGCAGAGAAATTACCGGTATCCTTGATTCATAAAATTGGTGCACTGATTTTCCTGATCATTGGGGTCAGCACCTTGCTGCAATATTATTTCTTTTAAAGGCTGCTACTGATTTTGGCCCAATCTTCTTGGTTGGGCTTTTTTATGGGCTGAACCTGACCCGTGCTTCTACAAAATAGTTGAAAGTTAAATTGTATATTGATTGTAAGTTGGCGGAATACCCTTTATTTTATAGGGAATTAAAAATTTAATGTAAAGATAAGATTTTTTGGGGACAAGGTATGGCCTTCGATCGCACCACATCACAAGTATTATTTGATAATGGCACGCATAAATGTATCAGTTTCACCAGTCTGGTCAAAGGTGAGGGCGTACAGGCCAACCAGTTTTTGATTCTGGACAATGACCGTGCTGCAGTTCTGGACCCGGGCGGCGATTTGACTTATGTGCCGCTGACCATGGAACTGAATAAATATACCCGTCTGACCAATTTGGACTATGTGATGGCGTCGCATCAGGACCCGGATATTATTACGTCCATGCCGCGCTGGCTGGTCTATACCGATGCCAAAGTGGTGGCTTCGAAACTGTGGGCGCGTTTCTTGCCGCACTTGAACTCGGCCTTTATGAGTGACCGGATGAAAGGTAACTGGCTGGAGCGTCTGATTGAACTGCCTGATCATGGCCAGGTGATTCCATTGGGACAGGCATCCATTGTCGCCATTCCTGCGCATTTCCTGCATTCAGTCGGTAATTTCCAGTTTTATGATCCGGTGGCTAAAATCCTGTTTTCCGGTGATATGGGCGCTTCAATGGTCGAAGATGCGTCCAAGCCGTTAGAAAACTTTGCCGCGCATATTCCAAAAATGAAAGCTTTCCATCAGCGTTATATGTGTGCCAATAAAGTCATCCGTTTATGGGTGAATATGGTGCGTCAAATGGATGTCGAAATGATTGTACCGCAACATGGTACCGCGTTTGTAGGCAAAGAGCAGATTAACCAGTTCCTAGACTGGATTGAAACGCTGGAATGTGGTGTCGACCTGATGGATGAGTCGGTATTTACCTGCCCGACTTAAGCCAAAAAATCGCGTAAAAAACTGAAAAAATAACTTGAGTGTAAAAACAACATTTTTTATATTTTCTTCCCCAAAAAAACTCTTTTTTGATGACGAGAATTTTAACAATGTTGTCTCAAGTTGCTTCCTCAGATGCGTGTCTTAGCTGCGGCGCATGCTGCACCTATTTTAGAGTTTCATTTTACTGGGCAGAAGGCATTCCCATGCCTGAGCATTATACCGAACCGGTAAATGCCCTCTATTCATGCATGAAAGGAACCAATCAGGCCAATCCGCGTTGTATTGCGCTGGAAGGAACGGTCGGACAACAGGTCAGCTGCTCCATGTACGAGCAGCGCAGTTCCAGTTGCAAAGAGGTACAGATTGCCGATGAGCAGTGCAATAAGGCACGCCGTGCACATAATCTGATTCCTTTAGTGCTGGTCGAAGCGGCCAATGATGGCCAGGGCCCGGATTTTGACCGGGTCAGCTAAAGACTTCAGCATCCAGATGCTGTTATCGTAGAAAAGCAGGCCACGGCCTGCTTTTTTCATCAGCAAACTCATCCGAATTGTCAGGATGTGCGGAATAAATAATTATTTATGCAATAACAAATGAAATTTATAGCAAGATTTGTTTATAATAGCGCACGGAAATTACCAGTGAGACTGTTATGTTGACCATCGTTCAAGAAGCGCTAACCTTCGATGATGTCTTATTACTCCCTGCCTACTCAACTGTCCTCCCAAAAGATGTCTCTCTAAAGACACGTTTAACTCGCGGCATTAATCTGAATATTCCTCTTGTGTCTGCAGCTATGGATACGGTGACTGAATCCCGTATGGCCATTGCAATGGCACAAAATGGCGGTATTGGTATCCTGCATAAAAACATGGATATCGCAGCGCAGGCGGCTGAAGTACGTCGTGTGAAAAAATTTGAAGCCGGTATGGTCAAAGACCCGATCACTGTGACCCCAGAAACCACAGTACGTGAACTGATTGCCTTAACCCAAGCCAACAACATCAGCGGTGTTCCTGTGGTGAAAGATGGCAAAGTGGTGGGTATCGTCACCGGTCGTGATACACGCTTTGAAACCAATCTGGAGCAGCCGGTCAGCAACATCATGACTGGTCAGGACCGTCTGGTGACGGTACGTGAAGGCGAGTCAAAAGAAAATATCCAGGCACTGTTGCAACAGCACCGTATTGAAAAAGTACTGGTGGTGGGTGAGAACAACGAACTGCGTGGTTTAATTACGGTCACTGATTTCCGTAAAGCCGAACTTTATCCAAATAGCTGTAAAGATGACCTCGGTCGTTTACGTGTGGGTGCTGCAGTCGGTACCGGTGTAGAAACCCCAAGCCGTGTAGAAGCACTGGTTGAAGCTGGTGTAGACGTGATTGTAGTCGATACGGCACACGGTCACTCTGCCGGTGTAATTGAACGCGTACGCTGGGTAAAACAGAACTATCCGCAAGTGCAAGTGATTGGCGGTAACATCGCAACAGGTGATGCTGCGCTTGCGTTATTAGATGCCGGTGCAGATGCAGTTAAAGTCGGTATTGGTCCGGGCTCAATCTGTACCACCCGTATTGTGGCTGGTATTGGTATGCCGCAAATCTCGGCGATTGACTCTGTAGCAAATGCATTAAAAGAACAGATTCCATTAATCGCGGATGGTGGTATCCGTTTCTCTGGTGATATGGCCAAAGCGATTGGCGCAGGTGCCAGCACCATCATGGTTGGTTCACTGCTGGCTGGTACTGAAGAAGCACCAGGCGAAGTTGAATTCTTCCAGGGCCGTTACTACAAGGCTTATCGTGGTATGGGCTCATTGGGTGCCATGGCGGGTGCAACCGGTTCTGCGGACCGTTACTTCCAGGACTCTAAAGCGGGTGCTGAAAAACTGGTGCCAGAAGGTATTGAAGGTCGCGTACCGTACAAAGGTCCAATGGGTAATATCGTGCATCAGATGATGGGCGGTTTACGTTCATCAATGGGTTATACTGGTTCTTCAACCATTGAAGACCTGCGTCAAAATGCCAAATTCGTGAAAATTACCGCAGCCGGTATGTCTGAATCTCACGTGCATGATGTGACCATTACCAAAGAAGCACCGAACTATCGCGTTGGTTGATTTTTGGTAATTCGCCTTATAGAAAAGCCGTCATAAATGTGACGGCTTTTTTAATTTTGGTGTAAAGTAAGCGTGTTGAAACAGGATGATGAAAATCACCATAACCCTATAAGAAGTGAGTAAGACATGAGTTATTTTGGAACCGATGGTATACGTGGCAAGTTTGGGGTGCTTCCAATTACACCAGAGTTTGCATTGAAACTAGGTTTCGCGGCAGGTAAAGTTTTAAAAAAATACAGCAAGAAAAATAAACCGATTGTGGTACTGGGCAAAGATACCCGTCTGTCAGGTTATATTCTGGAATCGGCGCTACAGGCCGGTCTGAACGCTGCCGGCATTTATGTGCATTTACTGGGGCCATTACCGACCCCCGCGATTGCACATTTAACCCGTGCCTTACATGCCAGTCTGGGCATTGTCATTTCTGCATCGCATAACCCGTATTTTGATAACGGGATTAAATTCTTCTCCAGCGAAGGCAAAAAACTGCCCGATGAACTGCAGGAAGCGATTAATCAAGAACTCGAAAATGAAATTCAGATTGAAGATAACGCCAATCTGGGTAAAAGCTTCCGCGTCAAAGACTCTGCCGGACGTTATATCGAATTCTGTAAATCGACCTTTCCTTATCACTTCGATCTGAACCATTTAAAAATTGTGGTGGACTGTGCCAATGGTGCAGCCTATAACGTTGGTCCGGCGGTATTTAAAGAGCTGGGCGCCAAGGTCATTCCGCTATATAACACCCCAGATGGTCTGAATATTAATGAAGATTGTGGTTCGACCCATCCGGAACAGTTACAGCAGGCGGTGGTAGAACATCAGGCGGATTTGGGCATTGCCTTTGATGGTGATGCTGACCGGGTGATTATGGTCGATAAAAATGGTGAGCAGATCACTGGCGATCATATCCTTTATATTCTGGCGACACAGGCTAAAAACAAACCGGCAGGTATTGCCGGAACTGTCATGAGCAATATGGCACTGGAACTGGCGTTAGAAAAAGCCGGAGTCGAGTTTGTCCGCGCCAAAGTTGGTGACCGCTATGTGTTACAGGCGCTTGAGGAAAATGGCTGGAATATCGGCGGTGAGCCATCGGGCCATGTCCTGACTCTGGATAAAAGCACCACTGGTGATGCGATTATTGCTGCATTACAAGTTCTGACCGTCATGGTAGAGCAGGGCAAAGCCCTGCATGAACTGGTTGCCGATTTTAAACTGTTCCCGCAAGTGTTGGTGAATGTGCGTTTAGAGGCCATGTTTGACCCGTATGCCGTGCCCGCTTTAGTGGAAGAATTTGGCAAAGCTGAAGCACAGCTGCAAGGCCGTGGCCGTATCCTGATTCGTAAGTCAGGCACTGAACCGGTAATTCGTGTAATGGTCGAAGGGGATGACCAGCAGGAAGTCACGTTACTGGCCAACCATCTGGCCGATGCCGTGCGTCATCATGCGATTGCTGCCTAAGGGGAGTATAGATGTCTGATTTAATTAAAGACTTAAGTGAATTACGTTTAAGCTATCAAAAAGGCGAGCTGCATGAGTCAGCCGCTTTGGCTGATCCGCATCAGCAGTTCTTAAACTGGTTTAATCATGCACTGGAAATCAAGCTGCATGAACCCTATGCCATGTCTTTGGCCACAGCCAATGCGCAGGGCCGTCCGCATGTGCGTACCGTGCTGCTGCGCGGTGCAACCGAACTCGGTTATGACTTTTATACCAACTATGACAGCCAGAAAGGCATCGACTTACTGGAAAATCCTTATGCTGAATTGCTGTTTTACTGGCCGGAACTAGAACGCCAGATCCGGGTTAGCGGCCGGGTGAATAAAATTCCAGAGGAAGAGTCGCATCTGTACTATAACAAGCGTCCACGTGACAGCCAGATTGCGGCGCATATCAGTACCCCGCAAAGTGGTGTGATTGCCAGCCGTGAAGTATTGCAACAGCGTTTTGCACAGCTTGCAGCCCAGGTGGGTGAGCAGGATGTACTGAGCAAGCCGGAATTCTGGGGCGGTTATCGTCTGGAACCGGATTATTATGAATTTTGGCAGGGGCGCCCGAATCGTTTACATGACCGTTTGAGTTATGAAAAAACCGATGGGGCATGGACACTGCAACGACTGATGCCTTAAATGTCGAATATACAGATTAAACAACGACCTTTTCTAACACGCCCTGAAAGTTTTCAGGGCGTGACGCCGTTGATTGCCCAGATTTTGGCGCGACGTGGTGTGAAATCCGAGCAGGAACTGGAGCTGAAGCTCAAGCATCTGCTGGCGCCGACCATGAAAGGGCTGGATCAGGCCATTCAGATTCTGGATCAGGCCATTGACGGGCACAAAGATATTGTCATTGTTGGTGATTATGATGCCGATGGCGCCACCAGTACCGCCTTAATGGTACTGGCCTTGCGTGAATTGGGTGCCAAGGTACAGTATCTGGTGCCGGACCGGTTTAAATATGGGTATGGCCTGACTCCGGCAATTGCCGATCTGGCCTTTACCCGTTTTCAGCCTGATTTATTAATTACCGTTGATAATGGTATTTCCAGCCATGCCGGCGTGGAACAGGCGCAAGCACATGGTATGCAGGTTATTATTACCGACCATCACCTGACCACTAAAGCCACGCCAGCAGCGGATGCGGTAGTCAATCCAAACCAGCTCGGCTGTGAATTTCCGAGTAAAGCGCTGGCCGGCGTCGGGGTGGCATTTTATGTCTTGGCCAACCTGTCCAGCTATCGTAAAAAACAAGGCAAATCCAGCATTAATCTGACCCAATATCTGGATCTGGTGGCCTTGGGCACCTATGCCGACGTGGCCAGTTTGGACTATAACAACCGTATTCTGGTTGATGCCGGATTAAAAAAAATCCAGCAACATCTGTGTCGGCCAGGAATTTCAGCACTGCTGGATATAGCTGGACGAGAGGCAGCCAGCCTAAAAGCCCAGGATTTGGGTTTTGTGTTGGGACCACGGATTAATGCCGCGGGCCGAATGGAAACCATGGATATTGGTATTGAATGTCTGCTGGCCGATGATGCACAAACTGCTTATCGCTTCGCTGAACAGTTAAACCAGTTAAATGTAGAACGCCGTCAGGTTGAAGGGCAGATCAAGCAGGAAGCATTGCAGGAACTGGAAAAAATCCAGCTCGATGCAAGCGAATTGCCTGCGGCCTTAATCATGTTTGAGCCGCACTGGCATCAAGGGGTGATTGGTATTGTCGCAGGTCGGCTGAAAGAACAGTTCCATCGCCCGAGTATTGTGTTTGCGGCTGATGAAGATGGTATTCATATTAAAGGGTCGGCACGTTCCATAGATGGCATTCATATCCGTGATGCGATTGAACAGGTAGCCGAGCAGTATCCACATTTGGTCAGCCATTTTGGTGGACATGCAGCTGCGGCCGGACTGACCATTCAAAAAGCTCATTTTCAGGAATTTAAGCAGATTTTTGAACAGCTGATTGCCAGCATGGACCCTGAGCTGTTTCAGGCCACCTTATGGACCGATGGTGAATTGCCGGTAGAGGATTTTCATCTAGAAACTGTGCATACCTTGCAGCACTTGGCGCCGTGGGGGCAGAAATTTCCACCGCCAATTTTTGAGGGGCAATTTCAGATTGTGGATTATCGCTGGTTAAAGGATAGCCATTTAAAGCTGCGTCTGGCTTCAAATAACGGGCAGGTATTAGATGCAATTGCTTTTAGCGCCAAAGATAAATTTGCATTTGACCCGATGCTGGATAGCGTGCATGTGGTCTATGAGCTGGATAAAAATGTCTTTAATGGTAATGTCAGTCTGCAAATGCGGATTATCCATTTAGAACAATAGGCCATAAAAAAACCGCTCGGGTGAGCGGTTTTTTTTGCTTTTAATCGGAGCGATTAGAAGCGGAATGTACCATTGATACCAAATGAGTCAGCACCATCAGTAGTCGTGTAGTTCAGACCAGCAGCAATCGCTGGAGTAAAGAATTTTTGTGCACGTACTGAGAATACAGTGTCAAAATCATCTAAAGTTGCATCATTCACTGATACACCCACACTTAAAGTTGGGTCAACATAAAGATCAGCAGCTACGCCATATGCTGTTTCATCACCGAAAGCAGTGGATGCTTCAAAGTTAGCATAGTGATTGCCAACTAAAGTTACATATTTTGCACGTAGAGTAAGAGCAGTATCATCTGCTAATGCAGAAGCAGAGCTAAAAGTATTGATAAAGCCTTTCTTGCCTGCTTGATGAGCATCAATATTTTCTTTTGAAACACCAGCAGCTAAAAGCAAGCCATTGATAGGTAAGTAACCAGCTTCAATAGCATAACCTGTATTGTCATCAGATGCAGTACCGAACTCATCTTCTACAGTAACTTCTGCACGATTAATGCTACCTGAAACATAGAATTGAGAATTTGGAATAAAGAATTCACCATTGATACCTACAGTATCAATTTCAAGTTCAGCTCCTTCATCTTCAGTACTTGCATTGGTGTAAGCTAAACCAATGTTACTTGCTTTGCCTAAGAAAGCTGCTTCAGCAAGAGGTGCATTTTTAACTTGAACTCCGTTTAAATAATATTTTCCACCAATAGAAAAAGTATCTACATCGTCACCAAAGCCATCAATATCTGTATTCTCATATCCAGCATTGATTTCCGCTTGGTAAGCATGTGCAGTTCCCAGGCCAGCAAGAAGCGCTGTAGCAAGAGCAAGTTTCTTAAGCATTTAGGTTTCTCTCTTTGTTATAAAAATATGACTGTTTGATGAGCAGTTGTAACAAATTGTACAGTTTATATTCGCTCAGTCAATGTGCAAAAACTACCTAAATGCTTCTTATCAGTGCAAAAAACCCATCCGAAGATGGGTTTTTTACGGTTTATGCGTTTCTATACAGCTTAGAAGCGGTATTTCGCTGCTACACCAAAGCGGTTGTAGTCGTTGCTACCTGCTTCACCGAAACCGACACGACCTTCAAGGCTGACTTGTGGGGTGAAGAATTTACGGGCATTGATACCAAACTCGCTGTTGTCGTTCAGATCATTGTTGTAATAATCTGCACCGATACTCAGGGTTTTATCAATGTAGTAATCTGCTGCCAGGTTGTATTCGTCCAGATCACCGAACGCTGCACCGGCTTCAAGGTTAATGTCTTTACCATTGCTTAAAGTAGTGACATATTTGGCACGCAGGGTAGGGTCTACACCGTCATCATAGTCATTGTCCCAACCTTTCACACCTGCGGCAATTAACAGACCTGGTGCTGGTAAATAACCTACTTCGGCACCATAGGTGGTTAAGTCATTGTCAAAGTCATCATTGTCTTTTAAATCATGACCATTGACATTACCGCTCAAGTAGAAATCTGAGTTTGGTACAAAGTACTCAGCGCCTACGCCATAACGATGCGCTTCACCATCACCGACTTCATCATATTGATATTGCGCATTCACGTTGCTGGCACGATCAAGGAAGGCTGCTTCTGCCAAAGGCGCATTACGCGTTTGAACAGGGTTAAAGTAGTAGGTACCATCTACACCAAAAGAACCACTTGTGCCGCCATGATCTGGATCAATTAATCCTGCAGAAGCACCAATTTCAGCTTGGTATGCATGTGCTGTACCTGCGACTGCGAATACAGATAAAAGTGCTGAAGCAATTGCTAGTTTTTTCATGGATCTTACCCCTCTGAAATCAGGTTGACTGTTTAATTTTTTGTTACAACTTCAGTCTAGGCCAAATAAAATTTTGGTCAATCCAGCAAAAGTTACCGCATTGTTTCAGCTGTAATATTGTGTAATTGATTAATTTTAAGATATTGATAAATAATAGAAAATAATTAATGTTTTGTTTTATTAAAAGTATGGAGATTCTGTGAATTTAGGTCAATTTGTATAATTTTTGCGCTGTATTATAAGTTATGATGTGGCTTTGTAAAACCCTTTTGCGCAAGATGAAAAATTTTATTTTTATCAATTTGAAAGCCCAGAACGGGCAATTAAACTGAATTTTAAATACGGTTTTTTCTTGATCTTTCTTCTAGTTTGCTGGGCTCTGTAGGTTAGGTTCATAATGGCTGTTTAAGTTTATATCCATCATTTTAGCTGAGCGGATGCAGGCGCCTCTTACTCCTGATTGGCTCTATGCTACAATAAGCGGGTTTTATCGATATTTTTTGAGAGCATTCACGTGGAAATTAATCCTTATCTAAACCAGCTAAAAGACTTGAACGAACGTGGTCAAACACTACGGGGGTATCTTTGACTACGATCTTAAAAAAGAGCGTTTAGAAGAAGTTCTCCGTGAATTGGAAGATCCGGCCATCTGGAATGACCAGAACCGCGCCCAAGCCATGGCCAAAGAAAAAGGCGAGCTTGAGAACGTCCTGAATGTATTAGACGGTCTGGCAACACAGCTCGAAGATGCACAGGCGATGCTGGATCTGGCGGTGGAAGCCGATGAAGAAGCCATGCTGGAAGATGTGCAGGCTGAATTGAGCGCCGCTGAAGAAGAGCTGGCAAAACTTGAATTCCGCCGGATGTTTAACAATCCAATGGACCCGAACCCGTGCTATGTGGAAATTCAGGCCGGTTCTGGCGGTACCGAAGCGCAAGACTGGGCCTCAATGCTGCTGCGTATGTATATGCGCTGGATTGAGCGTCATGGCTTTAAGGCCGAGCTGATGGAAGAATCAGACGGTGATGTGGCCGGGATTAAATCTGCGACCATTCGTGTAGAAGGTGAGTATGCCTATGGTTGGTTGCGTACTGAATCGGGCGTCCATCGTTTGGTGCGTAAGTCACCATTTGACTCGGGTAACCGCCGTCATACTTCATTCTCTGCAGTGTTTGTTTCGCCTGAAGTAGATGACAATATTGAAATTGAAATCAATCCGTCAGATGTCCGTACCGATACCTATCGTGCATCGGGTGCTGGTGGTCAGCATATTAACAAAACTGACTCTGCCGTGCGTTTAACCCACATTCCAACCGGTATTGTGGTGGCCTGTCAGAACCAGCGTTCACAACATGCCAACCGTGACCATGCCTGGAAACAGTTACGTGCCAAGTTGTACGAATTGGAAATGAGTAAACGTAATGAGGCCGCTCAAGCACTTGAAGACTCGAAGTCTGATATTGGTTGGGGCAGCCAAATTCGTTCTTATGTATTGGATGATTCACGTATTAAAGACTTGCGTACAGGCGTGGAAACTTCAAATACAGGTGCAGTTTTAGATGGTGATTTAGATAAGTTTATTGAAGCCAGTTTAAAACAGGGCCTATAAGTTACGGTCAGTAAGATCCTAATGAGCCTGCCCAATTCAGTTGAGTGACTTAAAAATTTACATAAATCGTAAAAAAACGATATTAATATCGAAAAAATACGATATATTAAAAGCAGCTGCTGAATTGGGCTTATATTTACGAATATGTGTCTGAATGATGGATGTCGATTTAATCTTTAAAGCCTTAGCCAATCCTACTCGTCGGCAAATTTTAGAATGGTTAAAAGCACCAGAACAATTTTTGTCGGTAGATGACTGTGGCGACTTTAAGCGTGGCGTATGTGCAGGACACATTGAGCGTTTGGGCAAAGTGTCGCAATCGACCATGTCAAACCATTTATCGGTACTGCAACAGGCAGGTCTTATTCGTGCAGAAAAATACGGACAATGGTCGTATTTTTCTCGTAATGAAGCACTCATTCAGCAATATGTCGAATATTTAAAACACTCACTTTAACTGTGAGATTAGAGGCAAAAATGGCTGAATTAGACTCTCCTTTGGTTTTGGGTGATCTTCATCTTAAAAACCGTGTCGTGATGGCACCTTTAACCCGTAACCGCGCAAGCGATGACCGTGTTCCAACGCCAATGATGGTGCAATATTATGCACAGCGTGCTAGTGCAGGCTTAATTATTTCAGAAGCGACCGTAATTTCTGAAGAAGCCAATGGCTATTTAAATACTCCAGGATTGTTTACCGATGCTCAGGTCGAAGGCTGGAAAAAGGTCACTCAAGCGGTTCATGAGAAGGGCGGTCTGATTGTTGCCCAGCTTTGGCATGTTGGTCGTGTATCGCATCCGGATCTGTTAAATGGTGAAACACCAGTCTCTGCAAGTGCAGTACAACAAGCGGGTCATGTCAGCTTGTTACGTCCAAAACGTCCATACGTTACGCCACGTCCTTTGGAAGTTTCTGAAATTCACGCGATTACCGAGCAATATAAGCAAGCCGCGATTCGTGCTAAAGAAGCCGGTTTTGATGGTGTTGAATTACATGCTGCCAATGGTTATCTGATTGACCAGTTCTTGCAAACCAAGACCAACAAGCGTGAAGATGAATACGGTGGTTCCGTTGAAAACCGGGCTCGTTTCCTGCTGGAAGTGGTGGATGCCTTGATCGAAGTCTGGGGCGCAGATCGTGTTGGTGTGCATCTGGCACCACGTGGTGACGAGCATGACATGGGTGATGATGATCCACGTGAAACATTTGGTTATGCGATGGAGCAGCTGGGCAAACGTCAAATCGCGTTTTTCTTTACCCGTGAATATCTGGCTGAAGACAGCATTTCTGAATATATGAAAGAGCGTTCAGGTGGCGTGCCGTATATTGCCAACATGCGCTTGAGCCGTGAGGATGCGATTGAGCTGTTGGCAGCTGAAAAGGCAGATGCAGTCGCATTTGGTAAGGCGTATATTGCCAATCCGGATCTATACGAACGTCTGCTCGAAGATGCGCCGCTCAATGAACTGAAGCTGGAAAATATGATCGGAACCAATGTCGCGGAAGGCTATATTGATTATCCGACATTGGCTGAAGCAGAAGCTTTAACTACAGTAGAATAATCTAAAAATGAGCCACATTGA